>OKWK01000130.1_pt1 | contig 85461 bp, 83 predicted proteins | sample 1607181 | NCBI WGS metagenome assembly OKWK01 (sample SAMN07501053, study PRJEB24779) | human gut metagenome | isolation source: stool | host: human infant | place: USA: Pittsburgh, PA
TTAAGTAATAAGAGTATAAATACAGAAAGCTTAAATACACAATCAAATGGTGCTACTTCAAGGGAAGGAACAAGCACTGTATCTACAGAAGGAGGAAGTTTAAGCAATAAGAGTATAAATACAGAAAGCTTAAATACACAATCAAGTGGTGCTACTTCAAGGGAAGGAACAAGTACTGTATCTATAGAAGAAGGAAGTTTAAGTAATAAGAGTATAAATACAGAAAGCTTAAATACACAATCAAATGGTGCTACTTCAAGGGAAGGAACAAGCACTGTAACTACAGAAGAATCAAGTTTAAATCATAAGAGTGTAGAAGTAGAAACATTAAATAAACAATCTAATCCTAGTGTGGTAAATAATATTATCGAAACAAGAACTATAAGTGAATTTGCCAAAGAAGAATTTAAGAAAACTAAAGTTGGAAAAGCTACTACAAAAGTAAAACGAGTTTATCAAATAGGAAAAAATTCAGGAATTAAACATTCTGAAAAGAAAAGGAGGGGCAAATAATGAAGTTTATAATGCCAAAAGAACTATCAGCTAAAATATCTATGAGAAGGGGATTTATGTTTGTAGATTTACTTGTTCTTGTAGGTGCATTTATAGTAACAAGTTTTTTAGATAGTTTGGTTTACTTTCCGTTAAGAATTCCGTATTATATTTTTTCAATGGCTTCAGTTTTTTATTTGATATTAAATTCGAGAGATAATTTAGGAAAAAAGAATTATCATTCAATATACTATTTTATAAAAAGAGATAGGGAAACCTATCATAAAATAAGTAATGAGTATTAAAGGTGTCCCCGGGGGACATCTTTTTTATTTATCTAATAAAGGTGGTGAAATATAAAGTGGCTAGATTTGTTAATGTAAAGAAGCTTGAAGAAGTAAAGAGAGAAAAGGTAACTTATGAGAATGATATTGAAAATATGGTAAATGAAAAAGATAAAAATAGTAGTCATTTTAATATTGGAAAAATTAAAAAGGTAAAATCAAATGACGGTAATAAGGTGAAGAAATCTAGGAAGGAAATAAGGGAAGAGCGAAAAAGAGAAAAAGAGATTAAGAAGGATCTAAAGAAGGAAACTAAAAAAATAAAAAAGAATATACCAGATTTATCACCATTAGAAGATATAAATGATAATAATGCTATAAGAACCAAGGATGGTATTATAGACATTTATCAAATACCAAGTTTTGATATTTCATCAATGAATATATATGAGGCTAAAGGTGGAATATTAGCTTTTACAAAACTATTAAAGATGTATAAAAGTAATTTAAAAATTATTGCTATGAATTTTCCTACTAATACACAAGTTCAAAAAGATTTTATAAGAAGAATGATTAATTCTTGTAATGATGAAGTAAGAGAAGAATGGTTGGAAAAAGAATATAGAAGGCTTGAAGCTATAGAAGTGTTAAGAAGTGATAGAGAATATTACTGTATGATATTTGCAAATGATGAAAAAGATTTTGAAAGTAAAAATGAAATGTTGTTAAGGTGCAGTAAGAACTTAGGACTTATGAGAATAGATAGGGAGAAGAAACTGAAGATTATATATAAATTAAACAATATGAACTCAAAAATAAATTGATACTATAAGGAGGAATATTTATGGCACAAGTAGAGAAGAAATATAATTACAATCCATACTTTTTGTCAAGAGTACAACCACAAGGTGGTATTAATTTTGAGGATAACATAATAAAAAAAGGTGATGGATATGAGGTTGTAATTCATCTTTATGATTATCCAAATGAAGTAGAAGAATTTTGGCTAAATAATATTATGAATATAAGAAATACAATAAGTACAATTGATATTGGTCTTGAAGAAAAGGGAGAAGCATTAAAGAAACTTGGAAAATCAATTAAAGAGCAAGAATCAAGATATTATGATAGTATGGAATACCAGGATAAAGTAATAGCTAGAGAAGAATTTAATACTCTTATGTCACTTCAAGAAGAAGTATTAAAGTATGGTGAAGTTATAAAGTTAATTCATATAAGAATATATGTAGCAGAAAGAACTAGAGAAGCAGTTGAAAATAAAGTAGGGGAAATTTTAGATGAACTAGAACACTTAAATTATAGGGGAGTAGTTCTTCTTGATGAACAAGAATATGAATGGCAATCATTATTTACGAATTTTGATAAACAAAAAAAGTTTGAAAATGCAAGAGAAGGAAAGGGATTACCTTCACTAAGTTTAGGTGCAGGTTTTCCTTTTAATTATACAAATATAAGTGATCCTTTTGGACAGTTCCTAGGTACAACATTTACTGGAGGAAGTGTCCTTTTTGATTTGTTTCATAAAGATAAAAAGAGAAAATCATATAATGCTTTATTAGCTGGTATGACTGGTGCTGGAAAATCAACAGCTTTAAAAAAGATAATATTAAACAATTATTTAATTGGAAATAAAATAAGAATTATAGATAAGACTGGAGAGTTCAGAACACTTGTTAAAAGGTTTGGAGGTAAAGTAGTTTCGCTAGATGGTTCAAGTGGAATAATAAATCCATTACACATTTATCCAACTGTAATTGATGAAAAAACTAATGAGATTTTAGAGGAACAATGTTATACAGTTCATATGAGTAAATTATCAATGCTATATAAGTCACTATCAGGAAATGCAACTAGTGATATTGGAGAATTTGATAGAGTAGTAAGAAAATTTTATATTGCATATGGAATTGATATATCCCAATGTACTCAATACAAAAAAGAAGATTATCCTATCATGGAGGAACTATTAGGATTTACTAAAAAAGAATTGTATTCAGATGTTGAAAAGGAAATTGTAAGGGATAACTTAACCCCAAGTAGAGTAAATAGATTAGAGAATATAATTTTGATATTAGAGAAGCTAGTTTATACTTATGGAAAGTTATTTAATGGACATTCAACTATTGATGATTTATCAGAAGAGCAAATAATTTCTTATGAAGTAGGGACATTATATCAGTATGAAAATCAAATATTTATGACACAAATATTTAGCGTATTAACATCTATTTGGGGACAAGCCACAGAGCAAGGCAAAAGAGAAAAAATGGAATATGAGGATAATGGAAAGCCGATAGAAGATGTAGTTAAATTTCTAATAATATTAGATGAAGCTCACAATTATATAAATGCAAATAATATTGATGGAATAAGATATGTACTTCAAATTATAAGAGAAGATAGAAAATACTTTGGTTCTATTTTATTAGCTAATCAATCAATTAAGGATTATGTTCCTCAAGATTCACAAAGTGAAGCAGTAGAAGAGTTAAAGAAGTTATTTGAATTAACTCAATATAAATTCATTATGCAACAAGATAACAACGCTATTGAAGCTATAAAGAAGATATTTAATGGATCATTAACAGAAAGTGAAATAAATATGATACCTACTTTTGAAGAAGGAGAATGTATTCTATCTATAGCTGGTATGAAAAATATTGCTATGCAAATTGAAATAACAGAAGAAGAACGAAGGTTATTTAAAGGAGGTAGATAATATGAATAAGAAGTTATTGACTATTATCTTGGTAATAATAATAGTCTTTTTTAGTATTATAATTTTTATTCCTTCTAAACAAAATTCAGATGAATTAAGTTCTCTTGAAAATGAAAATACAAATAGCATAACAAATGAAAATAGTCTTGGTGAAAGTGATGAAAAATATAATATTGATGACTTAGAAAATACTAAGGAAATAGCTTTAAAATTTGCAGAATTAATATATTCTGTAGATTCAAAAGAGCCATTAAAATTCCCAGAGCAATCAGTTAAATATACGACAGAAGCTTTGAAGGAAAGAATAATTGCAGTAGCCAATACAGAAGAACTAGAAGTGTATAAAAGAGATGTTGAATCTGTGGAAGCTATAGAATCAAAATATAATGATATAGAAGATTCTATAATGTGGAATGTTGAAGCTTATGCTAATGTTTTTGATGAAAGTGGAAATCTTATAAATAAAGAAAAAGGTGATATTAATATATTATTTTCAAAAGAAAATGGGGTATATAAGGTTTCTGAATATTCAATAGAAAGGAAAGAGAAAAATTGAAATTAAAATTGAATAGTTTTATTGGAAGGTTATTTTCAGATAAAAGTATAGCTTATATAATACACTTTATAAATATTTTTATGAAAGGTAAGTTATTTGGTATTTTCATGGTTATAGGATTGTATGGTTTATTAAACTTTACAGAAGGTAATCAGAGCAAAATAGCATTATTGTATATTATTTATTCAATGACATATATAATTAATAAATTTTCATTAAATAGATTAAAGGAGAAGGGGGTTATAGTATGGAGTAACTTCAATATGTATTCATCTAATAGAATAGCAATTAATTTTGTGAAATTAATTTGTATTATGGGTATTGCATTAAATGAATTTATTAGAGTTACAAGAGTATTAAATATTTAAAGATTAGATTGATAAAAGGTTGATCTAGTCTTTTTTTATTGAGTTGGTGATTTAATGAGTAAAGAAAAAGGGAAAAAGAGTATAGTAAAAAAGCATTTAAATAAAAAACTTAAGAAAAAGATTCTAGCTTTTTTAGGTATATCAAACGCTATGATTATTATAGCTGGACTATTCACATTTTCACTTGTAGCAATAATAATAGCAAATGAAATGAATAAAGAAAATGTTGAAATGGGAGATATAGGAGCATTAGGAGTACCAGCAGAGTATGTTGAATATTTTAATGAAGCAAGTAAAATATTTCATGTTCCTAATTGGGTGTTAGCAGCAGTTGCAAAACAAGAAAGTGGCTTTAATCCCAATACAGAATATGGTGGAGCATATGGAATTATGCAGATACAAAAATATGATAGTTCAACTGGAAAAGATTTATGGAACTATTTAATTAATTTAGGTTTGGGGAATGTATATAAAGAAATTGGATATAAATTTTCTAATAGTGAAGAAATGTGGAGTTTATATTTAAAAGAGCCTAGAGTACAAATAATCGCTGGTGCATATGAAGTTAGATATTATTTTAATTATGTGCTTTATAAGAAAGGGAAAACAAATAGATTAGATTATAATAGCACTGAAAATATGAATTTAATTGATTGGAAAGCAGATGAAAACAATGAGGAATTTAAGGAGATTTTAAGGAGAACTTTTGCTTGTTATAATGGTGGACCTTTCTATGGAATGAACATAAATTTAGATGATGCAAAGTATGATTACCCTAATAAAGTTTTTAAATATGCAATAGAATTTAGAAATTTTGGAATAGAAGAAAACTCAAATGAAATTATAGAAAAAGCAATAAAGGCAGGAGAAAAGTGGATGGGTAGACCTTATAAATGGGGTGGCGGTAGAACTCAATATGATGTAGATAATGGTATCTTTGATTGTAGTTCGTTTATTCATTATATGTATGATAGTGCTGGTTTAAAACTTGGTGCTAGAGAAAGTGTAGTTACAGATTCTTTAGTTAAAATGGGAAGAGCAGTTAATGCAAATGATATAAAGAGAGGAGATTTAGTTTTCTTTGATACCTATAAAAAGAATGGTCATGTTGGAGTTTATTTAGGAAGTGGCGAGTTTATTCATTGTGGTACAAGTAGTGGAGTTACAATATCAAATATGAATTCCTCATACTATAAAAAAGTCTTTAATGGTGTGGTTAGAAGAGTAGTGAATGAGAAATAAAAAGTGTCCCCGGGGGACATTTTTTTTATTATTTCATAAATAAAGAAGGTGAGATAATTTGAAAGAAAAAATAGAAAAAGTATTAAAGAATATTAAGGATAAAATAGGTTTGGACTCTAAAAAATCTAATGAAGGTTATCAATATAAAGGTCGTAATTATAAATCAAGAAAGTATAATATTGCACTTGTAGTAATAGTGATAGGGTACTTATTTTTCTTTTCATCTAACTCATTATTTAATTCAGAAGGTGATGTTATGAGTACACCTTTTAATAAAGAAATAGCATTACCAAATTATAAAATGATTATGAAGAATGCTACCTATAGTAATGAAAATGGAATACTCGAAGTTAATTTTAGTATAGAAAAAACAAGTGTGACTTTTAGTGGAGAGCTTTTATTAGAAGCTAAAGAAAGGAATAATCCTACAAAAAAATTAGATGTAAATATGATAAATCTAAATGGTAAGGACTATACAGTGATAGTTAAATTACCTAAAGAATGGACTACAATTTTATTGCTATTTACAGAAGATAATGAATCAAAAACAAGTGCAAAGTTCTATGTGGATAGAAGGGAAAGTGTAGAAGATAAATCGTTAAAGGAGAAAAGTAAAAAGGATTATTTACTTCAAACTGTAGATGAAGAAATTAAAGATGTTAATAAACAGATAGAAGAAAACCATAAGCAGATAGAAGAAAAAAATAAAGAGATTGATCAATTAAAAAATGAAATAAATAGATTAGAAATTGATAGAAAATATCTAACTGAAAGTGAATTAATAGATATGAATACTAAAATTGATAGCCTTTATTCACAAAAATTAGATACTGAAAAATTAATACAAGAGTTAAATAAAAGTAATGAAGAATTAAAAGCAAAGATAGAAAAATTGAATTTAAAGAAAGAAGATTATAAGAAAATATTAGATTAAAAAAGATGGGTTTGGAGTGTGTCAAAAGGTGGGTTTTTAATGGGTTTTTCACTTAAAAAGTGGGGGCGTAATTTTGTTAGGCGTTGCCTAACCCCACAAAGGATTTGGGGGCAAAAATCCCTTATGCTCTTCAAAAAAATACGGTAGTATTTTTAACCTATAAAAAATAGTAAAAGGAGATTAAAGATGGAGATTAAAGTTAGAAATCTTTCCCCTAAAGTTGTAAAGACAATTGATGAAATGGCAAAGAAAAAAGGATATAGAAGTAGGGAAGAATATTTGAGGAATCATTTTGAAAATCTAACTGCTTTAAGTGAGTTTAAAGATTTTGAAAATAAGTATGATAAGTTACTAAAGATGTCTTGCTCTATTATAGAAAAGAATACAGAAGTTATGGAAAAGTTTTTAGAAGAAAATTTAATTGATATCTAAAAGGAGAAAATGCTATGGAGTATGAAATAAAGAATAGAAAACATTTTACTATTTCAAATGAAGCTAATGAATATATAAAACAAGTGAGGTCAGAAAGAAAAATTAGGTCAGAAAGTGAAGCGTTAGAGCATATTGTAAAAGAGCATAAAGAAAAATCGGATACAACTACAGAGCAGATGATAAAAATAATTGCTAATGAAGTAGCAAAAGAATTAAAAGGTGAATTAACTAAAATAATAAAAGGTATCAATTCAGCAGATAGAAATACTCAAATTGTAATGGAAATGCTTAATGGATTATTTATAAAAAGTAATGTTGGTTACATTAATACATCAGATATTGTTAAGGCAGAAGGTTTAGAACTAGCAGAAGAATCAGTAAGAAAAAGAATATCTAAAAGTAGAGTAAGGAAGTTAGATAATGAGTAGAGCAGTACCAGCAATAGTTATGGTTTGTGAATTTGAAAAGAATAACTTTAAAGATTACGGAGGATATATTGATTATATAGATAGAGAGGAAACACATAATGAATTAGATTTAAAATCAAGTAACTATGCTGAATACTTAGAGTATATGGATAGTAAAAATCGTAAAAAGGAAAAGGATAAAACTACAGTAAAATTATTTACAGAAGATAAGGATATATTGTCAGATGAAGATAAGGAAAAATTAAAAGATGCATATAGGATAGCACAAGAAAGAGGAAGTTATTTATGGAAAGATGTCTTTAGTTTTGACAATGAATGGCTTGAAGAAAATAAATATTATAATAGTGAAACCAAACAATTAAATGAAGGAAAAATAAGAGAAGCAATACGGAAAGCAATGAGCTTTCGTATTGAGAAAGAGAATTTAAATGAGGCGGTTTGGACGGCTGATATACATTATAATACTGATAATATTCATATCCACACTTCTTTGGTTGAATTAGAACCAAGTAAAAAAAAAGGGAAATTAAAACCACAAACATTAGGTAATATGAAAAGTGCTTTTGTAAACTCATTAGTAGACAGGAATAAAGAACATGACAAAATCAATGAATTAATGAGAGAGAAAATTGTTAATAGAAAAAAAGATATAAATACTTTTAGAGATAAAGAAATGAAGAAACAATTTATTAATATTATAAAACTTCTTCCAGAAGATTTAAGGCAATGGCAGTATGCTTATAATTCAATAGATGAAGCTAGACCATTAATTGATAATCTAAGTAAATACTATATAAATAATTATTGTAAAGAAGATTTTAATGAGTTAGATAAATTATTAGATGTAGAAGTTGAAGAGTATAAAAAATTATATGGAGAAGGTAGAGAAGGAAAAGAGAAAGGAAAATACAAGGATTATAAGACTAATGAATTAGATTATCTATATAAAAGAATGGGGAACGCTTTTTTAACTGAAATGAGAAGTTATGCTAAAGAGCAGAGAAAAGATTTAAAGTTAATAGAAGGGAGGGGAGCAGGAAATAAAGACTTTAAATCATTTAATAAAATAAATATAACAAGAAAACAAATTAATGATGTAAAAAGGGGGTTTTCAAATGAAGTACAACACATAAAAAATAGAAAAGCATATAAAGAGTTAGAAAGAGAAATTGAGGTGGAAAAGGAAAGTTTAGATTACTAAGTAAGTAATTATTATTAATAAACTAACAACTAGTTATCCTAATTTAATATATTTTATAAAAAGTGTCCCCCGGGGACATTTTTTGTTGTAAAAAATTATTGGAGGTAAAAACTATGGGATGGATTGATAATTTAAAAGAAAGAGCATTTAAAGTTTTCTTTAAGGAGGAAGCTAAAAAGATTGAATTATTAGAACAAAAGTATGAAGAGTTAAAATCTGATAAAGAGTTAAGTGGTGTATATAGTGATTTAACAAGCGATTATGATATTCTTGAAGAAAAGTTTTTAGAAACTTTAAATGAACTAAATGAATATAAGCAAATAAATAACATACTTACAGATGAATTAAAGTGGTATAGGGAGAATGGAATTAGTCATAATGAAGAAAAAGAAATTGATGATAGCAAGGAACACATAATAACGAAAGATTTATATTTAGAAGATGGTTCTTTCATAGGGAAAGGAACATCTTTTTTAATTGAGGACTTTAAAGATGGAAAATATGAAGTTCTTTTTGAATATACGTCTAATAATATATACAATAGCGAGCATGGGAATCAATATTTTTTTGAAGCAAATGAATTAATGAGTTTTTCAAAGGAGGGAGAAAGGAGTATTCATGAGGTAAGGCATGAGAATAGTATTAACATTGAAGCAGAACGTATAACAATAAAAGATTTATATTTAGAAGATGGTTCTTTCATAAAGAAAGGAACATCTTTTTTTGTTGAGGATTTTGAAAATGGAGTATGTAATGTTCATTTTTCCAATAATCCAAAGAATAAATATAATAATGACCTTGGAGATAATTATTTATTTAATCTTAAAGAGATTAGTGATTTTTCAGTGGAAACTTTGGACTTTTATATAAAAGATATAACCAAAGATGATTTAGATAATATTTTGGATTTAGAACCTAAAGAGTTTGATAATCTAATTGGAAAATTAATTTCTGAAAATGATAAAGAGTTTATGGAAAAGAGAAATCTAAACATATCTTCATATACTCAAGAATATTTAAATCAAGCTAAGGAGCATGACTTTGAAAAAGAAGATTTTAAGAGCTTCCATAGTTACTTAGATAGAGAGATTATGGGAATAATGGAACTTGAATATGATAGATATAATGAAGAAACATATATGGAAAGATATGAAGAAATGGTTCTTGGAAAGTCAAACAATATGAAATCTAATAATAAAAATATAGGGATTGAATTAGATATATTTAAATCTAAAAATAATGAATTAGAAATGGAGTAGAGAAGTATTATGAATGATGAAAATTTATTAATGGTTTTAGAGATTAAAGATGACCATATAATTGGAATTAAAGTTAATGAAAAAGACAAGCTAAAAATAAAGGCTAGTAAGGAATTTATAGATGAATTAAAGTCATCTTTTAATGAAAATGAAACGTATTTAATTCCTTTTGATGAAGGAACAAAGACAGTAATATAATTTATATAAGTACCAGGATAATTAAAAGTCCTGGTACTTTATTTTGGGGAGGAATAAAATTGAGTGATCAAAATAAATATAAAACAAAATCATTTGAAGAAAAGAAGCAGGAAGTAGATCAACTTATAGAATCGGCAGAAAAGAAAATAGAAGAACATTTTATAAGTGAAGAAAGTATAAAAGAATGTTTAAGATATATGAGTAATTTCTATAATTATTCACTTAACAATGCTATGTTAATAAATAATCAGTTTAAAGGAGCATTAGCAGTTGGAAGTTATGATTTTTGGAAAAAGCAAGGGTATTCAGTGAAAAAAGGTGAGAAAGGAATAAAGATATTAGTTCCAATAAAGTCTAAACCTAAATTTCGTAGAGGTAAAGAAGAATTAGTAGAAGTTGAAAAAGCAACAGATAAGGAAAAAGAACTTATAAAAAATGGAGAACTTAAAGTTATCCAAGGAACTTATTTTAAATTAGGAAATGTATTTGATATAAGTCAAACTACGGCAAAAGCCAGTGACCTTCCAGATATATTCCCTAACAAATGGATTGAAGGAGATGTTGCTGGATATGAGTTTTTATATAAAGGTATAGAAAAAGTAGCTGAAAAAATAGGGGTAACTATAAAAGAGCCTACATATGAATTAGGAGTAGTAAAAGGTGCAAGTTTACCATATACCAAAGAAGTTATTTATAATCCTAGGAATGGCGAATTACAGAACATAAAAACTCTTTTCCATGAGTTGGCTCATGCAAAACTCCATACCAAAGATACTAGAGAAAACTATACGAGAGAAGAAAAAGAGTTTCAAGCTGAAATGGTTGCATATACAATGGGGCAATACTTTGGGCTTGATACAAGTGATTATTCTATAAATTATTTACATGGCTGGACTAATGGGAAGGAGTTAAAAGATAAACAGAATCTTTTAAAAGAAGTTAGAGAAACAACAATATCTTATATAAATATAATTGAAGAATCTGTTTTAAAAGAAGTTTCTAAAGAACTTGAAAAATATGAAGGTATTAATTTTTCAAGTGCAAAAGAAGCAATATCAATTTACAATTCAATAAAAGAAAATGAGAAAGAAGTTTTATCAAGCAGCAATGATAAGACTTCTTTTTTCTTACAAAAAAATAGTGAGAATGATAGATTTAGTAATATATATAAAAACATAATCCAAAAAAGTAATGAAAAAGAAAATGAATTAGAGATGTAAAATAGGCAGAAGAAATCTGCCTATAAATTTTATTTTTGATATGGTGGTGCGTTTGAAATGGGGATAAATGGTAATAGGTTCAAAAAGCAAGATGTATATAAATTAGCAAAAGAAACAAAGAAATTTCTTGAATTATTGAATGGGATAACAATTCAAAGTAGATATGAAAGTGATATTAAAGATATAGAAAATCAAAAAAGTAAATTAGAAGAAATGTTATTAATGTTTGAACCAACAATACTAGAAGAGTATATTGAACAAACTAAAATAGCATATAGAGAAATGATAAGAGCAAAGAAGGAATATGAAAGAGTAGTTAAAGAAGGATGCTATAATGAAACTATAGAGAAGGCGAAAAATTATTATAAAGAAAAAGCTTTAGTTTATGAAGCAAAGAAAGAATATAGAGATAAACTTAAAGAAGTTTTGAATTAAAAAGTGTCCCCAGGGGACACTTTTAGATTAATTTTAATAAAGAAAAAGTCCAAGGGTTTTGGCAAGTGGTTAAAGGAATAACACTATAAAAAACTTATCGGTTCACCACCGATACAATAACCGTTAGATGGAGAAAAAGTTTTCTTAGACGTTATTATTTGTTAAAATAATGGTGTGCCTGTCCTAGTGTAGAGTAATCTACTAGGGGGAGCAGTAAGTTAGATGGTACTATGCTTGATAATACTAGACCTAAGCGAGATTGAACTGTAATAGTGAAACCATATCCCTATATGACTAAATATTTTTATATTTGTCCCAATAGGGGGAAGTGAACGGACTAAAGCTATAAGAATAGCTTTAGAAGAATTATAGTTAATAGTGAGGATTTATCTTTAATTTTACTTGGAAGTTCACTAGGGGAATATAATTTTGTAGTTTTTTAAGAGTATATACAAGATAATATAGAGGAGTGATTTATTAAGGTGAAAATATTAAGAAAGATAGTTGTTATGAGTAGTGTAACTGGAGGAAAAGAAGTAGAAAGGTATATATGTAATAGATGTGGAAGAAATATAAAAGATATCATAAAAGTAGATACAAGAAGAAAAAATAATAGAGGTAATAAGAGATATTCTAAATTAATTTATATAGATAAATGTGATGAATGTAAAAGAATAATAAAGCAAGGAAGGAATGGTGATATTTAGATAAATTATATGATTACATAAAAATATGAGATTATATAGAGCATAAAGTGTTGGAGGGGCATAAGATGAAATTTATAATTTTTATAATTTTAATATCTTTAATAGTATCTTTAAAGAAAAAAAATAATGAATTAGAAGCTAAGTTAAATAGTAAGATTAATGAATTTGAAAATAAAAATTATAATGGAAAAACTGATACCAGAACTTTTGAAGAAAAGTTAGAGGGGAAAAGAAAAAGTGCTAAGATTTATTATGAAAAAAGGGAGAAATTTTGGGATAGTGAATCAGAACAAATTATTTTTGAAAAGGTAAATAGAAGATTACCATATGACTTTGTTATATTACCACATGTATCGTTAAGAGAAATATTCAAGCACAAGTTTGATAATAAAGAAGGATTTAAAAATCTTTCATACTATCATGTTGATATGTTAATTTGTTCAAAAGAATATATGACACCATTAATGGGAATTGAATTTGATGGTGAAGGTCATGAGAAAGATGAACAGAAATTAAGAGATGAGTTTAAGAATTCTTTATTTGGAATGGCAAGTATACCATTGATAAGAGTGGATGATAAAGAAATTGATGAAAAAGTATTGTATAATCTTATAAAAGAAGAATTTAAAAGAGCTAAGTTGTGCAAAAAATGTGGTTCACCAATGAAGAAGATAAAAGGAGTTAATGGAGAGTTCTATGGATGTACTAACTTTAAAACAGGAAAGTGTAGGAATAGTAAAAATATTGATACAATATGGTTTTAAAATAGAATAAAAATTAAATTAATAGTTTTATATAATATTTTATATTAAAAAATATGACAATGAAATATATTTATTTTTGTTTAGAAGTTTCAGAGTATGTTTAGTAGAGTATAAAGGAATAAAAAAGTGTCCCCAGGGGACACTTTTTTATTTGAAATATTCAAGTAAACTTTTAAATAAAGTAGAACTAATTCTAGTATGTTCAAGTTCTGATTTTATATAATCAGAGAATTTGATTTTTTTATTTATCATAAGATTACTTTGTTTTCTGACTTCTAGTATTGCTCTATCAGCATTTTCTATAAGTTGCTGTAACTTTAGATTTTCGGTTAATTCTTCGAGATTTTCTTTAGGAGTATTAGCCTTTAATTCTTTAATTTCATTTTCAAGTTTTTTCTTTTCCTCATTAGCTTTTAAATATTCATTAGTAACTTCTTCAATTTTCATAGAATATTTATCATCAAGTTCTTGTTTGACTTCAACTCTAAGTTGCCCTTCTATTTGAGAAATAATTTCTGATTTATCAGTATGTGCTTTAGTTAATTCTGTCTTTAATTCAGAGTTGTATCGGATTAATGAATTTTTAGTTTTTATTTCTTCTTCCTTTTGAAGTTCAACTCTTTTTAATTCTTGTTTTAAAGATATAGCTTCTTCTTTTGAAAGAGATATATTTTTATTTAGAATTTCTAAAATACCTTTTTGACTTTCTTCACTTAAAGTTGAAAATTCACTTGCATTAGAAGTTGATAAGTTGCCTTGTTCAAGAAGTTCTTTAAGTTCCGGAATAAGATTATTATTAATCCTTTCGTATCTTCCTACTTGTGTTGGAGATAATTTTAAGTCATTTGCAATTACTTCACGAATTTTACCGACCTTTTCTCCATTAGCTTTTTTAGCTTTATAAAGTTCTGATAATCTTTGAACTTGTTTAAGTTTTTCAGATTCTGAAAGTTCTCTAGTTTGTGCATTAGCTTGAATAAGAACAATTTCAGCGTCTAAATCATTTAACTCTACTATTTTACAAGGAACACTAGCAAATTGCTTATTTCCTTCATTAACAAGTTTACTTAATGCGGTGTATCTTCTTTCACCACTAATTAATTCATAAGTACCATTTTCTGTAGGTCTAACAACTAGGTTATGATTTAATCCATTAATTTTAATATCTTCTGCCAAATCATCAATATCAATAATCTCATAGAAGTTTTTTTCACTTCTATGGATTTTATTGATATCTATATATTCAAGCTTAAAACCTTCTTTAGCTTCAAGTTCAGTAACTTTTTTTACATTTTTAGAAATGCCATTTAACATACCTTCTGATATTGAAAATTTCTTACTCATAATTAGAATACCTCCTTACAAAGTTCTCTGTAGTTTTGACTAGCCCTAGCTTTCTTAAAAGAGAATACAACAGGACTTTCATTAAATGTACTTTCAACAACTTTAACATTTTGTTTTATTGTAGATTTGAACATTTTATCTCCAAGTAACTCCTTTAAACTTTGTTTGATTACTTTATTTACTGTAGTTGCACTATCCATTGTTATGAAGCAACCTTTGAAGTTAAGGTTAGGATTAAATTCATCTTTAATTTCTTCAATGCTATCAAGTAAGTATTCAAGTCCGTCAAGAGCAAACTTGTCTATCTTTATAGGAACTATTACCTCATCAGTAGCACATAGAGCATTAACAGTAATCATATTAAGAGCAGGAGGACAATCTATAATACAATAGTCATATCCTTCAATATTCTTTAAAGCCTTAGCAAGTCTATTTTGTTGACTTCTGCTAACATCTAAAAGAATTTTTCTTTCTGCAAATGCTAGAGTTACATTTGAAGGAAGAATATCTATATTTTCAAAATCTGTATGTTTAATTACTTTTGTAATATCTAAATCTTTATCAAGTAGTACATCAGAAATAGTTAAATCGTCCATGCTATAAGCTTTAAATAGCTTTGTAAGGTTGCTTTGAGGGTCAAGGTCAATAAGTAGTACCTTTTTACCTTCTTGGCTTAATACAGCCCCTAAATTTGCAGTTGAAGTTGTTTTTGCAACTCCACCTTTTATATTAAAAATTGATACTTTTTTCATAATAAATTACCTTCTTTCTTATATTTATAGTTATGTATAATGTTTTTCTTTAGGTGTCCCCTGGGGGACACCTTTTTGCTATCTAGTTAATAGTAAATAACAAGTAATTAATTGAATTATTAATGTTAGTGAAGATATTCCTATAGTGAGTTTGTTATTCAATTTCATACTGGAAACCTCCTTTAAACTATGTTATTATTAAGAAGAAGATTTAAGGAACGGAAGGGGTGTGAACCCTTCCATATGGTTATTTAATTATCTTAGTAAGTAGATTTACAATAGCAATTAATAAGTTAAGTAGTAGGGTTATTAATTGTATTAAATCTTTACTTGAAGAAGTTCCTTTTTTCTTCTTCTTTTTTTTATTCACATAATCACCACCCTTCAAATATAATTAATTCATATCACCCCCTTTCAATGGTTTTATTGAATATCTGAATATATCTTACTTTTCGTTTTACTAATTCACCTTTTATAGTTACTAAATCTTCGTGACCTTGACTTACATAGAAAATATTGAAATCTTTCAGTTCTTCAATTTCTGAAATTTTCATATCTCCAAATAAATCAACTCTTAATCTAGCTTTATGGTAAAGTTTGTTTCCATAAGGTGTATTAAAAATTCTATAAGCTTTCATATAATCAACCCCTTCCATTTAGAAATAACACTCTCGGTTAGCACCTCGTGTTGTTGTTTTTTTGTTGAGCCTAAGACTACACATGGAAAGTGCTTGTCAAAAAGCCGAAGGCAATAAAAAAGTTTTTAGCTGCATACCTACTGGATCTGCTGATAAAAAGTTTTTTATGGTTTTTGATAAGTAAACTTGGAATGTGATAGGCTGGTGCACCAAAAAAACACAAATATAAATGAAAGTGCGAAGTCACTTTCTTCCTAATTGGAAAGCGAAGCTTGAAGCCCAGCGGTTACCTTAAGGTAGGAAAATAAAGTTTTGTTGAATTCTTTTAAGGACGGTTGCTCGAATAGATGAAACGTACTTAAAAGAAATGAAACTTAACTTTATGAACCGTTAGCTTTAGGTGCTGGAATAGCTTCCATAAAGATAACTATATAATTAATTCTTTAAATTTTTAAAGTAACAGTACAAATAATAGAATTGTCAGTTTTTAATTTTAAGAAGTTTGTAAAAGTATAGTTCGTTGTTTCATTTAGTTCATATCCAAATAAATTTAATGTTTTGAAAAAAAGATTTATTATTTCACTTTTAATGATATTGTCATTATTACTCATGTTTACTTTAGAAATATCTGAATTAATACATAGTAAGTCATTAAGTCTATATATAGAAAAGCTATCTATTATCATAAAAACCTCCTAAATAAATTCTTTGTAAATTTTTTTGGGGAGATAAAATCTCCCCTTGGAAGACTTGCAGAACCTAAATTAAGATTTAAGTTTGTAATCCCTGCATTAGTAAATTATAAAGATTTAACAACCTTATGATTTAATTATACAACTATTTAGTTGTAAAGTCAACAAAAATACAAATAAAATATTGATAAAAACAATTATATAGTTTATAATGCAAATTAAGGAGTTGATTTTTGTGGATGTTGCTAAAAAGATACGAATTATGTTAGTGGAAGAAAATCTAAAGATAATAGATTTAGCTGATAGATTAAATACAAGTCAGCAAAATATAAGTGCAAAACTTAAAAGGAATAACTTTTCAGTAAAGGAAATGGAGCAAATAGCAGAAGTTTTAGGATATAATTTAGAAATTACTTTTACAAAGAAGGAATAAATAAAAAGTGTCCCCGGGGGACACTTTTTATGCTAATTTCCATACACCTTTATCTATATTAGTAAATATATCAGTATGTATTTGCAATGTTTGTCTTATTTTTGCTTTCCAGTTAGTATTGTTTTCTGTTTTCTTGTAACCATTAATTAAGTCATATAAAGCAGATAAACTGGACTTTCCACCTAAATACTCAAGGGAAGAAGCGACTAGGTCTTTCCAGGTAATATTAATACTATCTCTTAAATCCATATTTCCTTTTTTAGTAGTTGTAAAATCCATAATTAAAGGAAAGTCTTTTCTTAGTATTAGGCAGTATTCGTGAGCGATTCTAATAAAGTTATTATTAAAGTATTTCTTATTATCTGATAAACAATTAATTTGTTCTTTTATAACTATTTGCTCTAATGTGCCTAGCTTATTCATATCCAAGAGCATTGAGTAAAGTTTACCTTTTTTCTTTATGTCTGCCATTAGAATGGCTAATCGTCCTCCAGTTTCAAGACTAGTATATTGTTTGGCTAAACAATAGTTAATAGCTTTTATAAAATCATTATAATCAGCTATATGTGATAAATCATTTATTAATGGTTTATCGCCGTATTGATATCCTGAATATTTAATTATATCCCAATAAGGTGGATGCCAATATATAAATTCATTTCTTTCTTTAATATCATTATTTATTAGGTCAAATCCACAGTTTAAATCATAGCAATTACTTTTTATATTTAAATCTATTGCAACATCTTGTGTTGTAAAAGAGCCACTCATGTAGTCACTTACTTCATCAAATTTATAGATTTTGTGTAAATCAATAAGGAGTTTTCCACTTGCATTTCCCCTATATTTATTATTTCCCCAATTTCCACGGTCATCATATCTAACAATAGTGTTCATATTAATACCTTCTTTCATAATTTATCGTTATGTAAAATTTCTTGTAAAAGTGTCCCCGGGGGACACTTTTTAATATTCCTCGGGAAGTAATACTGTTATTACCAATGTGTCAATAGTGCAATCATAATCACTCATAATCCAAAACTTAGTATCAAAGTAAGTATATACTCCCATAAATCGTTCGGTCTTTTTAGCATTTTCTAATTTAAGAAGTTCATATTGAACGTCTTTATCTTCCTTAGATAGTTCTCCCCAATCATTAAGGGAAAATCTCATTAATGCTACTAAAACCTCACTTTCGCAAAGCTCACCTTTTTTAATGTAAGTTTCGATACCACTTGTGAAATAAGTATTTACTGTCATATAATCAAATCCTTTCATTTAGAAATAACACTCTCGGTTAGCACCTCGTGTTGTTGTTTTGTTGAGCCTAAGACTTCATATTTGAGTGGACTGTCAAAAAGCCGAAGGCAATAAAAAAGTTTTTAGCTGCTATGATCCTCATGGCCAATAAAAAGTTTTTTATGATTTTTGAACAGTGCAAATGAAAATATGGTAGGCTGGTGATTCAAAACACAACAGTAATTTAAGAAAGTCAGTTTGACTTTCTTCATTATTCAATAAAATTAATATTTATTTTTAATGGTTGTTGGATATTAATTTCTAAATATAGATATATTTATAAGAAAAAATACAAATTGTATTATATGTGATATGAAAAATGATATAAGTTTTAATGATGAGGATTTCTTTCTAAAAGAAATGTAACAAATAGGAGGCTTTAGAATATAATTTGGTAGTTATTTTTGCAAGAAAAATAAAAAAGATGCCTAATGAGGCATCTTTTTTATTAATTTAAAAACATATTTATAGAAAATTGACTATAATATTTACTTGATTTTGCATTTATAATAACAATATATTTAAGGTCTAGTATTGGTATAATTAAAGTCTTTGTAATTATAAAGTGGGGCTACTGCTTGATATTTTTTTACATCACTAGAAAGACCGATTGAAGGCATTCCACCATCCCAGGAAAGATCTCCAAGCTTAATTTTATAGTGTACATATTGTGTTACAATTTGACCGTCCTGATTTCCAGTTTTAGTATTAAAAGATGGATAACACATCAAGTAACCAGAGCTTGTACCTCCATTATACACTAATGATGGAGATGGAACAGTTACGGCAATTCCATTTGAATGAGGAGCAAATTCAATAGTATTAGCAATTGGTTTACCTATTTGATTGCCATTATCATCAAAGTATAAGCTTTCTGAAACTGGATATCTAGCAGAATCTGAAGCTATAATCATGTTGTTACTTACACTTGTTGATAATAAATCTGTTAAATTCCAAAAAGGTGTTTTTAACCATGAATAGGAAACATAGTTTTGAAACTCGTTTTTATCTATTAAGGATCTAAATACTTCTGTTACTAATACCATATAATCATCTATATATTGAGTGCATCCGTATCCATTTACATCTGGATATTCAAATCCAGGAATTTCTCTTGTAAATTTTTTTCTTTCATTTTCTATTTTAGCAAGATTAAATTGTGCTGCAGAAACTTCAGTGATTTCAAGATTGTCTTCTGATCTTTTAGTTAAGTCATTTGTAACTTTATAGAATTTTGGTTCTATTGACACTAGTTCATATCCATCAAGTGAATTCTGATAGTTAGTGCAATTACTTTTTAAAGTATTTTTTAAATCATTAATTATATCTGCTTCTTCTTGTGTTATTTGTTTTGGATTAACTTCTTTTGTGTTCTCTGTAGCGTATGACATTGTTGGAAATTGAATGGCAATAAACAATACAGCAATTATCATAACAAGCATTTTTTTGAAATTCTTTTTCATAAATATCCTCCTTTATTATAAAATACTAGTATATTCTACAATAAATTTACAATAGATGCAATATATAGGATGATTAAAATTATTAATATAATATTTAGTGCTAAATTATAAAACTTTTTATCTTTTTTATTACTAACAATAAGAGCTAATACATAAAATATTAAACTATAGTATATAGTGTAGTGATCGCCATATGTAGTTTCAGAGTATATTGGAAGATTTAATTTGTTTAATATTATATCTCCGATAGAAAAATATTTGTAGTTTATTTGCCATATAATACCTAGTAAAAGTAATAATAAAGCGAATGTAAATCTTTTGTTGTTTTTAAAAAAATTCATATATTCCTCCTATTTATAAAAAATATAATTATATTTTATTATAACAAATATAACAAAAAAAAGAAGAAATACAAAAAAACAACTGAAAATGTTAATTGTTAATTAATAAAAATTAATATGGATTTATTAAAGTTACCAATATATACTTTTTATTGTGAATTTTTAGATTTGGAGGAAAAGATTTATGAAGAAGGTGTTTATTGGAATTGATGTAGGAAAATTTAAAAATAGTATCAGTATTATAGATATTGAAGGGAATCCAATTATAAAAAAAGGACTTAGTATCGAGAATGACTATTATGGATTTGCTAGATTAGAGGAGCAAATAGATTTAATTATAAATAATTATGGTTTTACTTATGATGATTGTATAGCAGGTGTTGAATCAACAGGACATTATTGGTTTAATCTTAGAGATTATTTAAAAGATATCGGAATTGAAACAGTAATGATAAAAACAGATTCAGTAAAGCATAGAAGGGCATTAGAGGAAGGGCAGAAAGGAAAAAACGATACATTAGATGCTAGAGTAATAGCAAGTTGTCTTAGAAATGGGAATTATGTTTATATAAGAGAGAATGAAAGAGAATTAAGAGCGTTGCAAAAGTTGACACGTATGAGAAATGATATAAGTGATGAATTAGTAGCATTAAAGAATAAAATACATAGATGTATAGATATATGCAATCCGGTATTTTTTAAGATTTTTGAAAACTTGAATAGTAAAACAGGAGTAGCACTAATAAAGCTATATCCTTCACCAGAAGATATAATAAATGTTGATCTAGATAATATAAAAAGAGAGCTTGGCGAAATTGTAGACAAACCTAATATGAGAATGGTGAGTTTATATAGGGAAGAGTGTGAGATTTGGGGTAGGATAATTAAAGAGCCTTCATATGCTGAAAAAGTAGAGATGGTAGCTTATATAGATAAATTTTTATTACAAAATAAATCTAAGGAGCATTTAGATAAGCAAATAAAAGAAATAGCAAAAAATATAATTCCTTTATATTCTGAGTTTGAGCAGATAAAAGGTATTCCATTAATACAATTAATATCGGTTTTAAGTGAAATAGGAGATATTAGAAATTTTAAAAATACTAGAGCAATATTAGCGTTTTTGGGCTTAAGTTTAAAAGGAAATGCTTCGGGAAAATACATAGGTGAACGAAGAATAAATAAGGCTGGTTCACGTATAGTTAGAAAACATCTATTTAATATAATGGATACTTTAGTAAAACATAATGAGTATTTTAGAATAGCCTATTGTTATTATAAATCATATAATCATAAGAACCCAACGAAGAAAAGGTCAATGCAAATTGCAGTAATGTGTAAGTTTGTTAGAGTAATGTATGGAATGTTAAAACATAATACCAATTTTGATTATAAAGAGATGTTAAAAGGCTATTATTTTGGTGATTGTAATATGAAAGTGTTTAAAGAAGAATTTGAAGGAGAAAAGAGAACTAAGAAAATAGAGAATTATAAATTGGCATATAGTATATTTGTAAATTATAGCTAATTCCTAAATGTGGTAGTAAATAATAGGTAAGAGAAGATAATTTGAAAAAAGGTTAGAGAAGATATCGTTAATAAAAAGGAATATTGAATTTGAGTATGACAATTGAATGATCTATAATTAAATCGTAATGTAGGTGGAATTATACACTTAGAGCATAAAAATGACTCGGATAGAGAGAATTAATCACATTACACCATAGTATAACATGCGGATTAGGTGTTTTAGTAAAGCATTTATGCTTATACGGAGAAACGGGAGTGTTAGCAGTTATACATAATTATAATAGTGTAAAAGCATACGATTTAATTATTCGTCTAGGCTTTTGCACTATTTTTTAAATGAAAATGTGTTAAGGTCTTTTTGTCATACAATAAAATAAATAAAGAGCAGTATAGTGGTTATTTTATATACTATAATATATGATAAAAAGAAATAGTTATGAAATTCTAAGAAAAAGTGAGTATAATTAAAATAATTTCGTTTAATGGAGGGAGGTGTATAATAATACTAATGAAAAGATCAAAGGACTTGTAAGAAAGGAGAGAATTATATGAATTACTTAAATCTTACTATTGAGAATAAAGAAATCAAGGTGAAAAAAGGCACTACATTTAAAGATGTTATAAAAGAATATGCTATAGATGACTTAGTGGTTTTATGTGAATTAAATGGAGATTATTATGAATTAGCTATGGAAATACCAGCTAATGGAGATATAAAGTTAATTGATGCTAATAGTGAAATAGGATGGAAGATATATTCAAGAACTCTTCAATATATTTTTATAAAAGCTACCTTAGATATTTTTAAAGATGCAATTATTAAAATAGAACATTCTATTTCAAAAGGAACATTTGGTGAGATTTATAAATCTCAACCATTAAATAAGGAAGATATAAATAAAATAAAAAAACATATGGAAGATTTGATTAAGAGAGATATTCCAATAAATAAAATTCAAGTATCTAAGGAAGAAGCAATAAAGATATTTGAAGACTATGGAATGATGGATAAGGTTAAACTATTAAAACAAGTTGATTTAAAGACGGTTAAGTTATATGAATTAGATGGAAGATATGATTATTTTTATGGACAGATGGCATATTCAACTGGAATAATAAAGGCGTTTGACCTAATTCCATATGCTCATGGATTTGTTTTAAGAAATCCTACAGAAGAGGATGTTACAGTATTACCTGAATTTAAGGAGCAAAAGTCATTAGCTAATATTTTTTATGAGACAGAAAGATGGTTGGATATACTGGGGGTAGGGGAAGTTGGAAGCCTAAATGAAAAGATTATAAATAAAGGACTTACCAATTTAACTTTAGTTTCTGAAGCACTACATGAAAAGAAAATAGCTTATTTAGCAGATAGTATTTCAACAAAGAAGAATGTAAAGGTAGTTTTAATTGCTGGTCCATCTTCTTCGGGAAAAACTACTTTTGCAAATAGACTTGGAATACAACTAAGAGTTAATGGATTAAATCCAATACCAATATCTTTAGATGATTATTTTGTAGATAGAGTTCATACTCCAAGGGATGAGAACGGAGAATATGATTTTGAATCAATTGAAGCTATCGATTTAAAATTGTTTAACGAAAATCTAAAATATCTTTTAGAGGGTAAGGAAGTAGAGATCCCAAGTTATAATTTTAAGACAGGAAATCGTGAATGGATTGGTCATAAATTAAAATTACCTGGAAATGGTGTAATTATTGTTGAAGGAATTCATGGATTAAATCCATCATTAACAGATGCTATAGAGGATGATAAAAAATATAAAATATATATATCTGCCTTAACTCAATTAAATCTTGATAATCATAATAGAATTGCAACAACGGATGTAAGAAAAGTTAGAAGAATAGTTAGGGATTATTTATCAAGAGGTTATGGAGCAGAAGAAACTTTAATGATGTGGCCTTCAATTAAAAGAGGAGAAAGAAAAAACATTTTTGTATATCAAGAGGAAGCTGATGCAATGTTCAATTCAACATTAGTATATGAATTATGTGTATTAAAACCATATGCTATAAAGGAACTTGAAAAAATAAAGCCAGGTAGTCCGGTGTATAATGAAGCTGTTAGATTAAAAACATTTTTAAACTTTTTTAAAGAAATTGAATTTAGTGATGTGCCGGAGAATTCTATCTTAAGAGAATTCATTGGGGGCAGTTGTTTTTATAAATATTGAAGAGAGGTTGCTAAGCAACTTCTCCTTTTTATAGTCTCATATAAATAATAAAAATAATATTATTTATATTATTTTTAAATCTAAGAAAAGAATTTTTCTTATAATAATTCTAAAAAATATATATTTATATAAATACACAATAATAAAAAAGAGAATCTCTAGTAAGGATTCTCTTTTCTTAGTATGAATATTAAATTATCTACTTAACTTTTTCACTGTAACATTTTTATTTTCTAATTTCTCTATTAGGTAATCAACATCTCCTGCTTTAAGAATATAAGATAACTTTTTCTCTCTATCATTAAATTCAAAGGAGATAATTTTTTTGGCAGAACCTTTGTCCCATTTAACAGTTACGCACCTTATGCTCTCATATTTAAATTTATTATTAAATAAAACCATGCTGTCTCTAGAAAACATTACTAAATTAAATATAAAAGAAACAAAAAGCAAAACAAAAAATAAAATTATTCCTATAGTTGTAGTTTCAACTACAGCCATATATAAAAGTAGTAAAGCAGCACAGAAAAAATTCATTTTATCTTTGAAAAATATTTTAAGATGCAATTCTCTTTGATTTCCATAAAAATCACATATGTTTAATAAGAAATATAAAGCAAATAATATTCCTAGGAAGATTGCAAATCCAAAAATTATATTAAGAATAATGTTCATAAAAAAACATCCCTTTCATTGTTGTAGTGGTAAAAAATTCAATAAGGTAAGTATAACAAAATAAAGATTGATAATACAGATAAAATTACTTAAACTAAAAGTAAAATAACTAATGATTAAGGAGAGGTTTTATGAAGAGCGTAGGCGTTTTTGATATTTTAGGTCCTATAATGGTTGGCCCATCAAGTTCTCACACTGCAGGAGCTGCAAGACTTGGAAAAGTAGCAAGATCTGTAGCTAATGGTCCGTTAAAGAGCGTAAAGTTTTTATTACATGGTTCTTTTGGAAAAACCTATAAGGGACATGGAACAGATAGAGCATTAGTTGCTGGAATACTTGGAATGGAGCCTAGTGATATAAGATTAAGAGATTCTCTAGAAATTGCTAAGAGAGAAGGGCTAGAATTTGAATTTATAGAAACAGATTTAGGAGATGCTCACCCAAATACTGTTAAGTTTGTTATGGAAACTAGGAAAGGAAATCATTGTGAAGTTGTAGGCTCTTCTATTGGTGGAGGAAGTATACAGATAACAGAAGTAAATGGTAATAAGGTGGAGTTTACTGGAGATTACCCAACATTAATAATATCTCATCAAGATGTACCTGGAGCAGTTTCTAATGTTACCTCAATACTTTATAAAGAACACATAAATATTGCTTTTATGAAGGTTTTTAGAAAGCAAAGAGGTAAGGGAGCTACAATGGTATTCGAAGTAGATAATAGATTAAACGATGATGTAATAGATGAAATTAAAGGGATAGATTCTATAAGTAGAGTTATTAGAATAAATCCAGTTAAGGAGGAGGAATAATGGAGATTGCAAGAAGTGGAGAAGAACTTTTAAGAATTTGTCAAGAGGAGAACATATCCCTTAGTGAATATGCCATAAGATATGAAATGGAAGATAAGGGAATATCAAGAGAAGAACTTTTTGAAAAGATGAGAAAAAATCTTCATGTTATGATAACATCTGCTAATGAGGGAATGGAAAAGGAAGTTTATTCAGTTAGTGGTCTTATAGGTGGAGATGCATATAAATTAAAAAAGTATCTTGAAAAAGGAGAGACATTAACAGGGGAGACTATGGTATTAGCCATGGCTATGGCATTATCTTCGTCAGAAGTAAATGCAGCTATGGGAAAAATAGTAGCGTGTCCTACTGCAGGCTCTTGTGGAATATTACCAGCAGTTATCTTAGCAGCAGGAAAAAGATTAAATAAAACAGAAGATGAAATGATAGAAGGATTATTTGCATCAGCAGCTGTTGGAATGATAATAGGTATGAATGCAACACTAGCTGGAGCAGAAGGTGGATGTCAAGCGGAATGTGGCTCAGCTTCAGCAATGGGAGCAGCGGCTGTAGTAGAAATGATGGGTGGTACTCCTAAGATGAGTTTAGATGCAGGTGCAATAGTACTAAAAAACGTACTTGGATTAGTATGTGACCCAGTTGCTGGATTAGTTGAAATACCATGTGCAAAAAGAAATTCTTCAGGCGCTATTAGTGCCTTATGTACAGCTGATTTAGTTATGGCAGGTGTAGAATCGAAAATACCTTTTGATGATGCAGTTTCTGCAATGTATAAGGTAGGTAAATCTCTTCCAGCATCATTAAGAGAAACTGCTTTAGGTGGAGTTGCTATAACTAAAGCAGGATTAATGTTAAAAAAGAAAGTTTACGGAGAAGAGTAAAACTGGTAAGATAAAAGTAAAAATTACATAAATTTACTAGGGGAGCTAGTACTTTGGCTGAGAATGGAAAGAAAATTCCTAAACCCTTGAACCTGATATGGTTAGAACCATCGTAGGGAAGTGATAAATTAAAAATATAAAAGTTTATTTGCGTAGCCCTATTAGGCTACGCTTTTTTAATGAATTGGAGGTAAATATGGAGAAAAAGGGATTATCAAAAAAATTAGCATTAAGTGGTGTACTTATAGCAATAGCAACTATATTTGGCACATTTTCAATTCCTATATTTGGAGCAAGAATGTCCCCAGTACAACATTTTATAAATGTAGTTACAGCTGTTACATTAGGTCCAGGATACGCTGTGGGAAATGCATTTATAGCTTCTACACTTAGAAATATTTTAGGTACAGGAAGCCTTTTAGCTTTTCCAGGAAGTATGATAGGAGCATTTTTATCAGGAGTTTTATATAAAAAGTTTAAAAATATAGAAGCAGGATTATTAGGAGAAATAATTGGGACAGGCTTTATAGGGGCTTTAGTTGCATATCCCATTTCAACTTTAATCTTAGGTAAAGAAGTTGCACTATTTGCTTATGTTATACCATTTTGTATTAGCTGTATAGGTGGAGGAATAATAGCTTATACATTTTTAAAGATATCAACAGTTAGAAAGGTTTTGTTCTCTTTTTTTATTGATTAAAATATTGTAAAATGGACAATAGTAAAGAAATATAGAAAGGGGTGAGTATTTGAATATCAAAGATACAGCTTTATATGCATTAAAAAAATTTTATGGATATAATAGCTTTAGACCAGGGCAAATGAACATAATTTTTAATATTCTATCTAAGAAGGATGTTTTTTGTATAATGCCAACAGGTGCTGGTAAGTCAATTTGTTATCAAATACCAGCCTTAATAATGAATGGTGTTACCTTAGTAATATCTCCTTTAATATCCTTAATGAAGGATCAAGTAGACTCCCTTAAGGAGAATGGTATTAGTGCTACATATATAAATAGCACTCAAAGTATGGAGGAAATAAAGGATATACTTAAGGATGCATCTTTAGGTTTATATAAATTAATATATATTGCACCAGAGAGATTAGAGTCTAAAGTTTTTGTTCAAATGATAAGAAATTTGCATATTTCACAGGTGGCAGTAGATGAAGCGCACTGTGTTTCAGAATGGGGACATGATTTTAGAGTTAGTTATAGATATATAAAACCTTTTGTAGATTTATTACCTAATAGGCCAGTTATATCTGCATTTACAGGTACTGCTACAGATGAAGTTAAAGAGGATTCTATGAATCTTTTAGGACTAAGAAATCCAATAAAATATGTAGGAGATATAAATAGAGAAAATCTTTCTATTAATATTTTCAAAGAAGAGGATAAGTTAGAAGGAATTAAGGATATTATAAGAGAGCATGAATATGAATCTGGAATAATATACTGTTTGTCTAGAAAAGAAGTGGAAAATTTATATACTTATTTAAGGGAGTATGGGTATAATGTATCAATGTATCATGGAGGGTTAGAAGATTATGATAAGGAAAAAGCTCAAGATGATTTTTTATTTGAAAGAACAAATATTATGGTAGCTACTAATGCATTTGGTATGGGAATAGATAAATCAAATGTAAGATACATAGTTCATTGTACAATTCCTAAAAATCTTGAATCTTATTATCAAGAAATTGGTAGAGGTGGAAGAGATGGTGAACCTTGTAAGTGTTATCTTTTTTATAATAGAGATGATATACGAAGAGTAGAGTTTATATTAAATAAAAGTAGTGGGTTTAAACGTAAAGAAATTGCCTTAAGAAAACTTCAGTCTATGATAGACTTTTGTGAAGAAGATGGTTGTTATAGAGCATTTTTATTAAAGTATTTTAATAAGGAATGGTCTAGAAATTATTGTGGAAATTGTAGTAATTGCCTGGGAAATGATGAAGTAAGGGACTTTACTAGGGAAGGACAAATTATTTTGTCAACTGTATATAGAACCCGTGAAAGTTACGGTATATCAGTATTAATTGATATTTTAAGAGGTATAAAAGGACCTAAAATAATAGAGAAAAACTTAGACAAAATAACAACTTTTTCGTTAATGAAGGACTATAGTTCATCATTTATAAAAGCTATAATTAATGAAATGCTTACACAGGGATATGTTAGCTTAAAGGAAGGAACATATTCTATGTTAAAGTTAAATAATAAATCTATGGATATACTTTTAGGTAAAGCAGACATGTACTTATTAGTAAAAGAAGATGAAAAGCCTATAGATGAAGAATTATTCCATAAATTAAAGCTTTGGAGAAAAAGTAAGGCTATTAAAGAAAATATTAAACCATACATTATTTTTTCAGACTCATCACTTATATCAATTGTAAATCGATTACCAAAGAGTATTGAAGAATTACTCCAAGTTAGAGGTGTTGGTGAGAAGAAAGCAGAGAAGTATGGAGATGAAATTCTGAAATTACTATCTAATGAATAAATAGGAGAGAAGTTGGTAAACAACTTCTCTTTTTGATTACATCTAGTAGGAGTGGGGGGATATTTGTTTTGATGTGACTTGGAACTTGCCACGGAACAAACAAAATAAATATCCTCCCTACCTTTTTTTTTGTTATATTATTTAAGTGAATTTTCGTATTGTTGAACCATTCTCTTAACCATTTCTCCACCGACACTTCCATTTTGTTTAGAAGTTAGGTTACCCTTGTCAGTATTTTCATAGTCTTGTAATCCAAAACTTGAAGCTACTTCATTTCTAAAAGTATTTAATCCTTTTTTAGCTTCTGGAACTAAATTTCTATTACCGCTATTGTTTGAAGACATACCTGTCTACCTCCTTATATTTAAAAAAATTGTACAAATATTGTACAATCTTATGTTGTCCATGTAGCGAAAGAATAAACCATGAATATATATCCTTTTACGGTTTTAGTATACTAATTTACATATTTACTCAAGTAGAGGTGTTTAATGTAAGTGTATAAAGGTAAATTAGTTTTCATTTAGAAATAAATTATTTGTGAAAAAAGTTATATTAATAGTCTGATTATTCATTAAAAATTCTTTGATAGGAATACTCTATAACTTTTGGTGAATATATTTTAAGTAAAAGGAGGGAGTGCATATGAACTTCAAAGAATTTATAGAAAGCGATAGAGAGGCTAGAAACAAGCAGAAATTTGAAGGGAATTTTTTGGATTATCTTGAAATTGTAAAGTCAAATCCTGATATTGCTAAACTAGCACATAAAAGAATGTATGACATTATAGTAGGCAAAGGGGTTGAATTACTAAAAGCTGAAGAGAATCCCAGGGTTAAAAAGATATATGGTAATGAAACTATAAGAAAATATGATTTTTTTAAGAATGATTTTTATGGAATAGACAAGGTTATTATGAAACTTGTTAATTACTTCAATTCTGCATCTATGAAGGGAGAAGAATCTAGGCAAGTTCTTTATTTAGTTGGGCCTGTTGGAGCTGGAAAATCATCTTTAGTTGAAAGCTTAAAGAAGGCATTGGAAGAAGCTGATCCCATATATGCTCTTAAGGGTTGTCCGATGCATGAAGAACCACTACATTTAATTCCTAAACATTTAAGACCAAAATTTGAAGAACTATTAGGAGTACAAATAGAAGGAGATTTATGTCCTGTATGTAGATATAGGTTAATGCATGATTACAATGGAAAGTATGAAGAGTTTCCTGTGGAAACAAAGACTTTCTCAATAAGATCAAGAAAGGGTATTGGAGTAGTACCACCAGTAGATCCTAACAATCAGGATACATCTATATTAACAGGTTCAATAGATATTTCTAAAATGGACATGTATCCTGAGGATGATCCAAGAATTTTTTCTTTAAATGGGGCCTTTAATGTTGGTAATAGAGGTCTTGTTGAATTTATAGAGGTATTTAAAAATGATGTTGAATATCTTCATACAATAATTACTGCTACTCAAGAAAAATCTGTGCCATCTCCAGGAAAAGGATCAATGATTTATTTTGATGGACTTATAATTGCCCATTCAAATGAAGCAGAATGGAATAAATTTAAATCAGACCATACCAATGAAGCTATATTAGATAGAATAGTAAAAATAGAGGTTCCATATTGCTTAGAGTTAGACGAGGAAATGAAGATTTATCAAAAGATAATTAAAAAGAGTAATTTTAAAGCACATATAGCTCCACATACAATCGAGGTTGCTGCTATGTTTGCAATTCTTTCGAGACTTTCTCCATCAACTAAAGTTGATCCTATGACAAAGTTAAAAATCTATAATGGCGAAGAAATTGTAGAAAAGGGAACAACTAAGAGAATAGATATTATGGAGCTTAGAGAAGAATCAGGAACTTATGAGGGAATGAAGGGCATATCAACTAGATTTATTATAAAAGCAATAGATAATGCATTATCAAGCTCAGAATGTGACTGCATCAATCCATTAAGTATAATGGAAAGTATAATAAAATCAATTAAGGAAATGGATATTGGAGCTGATGATAAGAAGAAATATCTAGGATTTATACAAGACACTATTAGGAAAGAATATAACAAGATGTTAGAGAAGGAAATTACAAAGGCCTTTATTCATTCATTTAGAGAACAAGCTGAAAGTCTTTTTAATAATTATATAGATAATGCAGAAGCTTTTGTTAACAAGAGCAAAATAAAAGATACTTCTACTGGTGAAGAATTAAATCCAGATGAAGAGTTTATGAGAAATATTGAGGAGCAAATAGGGGTTTCAGAATCTTCTAGTAAGGGATTTAGAGCAGATGTAACCTCATATATGTTCTATTTAGTAAGAAGTGGGGCAAAGATAGATTACACATCCTATGAACCATTAAAAGAGGCTATAGAAAAGAAACTTATAGCATCAGTAAAGGACCTTTCAAGAATAATAACTAAATCTAGGGTAAGAGATAAAGAACAAGCAGAAAAGTACAATGCAATGGTAGAGGAAATGAAGAATAATGGATATTGTATGCATTGTTGTGATGTTATCTTAAAGTATGCTGCAAATAATTTGTGGAAGGATTGAAACTAGATGGCAATCTTTAGAGATAATAGTGAGAATGCAGTAGAACACGATAGGTCCATAGAAGATAGAAGAAGACATAGGCAGCTAGTAGAAAAGTCTATAAAAGAAAACTTAGGAGATATTTTATCAGAAGAAAGTATTATAGGGGAAGGTAAGAATAAAAAGTTTAAGATTCCAATTAGAGGAATAAAAGAATATCAATTTGTTTACGGAAAGAACTCAAAGGGGGTAGCCTCTGGTACGGGAGAAGAAAAAAGGGGCGATAAAATAGGTAGTGGAAAACCACAAGGAGCAAATGGAAAAGGTGGAGCAGGTAATAGAGAAGGAGAAGACATATATGAAACGGAAATAACATTAGAGGAACTTCTAGATTATATTACTGAAGACCTAGATTTGCCAAATTTAGATAAGAAAAAGTATTCTGAGATTGTTACTGAAAGTTCAGGTAAAAAGAAGGGGTATCAGAGATATGGAATCAATCCGCGTTTAGCAAAAAAGAGGACTGTTATGTCTAAAATTGCTAGAAAGCAGGGGAAAAAGAGAGCATTAGCAGAAGAGGGGATAGAAACAGATATAGAGAGATTCCCCTTTAGAGAAGAGGATTTAAGGTATTACAGAGTAAAGAAAAAGCCTAAAAGAGAAAGTAACGCAGTTATGATATTTATCATGGATGTATCAGGATCTATGGATAGTACTAAAAAATATTTGGCTAGATCTTTTTTCTTTGTATTATCTAAATTCTTAAGGCGTAAGTACAATAATATTGCTTTTGAATTTATCTCTCATACAACTGTAGCAAAGAGGGTAGATGAATATGAGTTTTTCCACAAAGCAGAATCTGGTGGAACCTATATATCTAGTGGGGTAAGACTGGCTTTAGATTTAATAAAAGAAAAATATCCACCAGAGGTGTGGAACATTTACCCTGTTTATGCGTCAGATGGGGATAACTGGACAGAAGATAATGAAAGAGCAATGAAAGCAGTAAAAGAATTATGTTCAGTAAGCAATATGTTTGGATATGCAGAACTATTACCTTCTACCTACTCTACAACTATGTATTATAGGTTTTTAAAAGAAATAAATGAAGAAAATTTTATACCTGTAATAGTTAAAGAAAAAAAGGACTTATGGGAGGCGTTAAAGTTAATGCTTAGTAAGGAACTAAAGGAGGAGTAGGTTTGGAATATGTTTTAAAAGATTTAATGGAATGGAATGAGGCTATAGAAAGTAAGGCTAAGGAGCTTGGCTTAAATTTCTATCCTCAAGAATTTGAAATTATAGGGTTTAATGAAATGTTAGGATATGAGGCATACGTAGGTATGCCTTCTAGGTACCCTCATTGGAGTTTTGGTAAGTCTTATGAAAAGAATAAAACACTATATTCCTTTGATTTAACGGGTTTACCATATGAGATGGTAATTAACTCTAATCCCTGCTTAGCATACTTAATGAGAGAAAATACTCTTCCCTTACAAATACTAACTATGGCACATGTATATGGTCATAATGACTTTTTTAAAAATAATAGACTTTTTAAAGAGGGAACTAGAGCTAAATTAGCATTAGAGATGTTTAAGCTTGATGGAGAAATTATTAGAGAATATATTAATGCTCCAGGAATAGGGTATGAAAAAGTAGAAAGAATTTTAGATGCTGCTCATGCAATAAGATATAACATAGGTAGAGTAATTGGAAGAAAAGAAATGACAGATGAGGAAATACGAAAGAATAGAATAGAGGATTATAAAAAGGCTATTGAAAATAAAAGTATACTTGATATGGATATGGTAATAGAAGAACCTATTTTAGATAAGATTCCTTTAGAGCCTTATGATGATGTTGTAGGGTTTATTATTAAATATGGAAAATTAGAAGAATGGGAAAGGGATATTGTTAGAATAGTCAAAAGAGAAACTGAATATTTTATGCCACAAATAGAAACTAAGACTATGAATGAAGGTTGGGCAAGCTATTGGCATTATAATATTTTAAAAAGTTTAGATTTACCTGAGGGCTTACACTTTGAGTTTTTGAAAAGGCATAATGATGTGGTTGCTCCTATGTTAGGAGGATTAAATCCATACTATGTAGGCTTTAAAATGTTTGAAGATATAGAAAAAAGGTATGGAAGAGATAAGATATTTGAAGTTAGATCCATGGAAAGAGACGCTTCATTTATAAGAAGATATCTAACACAAGAATTATGTGAGGAGTTAAACCTGTTCCAATATGGTAAAAAAAGTTTTGATTATGTTATAGAAGAAGTATCAGATGAAGATGGTTGGAAAGAAATTAGGGATAACTTAGCCTTTACAGCTGGATTAGGATCAATCCCGTATATAAGAGTGATAGATTTAAATACAAGAGACCTTACCTTAACCTTAGAACATGTATATGATGGAAGAGAGCTAGAGGCAACTTATGCAAAAGAAACATTAAAGTATGTTCAACAGCTATGGGGATATAAGGTTAGATTGTTGACTAAAAATAAAGACAATAAGGAATTCTATATTAATTGTGATGTGGATAAAAAGATAACAGTAACAGAGAGTAACAAATAGATAGAGATATGAATAATTTATAGATGAGTAATAAATACTTAGGAGAATAAAATGAATCTTAAAGGTAGTGAAACAGAAAAAAACCTTTATAAAACATTTGCAGGAGAATCAAGAGCAAATACAAAATACTCACTGTATGCTGAACAGGCAAGAAAAGAAGGATATAGATGGGTAGCAGAGATATTTGAAGAAACTGCAGGAAATGAAAAAGCTCATGCTAGAGAAGTGTTAAAAAAGTATCTTTGTAAAATAAATAATACAGAAGCTAACCTAAGGGATGCTGCAAAAGGTGAAGCACAAGAAGCAAATAGAACTTATAAAGATTTTGAAAATGTAGCTAGAAAAGAAGGCTTTTATGATATCGCAGATTTTTATAAAGAGCTTCAAGAGGTGGAAGAAGCCCATGAAGAAAGATTTATAAAGTTAGCAGATAAGATAAAAGAGGACGAGATGTTTAAGAGTATAGGTCCTTCATTATGGCAATGTATGAACTGCGGTTATATACATGAAGGAACAGAAGCACCTAAGAATTGTCCTTTATGTAATTATCCAAAGTCCTACTTCAAACCTTATTGTAAAGTTAAGTAATTCCTAGGAGGAGAATGATGTATTATAATTTACCAGATAAATATTTTTATCCAGTAGTAGAAAAAGATGATTTAGAATTTGAAGAGAACTTATTTAGGTCTATAGATGTAGAAGCAAGTGAGGAAGAAGAAAAAAGAGAAGTAATGGATTCAACTGAAGGTAATGAAGTAGTTGAAGATAAAGAAGTAAATGTAGTAAGTGAAAGAGAAGAAAATGATTCTGATATAGACATGAAAGAAGAAGAGGTTATAGAAGAACCTGTAGGAGAAATGAGGGGAGAAGAAGAAACTGAAGATAGTACTGAGGAGAGTATTGTAGAAGAGGCAGATGAAGAATACTCTTCAAGTGAACAAGAAGAAACAAGAAGTGAAGACATAATTGAAGATGTAGAAATAATAGAAGATGATGAAGCAGAAGTAATAGAAATTTCTGAAGAAGAAGAAGAAAAAGTTGTAGAAAGTTAATAGTTAAATTTAGAGAGGTGTTTCAAATATATAAATTTGAGGCACCTTTTTATATATACATTAAAATGAATTCATAGAATATATTTTAATATATAAATGATTAGGAGTTAAATAATGGGATATGATAATTTAATAAGAAGTCACTATGAAGATTTAAATAATATGAGTACTATGTTAAGAAATTATATAGAAATATATAGGCTACTAATAAGTAGTACAGTAGATTTGCATGCTACATCAGTAATAAAAAAGAGTGAAATAAAGCATGCTTTAGAAAGAATAGATGATGTTGGGGAGCTTATAGATGATTTATTAAAGACAATAAAAAAATGTGAAGGTTCTTATGTAAAATATTGCTCACTAAAAAATGAAGTTATAGTTGCTAATACACAAAAAGAGAGTATATTAACAGAAATACATGATGATATAGACTACCACAATTAGACGTAAATAAAGAATTCTGTAGAACAGAATTCTTTATTTAATATTAATTAAAAATTTTAAATTAAATCTTTTTAAGATGTATTTTGCTAACCATTAAGTAAGCACCTAAAATCATAAAAATAATAGCTAAAAATACTGGTGTGTTTGCATAGTTTGCAATTAAAGCGAATGCAGCAAGGAAGCAACCTGTAATTGTTATAGGAACACCTGTAAAAACACCATCAAAGGAAGATGTATTATATCTTGCTAATCTATATGCGCCACAGATTGGGAAAGCAACTAAAAGTATTATTCCTAAAATTCCCTTTGGCCCAAAAGTATTTAAATTAAATAATATATATATTAATACAGATGGAGCTACACCAAAAGATACTAAATCAGCTAATGAATCTAGTTCTTTTCCTAGGTCGCTTGATACTTGTAGAAATCTAGCAACTCTTCCATCGTACCTATCAACTAAACCTGCTATAAGTATGAAAATACTTGCTAAAACATATTGTTTTTCAAAAGTTGAAAGTAGTGAAAATACACCACATGACAAGTTAATGAAAGTAAATATGTTAGGAATACAGCTTTTTCTCATATAATCACTCCTAAAATTACTTTTGTTTACAATGAATAATTATATCATATAAATTAATATAATATAAGAGAAAATATACATTTAAGATAATCTTAATGTAGTTATAGTAATCTTAAATTTTTATTAACTTAAAGAGGAGTTTCTCGACAATATTTGGTATTGGTGATATAATCCTCTGTAGTATTATTAGAGCGGAGGTATATTATGAAAAAGGTTAGGTTCATATATAACCCATACTCAGGTGAAAATATTATATTACATGAATTAGATAAAGTAATGAAGTTGCATCAAGAAAAAGGATATCAAGTAGTTCCATATAGAATACAAAAAGATAGGGATATTGATGAGGCTTTTGACATTATAGATAAAGATTATAAGTATGTATTAGTTGCTGGTGGTGACGGTACAGTAGACTCAGTAGTTAATGCAATGATGAACAGAGGAATTGATTTGCCAATAGGAATACTACCAGTTGGTACGGCAAATGATTTTGGTAAGTTTATAGGTATTCCTTCAGATGTTGCAAAGGCATGTAAGCAAATACTTCAATCTGAGCCTAAAGCGGTTGATATAGGAAAAATAAATGATAAGTACTTTATAAATGTAGCGAGCTCAGGATTATTTACAGATGTATCTCAAAAAACTGACTTGAACTTAAAAAATACAATAGGGAAACTTGCCTATTATCTTAAGGGTATAGAGGAAATTCCTAATTTTAGAAGATTAAAAGTTCACTTAAAATCTAAGGAAGTAGATTTTGATGGTGAAATGTATTTAATACTTGTTTTTAATGGACAGACAGCAGGAAACTTTAAGTTAGCAACTAGAGCAGATGTTAATGATGGATATCTTGATGTTATTATGATAAAGGCAGTACCAATAATAGAGATATTACCTTTATTTATAAAGATACTTAAGGGAGAGCATTTAGATTCAGATAAAGTAATATATTTTAAAACTGATGATATCTTAATAGAGTCAGAGGAAGATATTGTTGTTGATATCGATGGAGAAAAGGGACCGGATTTTCCACTAAGAATTAGATGTATAAAAGGTGGAATGAAAGTTTTAGGAATAAAATAGTATATTTTTTAATAATTATAAGTAACAGTAGAGTAAGTTAGGAGTGTTCGGAGTGAATTTAGCCTATTATATTTTCTTGTTACTTATAATTTTTTTGCTTATTTTCTTGATGAAAAAGAATTTGAAGGTTTCTCCCAAGAAGATAAAAGCATATATGATGGTGGTAATGAGTCTTTTTGTCTTAAGATACATAGGATTATTTTTGTTATGCATAATGAAAGATGGTAGATTTGTATATATGTTAAAGTCATTGCTATTTTTAAATCATCTTGCAATACCATTAATGATTTTAGCTTTAGCATATGTATATTTAAGATGGGATAAGTTGAGTTTTAACATCAACTACATTATTGCATTAGTATTAGTTATTTTATATGGGGCAACAATGTTTACTATGAAGGGGAAGGTTGTCTTTAATCCCATTTATGGATATGTAATAAAGATATATAACGAAACAGCATTATTTTTAGGTTCATTAGTGATTATTGGGAGTCTTTTAATTTATTGTGTATATTTTTTAGATAAACCTCATAACAATAAAAAAGGTATGATATATTTAATAATTGCATCATTAGTGGTGATATTAGAGAATGTATTGTATTTAGGAGGATTAAGATTATTTCCATATCCCATTTTTGGTGATGGAATATTTCTTATGATAATGGGATTTGCAATAAATACATTTAAAAAGTGATAAATAATGAATAATTTCGGTTAAAACTTTGCTTTTGCAAAGTTTTTTATTTTTATAGAATTAAAGAGAAATTGCAAAGCAATTTCTCTTCCTTATTAATTATTTATTACCTATTTCTTTTCTTTCTAGAAGATTTACTATGATTTGATTTTCTTTTAGGAGCATCTTCATTACTTCTAGTATTATTTTGTGTTTTTTTAGAAGTGTTAGATTTTACTTTTTTTCCACTATTATTTCTTGGTGGATTTGCAGGTATTAAGCAATCTTTTCCACTACCAATTAAATCTTCTCTACCAGCTTTAATTAAAGCTTTTTTAACTATTTCATAGTTCTTAGGAACTCCAAATTGAATTAGAGCTCTTTGCATATTTTTTTCTTCTTGAGTTTTTGGAGTATATACCTTTTCTCCTGTTAATGGATTATATCCAATATAGTATATTGTTGTAGATAAGCTACCTGGTGTAGGGTAGAAATCTTGAACTTGCTCAGGTGTATATCCCATGCTTTTAACATATTGAGCTAACTCAATTGCAGCATTTAAATCTGATCCAGGGTGAGAAGACATTAAGTAAGGAACTAAATATTGCTTCTTACCTAGCTTCTTATTTATATCAAAGTATTTATTAACAAATCTATCATATACTTCTCTTGTTGGTTTACCCATTTGAGCTAAAACTCTAGGAGTAACATGCTCAGGAGCAACCTTCAATTGTCCGCTTATATGATGTTCACATAATTCCTTGAAGAATGTATCGTCTTTATCATGAATCATGTAATCATATCTTAAACCTGAACGAACAAATACTTTTTTAATTCCTTTTATAGATCTAACTCTTCTTAAAACAGATAAGTATTCTTTGTGGTCTATAATAAGATTTTTACATGGTTTTGGGAACATACACTGTTTATGTTTGCAAGCACCATGCTCTTTTTGAACATTACAAGCTCTGTGTCTAAAGTCAGCTGTTGGTCCACCAACATCATGAATATATCCCTTAAAGTCAGGTAAAGTTGTAAGAAGTTTTGCTTCATCAACAATTGAATCCCCGTCCCTAGTTTGGATTATTCTACCTTGGTGGAAAGTTAAAGCACAGAATGAACATGAACCATAACATCCTCTATGACTTGTGATAGAAAACTTAACTTCTTGTATAGCTGGGATTCCCCCTAGTTTTTCATAAGAAGGGTGATAGGTTCTCATAAAAGGTAAATCATATGTAAAGTTCATTTCCTCATTAGTTAAAGGAACTTGAGGTGGATTTTGAACTAAATATCTATCACCATGTTTTTGTATTATTCCTTTTCCTCTAATAGGGTCTTGTTCATAGTATTCAACTTTAAAGGCATCACCATAAGCAGTTGTATCTGAAGATACTTCCTCAAAAGAAGGAACAGTTATATATTTATCTAATCCTGATATATCCTTTGTTAAATAACAAGTCCCTCTAATTCCTGTTAAACTATTTGCACTAGCACCATATTTAAACATTTCAGCTATTTGAACAATAGTTTTTTCACCCATACCATATATTAAAAGGTCTGCTTTAGAATCAACTAAAATACTTCTTCTAACTTTATTGTCCCAGTAGTCATAATGAGCAAATCTTCTTAAGCTTGCCTCTATACCTCCAATAACTATTGGTACATCTTTATAGGCTTCTCTTACTCTATTACAATAAACTATTACAGCTCTATCTGGTCTGTATCCACTTTTACCACCAGGAGAGTAAAAATCGTCATGTCTTTTCTTCTTAGCAGCTGTATAATGGTTAACCATAGAATCTATATTTCCAGAGTTAACAAGGAAGGCATACTTAGGCTTACCAAGTTTTTTAAAGTCGTCTGCATTGTTCCAATTTGGTTGAGCAATAACACCAACTTTAAATCCTTGTGACTCTAAAGTACGTCCAATAATTGCTGTACCAAAAGATGGATGGTCTACATAAGCATCTCCTGTAACTATAATAAAGTCTAATTGTTCTATATTTCTTTTTAATAAATCTTCTTTACAAATAGGTAAAAAATCTTTAGCTAATTTCATCTTAAAAACTCCAATTCAGATAAATTATTCCAAGAGGTTTCCACTAATTCTTGTCTACTTATATTAACATAGACATTTTTCATTTACAAATGGGAAAAAGTTGTTTACTTTTAGAGGGCATATAATATAATAAATATTGAAGGATAAGTGCTGACAACTATTGTCAGCTATTTTTGAGTATAACTATATTTGGAATTTTTAAACATAAAAGGTGGTGTAAATAATGGAGGGTGGGCCTCAGCATAGGTCATTGCCAAAACTGAATAAGAGTAAAACTAGAGGAAGCTCTACATTATTTATAAATTTATAATGTTCTTCCTCTAGATAATAAGGAGGAAGCGTTATGAAAAGACTATCAGTTTTTCTATATTCACAGATACTAGGAAAAAATATCTATGATGAATTTAATGATGTTTTAGGTTCCCTAAAAGATATTTATGTAACTACTGATGAGGGATATCCAAGAGTAATCGGATATAAGGTGAAAAAAGATGGTTCCACATTTAACTATGAGTTTAAGAGCATAGGTGTCTACGATGATAATGGAAGAATTGTTATCAAGACAGTAGGTAGTAGAGAAATATTAGCTAGAACTTATACTTATTTATTATCTAGGAATTTATTAGATAAGAATATAGTAGATATTAATGGTAAACAGGTTGTTAGAGTTAATGATATGAGAATGGCTGAAATTGCTGGAGAGTATAGAGTTGTAGCTGTAGAAACAGGACCGTTAGCTAAATTCAGAAGAATGGGCATGAGTGGTGTTGGTAAGGTGTTATATAAGTTCCTAAAGAAAGATTATGAAGATAAAATATTAATGTGGGATGATGTTGAGTCTATAGAGATGGTTAATAATAATTTGCAGTTATCAAAGTCTTATAAGAAATTAACAGCCTTACATCCAGCTGATTTAGCTGATATATTAGAAGATCTAGACGAAAGTTCAAGAAGAGCATTATTTGAATCCTTAGATGAAGATTTAGCTGCTGAAACTTTCGAAGAAATTGAAGACGAATATAAAGGAAGCATAATTAAGGATTTATCAGAAGTAAAAACGGCTGAATTACTAGAAAATATGGGTAATGATGAAATAGCCGATTTATTAGATGAACTAGACGAAGAAGAAAAAGAAAAAGTTTTAGTAAACTTGGAGCATGAGGATGCAGAAGAAGTACAAGAACTTTTAAAATATGAAGATGAAACAGTGGGTAGTATAATGACAAAAGAATTTATTTCTTTTGGATTAAATGTTACTGTAGAAGAAACAGTTGAAATACTTAAGGAAATGCAACCTGATGAAGAAGTTATGTATTATATTTATGTAACTGATGAAGAGGATAAAATTAAAGGATTAGTAATATTAAGAGATCTATTATTAAGCGATGGTAAGAAAAAGCTTTCAGAACTTATGGAAGAAAATATTACCACAGTTAAGCATACCGAATCTATAGAAGAAGTAATAGATAAGGCGGCTAAGTACGATTTATTATCAACAGCTGTTGTAGATGAAGATAATAGGTTAATTGGTATAGTATTAATTCACGATATAATAGATGAAGAATTCTATCCATTATGGAAAAAGAAGAACAAATCAACTAAGTAATGAATAAGTTTAGAAGAGAAATTGTTTTGCAATTTCTCTTTTTATTGTATAAAGAAAAAAATAAAAAACTGTTGACAATTTTAGGATAAAGCATATAATAAGATTATAAAGCATAGCAAAATACTCTGAATTAAAAACAGTGAAGAAGGAAAGTAGCTTTTATGAGGTTTACAGAGAGAAAAGGTAGTTGAGAACTTTTCATCCATATTAATTGTGAAGTGCCCTTTGGAGTTGAGGTCTGAAATAGTAGTAAGATTATCCGGGTTCACCCGTTATAGTGATACGGTATGTGCACGTACCTGATAAAAGAGTGGGATTTTTATAATCCAATTAGAGTGGAACCGCGAATTTTACTTCGTCTCTATAATTAATAGAGTCGGGGTTTTTTTATTTATAAAAAATTAGGATGAAAGTTTTAGCTAAACATTCCGGGATAGCTTTCACCCTAGGCAAAATAAAGTTATTAATACAATAAATTTTGGGAGGTTTTTAAACATGATTTATAATGGAATATTAGAATTAGTAGGAAAAACACCAGTGCTTAAGGTGAATAGTTTAGTGGATGAAAATAGTGCAGAGGTATATGTAAAGCTAGAAAAATTTAATCCAGGTGGTAGCGTTAAGGATAGAGCTGCTTTAGGAATGATTGAAAAAGCTGAAAAAGAAGGACTATTAAAACCAGGAGTAACAATAGTTGAACCAACAAGTGGGAATACTGGAATAGGTTTAGCTATGATAGGAAAATTAAAGGGATATAAGGTTATAATAATTATGCCTGAAACAATGAGCAAAGAAAGAAGAGATTTAATCAAGGCATATGGAGCAGAGCTTGTATTAACAGAAGGTAGCAAGGGAATGAAGGGTGCTATAGAAAAGGCCCTAGAATATGAAAAACAAGGTGGATACTTTATTCCGCAACAATTCGAAAATATAGCAAATCCAGAAAAGCACTATGCTACAACAGCAGAAGAAATATTTGAAGATATAAATGATTTAGATTACTTTATTTCAGGAGTTGGAACAGGTGGAACTGTAACAGGTGTTGGAAAAAACTTAAAGGAAAAAATAAGTGGAGTAAAGGTAGTTGCAGTTGAACCATCTAAATCTCCAGTTTTAAGTGGAGGAAATCCAGGACCACATAAGATACAAGGTATAGGGGCAGGATTTATTCCAGGAAACTATGATAGTTCAATTATAGATGAAGTAGTACAAGTGACAGATGAAGATGCATTTAAAACTGCAAAGGAATTTGCTGCACAAGAAGGTGTATTAATAGGAATATCATCAGGAGCAGCAGTGTTTGCAGCATTAGAGTTAGCTAAGAAGGTAGGAAAGGGCAAGAAGATTCTTGCTATTGCTCCAGATGGAGGAGAAAAATATATATCAATGGGTTTATATGACTAGAAAATAGAAGCAAAGGAGTTGTGGCAATGTTCAAAACTTTAAATTATAACTTAGGCAGAATTGTAGAAAATGATCCAGCAGCAAGAAGCAAATTAGAAGTATTATTATTGTATCCATGTATTCATGTAGAGATTGCTCATAGATTATCACATTTTTTATATAAGCATAAATGGTTTTTCTTAGCTAGATTAATATCGCAAATAGCTAGATTCTTTACTGGAATAGAGATTCATCCAGGTGCTACAATAGGAAAGGGATTATGCATAGATCACGGAATGGGTGTTGTTATTGGAGAAACAGCAGAGATTGGTGACGATGTTTTAATCTATCATGGTGTAACACTTGGAGGAACAGGAAAAGATAAAGGAAAAAGGCATCCTACCATAGGTAATGGAGTGGTAATAGGAGCAGGGGCTAAAGTATTAGGACCTATAAAAGTTGGAGATAATGCAAAGATAGGAGCTAATGCTGTAGTTGTTAAAGATGTTCCAGAAGGAGCAACAGCAGTAGGGATTCCGGCAAAAAATATTATTAGAACTAGTGCTACTATTATTGAAATAAGTGATTTTAGGGGAGCAAAGAAAAAAATATTTAATGATATGGTGATATAAAAAATGAGTTTAAAGGAAGAAGTTTTGTCATACTGCAACAGTTTAGGATTAACCAACATTGGTTTTATAAAGTGCAGAGAATTTAATGAGCTTGAAGATTTCTATGAAAATAGAAAAAAATTAAATGTACAAAATGAGTTTGAAGAGGAAGATATTCAAAAAAGAATAAATCCAAATCATTATATGGAAGAGGGAAAGACTATAATTTCTATAGCTTTCCCTTATCTTCATGACCAAGAACATTTTGATAATGGATTTTCATTATATACTAGAGGTAATGATTATCACAGGGTATTAAAGGACTACCTAGATAAAATATGTGAATTTATAATATTAAGGGGCGGAAAGGCTATATCCTTTGTAGATAGCAATACCTTACCTGAAAGATATATAGCTTATTTAGCTGGTGTAGGTTTTATAGGAAAGAACAATATGTTAATTACTAAAGAATATGGTTCTTATGTATTTTTGGGAGAGATAATTACAGATTTAGAGATGTATGATGATGATAATGGTAACTTTGAAGAACTTATGAAATATAAAGAATGTGGAGAATGTGCTATTTGTTTTGGAGAGTGTCCTACAAAGTCAATCAATCCTAATAAAAAAAATTCTAATATATGTTTATCTTATATTACTCAAAAAAAGGATCTAGAAGAGTGGGAAATTAAGGCCTTGAAGGGAAGAACTTTTGGGTGCGATAGTTGCCAACTAAGATGTCCATATAATAAAGAAATCAAATTTTCTCAGATAGAAGGGTTTAAACCACTAGAATTTATGGAGAAAGATTACAGTGATAATATAGTTAATATGGGAAATGGAGAATTTAAATCTACATTAAAGAATACATCTTGTGGGTGGAGAGGTAAGAATGTACTAAAAAGAAATGTTCTAATTAGGATGAAAATGTATAGTGGAAAAGATATTAGTGCAATAAAAACTGATTCTCCATATATACAAGAATATATTAATAGAATAAAAAAATATTAAATAAAGAGTATAATTTAAGCCTTAGTATTAGATGAATAAAAAAATACATCTATACTAAGGCTTTTTATAAATATTATTTCACATCCAAAGTTTTGAAACTGTCGAATTAATTCTTATAACATCCCAAAAGTCTTTTTTAGAATTTTGATTTCTTAATAACATTTCATAAATATATTCTAGAAGTTCTTCAAGAAATTCATATGTGATATAATATATTTCGGTGGATAAAAGTTACAATTTATTAGGAGGAGTTTATGTTTAATATAGGTTATATAGGTAATGGAAAGAGTACTAATAGATATCATATTCCATTCGTATTAGAAAGAGATAATATAAGAATTAAAACTATATATAGGAGAAATCCAGAACATGATACTTGGAGCAAGATTCCAGGAGTTAAATACACATCAGATATATATGAATTATTAAATGATGATGAAATTAATCTAGTAGTAGTATGCACCCATCAAGATAGTCATTATGAGTATGCAAAAATGGTTTTGGAAAACAATAAACATTGTTTAGTCGAAAAACCATTTATGAAGACATCAGAGGAAGCAAAAGAAATATTTAAATTGGCAAAAGAAAAGGGACTTATAGTTCAAACTTATCAGAATAGACGTTTTGACAGTGATTTTTTAACAGTTCAAAAAGTAATAGAGGAAGGAAAACTTGGAGAATTGTTTGAAATTGAAATGAATTTTGATTATTATCGCCAAGAGGTACCAGAACATAGTAAATATAAAGGCGCTAATAATTCTTTTCTATATGGACATGGCTGTCATACTATAGATCAAGTAATTAGTTATTTTGGAAAGCCGGATAAGATTAATTATGATTTGAGACAATTACTAGGGGAAGGAAAAATGAATGATTACTTCCAAGTGGATATGTTTTATGATAATTTAAAGGTATCTGTTAGATCAAGTTATTTTAGAATAAAGGAAAGACCTAGCTTTATAGTGTATGGAAAGAAAGGGTGCTTTATAAAACAAACTAAAGACCGTCAAGAGGAACATCTAAAGTTATTCTATATGCCAGATAACAAAGACTTCGGAGTTGATACATTAATGCATTATGGGGATATAACTTATATTGATGATAATGGTGAGATTCATGAGGAAAAGGTTAAATCTGTTCGTGGTGATTATGGTAGAGTATATGACGATTTATATGAAGCTATAGTAAATAGAGCTCCTAAAAAGATTAAAGATGAAGAAACCTTATTGTTGATGGAAATATTAGAAAAAGGTATAAAGGATTTAAAGTAGTACAGAAGGTAGGTGTAAGTTAAGTATGTTATCACCATTTACAGTTAAAGTGTTGAAAATATTACCAGAAGGGTTAGTTGTTACAGTAGCAAAGAAAATAACTAATAATTATTTAAAAAAGTTTGCAAGATTACATATAGAGGGATTTGAAGAGCTAGAACAATATGAGGGACCATTTATATTTATTTGTAATCACTTAAGTAATTCAGATGGTATTGTTTTAAATAAGTTACTAAAGGAAAAGTATGATCCATATTTTGTTGCAGGAGTTAAATTGACAAATGACCCTATTACAAATGTAGGAACAAAAATGGTAAAAAATATACCTGTTAAACCTAATACCGCAGACAAAGAAGCAATAACAACAATGGTTAAGACAGTTAAGAATGGAGAAAACTTGTTAATTTTTCCAGAAGGAACAAGAAGTAGAACAGGTGCAATGATTGAAGGAAAAAAGGGTATATTATTATTAGCAAGAATGACTAAAGCTAAAATTGTACCTATCGGAATGAGTGGAACAGATAAGCTTCTTCCAATTGATGAAGGGGGTAATATGGGCAGCGAAACTTGGCATGAAGCAGATGTTACTGTTAAGTTTGGAAAGCCAGTAGAATTACCAAAAAGAATTAAGGAAGAAGATAAACATGAATATGATAATAAGTGCATGTATATTCTGATGAGGTCAATAGCTGAATTATTACCTAAAGAATATAGAGGAGTTTATAAATAGATGAAGAAAAAAACAAAAGAAATTTTAGAGATTTTAAAAGAAACTTATCCAGATGCAAAATGTGAGCTTAATCATGAGACTCCATTTCAGCTATTAGTAGCAACAATTTTATCTGCTCAAACTACAGATAAAAAAGTTAATGAAGTTACAGAAACACTATTTAGAGATTATCCGGATTTAGATGCTTTTTTAACACTTTCTAATGAAGAGCTTGAAGAAAGAATAAAGCAAATAGGACTTTATAGAAGTAAGGCTAAAAATTTAATAATGATGTGCCATCAGCTTAAAGAAAAATATAATGGAGAAGTTCCTAATACTATGGAGGGAATAACATCTCTTGCTGGAGCTGGAAGAAAAACTGCAAATGTAGTTTTATCAAATGCTTTTGGTGTTCCTTCAATAGCTGTAGATACTCATGTTTTTAGAGTATCTAATCTTTTAGGATTGGCTGATTCTGATAATGTTTTAGAAGTTGAAAAACAATTACAAAAGGAATTACCAAAAAAGGAATGGTCATTAGCACATCACTTATTAATATTTCATGGTAGAAGGTGTTGTATAGCTAGAAGGCCACAATGTGAAGTGTGTCCACTAGCACATCTATGTAAATATAAGAAGCAAAAAGATAAAGAGGAGAAGAAAATAAAAAAGAAAAGATAATAAATTAAAATAATATAGAATAGAAACTGTTTAGCAGTTTCTTTTTTTGTTTAGAAAAGTTTTATGTAAGTAGTAGGTGTGGAAAATTTTCCGGAGTTAGGAATGGATTTGTGTAAAAAAGTCCATATAATAAGTATTGTAAACGTTATTTAAGATAACAAAGGAGGAATGATTAATGAATTTTATATCTAATTTTATTGAAGAAAAAATGGTTCCTGTTGTATCAAAATTTGCATCCCTTAGATACATGAGAGCATTAAAGTCAGGCTTTATGGTGATAATGCCTCTTACAATTATTGCATCAGTATTTTTATTAATTACTGATTTCCCTATTACTGGATATCCGGAGTTTATGGCAAAGATATTTGGGCCAGAGTGGGATAGTTTCCTTTCTCCAGCATATAGAGCAACCTTTGATATGATGGGTATATTATTAGCTGGTACAATAGCATACAAGCTAGCAGAAAGCGATGAAGTTGACCCATTACCAGTTATGATAATTTCAATAGTTGCATACGTAATTGTTACACCCAAATTTGTGACAGCTGAATCAGGCGAAGTCATAAATAAAGTTTTACCAATGGCTTGGCTTGGAACAAAAGGTGTTATAACAGCAATAATAATGAGTATTACGTCCACAGAGATATATAGATTTATTGTTAAAAAGAATTTAGTAATAAAGTTACCAGAGAATGTACCTCCAATGGTATATAAATCATTCTTTTCATTAGTTCCAGGCGTAATTGTAGTTGCATTTGCATTACTAGTTAATGGTATATTCCTTACAATGGGTAAATCAATGCATGAATTTATTTATGATATTTTACAAGTACCATTACAAGGATTAACAGCATCTCCTATAGCAATAACAATAGTAGCAGGTTTAAATGGATTCTTATGGTGGTTTGGTATTCATCCAACAGTTGTTAACTCAATTGTAAATCCATTATTAAATGCAAACTCAGTAGAAAATCTTGAATTATTTAAGCAAGGAGCTTTAACTTTAGAAAATGCCAACATAGGTACAATTCAAATGATTGACCAATTTGCAACTATAGGTGGAGCAGGTATGACAATAGGTCTTGTGCTAGCAATGCTTGTAGTAGCTAAATCTCAAAGAATGAAGATGTTAAGTAAATTAAGCACAGTACCAGCAGTATTTAACATAAATGAACCAATAGTATTTGGATTACCAATAATTATGAATCCGTTAATGTTAATTCCACTTACTTTAGCACCAATAGTATCTGTACTTATAGCATATGGGGCAATAGTAATAGGATTTATGAACCCGTTCAATGGAGTAGTAGCACCATGGCCAACACCACCAATATTTAGTGGCTTCTTAGTAAGTGGATGGCAAGGAGCAGTTGTTCAAGTAGTTGCAATTATAGCAGCCTTTGCAATATATTATCCATTTGTGTTAGCCTTAGACAAGCAATATAGAGCAGAAGAAGTGGCATAATAATATAAAAATGTTTTAGGAGGCGCACACATGAAACTACATAAAAGAATTTCAGTGAATGCAAAATACTTAACAAAATTAGAAAAAGAGCTTTTGCAGTTATTATTAGAGAATAAGAGTAAATTTACTTATGATACTTTTACAATTATAAATATTTCAGAGGAATTTAATATAAGTAGTACAAGTGTGCACCGACTTTCTAAAAAGTTAGGCTATAAAAGTTTTATACAATTTAAAGATGAATATTTTGAAAAAGATAAGCAAGAAGATGAAAGCATACTTATGCCGGAAGACAAGGAGTTTATAGAAAATATGCTTGATACCTATAAGCTTGTAAAACAATCTAATATAGATGAAATTGTGAGTAAGATGTTGAAATGTAAAAGAATAACTATATATGGAATGGGAATGAGCAATTACTTAGGTAAAATGTTTCAAATTAAGTTACAGCTTCTAGGCATTCCAGCAGAACAACACGATGATTCTAGGTTTATGAGATTATCAAGTAGAATATTAAAAAAAGATGAGGACTTAGTATTTGTTCTATCAAGAGGTGGAGAAACTCCAGAGTTATTAGAAGTATTAGTGGAAACTAATATGAGAGGCATAGATGTTGTATTAATAACTGAATCTAGAAATTATACTAGTGAAAAATTATCAAAGTATGTGGTATATACTGCATACACCCATGACTTTGATAACAATATTGATACTAGACTAAACTTTCATATAGCAATGGATTATATAATAAAGGAATTTATTAAAAGGTATGAAGAAAAGAGGGAATGATGTACAGCTTTGAAGATATACTAGATAGAAAAGATAATGGTTCTAAGAAATGGAGTAGAGAGTACATTAATAAAAGATTTAAAATAAGTGATGAAGAAAACTATCCTTTGTTTATTGCTGATATGGATTATAAATTACCAGAGGAAATTATAAATCCTATAAATGAATTAATTACAAAAGGTGATTTTGGTTATTTTGATGTAAGAGATTCATTTTATGATAGTGTAATTTGGTGGTATAAAAAGAATTATTCATGCAGTATAAAAAAGGAATGGATAGTACCATCTATAGGGGCATTATCATCAATGCATCTTATTGTAGAAAAGATATTTAATAAAAAAGATAACTTATTAATCTTTACCCCAGTATATGGACCTTTTAAAGACGTAGTAATAAATAATAATATGAATTTATATAAATATAAATTAAAAATTCATAAAGATAGATATTATATAGACTTTAAAGAATTAAATGAATTTATTAAAAAAAATAATATAAATGGTATTATTTTTTGCAATCCACACAATCCATCAGGAAGGTGTTGGAGTAAAGACGAATTAGATAAATTAGTAAGTTTATGTAAACAAAATAATATAAAAATTATAAGCGATGAAGTACATGGTGATTTAGTTTTAGGTGAAAATAAATTTAATTCACTTTCAGGATATCTAGAAGAAAATGATAATATAATTGTTATTTCATCGCCTAATAAGACTTTTAATATAGCAGGTCTAAATATATCTACATTTTTATGTGGTAATCCAGAATTGAAGTTAATTTTAGAAAATGAGTTTAACAATAGAAAGCTTCATGTAAATAGATTTGGGATTGAAGTGTTAACTATATGTTATAATACTGGATTTCAATGGGTTGAAGCTTTAAGAAAAAACATAAAAGAAAATATGGACATGGTAATTAATAAGATCGATATAGAAGGTGTTGAGATAATGATGCCTGAATCGGGATATTTACTATGGGTTAAGTTAGATAAGGTTAATGATGTGGATAAGTTTATCTTAGAATTAGCAAAAGAAAAGAAAGTTTTATTAGAGACTGGAAGCAGATTTATTAATGATTATGAAGGCTTTGTAAGAATAAATGTTGCAACTAGCAAAAGTATTTTGGAAGAAGCTATGGATAGATTTGTAGATTTTTATAAAGAATATAAATAGAGTAGGAGAAGATGATAATGAATAGAGAAATAATTAATACAATAAAAGCACCAGCAGCAATTGGACCATATTCTCATGGAAATAAAATAGGAGATTTAATATTTACATCTGGACAATTACCAATAAATCCAGAAACAAAAGAATTAATAACAGAAATAAAAGCTGCCACAAGACAAAGTTTAGAGAATGTTAAAGGAATTTTAGAAGAAGTAGGATCATCTATGGATAAAGTTGTTAAGGCGACAGTATTTGTAAAAGACCTAGGACAATTTGGAGAAGTTAATGAAGTATATAGTGAATATTTTGGACAAAATTCACCTGCGAGAAGCTGTGTGCAAGTAGCAAAGCTTCCAATGGATGCTGTTATCGAGATTGAAGTTATAGCACATGTTTAAGAAACTGCCTTAGGGCAGTTTTTTATTTAAAATAAATAGAATTATAATATATTGAATTAAGATTTAGTTAAAATATAGCTATTCCACATCAAGGGTATTTTTCTATATAAGTGGTACTTAACTTGGCAAGCAGTATAGAATATAATATTATAGAAAAGTAAATGAACTTGTAATGGAGGATAGGATTGTAATGAAGGTTGGAGTAATTATGGGAGGAATCTCGTCGGAAAGAGAGATTTCTTTAAAAAGTGGTAATTCAGTAGTTGAAAATATAGATAAGAATAAGTATGAAGTGATTCCTATAGTTATAGACAAGAAGGAAGACATAATAAATAAAGTAAAGGGAATTGATTTCGCTTTGCTTGCTTTACATGGTCAATTTGGAGAAGATGGTACAGTTCAAGCAGTTTTACAAACACTTGGAATACCTTATTCAGGGTGTGGCCCATTAAGTAGCGCAGCATGTATGGATAAGGATATGACAAAGAGCTTACTTCAAGCAGCAGGAATTAGAACAGCACCTTGGATTAATTTAAGATCTGAAGATGAAATTAACTACGAGGATATAAAAGAATTAGGATATCCTGTTGTAGTAAAACCTACTCATGGTGGGTCAAGTGTTGCTACATTTATAATTAAAGAAGAAAAAGAGATTGAAAATGCTGTTAAAGAAGCTTTTAAGTGGGATAACGAAGTTATGATTGAAAAGTTTATAAAGGGAGATGAAATAACATGTCCTGTAATGGGGAGAGAAATGTTCCCTGTTGTAGCTATTAAACCTCATGCAGAATTCTTTGATTATACAGCTAAGTATGCAGATGGTGGTTCAGATGAATTTGTAATTGAGCTTGAAGAATCTTTACACAAAGAAGTAGAAAAGATGGCATTAGACACATACAGAGCACTTAAGTGTTCAGTGTATGCAAGAATAGATATGATTATTACTGAAGGAGGTATTCCATATATTCTTGAGGTAAATACTCTACCAGGAATGACAAAGGCAAGTTTATTCCCTAAGAGTGCAGCAGGAAAAGGAATAGACTTCAGTGGATTAATTGATTTAATAATTGAAAATTCTCTAAAAGAAAAAAGATAAATATAAGTAGGAAAGTATTTGTTATAAGTGCTTTCCTACTTTTTTATTGCAGAATAAATAAGTGAAATTAGAATCCCCAAAACTCCTCCTAAAGCAAAGAATAATTCTACATATCCAATTATAGCTCCTAGTATTGTTCCTAGACCTACCCCCAGAACAATTCCTTTAGCTAAGTATTCGCATTGTTTATCTGATAAATAAATTTTCTTAAACATAAAAGCCCCCGCTTATATCTTCTATTTATTAGAGTATTTAAACCTATTAAATGTTTCAAAATATATAAAAAAAGTTTAGATATAATATAATAAATGTATAATTGAATAATTTTAGGAGTGACAGCAATGAAAATTAATGATATAAAAGAAAAATTAAACTCTAAAGAAAGTTATATAAATGGATGGGAAAAGATGAAAAGAGCATCCATAATAATTCCTCTCATAGATATAAACGAAGAAGTTTATGTTTTATTTCAAGTGAGAGCAAAAAAATTAAAAAGTCAGCCAGGAGATGTTTGTTTTCCAGGAGGAAAAATAGATAAATGTGAAACGCCAAAGGAAGCTGCATTAAGAGAAATAAATGAGGAACTTGGATTAAAAGATGTTGAAATAATAAAAGAAATGGATATTTTAATTAGACATGATGGTATGATAATACATCCTTTTGTGGCAAAGGTTAATAATATAGAAGAATTAGATATAAATGAGGATGAGGTGGAGGAAATATTTTATCTTCCATTATCCTATCTTTTAGAGTATACCCCTATGGATGTAAAAAATAAGCTGATAATTGAAAGAGGAGAGAACTTTCCATATCACCTAATCGAAGGTGGGAAAAACTATAAGTTTAAAACAGGTGAGTATATATCTACATTTTATCAATATAAAGATTACGTTATATGGGGAATAACAGCATCAATGTTAAAGGATTTTATCAATAATATAAAGTAGTTTCACCGTTAAGAAAATATTAAGAAGTTATCTACTTTTATATTAAGAAGTAGGAAGTAGAATAAAAACATAAACTCTGATAATATCTATGGTGAAAAAAGGAATTTGGAGGAGATTAAAATGGAAAAAATATTGATAGTTGATGATGAGAAAGAAATAAGAGATTTAGTTGAAATATATTTAAAAGGCGAAGGATATAAGACTGTAAAAGCAGGGGATGGAGAAGAAGCATTATATGCGTTAAGAAATGATCCTGAGATAGATTTAATAATTTTAGATGTAATGATGCCAAAGTTAAATGGTATAGAGGCATGTTTGAAGATAAGGGAAGAGAGAGAAGTGCCAATAATAATGCTTTCTGCTAAGTCGGAAGATATGGATAAAATATTAGGATTAAATATGGGGGCAGATGATTATTTAACAAAGCCTTTTAATCCATTAGAGCTAGTAGCTAGAGTAAAATCACAGTTAAGAAGATATTATAGACTTAATCCTAAAGTTAAGGCACAGGTCATTGAGGAAATAAGCAATATTGTAACAATAGAAGATTTAGAAATTAATTTAGATACACATGAGATATTTATTGATGGTAAAGAAGTAAAGCTTACACCAACAGAGTTTGATATATTAGTTTTGCTTGCAAAAAACAGGGGCAAGGTATTCTCTATTTCTAATATTTATGAAAGTGTATGGAACCAAGAGTTTATGGAGTCCGATAATACTGTTATGGTTCATATAAGAAAGATAAGAGAAAAAATAGAGTCTGATCCAAGAAAGCCTAGATTTATAAAAACCGTATGGGGAGTTGGATATAAAATTGAAAAATAAAGATAACTTTATAAAAAGATTAGGAAAAAAGATATACAACTTAAGAATATTTAACCCTTTAAGAAAGTATATAGATATGCTTATGGTTAAAATAGAAAAATCTATACGATTTGAATTAATGGTTGTTGTTGGTATATGTTTTGCTGTTTCCTTTATCTTTTATGGAATGGCTAATAATGCAATGAGAAAGGAACATACTAATTCGAACATAGCATATAACTATGAACAAATAGAGTATAGTGCTAGAAATTACGTTAACTCAATTAATAATCAAGAAGCATTAAAATTAGACGATAATAATTACTTTATTAATTTATTTTCAAATGAAAGTGGAAAGGCTTATATTACAGACTTAGATGGGAATGTACTTCAAAAGTCTTCTAATGTAGTTGAAGATAAAATTGATATATTCTCTGTACTTTCTAGTGCTAATAGTAGCGAGTATGATAGTTACAGACCAATGGAAAGAAAGGTAATATATCCTCTTAACATATCAGGGCAAAGGTGCTATTTTATATATTCAAATACACCATCTGCACATATTGAGGAAGATACATATATTGTGAGCAATTCTTTTTTAGCCTTAATTCTTTCTTGTCTTGTTTTTATAGTTATATTTATTATAGTTACAAATAAAAAGATGAAATATCTAGATGAAATTGCTTCAGGATTAAAAATTATTGCAAATGGAGATTTAAATCATCATATTGAAGAAAGAGGAAGTGATGAGATAAGAAATCTTGCATCTAATATAAATTATATGGCTGAAGAGGTTAATAGAAAGATTGAAGCAGAAAGAAAGGCAGAAAAGACTAAGGCTGACTTAATTACTAACGTATCTCATGATTTAAGAACTCCTTTAACATCTATAATGGGGTATATAGGATTAATTAAAGAGGGTAGATATGAGAATGAAGAAACAATGAAAGAGTATCTTGGTATAGCCTTTAATAAAGCTGAAAAACTTAAGGGGTTAATAGAAGATCTATTTGAGTATACAAAACTTGATAATGGAGGAATAAAGTTAAATAAGAGCAAGGTTAATTTAACAGAGTTTTTATTTCAACTTACAGAAGAATTAACACCATTATTTGAAGAGAATGGATTAAGTATAATAAAGAGTGCAACAGAAGATAGAATAATGGTTGATTTAGATGCAGACAAAATGTTAAGAGTATTTGAAAATCTATTAACTAACTCAATAAAATATTCTTTTAAGCCTGGAAATATTGTGATTGGAGTTTATGAAAGTAATGGATATGCAACTGTTGCAGTAAGAAATAAGGGTGAGACAATACCAAAAGAAAAATTAGAAAAGTTGTTTGAAAGATTTTATAGAGTTGAGGAGTCTAGAAATACTCAAACTGGTGGCACAGGATTAGGTCTTGCCATAGCTAAAAATATTGTGGATTTGCATGAAGGGCAAATTTGGGCTGAATGTTGTGGTGAAGATATTAGTTTCTATGTAAAATTAAAAATATCAGAATAAAAGTAACTTTCTCTCTATATATGGAATAACATGTTAGAGAGAAAGTATTTTTATTTTGGAGGAAATATGCAAAATAAAAGTCCAAATAGTAGATTTGGAATTGATATTAATGAGTATACTCAAGATGTAAATTTTCAAGTATTAGCAACAAAGATTGACTTTTTATACTTAAGAGCATCAGGGTCTGCTACAGGTAGATTTAGGGTAGATAAAAAGTTTATAGGATTTGCAAGAGAGTCTAGAAATTATGGGATTCCTGTAGGTGCATATCATTTTGGAGTACCATCATACGACCTAACTGATGCAGATAGACAGTGTGATGACTTTATAGATACGCTTCAACAGGGATTTGGTGCAAAGGATTATGGCGATTTGTTTCCAGTATTGGATATAGAAACTCCTGTTGAAAACAAACTTCCAACAGCAACATTAATAGATTGGATAGACAGATTCAGGAAGAGGTTTGAAAAGAAAACTAGAAGAAGATTAATGTTATATACAGGTGCATTCTTTATTGATGAATACAACAACTTCTATATTCCTGGTAGAGGATACCCACTTAAAAATATGTTATTGTGGATTGCAATGTATACAAAGATACCTGGAAACCCTCCATATCCTAAGGATCAAGGTGGCTGGACTAAGTGGAGAATATGGCAATTTAGCGAAGATTTAGTTGTAGAAGGTGTAGGAAACCCTGTGGACGCTAATTGGGGACCTAATAATGTGGATCTATTAACTCAACCTAGTATAGTAACTGGATTAAAAGCTATAGAAAGCGGCGGCCAGATAATTGTTTCTTGGAATAGAGTTCCTGATGTTGATTTATTAGGATATAATATTTTTGCTAATGGAAATTGGCTTGGAACTGTAGATGCAGAGGACACAGAATTTAGAATTAATAGAAATAAAATACCTGTTAAGGCAGGAACGGCAGTAAAAATTGCAATTGAAGCTTTTGACTATGATGGGGAAGTATCAAAGAGAAGAGCTACAGTTACATTACAATAAAAAACTAAGAAAAAATTATATCAAGAATAGTGTTATTCTTGATATAATTTTTTTATTCTTTAGGAAACCAATATTAATAAAAATTTAAGATGAAATACTATATACTTCATCTTATATTTTCTTAGTATTTAATATATAATTAATGTGAGACGTTTTTTATCACTTTATAGGAAAGGAGTTGACATAATGAAGGATAAAAAAGATATTATTAAAGTTTTAAAGTCAAAATATTTTATTATTTCAGGAATTATAGTTTTTATAATTGGTGCTTATTTAGCTTATACAGTATCGTTAAGTGAGCAAGTAAAGTCTTGGGATGACAAAACATACCCAGGGGTGACTGTTAAAGGGGTAGATATTGGTGGCAAAACAAAAGAAGAGGTGGCACAAATTCTTAATGAAAAGTTTGCGTCGCAGTTAAGTGAAAAGGTAATTAACATAACTGTTGGAGACAAGAAGCTTTCATACAAGTATGGTGACTTAAATGCTAAGTATAATATAGATGAAGTGGCAGAAGAGGCAGTTCTATATGGTAAGGATAAAAGTGCATATAATAAAAATAAACTAATAAAGAATAAAGATAAAGAGACTCATGATATAGAAATGAGTTTGGTTTATGACGAAACTAAAATAGCAAATATAGAGAAAAACATAAAAAAAGCTGTAGATATAGCACCAGTTAATGCAACGATTTCTAAATCAGGAGAAAGTTTTAATATTTCTAATGATAAAGTTGGGTATACTCTTGATTCAACGGATTTAGATGCAAAGATGAAAGAAGCATTAAATGGAAACTTAGGTGAATCTACTGATTTAACATTTAACTTAAAAGAAGTACAAGCTAAAGTTAAAAAGTCAGATTTAGCTAAGATTAATGGGAAAATGTCAACATTCTCTACTCAATATAAGTCATCTACAGAAGATAGAAGCTATAATATAGCTTTTGTAACATCTTTATTAAATGGTACTGTACTTATGCCAGGTGAAGAATTTAGTTATAGTGAACTATCACAAAGAGGTAAAGGTAAGTATAAAATAGGTACTATGTATGTGAATAATAAGGTTGTTCCTGCAGAAGCTGGTGGAGTGTGTCAAGTATCAAGTACATTATATAATGCAGCTATGCAAGCTAATATAAGATCTACTGAGAGAAGAAATCATTCATTACCAGTTGGATATGTGCCTCCAGGCTTAGATGCAACAATGGCTTGGGGAGGAGTAGACTATAAGTTTAAGAACCCATATGATTTCCCAATTTATATTGAAGGATATACACAAGATAAGGTTGTTACTATAAATATATATGGAAAGCCAAGTGCTCTTGGTGGAAAAACTTACAAACTAGTTAGCGAAGATTTAGGAACTATACCTCAAGCAGTTAAGTATAAGGATGATGCAAGTTTACCTAAGGGGACAGAAGTTGTAGAGACAAAAGGTGCAGCAGGGCGTAAAGCAAAGGCATATTTAGTTACTTATAAGGATGGAAAACAAATTAATAAGGAACTAGTATCTACAGATACTTATGCACCACAACAAACAGTTATTAGAAGAGGTACAGGCCCAGTAGTTGAACCAAATACACCTAAATCAACAGATGAAGGAGCTACAGGAACACCAACAGTATAAATATTTTAGTGAGGATGGTATGAGCTATAAATTAATATGTATAGACGTAGATGGAACATTGCTAGGTGAAAATGGAATAATTCCAGAAGAGAATATTCTAGCAATAGAACAAGCTTACAAAAAAGGTGTACAAGTAGTAATTTCTACAGGAAGAATATATAGCAATGCTGTACAAATTGCTAAGAGAATACAGGTGAAATCACCTGTTATAGCTGCAAATGGTGCAGTAGTTAAGGATTGGTATAATGGTAAAACAATATTCCACGCATCATTTAAAAGAGATGAGTATGAAAAGTTATTAGAGCTATTATCAAAATATAAACTAGTAGCACATTTCTATACAATGGATAGAGTAATAGCTTATAGTGCTATTGGGAGTATTGCTGCTTTAGTATATAAGATGAAGAATTATAGTAAAAGCAATAAGATATATGTTGATTCTTATCTTACATTAAAATCCTTAAGAAAAAAACTTAAAGATTTAGAAGGCCATATTGTTAAATGTGTACTATATTCCATAGATAAAGAGAGTTTGCGTAGATTTAGAAAAGAAATAGAAGATACCTCAGACATGTCTATATTTGGAGCTGGAAGTTATTCAATAGAGATTGGTCCAAAGGGAGTGTCTAAAGGTAGTTCTGTTAAGATATTATCTAATTATTTAAATATAAATATAGATGATGTTATATGTATTGGAGATAATGAAAATGATATTGAAATGGTAAAGTATGCAGGCTTGGGAGTGGCTATGGGTAATGGAGTTGATAGTCTAAAAGAAGTGGCTGATTACGTTACTGATACCAATATAAATAGTGGCGTTGCAAAGGTAATAAATAAATTTATTTTAGCAAAAAATCCATGATGAAATTCATGGATTTTTTTGTTTTATTAATACAATACTATTAATAAAAGAGGTGATAGTATTGTTTATACCCGATAAAGCAGTAATAGAAGAAAAGGCATTAGAATATGAAAAGGGAAGAGAAATATTAGAAAAGTTTAAAAAGTTCAATATAAATACTACCATAGTGAAAAGTAATAGGTATCCATCCACAAGAAACACAACACCGGCTGAAAAATTTATGGATAGTAAAAGAACTTTAATTGTAGGTGTAAGAAAAAAGATACCATTTCAAAGTTGTAAGCCATCAGCACACTATCAGTTACCATTAATAAGTGGATGTAGTGGAATGTGTGAATATTGCTATTTAAATACACAACTTGGAAAAAGACCTTATACTAAAATAAATGTAAATATAGAGGAAATATTAAATCAAGCAATGGAGTATGTTGAAGAAAGAAAGCCTGATATAACAATTTTTGAAGGTGCAGCAACCTCAGATCCAATACCAGTTGAATATTATTCAGGAGCTTTAGCAAAAGCTATTGAAGTGTTTGGAGAAAACGAACTTACTAGGTTTAGATTTGTAAGTAAGTTTTCCGATGTTGATTCTCTTTTAAAGCTTAAGCATAATGGACATACAACAATAAGATTTAGTATAAATACTCAAAAGATAATAAGGGAATTCGAGCATGGTACAGATAATATAGATAGAAGATTAGAAGCGGCAAAAAAAGTTAAAGAGGCAGGATATAATTTAGGATTTATTATTGCTCCAGTGTTTATATATCCCAATTGGAAAGAGGAGTATTTGGATTTATTAGATAAAATAAAAAAGTATATAACTACAGATGATCTAATGTTTGAAGTAATATCTCATAGATTTACAGGGAGAGCAAAAGAGAGAATATTAGAAGTATATCCAAACAGCAAATTACCTATGAATGAAGAGGAAAGAAAATACAAATACGGACAATTTGGTTATGGAAAGTTTGTGTATCCTAAGGAAGAATTAAATGAAATGAAAGAGTTTTTTAAATCTAGCTTAGAAGAAAGATTTGGAGATAGCAGTATAAATTATATAATATAGTTATATACTTATAATACCTTATATGGATAAAAAGTTTTGACTAAATGTATACCCTGTAGTATCATTTTTATGATAGCATTAAAGTGCTTGAATTGGAGGTCAAAACAGTGAATTTGAATATAGTTTTATATCAACCTGAAATACCACAAAATACAGGGAATATTGCAAGAACCTGCGTTTTAACAGATTCAAAGTTACATTTGATAAAACCACTTGGATTTGATTTGGATGAAAAACATCTAAGAAGAGCAGGTTTAGATTATTGGAAAGATTTAGACTTAGAGGTTCATGAAAGCTATGAAGCTTTTATTGAAAAGTATGGAGATAGAAAAATATTTTTAGCATCAACTCATGGTGGTGAACATTATGATGAGGTGAAATTCCAAGAAGGAGATTTTATAATGTTTGGTAGAGAATCTTCTGGGGTTCCACAAGATGTTCATGAAGCCCATGAAAATATTAGAATTCCAATGATACAAAGTAGTACTAGAAGTTTGAACCTATCAAATACAGTTGCTATAATTGTATATGAAGCATTAAGACAAATAGGATTTCCTAATATGAAATAGAATAGAGGGGAATGAGGGAAATGGATAAAATTAAAATAATAACAGATAGTTCAGCAGATTTACCAAACGAGGTATTCCAGAAGCTTAATATTGATGTCTTACCTCTATTGATTAACTTTGGAGAAGAGAGCCATCTAGATGGTGTAGATATAAATATTGAAGAGTTATTTGAAAAAATAGAAACAAGTGATGTTTTCCCTAACACAGCACAAGTAACACCGCCAAGATTTGCAGAAGCATATGAAAAGTATTTAAAACAAGGATATAAAATAATATCTATACATTTATCATCATGTATGAGTGGTACATATCAGTCAGCATGTCTTGCAAAGCAAATGCTAGAAAGTGATGATATTTATGTTGTTGACTCTCAAAATGTTACCTCTGGATTAGGATTATTAGCTTATAGAGCAGCAATACTTAGAGATAGAGGATTAAGCGTTGAAGAAATAGTAGCGGATTTAGAAGAATCAAAAGAATATATTAGTTCTTCTTTATGCTTTGAATCATTAGATAACTTAGTTAGAGGGGGAAGAATTACTAAGACTGTAAGTGTTGTTACTGGAGTTTTAGGAATAAAGCTAATCCTTGAAGTTAAAGATGGTTTAATGGCTGTTAAAGACAAGGTAAGAGGCAGCAAAAAAGCTGTAAAGAGAATTATAAAGGATATAGAACATTATGGCTTAAAAGAAGATATGCCTATAGTTTTATTAAATGTAAATAATGAGGATGTTTATAAGCCTATAAAAGAATATTTAGATGAACATAATTTAAATTACATTGATGCAGTTGTTGGATGTACTGTTGGTATACATTCAGGTAATAATGCAACAGGTGTATTCTTTATGTCAAATAAGAAATCTAAATAGAAATAACTAGAGGGAGTATTTTTATATACTCTCTTTTTTACTGTCTAGGAAAGTATAAAATTTCAATTAGCTATAAATATCCGCTACACCTTTTTTATTTATAAACTTTTTGAAAATGTATACATATATTGTTGAAATTTTTAAAATAACAATATAAACTAATATAAAAGATATGTACAAGCATATAAGTAGGTGATAAGGATGAGAATGGATTATAGCTATAATCTTACGCAAGAACAAAAGTTAATATTAACTCATGAAATGCAGTTATCTATTAAAGTGTTACAAATGTCTGCAAATGAGTTGAGAGAGTATATAAATGATGAATTTGCTGAGAACCCTATATTAGAAATGCAAGAAAATATAAGTAATTCAGCTGATAGTAAAAATAAAGAGTTAGATAAATACGATTATAAAGAAATGATAAAATATCTTGAGTTTGACAATTACGGGGCTCAAAGTTATGGCAGTTATGATGATGAAGAAATATCCCCTTTTAATTTTATTTCAGAAAAAAAATCATTAAAAGAATACCTTTATGAACAAATTAATGAGATTGAGGAAAACGATTTAATAATAAGTATAGCAGGTTATATTATCGAAAGTTTAGATCATAGAGGATATCTTGAAATAAGCGTAGAGGAAATAGCAAAAGAAATTAATATTGATAAGGCTTTAGTTGAAGAAGCTTTAGAGGTAGTTCAAGATTTAGAGCCTTATGGAATAGGGGCTAGAAATTTAAAGGAATGCTTAAAGATACAACTTATAAATTTAGGATTAATAGATGATATATTGGAGAAAATAGTAGATGATAATCTAGAAGATATAGCTAATAGTAGATATGGAAACATAGCTAAGTCATTAAATATTTCTCCTAGAGAGGCTCAAAGATATGGTGATATTATAAGAAAGCTTGAACCAAAACCTTCAAGAGGATTTTTTACAGGTGAAGATGTGAAATTTATAATTCCTGATGCTGAAATAAGAAATATTCAAGGTGAGTTTTATATAATTATGAATGATGGAATTCTACCTAAGCTATCAGTAAATAATGCTTATAAAGAAGTTTTAAATACTAATGCAGATGAGAATACTACTGAATATGTAAAAGAGAAGTTAAACAAAGCTATATCTATAGTAAAAAGTATAGAACAGAGAAGATCAACTTTATATAAAGTACTTGAAAAGATAGTAGAAAAACAAAAAGATTTTCTTTTAAAGGGAATTAACTATATAAAACCAATGACTTTAAAAGAGATTTCAGAAGATATAAAAATGCATGAATCAACAGTAAGTAGAGCTATAAAAGATAAATATATATTAACTAGCTTTGGAACAATAAAAATTAAAGATTTATTTGTATCTAAGTTATCAGTTGGGAAAAATGATGAAGATGTTGCTGTAACAATCATAAAGAAAAAAATAAAAGATATGATAGATAATGAAAATAAAAAGAAACCACTATCAGATCAAGTTATTTGTGATAATTTAAATGATGAAAAGATAAATATATCTAGAAGGACAGTAGCTAAATATAGAGAAGAATTAGGAATACAATCTTCTAGTAAAAGAAAAAGAATTTAAAATAAAGTCTTGAGCAATTCAAGGCTTTATTTTTATACATATATGTATTAACTTTACCACCTGAAAAAGTGTTGTACTAAATTATAATTTTATAAGATTAACATATACTAAATATTGATTTACGAAAAATAGATTATACAAAATGGAAAGCTTTAATAAATTACAAAAAAACTTTCCAATACCTCTTTAAAAATTCCAATTAGTGATTTATAATAATACATGTGGGACGTAAAAATGGCGAGTGGGACATACTTCGCCCAAAGGAGTGTTAGAGGTGCAGGAAATATTGCGATTACAAAAGAAAATAGTTCCTGAACTTGTAGAAGTACTCGAAAAAAGGTACAATGTACTAAGAACTATTTACTATAATCAACCAATTGGTAGAAGAATTTTAGCTAATCAGTTGAATTTAGGGGAAAGAATAGTTCGAACCGAGATAAACTTTCTTAAGTCACAGGGATTGATAGAGATAAATACTCCTGGCATGACAGTAACAAGCAGTGGCGAAGAAATTGTTAATAACCTTAAAGATTTTATACATGAGATAAAAGGACTATCTGATATAGAAAATCAGATAAAATCACTTTTACATCTTAGAAAGGTTATAATAGTTCCAGGAGATGTAGAGGAAAATCCTACAATCTTAAAAGATCTTGGTAAAGCATGTGCGGCATATGTAAAAGATATTATCCACGACAATTGCATAATTGCTTTAACTGGAGGAAGTACTATAAAAGAAGTTGTTGAAGCCTTTCCAAGGCAAAACACAGGTTTATCAAATGCATTAGTTGTTCCAGCTAGAGGTGGAATGGGAAGAAAAGTTGAAACCCAGGCCAATACATTAGCAGCATCATTAGCTCAAAAGCTAAATGGAACATATAAATTACTTCACATACCAGAAAATCTATCATCAGATATTCTCGATACTTTGTTAAAAGAAAGAGAAATTAAAGATGTTATAGATTCAATACATCAAGCAGATATATTAATGTATGGTGTAGGTAATGCCAAAGAAATGGCAGTGAAGAGAGGTGCATCTGAAAAAGAGATAGAAAGACTTGAAAGCTTAGAAGCAATAGGTGAAGCGTTTGGTTGCTATTTTAATAAAAATTCGGAAGTAGTGTCTCAAACAACTGCTATTGGAATTAATATTAAAGAATCTAGAAAAATTAACACGCATATTGCTGTTGCAGGTGGAAAAAATAAAGTAGAGTCAATTATTTCTACTCAGCGTAATAATACAAATGGAATTTTAGTTACTGATGAAGCAGCTGGAAGAGAGATTCTTGAAAGGTTGAAGCACAGTAATTAGAATATATAAAAAAGTTTATAAAAATTAATTTTTATAAAAACCAAATTTTAGGAGGTAATTTTAATGGCAAATGTTAAAGTAGCGATTAATGGTTTTGGACGTATTGGACGTCTTGCATTCAGACAAATGTTCGGAGCAGAAGGATATGAAGTTGTTGCAATCAACGACTTAACAGATCCTAAGATGTTAGCTCACTTATTAAAATATGACTCATCTCAAGGTAGATATAACGGAACAGTAGAAGTTAAAGAAGATTCTATCGTTGTTAACGGAAAAGAAATCAAAATTTATGCTGAAGCTGACGCTTCAAAACTTCCTTGGGGAGAAATCGGAGTAGACGTAGTTCTTGAATGTACTGGATTCTACGTATCAAAGGCTAAGTCTCAAGCACACATCAATGCAGGTGCTAAGAAAGTTGTTATTTCAGCTCCAGCTGGAAACGACCTTCCAACAGTTGTATTCAACGTAAACCAAGATATCTTAACTGCTGAAGATAACATAATCTCAGCTGCATCTTGTACTACAAACTGCTTAGCTCCAATGGCTAATGCATTAAACAACTTTGCACCAATTCAATCTGGTATAATGTCAACAATCCACGCTTACACTGGAGACCAAATGGTACTTGATGGACCACACAGAAAGGGTGACTTCAGAAGAGCTAGAGCTGCAGCTGTTAACATAGTTCCAAACTCAACAGGAGCTGCTAAGGCTATCGGATTAGTTATTCCAGAATTAAACGGAAAATTAATCGGTTCTGCACAAAGAGTTCCAGTTCCAACTGGATCAACTACTATCTTAACTGCAGTAGTTAAAGGAAAGGACGTTACTAAGGAAGCTATAAACGCTGCTATGAAGGCTGCTTCTAACGAATCTTTCGGATACACTGAAGAAGAATTAGTATCTTCAGATATCATCGGAATCACTTATGGTTCATTATTCGATGCAACTCAAACTATGGTTGCTCCAATCGGAGAAGATTTATACCAAGTTCAAGTTGTTGCATGGTATGACAACGAAAACTCATACACTAGCCAAATGGTTAGAACAATCAAATACTTCGCTAGCCTATAAGATTTAGAATTAGCATAAAGTATAAAAAGTAAAATAAGTCTGGTTTTGTAGTATAAGGCTATAAAGCCAGACTATTTTAAAATATAGAATAAATTAAGAGGTGAAAAGAATGAACTTTAACAAGAAGACTATTGAAGATATCGATGTTAAGGGTAAAAAGGTTTTAGTTAGATGTGACTTTAACGTACCTTTAAAAGATGGTGTAATAACTGATGAAAATAGATTAAATGGAGCACTTCCAACTATTAAGTACTTAATGGAAAATGGAGCTAAAGTAATCCTTTGCTCACATTTAGGAAAAGATGCTTCTAAGTCATTAGCTCCAGTAGCTAAGAGATTAAGCGAAATGTTAGGAAAAGAAGTAGTATTTGCTAGAGACGAAGAAGTTGTAGGAGCAAATGCTAAAGCTGCAGTTGCTGCTATGAATGATGGAGATGTTGTATTATTAGAAAATACAAGATGCAGAAAAGAAGAAACTAAGAACGTTGAAGAATTCTCTAAAGAATTAGCTTCTTTAGCTGATATATTCGTTAACGATGCATTCGGTACTGCTCACAGAGCTCACTGTTCAACAGTTGGTGTTACTGAATTCTTAGATACAGCTGTATGTGGATACTTAATTCAAAAAGAATTAAAGTTCTTAGGTGAAGCTGTAAATGCACCAGTTAGACCATTCGTTGCTATCTTAGGTGGATCAAAGGTTTCTGATAAGATCGCTGTTATAAACAACTTATTAGAAAAAGTTGATACAATCATCATTGGTGGAGGAATGGCTTACACATTCTTAAAGGCTCAAGGATATGAAATCGGAACTTCTTTATGTGAAGACGATAGAATGGACTATGCTAAAGAAATGATAGCTAAGGCTGAAGCTAATGGCGTTAAATTCTTATTACCAGTAGATCACAGAATTGCTGATGGATTCAAGGATGTTGAAGCTACAGTAACTGAAGATCAAAACATTCCAGCAGGATTCATGGGATTAGATATCGGACCTAAGACAGAAGCTTTATATGCTGATGCTATTAAAGATGCTAAGACTGTTATCTGGAACGGACCAATGGGAGTATTCGAATTCGAAAACTTCAACAAGGGTACAATTGCAGTAGCTAAGGCTATGGCTGATGCTGATGCAACAACAGTTATCGGTGGAGGAGATTCTGCTGCTGCTGTTAACATTTTAGGTTTTGGAGATAAGATGACTCACATCTCTACAGGTGGTGGAGCTTCATTAGAATTCTTAGAAGGAAAAGTTCTTCCAGGAATAGCTGCTCTAAACGATAAGTAAGACTCTAAATCTTTGATTTGGCTAGTCGAACTTTACAAAGTGAAAGTAATTAAAATAAAAAAGATAAAAGAGATAATAAAGATAATAGAAATAAGAAAGATAATAAAGATAAAAGAGATAAGGATGAAGTTCCTTAAGGGAGCTTCTAAAGAGTACATCATTAGAAAATCCAAAGGATTTTCATCCTTATCCTGATTATTTTGATTAACCTTATTATCCTAATTAACTATATTTTCTTTATTATCCAAAATATGATGAGGTGATTTTAATGAGAAAAGCTGTTATAGCTGGTAACTGGAAGATGCATTACACTCCAGATGAAGCTGTTAAAGTTATAGAAGAATTAAAGCCATTAGTAAAGGATGCAACATGTGAAGTTGTTATTTGTGCTCCATTTGTTGATCTTGATGCTGTTATAAAGGCTGCTAAGGGATCAAACATAAAGATAGGTGCTCAAAACATGCACTTTGAAGAAAAGGGTGCTTTCACAGGAGAAGTTGCTCCAGGAATGTTAGAAGCAATGGGAGTTGACTATGTTGTTTTAGGACATAGTGAAAGAAGAGAATACTTCAACGAAACTGATGAAGCTTTAAACAAGAAGGTTAAGGTTGCTTTCGCTCACAACTTAATTCCAATTCTTTGCTGCGGTGAAACACTAGAACAAAGAGAAGGTGGAGTTACTAATGAAGTAGTTGGAGCTCAAATTAAAGCTGATTTAGCTGGATTAGATAAAGAATTAGCAGAAAAAGTTATCATAGCTTATGAACCAATCTGGGCTATTGGAACTGGTAAAACTGCTACTAACGAACAAGCTAACGAAACAATAGCTGCAATCAGAGGAATCGTTGCAGAAATGTTTGGTCAAGAAGTTGCTGACAAGGTAAGAATCCAATACGGTGGATCAGTTAAGCCTAACACAATAAAAGACCAAATGGCTATGTCTGACATAGATGGTGCTTTAGTTGGTGGAGCTAGCTTAGTTGCTACTGATTTTGCTCAAATCGTAAATTACTAATATCAAAAGCTGTTGTACATTGTACAACAGCTTTTTAAATTGAGTGAAGAAATAATTAACTTAATTTATCAGATAAAACAGAAATTTTAAAAATATAAAGGTTTACATAGTTAGGAGTTTTAAATCTTTTGTAGTATAATAATATTGATTAAAAGAAAAATAATACTAATGAAGTATTACGAATAAATTAAATGTAAACTTGGAGGGAATTATGGCAAAGAAACCTGTAATGTTAATGATACTTGACGGATTTGGAATTGCTCCAAAGTCTGAAGGAAATGCTGTAGCATTAGCTAATAAACCAAATTATGATAAGTTAGTAAGTGAATATCCAACTACAGAATTACAAGCAAGTGGAATGGCTGTTGGTCTTCCAGAAGGTCAAATGGGAAATTCAGAAGTTGGTCACTTAAATATTGGTGCTGGTAGAATAGTATACCAAGAGTTAACTAGAATAACTAAGGCTATCCAAGATGGTGATTTCTTTGAAAATGAAGCATTATTAAAGGCTATGAAGAATGCTAAAGAAAATAATGCTGCATTACACTTAATGGGATTATTATCAGACGGTGGAGTTCACTCTCACATAGAACACTTAAGAGGTCTTTTAGAGTTTGCTAAGAAAGAAGGACTTCAAAAAGTTTATGTTCATGCATTTATGGACGGAAGAGACGTACCACCATCATCAGGTAAAGATTTTATAATTAAAACAGAAGAAATGATGAAAGAAGTTGGTGTAGGTCAAATTGCTACAGTAAGTGGTAGATATTATGCAATGGATAGAGATAACAGATGGGAAAGAGTTGAACTTGCTTATAATGCTTTAGTATTAGGTAAGGGTGAAACTGCAACTTCTGCTGTTGAAGCTATAGAAAAATCATACCATGACAATAAGACAGATGAGTTCGTATTACCATGTGTAGTTTTAGAAGATGGACATCCAACTGCTACAATTAAGAATGGTGATTCAGTTGTATTCTTCAACTTTAGACCAGATAGAGCTAGAGAAATAACAAGAGCAATTAACGATAAAGTATTTGATGGATTTAAGAGAGAAACATTAAACTTAACTTTCGTTACTATGACTCAATACGATAAAACTTTAGAAGGCGTTGAAATAGCATTTAAGCCTCAAACATTAGTTAACACATTAGGAGAATATGTTTCAGGTAAGGGATTACAACAATTAAGAATTGCTGAAACTGAAAAATATGCTCACGTAACATTCTTCTTCAATGGTGGAGTTGAAAAGGAAAATCCAGGAGAAGAAAGAAAGGTTATACCTTCTCCAAAGGTTGCTACTTACGACTTAAAACCAGAAATGTCTGCTTTTGAAGTAACAGATGAATTAATAGCTAGATTAGATGAAGATAAGTACGATATGATCATACTTAACTATGCTAACCCAGATATGGTTGGTCATACTGGAGTTGTTGATGCTGCTATTAAGGCTGTAGAAACTGTAGATACTTGTCTTGGAAAAGTTGCTGAAAAGGTACTTGAAAAAGATGGTACATTATTCATAACTGCTGACCACGGAAATGCAGAAACTGAAATAGACTTCTCAACAGGAAATCCATTTACAGCACATACTACAAACCCAGTTCCATTTGTATGGGTATCAAACCATGTTGATGGAAGAAAGCTTAAAGAAGGAAAGCTTGCTGATATAGCTCCTACTATGTTAGGTGTTATGGGAGTTGAAGTACCAGCTGAAATGACTGGAGAAAATTTAATAGTTGAATAATTTTATTAATAATTATGATAGAGACTCGCTTAGGTGAGTCTCTTTTTTGCTAAAATTACAAAACTGTAATTTTTCATTTAATATTATAGTAATATTTAGATTTTATTATATAGGTATAGAATGAAAAGAGAGAAAGTGAGGAAATAAAAATGGTAGTTATTAAAACAGATAGTTTAAGTAAGGTTTATGGAAAAGACGGAAATAAGGTTATTGCATTAGATAATGTGAATATAGAAATTGAAAAAGGTGAATTTGTTGCAATTGTTGGAGCAAGCGGTTCTGGTAAGAGTACATTACTTCATCAAGTTGGTGGTGTAGATAGACCAACAAGTGGAAAAGTAATTATTGATAATGAAGATATATATAAACTTAAAGAAGAAAAGCTAGCTATATTTAGAAGAAGGAAAATAGGATTTGTATTTCAATCATTTAATTTAATACCAGTTTTATCTGTAGAAGAAAATATAAAAATGCCTGCTCTACTTGATCATCAAAAAGTAGATAAAGAATACTTTAAAGATTTGGTTAAGACTTTAGGAATAAGTGATAGATTAAATCATCTTCCATCTGAGCTTTCAGGTGGCCAACAACAAAGAGTTGCTATAGCAAGAGCTTTAATAAATAAGCCAGCTATTATACTAGCTGATGAACCAACAGGAAATCTTGATAGTGAAACATCAAAAGAAATAATGGAAATGTTAAAGCTATCTGTAAGAAAGTATAATCAAACAGCTATCGTAATCACTCATGATTTAAGCATTGCAGAAAATGCTGATAGAGTAATAAAGATTAAAGATGGAAAAGTAATCGAATAGGGGGGTAAGAAGTGAAAAATTATAGTGAAATATCTAATAGATATATGAAGCAAAATAAAAAGCGTACTTCCCTAACAATACTTGGAATAACATTAGCTACAATATTAATATTTGCAGTTGGTACTTTTCTTTTAAGCTTTAGAGATTCTATGTTAGTAGAGCAAAGAAGAACTGGTGGGGATTATGAGTTTATATTGAGAAATATAACAAGTGAGCAAGTAGATAAAATTAAAAATAATGCAGAAGTAAAAGATACATCTTTATTACTATCAAGTGATGATGAATATACAATGGAAGGAAAAGATGAAATATTAACTTTTGATTATGGTAATAAAGATTATTATGAAAAGATGCAGACATCACCAATTAAAGAAGGTAGAGTACCTACTAAGGAGAACGAAATTCTAATTAATCAATCTGTAAAGTCCTTATTAAAAGTTAATGTTGGAGATAAGATTGACTTAAAAGATGCAAATGGAAATGAAAAAGTGGTTGAAGTCGTTGGAATAGAGGAAGGGACACTTTATTCAGGTAATAATGTATTTTATGTAAAAGACTATTTAAATGATAAAAACTTAGATCAAAATGCTGAGTATAATTTATATTTAAATCTAAAGTCAGGTAAAAATAAACAAGAGATTATTGCAAAGATAACAGAGCAAAACAATATAAATAAGGAATCTATAAACAATAATTCTAATGTACTATATTTAACAGGTAATGGTGGAAATGAATATGTATCAGGAGCTTTAAGAAATATGGCTATATTTGTAATAGCTACAATAATAGTTTGTACCATAGTTGTTATTTATAATTCCTTTAATATTTCAGTAATAGAGAGAATAAGGTATTTTGGAATATTAAAAGCTATAGGGGCAACCCCTAAACAAATAAAAAGAATCATATACAAAGAGGGCTTTTTAATGGGGCTTATAGCTTTACCATTAGGCTGTATAGTAGGATTCTTGGCATTAAAGTATGGTATTAAAATATTTATTGGAGATACCTTAATGTTTATTGAGAGCTTTAAAGTTGGATTTTATCCTGTAATCATTTTAGTTACAGCCATATTGGTTGCTATTACTATATTTTTATCAATTCTAATGCCAGCTAGGAAGGCAAATAAGATATCGGCAGTTGATGCAATAAGGAATAAAAATGAAATAAAGTTAGGGAAGCTTAAGAGAAGAAAAGGAAGAATAGTTGGAAAAATATTTGGTGTTGAAGGTAGTATTGCTTATAAGAATATAAGGAGAACACCATTTAGATTCATTATTACTTGTTTAGCATTAACAGTATCAATTATTATGTTTAATGTATTCTATGGATTTGTTGATTTTGCTAAACAATCTGTAATGCAACAATTTATGTATTCACCTTTTGATGCTCAGCTTTCTAATGAAGTTACAGATAGTGGATTAAAAAGTGAAGATATTAAAGAAATAGAAGGTAAAGACTTTATAAGAAAAGAATATAAATTTTATATTGATTATGCTAATTTAGCTATACCAAAAGATAGTGTGAACCCAGATTATGCTAACAAAGTAGGAAGAAATCCATTTTACGATAATTTCCCTTCGTCAGATATGATAGATGCTAGTGGAACACAAATATATGTTGGGGGAAATGATGAATTAAATATTATAGACAGATATATAGTTGATGGAAAAGTAGATTTAGATAAGCTTAAGAAAAATGGAGTAATTCTTTTAGATGGCTACCAAATACGTAATGAAGATGGAGATATAGAATCAGTACAGGCTACTAAATATAAGGTTGGAGACAAGATCAGAATACCTAAATTAGATAATTATAGTAGAAATGTAGAAAATGCTAGTAGAAATATAGAAGAAGCAATAAAGAATAAGGATTACTATGAATTGGAGGTTGTTGCTATAGCTAATAGAGAACCATTAATGGGAAATACACTTTATAGTGCACCACAATTAATGTTCCATGAAGATTTGTTTAAGACTATGGTTAAGGATTTTAATTATAATGGTCTGTTCTTTGACTTTGAGGGAGACGAGGAAGCAAGAGAAAAAGCACTTGAGTATTTTAATAATGTAGCAGATGAAAAGGAACTTGTTTATCAAGATTTAGGAGATTTACTAAAAGAAGTAGACAGCATATATGGACAAATTGAATTCTTTGTTTATTGCTTTATAGCAATTGTTACAATAATTTCAGTAGTTAATATTTTTAATACAATATCAACCAATTTATTGTTAAGAAGAAAAGAGTTTTCTACCTTAAAAGCTATAGGTATGACCGAAAAGCAACTTAAGAAGAGCGTATTGCTTGAAGGTACCCTTTATGGAATCTTATCAGCTATAATTGGTGGAGGAGTATCAGCAGTGCTTCTAGGATTATTAGTTAAACTTGGAGCAGGTTTTGCAGAAGTTCAATATAACTTTGACTTTATTGCATTCGCTATTTCAATAATATGCGCAATAGGAGTAACTTATATTGCAACTGTTATTCCAATGAATAAACTTAAGAAGCTTACTATAGTTGAGGGAATAAGTGAAGAAGAGTAGGCAGGTAAGAAGGTAAGAGATAATAGAGATAAAAAGATTAAAAAGGATAATAGGGATTAGGAGGAGAAATTGCCCTTGGCAATTTCTCTCCTTAAATAAAAAAACTTTGCAGGTGCAAAGTTTTTTTATTATCTTTATTATCTCATTTATCTCAGGCATCTTTCTTATCTTATAAAGGTTTTTTATTTGGAATATCAGAACTATTCCTACAATTCACCACGAATAAATTATGAATTTATATATATCACTATGACTGTCTGGAAATTCATAATCATAAAATTATAATAAGTATCAACCTGGTTTTAGTTTTCATGATAGGCCTCCTGAAGTAATCATAGGCACTCTCTACCACAAAATGTAAAATAAGAGAAGGGATTTTTGTAATTTCCGGGGAAATATATTAGAATAAAATGGAATAATAATTTTAAGGAGAGGTAAATGAATATTTTATTAGTTGAAGATGATATTACTTTAGCAATGGGAATCGAATATTCTCTAAAAAATGAAGGATTTAATGTCCATACAGTAGGAAAAATAAAAGATGCAAAAGAAAAGATAAGTAATTCACATATAGATATTATTTTATTAGACGTAAATTTACCAGATGGAAATGGATATGAGTTATGTAAAGAGGTTAGGGTAGATAGTGAGGTTCCAATAATTTTTCTAACTGCCTGTGACGAAGAGGTTAACATAGTTATGGGATTAGATTTAGGTGCTGATGATTATATAACTAAACCAGTTAGAGTTAGAGAATTAGTAGCTAGGATAAATGCAGTTGCTAGAAGAAAAGGTGTAGTATCTAAAGATAAAGAAGATAATAAAATTATTGTTAGAGATATTAAAGTGTTGCCTTTAAAATATGAAGTTTATAAGGGAGAAGAAAAACTTCAATTAACTTCAGTAGAATATAAATTACTTTTACTTTTAATAGAGAATTCTGGAAATGTATTAACTAGAAAGACATTGTTAGAAAAGCTTTGGGATATAGAAGGAGATTTTATTGAAGAGAGCACATTAACAGTATATATAAAAAGATTAAGAGAAAAACTTAAAGAGGATAAGGAAAATCCTTATATTGAAACTGTTAGAGGAATAGGTTATAAGTGGATAGGTGAAAAATAATGAATTTAAAAAGGTTATATAATAATCCAGAAGCTAAGAAAATAACATCAAAATTTCTTATTATTTTTTTAGTTGGAGTTATATCAATATTTGGAGCAACTTACTATGTTGTTGAGAATATAAACAAAACTTTACTTGATCAAAATATTTCTGTTATTAGTAGTGTTATAGAAAATAAGGAAATATCAGAAGTTATTAAAGGATTTTATGAGATAAAGGATGGAAATGAGTTAGTAGAAGCTAAGGAGATACTTGAAAGTTATGGATATGATGATGACTTATCTATAATGGTTAATGAGGTTACAAATAAATTTTATACAGAGATACTAGTTATATTCATACCAATAATTATTCTATTTACTATAATGCTTTACTTAATATTTATTAAAGAATTGAAGGATATATATGTCCAAGTTGATAATATAGTAAAAAATATTTCAGACACTTCAAATGGTAAATTTAAGAAGATTGAACCTAAGTATAAAGAGGGAGATGTAGCTATACTTACAACTTCTCTTAATTATATGGGAGAAAGAGTTAATAATTCTATTCAAAAATTAAATGAAGATAAAGATAATTTAAAAGATTTCTTATCGGATATTTCTCATCAATTAAAGACTCCATTAGCATCTTTGGTTATGTTTACAGATTTAATGAAGGAAAATGAGGATATGCCTAAGGAGGATAGGGCAAAGTTTTTAGATAAGTGTGATGAGCAAGAAGTAAGAATGGAATGGCTTATAATGAATCTTTTAAAAGTTGGAAGGTTAGAGGCAGGAGCAGTAAACTTTAAAAGAGAAAGACAACCTTTAAGGGAAACTATAGAGCTAGCAGTTTCTTCTTTAATTGGAGAAGCTGAAAGAAAAAATCAAAAGCTTATAGTAACTGGAGATTTAGACTGTGAGGTTGTGCATGATAGAGAGTGGTTAGGTGAAGCCATATCTAATATTACCAAGAATGCTATAGAACATACTCAGGATAGCGGAGAAATAGAAATTCGAGTTTCTGAGGGGAAAATTATAAAGAATATTTATATTAAAGATAATGGACCTGGAATACCTAAGGATATTAGAAAAAAGGTATTTAAGAGATTTTATAAGGGTGAAAGTAGTACAGATCCAAAGAGTATAGGGATTGGTTTATCCTTATCTAAAAGTATAGTTGAAGAATTAGGTGGAGAAATAAGGCTTATTAGTGAAGAGGGAGAAGGAACTACATTTATTATTAGTTTTATAGAAATGGATTAAAATCAAACTTTTTTAATATAATCATAACTATGGTAAACGGAATAATTGCTGATAAAGCTGAGATTAATCCTATCATAATACTTTCCATTGAAAAGTTTCCTCTTAAATATGCAAGTGTATTACCTACACCAGTCATAATACCAAAAGCCATGCTTCCTAATAAAATAGTTTTAATATCATCTTTATTTAGTAAATTTTTCATTTTTATTACCACCTTTTTTATTTGATTCTATGTTTTAATAATAAGCGATCAATATTACTAGGAGATTACTACAAGAATTACAAATTAGTAATAATTAAGTTAATGGTATTTTGTTTTTTCATATTATGTGATTATTAAACATATAAATATATCAAAATAATATAAAGGTAGATTCTATGAAAAAATATCATTGTTATTCAGCAAGCTTTGATGATAAAACAGAAGAGTTATTTAGAGAAGCTATATTCTTAGGACAAGGAAATAATGGGGTTGTGTATAAGTTGCCTGAGAATAAGGTAATAAAAATTTTTGTTGAAGAAAAGGTCTGTAGTGACGAATCATATACTCTTTCAAGGACTAACGGGTCTAAATACTTTCCTAGAATATATAAGATAGGCAAATTATATATTGTAAGAGAAATGGTAGAGGGGATTCAGCTTGATAAATACATAAAGAAAAACGGGCTAAACTTAGAACTAACAAGAAATATCTATAAGCTAATAAAAGAATTTAAAAGGTTAGACTTCTCTAAAATAGACACAAGATGCAAAGATGTATATGTAAAAGATGATTGTACAATAATGCTTATTGACCCTAAAAAGTGTTATAAAAGAAAAGTGAATTTTCCAAGACATTTAATGAAAGGTTTTTTAAAGCTTGAAGTTTTAGATGATTTCATAAAGTATATGGAAAAGATTGATAAGAAGAAAGCTAAGGAATGGAAGAATAAGTTTGATAAGTATTGGCAAAAAGAAAGTCAAAAAGAGAAATACCAAAGAGATGATGAAGATTTATACTTATAGTTTTTACAAGAGGGAGTCAAAGTAAAAGTGAGTTATTTTGAGGCCCTCTTAATTAATTTTATGAATATAAGAATAATATTTAGTAAATACTATTCTTGTTACTTGAACTAACAAATATTAGAAATATATAAGTTTTTAAGGAGGAAGAGTTATGAAAAGTTATGTTGAGATCGTTGATATTGTTGGAAGACAAATTCTAGATTCTAGATGTTTCCCAACAGTTGAAGTTGAAGTTTATTTAGACGATGGTACTGTAGGAAGAGCAGCTGTACCTTCAGGGGCTTCAACTGGTATATATGAGGCTGTAGAACTAAGAGATGGCGATAAAGACAACTATCTAGGAAAGAGCGTTGAAAAGGCTGTAAGAAATGTAAATGAAACTATCGCTGAAGAATTAATAGGTTGTAATGTATTTGACCAAACATATATTGATAAAACAATGATTGAATTAGATGGTACTCCAAACAAAGGAAAACTTGGAGCTAATGCTATTTTAGGTGTATCTTTAGCATGTGCACAAGCAGCTGCTAATTCTTTAGGATTACCTTTATATCAATATATCGGTGGAGTTAACGCTAAGGTATTACCAGTTCCAATGATGAACATTATAAATGGTGGTTCTCATGCAGATAACTCAGTTGATTTACAAGAATTTATGGTTATGCCAGTAGGGGCTAAGACTTTCTCAGATGCTATGAGAATGTGTGCTACAGTATATCATACTCTTAAAAAGACTTTACATGAAAAAGGATATTCAACTGCAATTGGTGATGAAGGTGGGTTCGCTCCTAACCTAAAATCAAATGCAGAGGCTATAGATGTTATAATAGAAGCTATAACTAAAGCAGGTTATAAGCCTGGAGAAGATATGTTCATTGCAATTGATGCAGCTTCTTCTGAATACTACAAAGATGGAAAGTACGTTTTAGAAAACGAAGGAAAGACTTTAACTGCTGAAGAAATGGTAGACTTCTTAGAAGATTGGGTTAACAAGTATCCAATAATCTCAATTGAAGATGGTATGGCAGAAGAAGATTGGGAAGGATGGAAGTTACTTACTGAAAGATTAGGTAAGAAGGTTCAATTAGTTGGAGATGACTTATTTGTAACTAACACTGAAAGATTAGAAATGGGAATTGAAAAGGGAGTAGCTAACTCAATTCTTATTAAATTAAATCAAATAGGTACATTAACTGAAACTTTAAATGCTATTGAAATGGCTAATAGAGCAGGAATGACTGCAGTAGTTTCTCATAGATCTGGTGAAACTGAAGATACAACAATAGCTGATTTAGTTGTAGGAGTTAATGCAGGTCAAATTAAGACTGGGGCACCAGCAAGATCTGAAAGAGTTGCTAAGTACAATCAATTAATTAGAATTGAAGAAGAATTAGAAGATGTAGCTGAATTTAGAGGAAGAAAAGCCTTCTTTAATATTAAATAGTTTAAAAAGATTAAAATCAGTAATAGAAGTGGTTAATTATTACTTCTATTACTTTTTTTATGCTATTATTTAAGAAAACTTCTTTAAAAATATTTGTAAAAAAATGCATAGTGTGATATGATAATTTTATTGTAATATGTATTTATTAGGCTTACTAAGCAGGAGGTGTTCCTATGAAAACTGCATTATTAGTTGTAGAAGTTATATTAGGATTAATAGTTATTGTATCTATATTAATGCAACCAAGTAAATCAGATGCTTTAAGTGGATTAGTACAAGGAAGCAAAAATGAAACTTTCTATGCTAAAAATAAAGTAAGAACAAAGGAAGTAATGTTAGAAAGATTAACAGTTATTTCAATGGTTCTTTTTGCAGCTACTACTTTAGTATTAAACATAATATAAATAAGATAAATTAACAGCTATTTATGTAGCTGTTTATTTTTTTGCTTTAAAATAAAATTTCCTAATCTTCTTGTGACTCTTTTATGGAGAAGATGAATAGCATATAGTGAGATAATAATGGACTGCTAATTTTTATTAAGGAGATGATAAAGTGAACTTATTAATAATATCTGCACTTTGTGGTATAGCAGCTCTACTAGGAAATATTTTCATTATAAAAGGAATTGTTAAAAAGGATCCAGGGGACAATGAAATGCAGGAAATAGCTGGACATATTGAAGAGGGAGCTATGGCTTTTTTAAAGAAAGAGTATAGATATTTAGCTGTTTTCATAGTAGTGGTTGGCCTTACTATAGCAATATTCCTTAAAGTGCAAACTGCAGTGGCGTTTTTAATAGGAGCAGTATTCTCTATTTTAGCAGGTTATGTTGGAATGAGAGTTGCAGTAAAAGCTAATGTTAGAACAGCACAAGCAGCAAAAACAGGAATTAAAGATGCTTTGTCTGTAGCTTTTTCAGGTGGAACAGTTATGGGCTTATCTGTTGTTGGACTAGGACTTTTTGGATTAGGATTACTTACAATTATTTTTGATTTAAATACAGAATATATAACGGGTTTTGGACTTGGAGCATCCTCAATAGCTTTATTTGCAAGAGTAGGGGGAGGCATTTATACTAAGGCTGCTGATGTTGGAGCTGACTTAGTGGGAAAAGTTGAAGCTGGTATACCGGAAGATGACCCAAGAAATCCTGCTGTTATAGCCGATAATGTAGGAGATAATGTAGGGGATGTTGCTGGTATGGGAGCAGATCTTTTTGAATCATATGTAGGTTCTATAATATCTGCAATTACCTTAGGGTCATTATTAACCAATGTATCAGGAAGAGATGGAGCAATATATCCTATGATATTATCAGGGCTTGGAATTATAGCTTCTATTATAGGAATATTATTTGTTAAAAATATAAAGGGTAATAACCCTCAGAAAATATTAAATACAGGTAGTACAATATCAGGAATACTAGTGGTTATATTTGGAGCAATAGCTTGTTATTCTATGTTTAACTCACTAAAACTATTTATTCCGGTAATAGCTGGACTGGCTGTTGGAATGATAATAGGTAAGATAACTGAAGTTTATACATCCTCAGATTATAAGTCAGTAAAACTTATTGCTGATGAATCAGAAACAGGAGCAGCAACTAACATTATTTCAGGATTATCAGTAGGAATGAAATCAACAGTTATTCCAATAATATTAATTGCAATTGGAATCCTAGTAGCTTACTTTGGTGTAGGAGGAGCGTCAGATGCTAAAGTAGGCCTTTATGGTATTGCCCTTTCAGCAGTAGGTATGCTATCAACAACAGCTATTACAGTAGCAGTTGATGCATATGGACCAATTTCTGATAACGCTGGAGGAATTGCTGAAATGGCAAATCTAGATCCAGAGGTAAGAGAGATTACTGATAAATTGGACTCTGTAGGAAATACAACAGCAGCAATTGGCAAGGGTTTTGCTATTGGTTCAGCAGCACTTACAGCCCTAGCTCTATTTGCATCATATGCTCAAGCTGTTAACTTAGAAAAAATTAATCTTTTAGAACCAACAACATTAGTAGGAGTATTTATTGGTGGAATGCTACCTTTCTTATTTGGGGCATTAACAATGTCTTCTGTAGGAAAAGCAGCAACTCAAATGGTTGAAGAGGTAAGAAGACAGTTTAAGGAAAAGAGAGGCATATTAGAAGGAACAGAAAAGCCAGATTATTCAAGATGTGTTGAGATATCAACTCAAGCTGCATTAAGGGAAATGGTTTTACCTGGAATATTAGCAATAGTAATTCCAATAGGTGTTGGTCTTATTCTTGGAGCAGAAGCATTAGCTGGGCTTATTGCTGGGGGAGTAGTTACAGGTGTTCTAATGGCTATTATGATGTCAAATGCAGGTGGAGCTTGGGATAATGCAAAGAAATATATAGAGGGTGGAGCTCATGGAGGTAAGGGAAGTGAAGCTCATAAAGCAGGTGTAGTAGGAGATACGGTTGGAGACCCATTTAAGGATACATCAGGTCCATCCATGAATATATTAATTAAGCTTATGACAATAGTTTCATTAGTATTTGCACCACTTATCATTAAGTATGGAGGAATACTTCTTAATCTAATTAAATAATTATATTGGTTAAAAAATAGAAAAAGATAATAAGGATTTAGTAATTAAACTACATCCTTATTATCTTTATTATTTAAATTTTTTTCTTATCTTAAACTAATGTTTTGGTCTATATTTCTTTCTTAATGCTACTACGCCACCTAATGAAGTCATAGATGCTATTAAAAGCCCTGCAATGTTTGAAGGGTCTCCAGTTTTAACTGGTTCAGATGGTTTAACTTCAGGTGTAACAGGAGTTTCTGGAACTTCTGGTGTTGGTGGAGGAGTTAATCCTTTAATAGTTAATGTTTGAGTTAATACTATTGGAGCTTCATCACCATAAGTTACTTTAACATTATAAGTTATAACCCTATCTTCATAGCTAGGTTTTATAGCTAAGTTCCATCCATCTCCAGCACCATAACCTGGAGCTACTGGAATAAAGTGATTTAATGAGTCTTCTTCACTTTCACCTTCTTCACCCATAACTGGAAGTGGTAATAAAGTTAAATCATCCTTAAATTCTTCTTGAATTTCTAAATCAACATGAACGTTTGGTTCATTATTAAAATTAGGATCTTCTTCAGCATTGTTGTTTATTGTTACATCAACTTTATATGGGGTATATTCATTATCTTCATTTGGATTAATAGATACATTTTCTCCGCCAGCTAAAGAAGCTGTAATATTACGTTCAGCATTAGCCTTTATAGTAAGATTTTGTTTTACAATCTTAGTTTCTGTAGAATCAGACTTAACAATTACATTAAAATAAGCATTTATATCATCATAATAGGTACCTTCAGCCACTTCTAATTGGATATCTGAATTAGCACTTTGATCAGGTGCTAAGGTTCCTATATTATGTGTAGCATCTCCTACAATAGATAATAAATCTCTATATTCTTCTGGAATTTCAATGGCTGAAGTAACATTATTTAATGGAATATCACCACTATTTTTTACAGTTGCAGTTGTTTCGTAAGTTGGATAAGTTCCATCTTCATTTGCTTCTATAGTATTATTATTTAAAACAGATACAGATATATCACTATTAACTTGAGAATTTAAAGAAGATGCTCCATAGTTACTTGTAATAGTTTTAGTTTCGCCAGGTTGAATAGTTATATCTTCCCAATACATAACTACACAACTATCCCCATTGTGGTAATCTTCGTTTATTTCATTATTCCATATATTGCTTGCATCATCAGCTAACCAATTAGTAAATTGAACTTTAGTTGGTTTTGAATCTCTTGAAAAAGTATATTTAGCTACAGCTGAAGGATTTTCTAAATTATCATAAGCAAACCAATAATTTGGAACTTGAGTACCAGTAAGTTCTTTTCCTGTATCAAAGCTTCCTACACCAGGAACATTAAAAGGTGCACGATCATTTGTACCAACATAAGTATCAAGCATTGTTTTAAATGAGAAAGTTTTAGCTTCATTACTAGTATTAGTGAAAGTATAAGTCATAGCAGTAGAGTCTTCATAAGAAGATCCTGGACTCTTAGCTAAGCCTAAATTACGATCTACTTTAATGCCTTTATCAGATTGATATGAAGATTTTATAGAATTTCCGCTTTTTGAAGTATTTTGCCAGCTTCCAGTATATTCACCTAAGTCACCTGTGGTTAATACCTCTAAATCATCACCTACTTTTAGAACTTCAGCATTTGTATATCCAAACAATAATCTGACGTCATTATCATTATCATTTGTTGGGTCTCCTCCAGTGGTCATAATAGTAAATTGACCACCACGAATTGCATTAACTAATAAAGAATCATTAGAAATTTTGTAATCTTCAGTATCGCTGTATAAAGTCAAAATTGAATTGGATTTTTCTTCAGCAGCACTTGTAGAAACAACAGGCATTATTACTAATGAGGTTGTAAGAGCTGCTGCAAGAATTAATGATAAAAATTTTCTTTTCATAAATTTACCTCCCACAAAATGTAAATACAAATACAATTATATCCATTTAATGGGAATGCTATCAATAAGAAAAGTTACAAATCGTTCACAAAAAAGTTGACAAAAACTTTTAAAATATGATTGTAAAATATTACTCATGAATAATATTTAGAAAGCAAATGTCACAAAATAAAGAATGTAGTAGAATATATGAAAGTATCCTAAAGTAGTGCAATATGGTAATATAATAAATAGATTAGTTATTTTTAGAATGGGAAATATAATTAATGAAATATTATTCAAATATATAGGAGGTAATAATGGGAATAAAAGATACATTATTAGAATTCATGCGTGAAGAAGCATATAGACCGATGGATATTCAAGAACTAGTTTCAGTTTTTGACATTAATCCTGATGAATATAGAGCATTTAAAAAGACATTAAAAACAATGGAGAAGGAAGGGCTTATTTTTAGAACTAAAAAAGATAAGTTTGCGCTTCCAGAAAGATTAGGACTTATTACAGGTAAACTACAAGCTCATGCTAAAGGATTTGGTTTCTTAATTCCAGAAGTAGAGGGAGAAAAGGATGTTTTTATTCCAAGTTCTTTTATAAATGGAGCTATGAATGGAGATAGAATACTTGTACAAATTACTAGGGAAGATAAGAACGGAAAGAAGAGAGAAGGAGAAGTAATTCAAATTCTAGAAAGAGGTAATACAAAGATTATTGGTGTATATGAAGACAGCAAAAACTTTGGATTTGTAATTGCAGAAGATACAAGGATTAGCCAAGATATATTTATATCTAAAAAGGACAGAAATGGTGCTAAAGACGGAGATGTTGTAGTTGTAGAAATTACTAAGTGGCCAGAGAAGAGAAGAAGTCCTGAAGGTGTAGTTAAAGAAGTGCTTGGACAAAAGGGTGATAAGGGGTTAGATATTCTAACTATAATTAAAAAGTATGGTCTTCCAGAAGAGTTCCCACCTAAGGTTCAAGCTTTTACAGCAGGTATTGACGAGGAAATACCTTTAAAAGAATATAAGAGAAGAAAAGATCTTAGAGATGTTAGAATGGTAACTATTGATGGAGAAGATGCTAAGGATTTAGACGATGCAGTTTCTATAGAAAGACTTGATAATGGAAGATACAGATTAGGGGTTCATATAGCAGACGTATCTCATTATGTTAGAGAAAAGAATCCTTTAGATAAGGAAGCTTTAAAGAGAGGTACATCAGTATACTTAATAGATAGAGTTATACCTATGCTTCCTAAGAAGTTATCTAATGGTATTTGTTCATTAAATCCTAAGGTAGATAGATTAACACTTTCTTGTATCATGGTCATAGATGGTAGTGGTAAGGTTTTAGACCATGAAATTGTTGAATCTGTAATAAGAACAAATGAAAGAATGACTTATACAGATGTAACTAAGATACTTAAGGATAATGATCCAGAGCTAAGTAAGAGATATGACTATCTTTTAGATGATTTTAAAGCAATGGAAGAACTTTGTAATATTTTATATAAGAAGAGAACAAAAAGAGGGGCTATAGATTTTGAGTTTGAGGAATCTAAAATTATATTAAATGAATTTGGTAAGCCTATTGATATTAAGCCTTATGAAAGAGAAATAGCAAATAGAATAATAGAAGAATTTATGCTTGTGTGTAATGAAACAGTGGCTGAGCATATGTTCTGGAGTCACTTACCATTTGTTTATAGAATTCATGAAGATCCAGATGAAGAAAAGCTTGAAAAGTTTAGAGAATTTATATATAACCTAGGCTATATTGTTAAATGGAATGGAGAGGTTAAACCTAGAAATCTTCAAGAAATTTTAGAAAAGGTAAGGGGTAAGAAAGAAGAAACAGTTGTAAGTACTTTACTTTTAAGAAGCATGATGAGAGCAAAATATTCTCCTGAATGTGTAGGGCACTTTGGTCTTGCAGCTAAGTATTATTGCCACTTTACTTCGCCAATTAGAAGATATCCAGATTTACAAATTCATAGAATAATTAAGGAATTTATAAATGGTAAGATAGATGATGATAGAAGTAAGAAGTTAACAGCTCTTGTTGATTATGCAGCAAGACAATCTAGTGAAACAGAAAATATTGCAACAGAGGCAGAAAGAGAAGTTGACGACCTTAAGAAGGCTGAATATATGTTAGATAGAATTGGAGAAGAGTTTGAAGGTATTGTATCTTCAGTTACTTCTTTTGGTATGTTTGTAGAATTACCTAACACAATTGAAGGACTAATTCATATAACAGCTTTAGATGATGATTACTATATTTATGATGAAAATCATTTATGCTTAATGGGTGAAAGAACTAAGAAGATTTATAGATTAGGTGATTTTGTTAAGGTTAGATGTAGCAAGGTAGATATTCCAAACCGTGAAATATATTTTGATATGGTAGAAGATGAATATATTAGGGAAGAAATTAAGGCTAGCAAAGAATTAGCTGAAAAAATATCTGAAGTTAAGCAAGAACTTAAAGAGGAAGACGTTGAAGAAACAGATGATAATATATTATAATTTATAAAAAAAATAAAAGCTAAGTAGGTGAGAAATTTGGTAAGAAAAAAGAATAGTAATTCCTTAGCTGAAAATAGAAAAGCACGTCATGACTACTTTATTGAAGAAACTATGGAGGCAGGATTAGCTCTAGTTGGTACAGAAGTTAAATCAATTAGAGGAGGTAAGTGTAATTTAAAGGATAGCTATGCAGATATAGAGAATGGTGAAATTCTTATAAAGCAAATGCATGTAAGCCCATATGAACAAGGAAACATTTTTAATGTTGATCCTATGAGAAATAGAAAGTTATTACTTCATAAGGAAGAAATTTTTAGACTTCAAGGATTAGTTCAAAGGGATGGATATACTTTAATTCCATTATCACTTTATCTAAAGAATGGTAGAGTTAAGGTTGCTCTTGGGGTTTGTAAAGGTAAGAAGAATTATGATAAGAGAGATTCTATGCTAGAAAAAGCTGCTAAGAGAGATATGGATAGAGCTATTAAAAATAGTGGCAGATATTAGTTAGGATAAAAAAAGAGAATAAAGATGCCTGAATATCTAAATCTATGATTTAGTAATATGAGGGTACTCTGTGAGTAAGAGAGATAAGGTGGAGAAATTGCTTGGTAATTTCTCTGCCTTTTTTTGTAGTAAAGTAAGGAGGTAAAAAGGTAAAAAGGATAATCAGGATAAAAGAGATAATAAAGTTGAAGAGGAAACTCTGCTATCGCTAGAGTTTCTGGAATATATAGATCGGCAGTGGTAATTATGAAAGTTTTATTTGTGGGAATAGGATTTTGATTTTAAGTTGAGTTTGTGAGAGCTAAGGTACGAGGTAAGATAAAAAAGATAGCCAGGATAAAAGAGATAATAAAGTTGAAGAGGAAACTCTGCTGTCGTTAGAGTTTTTGAAATATATAGATCGGCAGTGGTAAT
>OKWK01000132.1_pt1 | contig 84261 bp, 71 predicted proteins | sample 1607181 | NCBI WGS metagenome assembly OKWK01 (sample SAMN07501053, study PRJEB24779) | human gut metagenome | isolation source: stool | host: human infant | place: USA: Pittsburgh, PA
TGACCAACTACATCGCCCGATCTCTCCTCGAAGCAGGCGGCTTCAGACCCCAACTACACCCTCAACTGTGAAGAGCCACTCATCACGGCACAGCTCTGCGGGGGCTGTCTACAGGACCAAGGGCACGAGTTGGAGCGGAGAGGGCTCGCGACCGCGAGTGTGCAGGTGCGTCCATGAGTGAGCAGCCCCAAGGTGCACACTCACGGACGCACCTGCACACTCGCAGGTTGACGAGGCTAGGACAGGCCTCGCGAGCGGCGGATCGCGGCGAGGACCGACGGCGGCAGTGCGCGCTCAGCCTCAGGCGGCAGCTCGGTGAGGAAGGGGGAGCGCTCGCGGACCTGGCACAACGGGCACAGCCCGGAGTCCTCGTCCTGGCCGCCCGGCGCCGGGGCGAGGCTGGCGGTCGCGGGCCGGGTGACGTCGTGGGCCGCCAGGCTCCCGACCTCCTGGCTGTAGCGCGCCCCGCAGCGCCGGCAGGTACGAGGCCGGTCAGCGGCAAGTACCGTGACCTCGGCCTGCCAGGCCTGGGCCAGGCTCACCGTCCCCCCGGCGTGCAGAGCGTCAACCGGGCAGGCTCCCACGCAGGCCTGGCATCCGCGGCAGGCGGCCAGGTCCTGGACAAGCCCGCGCAGGCCCGAGTCGGCGTCGGCCATCTCCAGCGCGCCATGCGGGCACGCCCAGGTGCAGGCGGCGCACAGGGTGCAGTCGGATGCGGTCAGTACCCGCCCGGCGGCGGGTAGCTCGGCCAGGGCGGCACTGGGGTCGTCAATGCGGTCCTGGGCGTACAGGAGCCGCAGTGACTGGATGAGGCGTGCCTGCTCGTCAAGGGCGAGGTCGAGGACCCCGTCGAGACGTGCGCCCACCAGCGCTCGGCGCGGCAGCGGGGCGGCCTCGGCGCGCAGGACCGGACCATGGCGCAGGCTCCGGCCCGCCGCGGGCTCCGTCTCAAGCAGCTCGCCGAGGACCTGGCGCCACACGGGCAATGACGACGGCGTCGGCCCGTGAGTGGGGCACCACCGCAGTCGAAGGCTGCGCACGCCGTCGGCCAGCAGCTGCGGAACCAGGCCCAGCGCCTGCTCGTCCAGGCAGCCCGGCCACCGCACCACGGCGGTGCCGTGCGGGCCGGGCGCGGGGGAGGCGTCGTGGCAGGCCAGCACCACGACCTCGACCGACTCGGTGGCGCGCCCCCAGCGCATTAGGGCGGCCGCGTCCACGCAGCTGGGCTCGGCCTGGGCTGGGGAGGAGGCCGGAGTCGGGGACGAGGTCGGCGAGGTCATCGGCCCTCGGCGCCTCGAGCCTGCACCGCCTCGGCCAGGCTGGAGGCTTCAGCCGCGATACCGTCGAGCAGGCTGGCGACCCCGTGGAAGAGGTGGGTGGCGGCCTGGGTGCGCAGGACCTGGCTGACCGCAGGGGCCAGAGGCGTCAGGAGATGGCGCACGGTGGCCACGAAGGCCGTGGTCTGAGCCGACGGCGCGGGCTGCGCGACCGCGCGCACGGCCAGTGAGCCGGTGCGCGAGAGGACTACGGCCAGGTGATCGTGCGGCAGCAGCGCCAGGTGCGAGGGTGAGGGCAGCGCAGCCTCAGCCTCGGCCGGGGCCGGCGGCGCCTGGGGAACAAGGGCGCTCAAAACCGGCCGGGTCACGGAGGCCGGTCCGATGAGCTCGCGCCAGTCCGCTTCCTGCGCCTGTGGGCTCTCGTGGGCCGCTGCCCCGAGCTCCTCGGCGCCGGCCAGCGAGGCGGCGTCGCGCAGGGGCCAGCGCTGGGTCATCGCGCCCTCGTGGAGGTTCTCGCGCAGCACAGGCGAGGGCGGGTTGGCCGCAAGCATGGAGACGACGGCGCAGGCGGTGGCTAGCCGGGTGGCGCGAGCCGGGAGGTCGTCGGGTGCCGGGGCGCTGAAGGGGTCGAAGCTGTCAGGGGCAGTCATGCGGTCTCCTCAGGGACTGATGGTGCAGGGGCACCAGGAGCAGGGGTGCTGGGGATACTGGGGTGGTGAGCGATGATCGCGTAGCCACCCTCGTCGGCCTGCGCTGGGGCGCCGGCGCCGATGGCCTGGGCAAAAGTGAGGACGGTGGCCAGGGTCAGCTCCTCCAGGCCCCGCATCCACCGCGTGCGTGAGGCGCCGCGCGCGCGTTCGAGGATGGCGGGAGCCCAGGTGAGCAGATGTTCCTGGGTGAACTCCTGAGCCACCGCGAGGTAGGAGTCGGCCACGTCCTCCTCGCCGCGCTCCAGGGCGTCCAGGGCAGCGGTGCAGCAGTGGGCGAGGAAGTCCAGCTCCAGGCCCAGGTGATCGTCAGGCTCGCGGCCCAGCGCCGGCGCGCGCAGGCCCGTGCGCCGGTACATCGAGCGGACGTCCAGAGTGGCTGCGTCAAAAATCAGTCCGTCGGTGTTGCGATGCACGGACTCATAGGGAGGAATGAGGGCGCGTGCGGTGATGCCGTAGAGGCGGTCCTGGTCGTCCCGGACATGCTCAGCGCTCTCGCCGTCGCGGCGAGAGGTCTTCAGGAGCTGCCAGCCGTTCTCGCGAGCCTGCTGGGCGTCGGGGGTCTCCTGCGGCAGCCCTGACAACGGCCACTGCCCAGCGAGGCCGGCCACCTGGTCCATCGTCTCCTCGTCTGGTGGCGTGAGCTGAAGGCGGGCCAGGACGGTGAGTGCGGCGGCGCAGCGGTCAAGCAGGTCGGGGTTCATGCGGTCTCCGAGTGGCGTGGGGCAGGGGTGGTCAGGTGATGGGTGTCGGTGTCGTCATGTCACGGTGCCCACGAGTGTGCCCTATCGGGCGGCGCACTCGTGGGCACAGCGTGTGGTGGTTCGGCGTCGTCGTCAGCAGGCTGAGGGACGAGCCGGTACCGGGTGGAGCGGCTCAGCCGCCGAGCCCGGACTGCAGGGTGTTGAGACCCACGTGGTAGAGGCCCTCGTAGTGGATGACGCGGCCGGCCAGCTCAGTGACGATGGCCAGGACGTAGGCGACCACGATCGTCCACACCAGCGCCGTCGAGGGGTGCTCGGGCGCCTTGGCGCGGCGGTAGGCCACGAAGCGCACGAGGACCACGACGGCGGCCAGGATCACCAGACGCACCGCCAGCAGCGGGCTGTGGGTCAGGCAGTCCAGGACGTGAGCAGAGGCGGCGTCCTCGGAGCCAGACAGGTGCAGCAGGTAGAAGGGGTAGGTCACCAGCAGCACCGCGCCGGCCACGGAGGCGAGCACCGAGACCTGCTGAATCGCGCGGGCGATGAGGCCGGAGGCGGTCTCGTCCAGCATGTCCTCACTGGTCACCTGCAGGGTGGAGAGCGTGCGGGCCCACAGGCTCGCGGCACCGTCGGCCTCGCGCTTGCGCTGCTGGGTCCAGGCCAGGAGCAGGGCGACCGCCACGGCCAGGGGGCCGGTGAAGAAGGCCGAGCCCAGGAACAGGGCCCAGGTGGCCGGGGTGTGCCAGGCCGGGATAGTCGGGACCGAGTAGTAGACGCAGATCATGGACACCAGCAGGGCCGCGCCGGCCAGCGCCGTGAGGACGGCCAGCGCCTGGCGCAGGGCCCGGCTGCCCTTGCCTAGCCACTCGGTGGCTGTGTAGACGAAGCCGAGGCCGCCGTAGAGCACGCCGAAGAGGATCTCGCGGCTCAGCCATGAGCTGTCCACGTGACGCAGGGTGTTGACGGCGTGGAAGGGGTCGCCCAGGTGGAAGAAGGCGGCGAAGAAGCCCAGGACCAGCAGGGGGCCGACGGCGAACAGCGCCGCCCGGGTCACACGGTCGGTCGCGGCTGTGGGCTGCTTGCGGATGAGCCCGTCGGCCTGGACGAGGCCCAGGGTGAGGAAAGCGCCCACGGACATCTGTGCCAGGACCGTGAACAGGATCATGGGGAGCTCGGCGGTGTTCATCAGATCTCCCTCGGGTTCGCGATGGATCCGGTGCCCTCGTCCCACGACTGGGCGTCGCGGTGAGGGTGGATGACCAGGTGGGGGCGGGTGATAGACGGGTCAGGCAGCGGGGCGATGCCGGCCTGGTCGCCGTGCTTGGCGCGCAGCTCCTCGATCGGGCCCCAGTCCAGGGCGCGTGAGGGGCAGGCGGATACGCAGGCAGGGTCCTGGCCCGTGGAGCGGTAGTCGTAGCACAGGTCGCACTTGGACATGTGGCCGCTGCGCGGGTCCAGCTGCGGGGCGCCGTAGGGGCAGGCCCACTGGCAGTAGCGGCAGCCCACGCACTTGGACTGGTCCACGTAGACCGTGCCGTCCTCGCGCTTGGACATGGCGGTGGTCGGGCACACCTCCATGCACACCGGGTTCTCGCAGTGGTTACAAGACACCGAGGTGTAGTAGGTGAAGACGTTGGGGGTGTAGGTGTCCTCGGTGGTCTGCCAGGTACCACCCGTGTACTCCACCACGCGGCGCCAGGTCACGCCCACGGGCAGGTCGTGCTTGTCCTTGCAGGCGATCTGGCAGGCCTTGCAGCCATTGCACACCGCCTGGTTGAAGTAGAAGCCGTAGTCAGCTCCGGCCTCGGTGAAGCTGTCAGACATTGTTCGTCATGCTCCTGGTCAGAAGGGGTCGGTCAGGCGGTGGGTGCCTTAGCAGCCTGCACGAGGGCCGTCTGCTGGGGATTTCCCTTGGAATAGGGGGTTACGTGAGCGGAATAGAGCATGTTGGCAGCGCCACCGTGGTCGATTCCCTCCTCGTCGAGCTTGAGCCAGGCGCCCTGGGGTACATCGATGACGCCCGGCAGGATCCGCGGCGTGACGTAGGCCTGGCAGCGGATGTGGCCGCGGTCATTGAAGACGTCCATCTGGTCGCCGTTAGTGATGCCTCGCTCTGCGGCGTCGATGGGGTTGATCCAGATCTTCTGCGGGTGGGCCTCGACGTTGCGCGGTAGGTTGCCGTAGGTCGAGTGAGTGCGGCCCTTGAAGTGGTGGGAGATCATCTGCAGCGGGTACTTCTTGCGTGTCTCGGTATCCTCGGCGCCCTCCCAGTAGGGGCGGTAGACCGGGATTGCGTCGATGACGTCACCCTCGCGTGGGTCCTCGATGGTCCACTCCTGCTTGGCCTGCCACATCTTGGTCGAGAAGATCTCGATCTTGCCACTGGGGGTGTCCAGCGGGTTGGCTACCGGGTCGGAACGGAAGTCCTTGAGGGCCACCGTCAGCCCCTCGGGGTTGTGGTAGCGGTGTACGCCTTGGGCGGTGAACTCCTCATAGGTGGCGGGGAAACCGAGGTCGGCGTTGTCAGCGGCGTCGGCCTCGTAGATCTGGCGGGCCCAGTCCTCCATAGTCTCGTTGCCCTCGGTGAACTGCTCACGTACGCCGAGCTTGTCTGCTACCCGCTTGCATACCTCGTAGGCGTCCATGGCCTGGTACAGAGGCTCGATGGCCTGGTTGGTGCTGATGAGGTAGGCCATGTCCCCGGTGTACTCGCTGGGGACCAGGTCGAAGCGCTCGGCGGTGGTGGTGTCGGGCAGTACCAGGTCGGACAGCTCGCACGAGCGGGTCATCTGGTTGTCCATCGAGACGATGAACTCGCACTTGGTCTCATCCGTGAGGAGCTCGCGCAGGTAGTTGATGTCCCCATGCTGAGAGGCGAGCATGTTGCCGCCGTAGCTGAGCATGAACTTGATCGAGGAGTCGAGCTTCTCTGCGCCCTGGACGCCGAAGTTCTTCGCCGTCATCGACGGGCCGTCCTCGATGGCGCGAGGCCAGGTGTAGTAGGAGATCTTGGCTTCAACGGGGTTGTCGAGGGTGGGCAGCCAGCTGGTGACCGGCCAGTAGTAGCCTTCCTGGCCGCCGGTTCCTCCACCGGGCAGGCCGACCTGGCCAATCATGGCGCCGATGGTGTAGATCGCACGGCACTGGTTCTCGCCGTTAGCGTGCTTCTGCGGACCCCAGCCCTGGGTGAGGTTGACCTTGCGGCCGCTGGTCAGCTCACGTGCCAGATTGATGATGACGTCCACCGGAACGCCGGTAATCTTGGAGGCCCACTGTGGGGTCTTCTCTACGCCGTCCTCGCCCTCGCCCATGACATAGGCACGGTAGGAGCTGCCGGCTGGCACGCCCTCAGGCATGTGCTGCTCGTCAAAGCCCAGGCAGTAGGTGTCCAGGAACTCTTGGTTCTGGCGGTTCTCCGAGATCATCACGTGCGCCAGGCCTGCGGCCAGGGCGACGTCGGTTCCCGGGCGGATCGCGATGTACTGATCGGCGAACAGTGCGGTGTCTGAGTAGCGCGGGTCGATGACGATGACCTTGATACCGGCCTCACGCATCTTGGTGATCGTGAAGTACACCCCGCCGCCGGACATGCGCCGCTCCACGGGGTTGTTGCCCCACAGCACGCAGATCTCACCGTTGGTGATGGTCTCCTCGATAGAGTTGGAGAACTGCTCCTCGGTGCCGAACATGGCATAACTTGCCTGCATCAGCGTGCCGTAGGAGTAGTTGCCGTAATAGCCCAGGAACCCGCCAAGGCAGTTGAACAGGCGCGGCCAGCCACCGGAGTAGGCGATGGCAGCGTTCCACACGCCCGATCCGTAGTTCTTGTAGACGGCCTGGTTGCCGTAGGTGTCGATGGTGTACTTCAGCTTCTCAGCCAGCAGGTCGATCGCCTCGTCCCAGGAGATCTCCTCCCACTGGCCCTCACCGCGCTTGGTCCCCTCCTTGCGTTTGAGCGGAGCCTTAATACGGTCAGGGGAGTAGATGCGCTCGCGCATGTTGCGGCCGCGGTTGCAGGCGCGGATGTTGCGGTTTAGCAGCGAGTCATCGCCGGTGTTGTCCGGCAGAACGCGTACCACCGTGCCGTCCTTGACCTGCAGGCGCAGTGGGCAGCGTGAACCGCAGTTGACTACGCAAGCGGACTGGATGGTGGTATCGACGCCCTCCATGCCTTCGACCTCGGCCGCGCTGGCTGGGGTGCCGGTGCTCGGCATGCCCAGGTCCGTGGCGGCCACCAGTCCGGCCGTGCCGGCGGCGACGGAGGACCAGGTGAGGAAGGATCGTCGCGAGGGGCGCGGACCGCGCTGAGCGGCCGACGAAGGAGCCTCGACCGCAGTGGCGGACGAGTCGGGCGAAGCCGTCATGGATGCCTCCGGGGAGATCGGTCGTGATGAGAAACTGCATCCACGATAGGACTAACGGACGTGTGTCGTTTAGTTCGCGGGTCGACCCTTCGTTTTGCCTGCAATGACGTCATCTTTGGGTACCCTTACTTCTCGCCAGCCGGTCAGGTGTTCGCGAACGTCACCCTTGCGTATACCCTGCCGACAACCTGAATCAGCTCCAGGACAGGACGTTGACCGTGAGTGCCTCCCAGGACGATCCGCGCTACCAGCGCACCCGCCGCGCACTGGTTGACGCAGTCCTCAGCCTGGCGCGGCGCAAACCGATCGCGCAGATCACCGTCTCTGAGCTCGTCAACCGGGCCCACGTCTCCCGCTCGGCCTTCTACGCCCACGCCGCCAGCCCTGCCGACCTCTTGGCCGAGCACCTCATCGCCACCCTGGACCCCTATCTCGATCGCCTCGGCTCCCTCCTGGCAGATCATCCCGAGAGCTACCTGGAGCGCTGGCGCGTGGTCTACATCGAGATGCTCACGGCGATCCACCGCGATGGGAAGGTCTACGCCCAGGTCTTCGACGCTCCTGGCTCCGTGGTCCTGGCTCGGCTGCGCTCGCGCCTGGGGGAGGCAGCGGAGAGCTTCGTGGCCGACTTCGTCCGCCATCTGGCGCAGCCTCCCTCCCCGCTGTGGGTGCGCATGGCTGTCTCCCAGCACGTGGGCAACACCGTGGCCATCATCGACTCCTGGCTCGCCACCGGCATGAACGAGAGCCCGGAGGAGGTCACGGACACCTTTATCTCACTGGCTCCGCCGTGGCTGCTGGTGCGCCTGGATGACGACGGCACGGCGACAATCGGCCGCAGCCGCCTCCTGGCGCGCCTGGCTGGCGACCGCTAGACGCTACCCCTTCCTGCCCTTCGCTACCCGATCGCGTTGCTCGCTACCTCTTAGCGCGCGCAACGGGGGTGCGACGGACGCCATGGGGTAGCGGTGGTCATCGAGGGGTAGCGAGAGCACTCAGGGGGTAGCGGCGCTACCCTGGGCAGCATGGCTAAGGAACACGCTGACGAGACCGAGAAGATGGAGCAGATGCGACGGTGGGTTTGCGCCGTCAGCACTGAGCTCCAGATCGACCCCGGGCTGCTGGCCGCTCACGAGAAGGAGCTGCTCGCCCTCATCTCCACCGTTGCCCACGGCCCCTCGCGTCCCGGCGCGCCGATGACTGCCTTCCTGGTGGGCTACGCAGTCGCATCCTCCGGCCGCGATGCCGACGACGTCATCACCCAGGTCCGCGAGCTCGCCTCCTCCTGGAGCTGAGCGCCGCAGTCTGCTGTCCTGTCTGTCCCCCGGTGAGCGGACCGTCCGCCCCCCGGGGGACAGCGCGTCCCCAGGCAGCGTCCAGCCCGGGCCTCTACCCTGGAGGCATGCCGCTGACCTTCCTGCTCGCTGCTGATGCTGCTGCCACCACCGAGCCCAGTGACAGTGCGACCAGCACCGTCGAGGAGACCGTTGGCGCGGTAGCTGACGCAACCGTCGACGTCTTGAGCATCTTGGCGCGCATCGGTTCAGGTGTGCTCGTCGGCATCGTCGTCGCCTTCGTCGGCGTCGTCGTGCTGCGGCTGCTCGGCCGGCGTCGCTCCCTGTACACCGAGGTCGCCCGCTTCAGCCGCACGCCCCTGTACGCCGTGTGCGCCCTGTTCGGTGCCTACATCGCGGCCCAGGTCGTCGCCTCGGACATGACCACCTCCTGGAGGTCGGTGGTCCTCCAGGCGCTGCTCATCTCCGTCATCCTGTCCGCCACCTGGTTCATCGCCCAGCTGCTCAAGGCCGTGGAGTCCACGGTGGTCGGCTCGGTCCAGGCCGCTGGCGATCAGGGGCGCGCCAACCGCGTGACCACTCAGGCCCAGGTTCTGCGCCGGGTGGCGGTCGCCGTCGTCATCGTGTGCGGCGTGGTGGGAGCGGTGATGACCTTCCCCTCGGCCCGCTTTGCCATGGGCTCGCTCGTGGCCTCGGCCGGCCTGGTCTCCGTCATCGCAGGTCTGGCAGCCCAGTCCACGCTCGGTAACGTCTTCGCCGGCATCCAGCTGGCCACCACGGACGCCATCCGCGTTGACGACGTCGTGGACGTCAACGACCTCCACGGCCAGATCGAGGAGATCACCCTGACCTACGTGGTGGTCAAGGTCTGGGACGAGCGCCGCCTCATCCTGCCCTCGACCTACTTCACTGAGAACCCCTTCACCAACTGGTCGCGCCGTAGCCACCAGATGCTCGGGGTCGTCAGCTTCCAGGTCGACTGGCGCGTGCCGATCGCCCAGATGCGTGCCGAGCTCGCGCGCGTGGTGGCTGCCTCGCGCGTGTGGGACGGGCGCACCTGCGCCCTGGTCATCACCGAGACCTCGACGACCACCGTCACCGCCCGCGTCACGCTCTCGGCTGCTAACCCGGACGACCTGTGGACCCTGCGGTGCCACGTGCGTGAGGAGCTCATCGGCTGGATGCAGCGCGAGGCCCCCTACGCCTTGCCACGCACCCGCGTGGAGGTCGAGCAGGTGGAGGTCGCCCACGATCCGGCCCCGGAGAAGGTCGCGCGGCTGGCTGAGGAGCTCGTCGCCCTGCAGAACCCGGGCGACGACGGCGCCCTGGCGGCTACCACCACGATGCAGGCGGTCGAGACTGACCCCATCGAGGCGGCCCGCGTGCGTGCCGTTTCCCGCGGACGCTCCCTGCTGCGCCGCACCCGCCGGGCCAAGGTCCGCCGTCGGCGCATCCTGGCGCGCGACGGGGCCGTGCCGGAGGACCCGGCCTCCGAGGGCCTGCCGCCCCGGCGCCAGGACGCCACTGCCGTCATCTCCACCAAGGACCAGGAGGCTTACCTGGCAGCCCATCCGGCTGGAGGCGCGGGTGGCAGCGACCATCCGACGACGGTCCAGGAGGCTGTCTCGACCGGCAAGGTCAAGGTCACTGCCTCCGCGGCCGAGGCAGAGCCTGCCACCGCGGTCCAGCCGGCCGTGGCTGACGAGGCGGAGGAGACCAAGAAGACACCGCGGCGCTGAACGCTAGCCCGCCAGGGGGCGGTCGTTTCCGCAGCGTGAAAGCGGTTCGCGTTCGGCACCCGTTCGCGCGCACGATAGTGCCGTGAGCGATCCACAGTCCCTCAAGCCCTCCGCGCAGGAGACCAGCCAGCCTGGCTCCGCGCCCGTCCTCGACCCGACCGCCGCTGCCCGTACCGAGGCCCAGTGGCGCGCCGCTCTGAGCCCCATGGAGTACCACGTGCTGCGCGAGGCCGGCACCGAGCGTCCCTTCACCGGTGCCCTGCTGGAAGAGAACCGTGAGGGCGTCTACCGCTGCCGTGGCTGCGGGGCCGAGCTGTTCCGCTCGACCACCAAGTTCGAGTCCGGCTGCGGCTGGCCCTCCTTCTACGATCCGCGTGACTCCAGCGCCGTCACCCTGTCCACCGACACCTCCCACGGCATGGTGCGCACGGAGGTGCGTTGCGCGTCCTGCGGCAGCCACCTGGGCCACGTCTTTGACGACGCCCCGCACACCCCTACCGGCCAGCGCTACTGCATGAACTCCGTCAGCCTCACCTTCGAGCCTGCCGCCCAGGAGGACGACGGCGTCGCGCGGCCCTGAGCCTGAAACCTCATGATCCGCGTCCTGACCCTCAACCTCCAGCACGCCCTGCCCGGCCCCGGCGCGCTGAGTGATCCTGCGACGGCGCCGTTGGCCCGGGCTGATATCACCGATCCTGCAGCGGCCCGGCAGGTGCTGGGCGCGCTGGCTCTCCAGCTGCGCGAGATCTCCCCGGACGTCATCGCGCTCCAGGAGGTCGACCTCGGCCAGGCGCGCTCGGGCAGGCTCAACCAGGCCGCCGAGCTCGCCAGCGCGCTGGGTTGGGACAGCTACCGCTTCGCCGCCACCTACGCCGGTGCAGTGGTCGGGCTGCGGCGCCGGCCTCGGCGCTCGGCCCTTGACTCGCCGGCCGACGACGTCCTCGGCCCTCTGCGTGCCGCGGCGGGGCTGCCCATGGCCGGCTTTGGTAACGCCCTGCTCACGCGCCTGCCGGTGGAGTCCTGGGCCGTGCAGCGGCTCGGACGTGGGCCGGCGCTCGTGACCTCTCGCGCAGGGCGAGGGTGGGACCCTCGCTCCTACCGGCTTCACACCGCCACGGCCCGGTGCCAGCTGGCGGCGACGCTCGCCGTGCCCGGCTGGCATGCACCACTGACTGTCTCCACCACGCACCTGGCTACGCGCAGCGACGTCGCGGCCCGTCAGCTGGCGGCCGCCTGGGCGGCGCTGGCCGCGCGACCGGGTGCGCACCTGCTGGCTGGTGACCTCAACATGCGTGGTGACCGGCTGCGTGAGGTGGGGCTGGCTCGCCAGGTCGGGGAAGGGGAGACCTTCCCGAGCGGGGCGCCGAGCCACCGTATCGATTACTTTCTGACCGACCCCTGGCCCGCCGGTCCTGACGGGAGCCCGCTCGGTCTGGCGGACCTGGCCGCGAGCCAGGCTCCGGTGCTGCGTGCCCGCGCCTGGGGCGTGCGTGAGCTGGTGGTCTCTGACCACGCCGCCACCTGGGTGGACCTGGAGGAGGTGGGGCAACGTGCTTGAGGTTGTCACCGGGCTGGCGGTCTTCGCCGTCGTCATCGCGGTGGGCTGGCTGCTCGTGCGCACCGGTGGGGTACCAGCCGGGAGCGACACGGTACTGACCCGCGTGTGCTTCTACGCCGCCACTCCGGCGCTGCTGGTGACCACCATCGCCGGTGCCGACCTGGCCACGGTGGTCTCGCGTGACACCCTGGCCGGGCTGGCGGCCGAGGTACTCGGTATCCTCAGCGCCTGGCTGGTCCACCGTTTCCTCCTGCGCCGTTCAATCGCCGAGTCGACCATCGGGGCGCTCGCGGCGGGCTACGTCAACGCCGCCAACCTCGGCATCCCGGTGCTCATCGTCCTGCTAGGGGACGCCACCGCTATCGCCCCGATCCTCCTGCTGCAGCTGCTCATCCTCGCTCCGGTCTCCTTCGCGATCCTGGACTGGTGCACTCAGGCTGACCAGGGCGGGGTATCGCGGGCCTCACTGTGGGCGGCCCCGCTGCGCAACCCCTTGCTCATCGGTGTGCTAGCCGGGCTCGTGATCAACCTGGCGGGCTGGAACATGACGCCCTGGCTCGGCGGGCTAGTGGTGAGCAGCCTCCACTCGCTGGGGGCGCTGGCCGTGACCGTCATGATGCTCTCCCTGGGGATGAGCCTGGCGGCCTCCTCTCCCAAGGTCACCTGGCGACTGACGGTCCAGCAGGTGACGCGCCTGACCCCGCAGGGGACGGGGGCCAGCGCAGGCAAGGCTGGCACACCAGTGCGGGTCCAGGCCGGGGAGAACGACGAGTTCAATGACGTCAGCGAGCGCGGCGCGGTGCTGTGGGTCTCGGTGGGCTGGAAGCTGGTTCTCGTGCCCCTGCTGGCCGCGGCGCTGGGGTGGGCGCTCGGGCTGCGTGGCGAGGCCCTGCTCACGCCGGTGACGACCGCCTCCCTTCCTTGTGCCCAGAACGTCTTCATGTACGCCACGCGTTACGGGGCGGCCAAGCCGTTGGCTCGTGACTGCTGCCTCATCACGACTGCGGGATTCGTGCCGGTGGTCCTGCTGGCCGCTGCGATCCTGCGCTGAGGTCCCCGAGCGGCCAGGTCGGGGTGGGCTAGTCACCTGAGAGCCTTCGGTGCCCCATTCCCGACGTGGGTGAGAATGGGGCCCGTGGAAAGACTCGTCCCGCGCCTTGGCGCACGTCTGCGCCGACTGCCGGCACCGCTGCTCGTCATCGGCTCGGGCGTGTCCAGCTACGTGGGAGCGGGCTTCGCCGTCGCCCTGTTCGCGCTCATGCCTCCCACCACGGTGGCGTGGTGGCGCGTGACGATCGGCGCCCTGGTCCTGCTGGCCTGGCGCCGGCCGTGGCGGCGGGCGTGGACCGCACGCTCGGTGGCGGTGGCGGCGCTGTTTGGGGCGGCGATGGCCACGATGAACGTCATCTTCTACGCTGCGATTGACCACCTCGCCCTCGGGACCGCCGTCTCCCTGGAGTTCCTCGGGCCTGTCGCCGTGGCCCTGGCCACGGGCCGAGGCTGGCGCCCGCGTGTGGCGGCCGTGCTGGCTCTGGCTGGTGTGGCCGCGATCAGTGGTCTCGGGCTGGACCTGGGGGACCCGCGCCAGCGCCTGGGTGTGGTGCTGGCGATCGGGGCCGGACTGGCGTGGGCGGCCTACATCCTGCTGGGACGGCGGGTGGCCTCGGCCGGCTTCGGGCTGGACTCCTTGGCCGTGGCCTCGGTGGCTGGGTCCCTGGTCTACCTGCCGATCGCCCTGGGCAGCACGGGCGCGGCCTTCAGCTCGGTGGGGACCTTGCTCAAGGTGCTGGGAGTCGCTGTCATGTCCACGGTGGTGCCCTACGTGCTGGACCAGGTCAACCTCGGGCGTCTGAGCTCGGCGGCCTTCTCGCTCCTGTCGGCGCTCATGCCGGCCACCTCGCTCGCCGTTGGGGTGGTGATGTTGCGCCAGATGCCCAACGCCTGGGAGGTGGCTGGGCTGGTCCTGGTTTCTGTGGCTGTGGCCTTGGCGGGATCTGGCGGCGGTGCGGGGCGGGGACGCCGTCGTCTTCCCCGGCGCGGGCGTCCCACGGGCGCCTGATCCGTGCGGCCGGGTGGATATCGCCACGAGTGTGCAGGCGTGTGTCCGCTCCCTGACGTCGAGTGTGCAGGTATGACCACGAGTGTGCAGCCCCTGGGTGCACAGCCGACGCCCTACCTGCACACTCGCGGATGAGGGGGGCGGGAGAACCCTCGATTTCGCGATCATGGCCGGTCCTGGCAGACTCAGGTACCTGGCCCGGCTCCCGCCGTGGCCTGGCTGGTGCCTTGGTTCCGGCGCCTTCCCGAGCCTTTCGGGCGGCCCCTGCGGCTGGTGCGTCGTCGAGCCCTGAACGCCGGCACCCACGCACCGTCGCGCAGACCGCTGCTGGCTCGCGCCGGGGCGACATGCGCACGGTCCCAACTGACAGGACCTCCGTGGCAACCACGACCTCCGCGCCTCGCGCCCCCTTGACCTCCTCCCACCTCGGATCCGAGGGCGGTCCCAGCTTCGCCTCGCTCGGCGTCGACCCCGAGCTGGTGGCGGACCTCGACTCCCGCGGCTTCACCTCCCCCTTTCCTATCCAGACCGCGACGCTGCCGGACACCCTGCGCGGGCGTGACGTGCTGGGGCGGGGACGGACCGGCAGCGGCAAGACGCTCGCCTTCTCCCTTCCCCTGGTCCAGCGTCTGGCAGACGACGACGCCCCTCGCCCGGGCTATCCGCTCGGCCTGGTGCTAGCACCCACGCGCGAGCTCGCCCTGCAGATCGCGGACACGATCCGTCCGCTCGCGACCGCCCTGGACCTGGCGGTGACCACCGTCTTTGGTGGCGTGTCTCAGAAGCCGCAGGAGAAGGCGCTGGCCGCGGGCGTTGACATCGTCGTAGCGTGCCCCGGCCGTCTGCTCGACCTCATGGGGCAGGGGATCGTCCGGCTCGACGACGTGGCGATCACCGTCCTCGACGAGGCCGACCACATGGCTGACCTCGGCTTCCTGCCGAACGTCCGCCGCATCATGCGTGCGACCCCGCCCCGCGGTCAGCGCATGCTCTTCTCCGCCACTCTGGACAATGGCGTGGACAAGCTGGTGGACGAGTTCCTCCACGACCCGCTTCACCACAGCGTGGACCCCGCCAGCTCTCCGGTGCGGGACATGGACCACCGCGTGTGGACGGTGGCGGACAAGACGGCGAAGGACGGTCTGGTCCTTCACCTGGCCTCGGGTACGGGGCAGCGGATCCTGTTCACCCGCACCAAGCACCTGGCCCGCCGTCTGGCACGCAAGCTGGTCGCAGCAGGGATCCCAGCCGTCGAGCTGCAGGGCAATATGAGCCAGAACGCGCGCGAGCGGGCGATGGGCGCCTTCTCCGCGGGGCAGGCGCACGTCATGGTCGCCACTGACATCGCGGCGCGTGGTATCGACGTCTCCGGCGTCGAGCTCGTGGTGCACGTGGACCCGCCGGCTGAGCACAAGGCCTACCTGCACCGCTCGGGACGCACCGCCCGTGCTGGGGCCTCGGGCACTGTGGTGACGCTGGTCCTGCCTGAGCAGAAGCACGACGTCCAGGTGCTGCTGAAGAAGGCCAAGATCAAGGCAGATATCGAACGGGTGCGTCCGGATGACGACGTCGTTGCCGCGTTGGTGGGCGAGGTGGCTCCGAAGGTGGCGGTCGAGGACATGCCAGAGGGTGTGGCGATCAAGGGGGGAGCCCCTGCGGCCCGTCGCGGTGGAGCACGTCAGGCAGGCGGGGCCGGGAAGGCTGGCGGTGCCGGCAGGTCTCGCGGCGGCCGCCAGTCGGCCTCACGAGGCTCGGGGCAGCGGGCCTCCGCTGGCTCGGGAAGGCGGCAGGCGCCGGTGGGCACGACCTCACGGCGCGGTTCTCGCGGGCGCCGTCGGTCAGCCTGAGACGGCGTAACGCATTAGAGGCATCTCTTCAAATTGGGTCATCAACAAGGGCCTGCTATAATTTGGGGAGCAGTTGCGCTCGCACTGCCGTGGAGCTCCGCGGACCTCGCGTCGAGCCCTCGTTTGTCTTGAGTTAAGGAGATCGCATGTTTGAACTGATTGGCATGCTCGTCTTTGGAGGCGTCATCGGCGCCCTGGCCCGCCTGGTGATGAAGGGGGAGCAGGACCTGTCCATCGTGTGGACCATCATCCTGGGCGCGATCGGTGCGTTCCTCGGCGGTTCGATCGCCGGCCTGCTCGGTGTTGCTCAGACGCCCGGCATCGACTGGATCCGCTGGATCGTCTCGGTGGTCTGCGCCGTCGGCGTGATCAGCGTCTTTGAGACCGTCACCGGCCGCAAGAAGTAACGCCTTCATCGCTACCCCTTCGCCTCGGTGGCTACCCCAAGAACCTGCATTCTGGGGTAGCCACCGAGGCGAAGGGGTAGCGGCAGTTGTCAAGGGGTAGCGGTCAGGGGCGCAGTGCGGCGGCCCGACGAGCCAGCTCCTCGATATGGTCCCAGTCACCCGCCTCAACGGCGTCGCGAGGCGTGAGCCACGAGCCGCCGACGCAGGCGACGTTGCCGAGGGACAGGTAGTCGCGCGCGTTGGAGGGGCTGACCCCACCGGTCGGGCAGAACCGCACGTCGGGGAAGGGACCGCCGAGCGCACGCAGCATCGCTGGGCCGCCGACGACGCTGGCTGGGAAGAGCTTGGCCCGGGTCAGGCCTCGTTCCAGGACGCTCATGAGCTCGGCCGGGCCGCTCACGCCGGGCAGCACCGCGAGTCCTGAGGCCACCATGGCGTCCAGCAGCGCCGGGGTCGTGCCAGGGCTGACGAGGAAGGTCGCTCCCACCTCGGCGCAAGCCTCGACGTCGGCCGGGCTGAGCACCGTTCCGGCGCCCACCCGAGCCTGGGGTACCTCGGCCGCGACGGTGCGGATCGCCTCCAGGCCCGCCGGTGTGCGCAGCGTGATCTCCAGGGAGGTGATGCCGCCGCGCACGAGAGCCTGTGCAAGCGGGACGGCCCGGTCGGCGTCGTTGACGACGATCACCGGGATCACCGGCGCGGCGCTCATGACGGCGTCGACGGTGCTGGTCGCCGCATCTGACGCTGAGGGCTGGACGGGCTGGGGGGACTGCTTGGACTGAGCGGACATGGTTACTCCTGACGGTGAGAGGGGGATGAGGGTGCGTGACGGTGTGGGCAGGAGCGGTTACAAGGCGGTCTGCAGGGCCGCGGTGCCCACGCCGGCGCCCTGCTCGGCCGGTGCGAGGGCGGCGCGCAGGGCCCCCATGAGTTCGCGTCCGACGCCGTAGGTCACTCGCTCGGCTCGCCAGCTCAGCTGGGGCGTGCGGGAGGAGAGCTCTGCCTCAGGCAGATCCACCTCTAGCGTGCCGTGTACGGAGTCCACCCGGATGAGGTCCCCGTCGCGGACCAGGGCCAGCGCGCCGCCGTCGGCCGCCTCGGGACTAACGTGCATGGCGATGGGCACGCGCCCGGAGGCGCCGGACATCCGCCCGTCGGTCACGAGCGCGACGCGGTGGCCGCGACGCTGCAGGATCCCGAGCAAGGGCGTGAGCTTGTGCAGCTCGGGCATGCCGTTGGCGCGTGGTCCCTGCTCGCGAACCACTACGACGACGTCGCGCTCCAGCTCCCCGCGGGTGAAGGCGGCGTGGACCTGCTCCTGGTCATCGAAGACGCGGGCCGGGGCCTGGATGACGTGGTGGTCCTCGTCGAGCGAGGAGACCTTCATGACGGCGCGGCCGAGGTTGCCGCCAAGGATCTTCAGCCCACCCTCGGCGGTGAAGGGGTTGGTCACCGGACGCAGGACCTCGTGGTCCAGGCTTTGGGTGGGGGCCTCCACCCAGGCCAGGGCGTCACCGTCGAGCCGAGGCTCGTAGCGGTAGCGGTCAAGGCCCGCGCCGGCCACGGTGAGCACGTCGGGGTGGAGCAGCCCGGCGTCGAGCAGCTGGCTGATCACGAAGCCCAGACCGCCGGCCGCCTGGAAGTGGTTGATGTCCGCGCCGCCGTTGGGGTAGACGCGGGCCAGCAGCGGCACGGCGGTGGACAGGGCGTCGAAGTCGTCCCAGGTCACGCGGATGCCGGCGGCGGCCGCTACGGCAACCAGGTGCATCGTGAGGTTGGTGGAGCCGCCCGTGGCCAGGAGGGTGACGATCCCGTTGACAATCGCCCGCTCGTCCACCAGGCGTCCGACGGGAGCGAAGTCGGGGGAGGAAGGATCGGCGATCTCCACCGCGCGCCGACCGGCACACTCGGTCAAGGCCTGGCGCAGGCAAGTTCCCGGGGTGATGAAGGTGGATCCGGGCAGGTGGAGACCCATGGCCTCCAAGACCATCTGGTTGGAGTTTGCCGTGCCGTAGAAGGTGCAGGTTCCCGGCGAGTGGTAGGCCTTCGACTCAGCCTCAAGCAGCTCGCGGCGGCTGACCTCGCCGGCGGCGAAGTGCTCGCGGATCCGAGTCTTCTCGGCGTTGCCGAGCCCAGAGGGCATCGGGCCGGAGGGGACGAACAGGGTGGGCAGCTCGCCGAAGGACAGGGCGCCGATCAGCATACCGGGGGCGATCTTGTCGCATACGCCCAGCAGGAGGACGGCGTCGAAGAGCTCGTGGGACAGGGCTACCGCGGTGGACATGGCGATGATCTCGCGGGACAGGAGCGAGAGCTCCATCCCGCGGCGCCCCTGGGTCACGCCGTCGCACATGGCCGGTACGCCTCCGGCCACCTGTGCCACGCCGCCGGCCTGAGCTACTGCCTGGCGCAGGATGGCGGGATAGGTCTCGAAAGGCTGGTGGGCGGACAGGACGTCGTTGTAGGCCGTGACGATGGCGACGTCGGCCGCGGGCGAGTCCGCCATGAGCAGCTTGTGCTCGGGGGAGCACGCTGCCATGCCGTGGGCGAGGTTGGGGCAGCCCAGTCCTGATCGACGACGTCCCTGGCTGGCGCGCTCCAGCTCGCCGTCGAGTCGTTCCAGGTACGCGGCCCGCGTCGTGGTGGAGCGGGCTCGGATCGCCTCGGTCACCGTGGCCACGGTGGCATTGAGGGGTGCCGTGGTGCGGTGGGTCAGAGGTGGGTGGGTGGTCGAGATAGTGAAGGACGGCACGAGATTCCTTGAATCAAATGACGATAGAACTAATGAGGTAGTACTTAAGGGGGTAGGGGTTGGCTTTGCTGCGGGCTTGCTGCCGCTATGCTGGTCCCTGTCGCTGCCATGGCGGCGCGCCCCCTTAGCTCAGTTGGTCAGAGCTGCGGACTTTTAATCCGAAGGTCGTGGGTTCGAGCCCCACAGGGGGTACCAGTCGCGAGGGCGGGGAAGCTTCTAGAGCACCCCGAGGATCAGGGCGAGCACGGTGATGACCGCCAGCGCCACCACGGACAGGATGGTCTCCATCAGCGACCAGGTCTTGAAGGTCTGGCCCACGCTCATCCCGAAGTACTCCTTGACCAGCCAGAATCCGGCGTCGTTGACGTGGGAGAGGAAGACTGACCCGGCTCCGATCGCCAGTACGAGCAGGGTGGACTCGGTGGCCGGCATCGACGCCGCCAGCGGGGTCATGATGCCCGCCGCGGTGATGGTGGCCACCGTCGCTGAGCCGGTCGCCAGGCGCACGGCCACGGCCACGAGCCAGCCGGCGATGATGGCGGGAACTGCCGCCTGCTGGATCCATGAGGCGATGACGGTGGCGATCCCGGAGTCCACCAGGGTCTGCTTGAAGCCTCCCCCGGCCCCCACGATGAGCAGGATGCCGGCGATCGGTGCCAGCGAGGCCCCTACGCGCTCAGAGACCTCCTGGGGTGAGCTGCCCAGGCGCGTGCCCAGGGCTGCCATGGTCACTAGCACCGTGAGCAGCAGAGCGACCACGGGCTGGCCCAGGAAGAGCGCGACGGTCGTCAGTGCGCCGTCGTCTCCCGGTAAGGCGGTCTCGACCACGGTGCGCGCCAGCATGAGGATGACCGGCAGCAGGATGACGCTGATCGCGCAGGCGAAGGACGGGCGCCGCGCGCTGGCCTCCTCCTCGCTGGCTCCCAGCGGCTCGGGCGCGGGGATCGGCGCCCAGCGCACCATGAGCCGGGCGGCCAGCGGTCCGGAGACGATGACGGTCGGCACCGAGACGAGCAGGCCGAAGGCGAGTGTCAGGCCCAGGTTGGCGCCGACGGCGTCGATCGCGATCAGCGGACCGGGGTGCGGTGGCACCAGGCCGTGGAGGGCCGAGAGCCCGGCCAGGGCTGGGATGCCGACGAGGACGAGGGGTTGGCGGGAGTGACGCGCCACGATCATGACCACCGGGATAAGCAGGACGATCCCCACCTCAAAGAACAGCGGGATGCCGATGAGGAAGGCTGCCAGCGCCATGGCCCAGGGCAGTCGTGCCGGCGCGGTGTGAGCCAGGATCGTGTCGACGATCTGGTCCGCGCCGCCGGAGTCGATGAGCAGCCGCCCGATGATCGCTCCGAAGGCGATCAGCAGACCGACTCCACCAATGGTCGAGCCCAGTCCGTCAATGAAGGGCGTGAAGGTCTGAGCCAGTGGGATCCCGGCTACGACGGCGAGCACGGCTGAGCCGAGCGTGAGAGCCAGGAAGGGATGAAGCTTCTTCCAGGCGATGAGGATGATGATCGTCGCGATGCCCGCCAGTGCGGCGGCGACCAGGCGCACGGGGGTGTCAGAGTGCGTGATCGCCTCAGTGGCGGTGGCGAGTGCTGTCAGAGCGGTGGGGTACGTCATTGTGGTTCTCCTCCGGACGGGTGGGAGAGGTGGGGGCGTTGGAAGGTGGGTTCAGGTGCAGGGTGGGGCCTCAGCGAGGCTGGGAGGCGTGCTCCAGCGCGGCCAGGATGGCGTCCAGGGTCTGCTCGGGCGTGGGCTGGGAGACCACGGTCACGCCGTCCTCGTCTAAGGCCAGCGGCTCCAGCGTGGCCAGCTGAGAGGGCAGGAGGGTCGTGGGCATGAAGTGGCCGTCGCGGTGCTGCATCCGGTCCGCCAGCTCCTCACGCGGGGCCACGAGGTGGATGAAGAACACCCGCCCCTCGGCGGTGCTGAGCAGGTCGCGGTAGGAGCGCTTGAGGGCGGAGCAGGTGACGATCGTCTTGGTGCCAGAGGCGGCCTGCGAGCTCATCCAGTCACGCAGGGACTCCAGCCACGGCCAGCGGTCCTCATCCGTCAAGGGCGTGCCGGCGGTCATCTTGTCGATATTGGCCTGGGGGTGGAAGTCGTCTGCTTCGGCAATGGGCCATCCCAGCGCCTGGTGCAGGTTCTCAGCCGCCGTGGTCTTGCCGCAGCCGGCAACTCCCATGAGGACGAGGTGCTCGACGGACTGGGGGGTGGTGCTCATCTCGGGCCTCCTGACGTCGTTGTCTTGGTATGTGCTACGAGAGTAGCAGTTACATAGTACGTAATGGGTGGGTATGAAGTCCCTGACGTGATTGAGGCCTTCGTCTCGTTAAGATCAGGTGCCTTGGGTCGGGACCGCGCCCTCGTGCCTCAGCGCCTGGCCTGCCGGTCTCACCCGCCAGATACGCTGACCAACCCCTCCCTTCGGAGTACCTATGCCTACGCCAGCCTTACGCACCGACGTCCTGGACGCCCTCGGACGCGAGATCGTCTCCGGCCGGCTGCGTCCGGGGCAGGCGCTGACGCTGGAGGAGGTCCAGAAGCAGTACGGCGTCTCGCGCACCCTGGCTCGTGACTGCGTGCGCACCCTGGAATCGCTCCACCTGGTCCGCTCGCGTCGCAGGGTCGGCATCGTCGTGCTGGAGCGCGAGGACTGGTCCGCGCTGGCCCCCGAGGTCATTCGCTGGCAGATCCAAGAGGACCCGCAGGGTCCCAAGATCGGTGGGCTGACCGAGCTGCGCGCCGCCGTCGAGCCAGTGGCTGCCGCTGCCGCAGCGCGCCGGGCCACCGAGGCTCAGCGCACCCGTCTGCTAGAGCTGGCCGCCTCGATCCGCAGCGTGGGGGAGGAGGGGAGCGTCGCCTCCTACCTGGAGGACGACGTCGCCTTCCACTGCCTCATCCTCCAGGCGAGCCAGAATGACGTCTTCGCGGCGCTGTCCGGCGTCATCGCCGAGGTCCTGGCCGCGCGGGCCCGCATGGGCGGGGCCAGCGACATCCCCAAGTCCGAGGCTCTCGACCTGCATGACCGCGTGGCTCGGTGCATCGCCGCCGGTGACGCCGCAGGGGCCGAGGAGGCGATGCGCGCCCTGGTCTCCGAGGTGCGCCGGGTGCTGCTGGAGCGAGGCCTGCGCGGTTACCTGGAGGCCTGAGCCGGCAGGCCGCTGCCGGCGGGCCGGCTCAGAAGCCGCGGGTGCGCTCAATGAGATCGGCTCGTGAACGGCGGGCGGCGGCCTCGGCGAGCTCACGCGGCGCCACCCACACCAGGCCCTGCTCGTGGGCCGACGCCGCAGCCTCCCTGGTCCTCGTCCCGCCCCTTGCCCCGTGGCCGGGCTCCAGGTCCGCCAGCGCGCGGTCGAGGGCTGCGAGCAGCTGTGGCAGAGCCGTGAGGTTCTCGCGGCCTCCCGCAGCACGCAGGACACGCGCGATCATCGTCATGCGGCCGTGTGCCCAGCCTGCCGAGGCTGTATGCCGTACGCGCAGCAGCGCTGGGCCTCGGCGCGGGGCGAGTGAGCCGAAAGCGGGGCCGCCGGGCTTCTGCACCGCTCCGGTGACCACCACGTGCAGATGCGCCCCTGTGGGCCACTGGCTCGCCAGCTCGGTGAGGAAGCCCTCCCAGCGGGCATTGACCTCCTTGGCGAGCTCCTCGGCGTGATGAGGCGTGGCCGGTTGCCGCGCGGGCTCGGCCAGGTAGTGCGCACGCAGCAGGTCCACGGCGCCCATGGCGGCCACGAGGCCACCTGGGCAGGAGCCGCGCATGTGGGGGCCTCGCCGTGAGCGCAGGAAGACCGCGTTCGTCGCCGGGTCCAGCGCCACGGCGACGGCGGCGAGCTCGCGCGCCACGAGCACCCCCACCACCTCCACCAGGTGGTGGCGCGGTGGCAGAGACGATCCCTGGCCAATGCGCAGGTCGGCCCGCACCCGGGTCAAGGTGGAGGCGGACACCCCGAGGCGGATGGCGAGGGCCCGCGAGGACAGGGGCTGGCGTGAGTGCTCGTTGCGGGTCAGGGCGTCTGCGACGCGGGCCAGCTCCAGCCCGGGGATCGATCCGGGCCGCCCGCTGCCGGAGCGGCGCAGCGCCAGGCTGGCCAGACCATCGGCAGCCATCTGGCGGCGCCAGGCCAGGGTCGTCGTCGGCGAGGCGCCTGTCTGGCGAGCCAGGGTCGCGTTGCTCACACCCTGGGTGGCGAGCAGCAGCGCGCGTGCGCGCCGGGCGTCGCCGGCACGGGTGGCTTCCTCGTTCGCCACGTGCTGGAGCACCTCGGCCTGGAGGGTGGAAATGCTTGCGATTGCGGGGGTCTTGGTGCGGCGCGGTGTCATCGAGGCCCCAGGGGTGCCGAGCCAGGAGAGGCGGCCAGTCTGGTGCTAGGTGACCAGTTTTTTGCCATGCATCCGACCCTACGCTTCTTTTTTCGTGCTCACAGTTCACGCACCTGCTGCCACCTCGGTCCGCGACCGGCTCGCCCCGGGCGAGCGCGCCTCCTACGACGCCCTCGCCCAGGCCCTGCGTACAGGTATGGCCGGGACCCAGCGCCTGGGAGTGGCCTACTCCGGGGGCGTGGACTCGGCCCTGCTGGCCGCCGTGGCCGCCGAGGTCCTTGGCCGCGAGAACGTGGTCGCCCTGCTCGGCGTGTCTGCCTCACTGGCCGCCTCCGAGCACGCCATCGCCCGTAAGGTCGCCACGCTGATCGGCGTCGAGCTCGTCGAGTTCGATCCGGGCGAGCAGGACCTTCCCGGATACCGCGCCAACGGCCTGGACCGCTGCTACTACTGCAAGTCGGCCCTGTTCACCGCCATTGACGAGCGCATCGTCGCCGAGCACCACCTGGACGCCGTCGCCTACGGAGAGAACGCTGACGACTCGCGCCGCCCGGACCGCCCCGGTGCCCGGGCGGCGACCGAGCACCGCGTGCTGCGCCCGCTGGCTGACGCCCACCTCGCCAAGCCGCAGGTCCGTGCCCTGGCCCGCGCCCTCGGCCTGCCGGTGGCGGACAAGCCGGCGTCCCCGTGCCTGGCCTCGCGCATCCCGCACGGCGAGGAGGTCACGCCCACTAAGCTGCGCCAGATCGAGGACGCCGAGTCCGTGGTCCGCGCCCAGGGCTTTAGCGACTGCCGCGTGCGCCACCACGGCACGGTGGCCCGCATCGAGGTCCCGGTCGCCCAGATCGGTTGCCTGGCTGATGAGGAGGTGCGCCACGCCCTCATCGCCGGGGTGCGCGAGGCGGGCTTCCTCCACGTCGCGCTGGACCTGGCCGGGCTGCAGTCCGGTCTGTTCAGCCTCTCGCTCCTGCGGCAGGTGCCCCGTGACTGAGACGCAGCCAGGAATGCCGACGCCGACCCCGCGCCCGGGTGGACAGAGCGCGCCTGGGACCACGGCGAGCAGTCGGACGCAGGCGAGCGACGGCGTCGTCCAGCTCGACCTGGACCGCGCCCAGCGCCGCGGCTATCCCGAGGCCATCTACTGCGAGGGCAAGTCACCTGCCGACCTGCGCACTATCGCCGCCCTCGTGCGTGAGCACCCGCAGATGCCGCACCTGTTTACGCGCGCTGACTGCGAGCGCGCCGAGGCGGTGCTGACCGAGCTGCCTGACGCCGCCTATGACCCTGTGGCGCGTCTGGTGGCCTGGCCGCCCCAGGTGCCTGAGCCAGCCGGGGAGAAGGTCGTCGTCGCCTGCGCCGGGACCTCCGACCTGCCGGTGGCCCGTGAGGCGCTGCTGACCGCCCGCTACCTGGGGCGCCAGGCCGAGCTCGTGGCCGACGTCGGCATCGCGGGTCTGCACCGCACCCTGGCCAGGCTGGAGACCTTCCGCTCGGCCGGCGCCATCGTCGTGGCGGCCGGGATGGACGGGGCCCTGCCAGGCCTGATCGCAGGGCTGGTGTCCTGCCCGGTCATCGCCCTGCCGACCTCGGTGGGCTACGGCGCCGCCTTCGAGGGACTTGCCCCGCTGCTGACCATGCTCAACTCCTGCGCCCCCGGCGTGGGCGTGGTCAACATCGACAACGGCTACGGGGCTGCCCACCTGGCAGCGCAGATCACCGCCCCGCGACCAGCCAGCTAGCCCGGCCCACCGCGCGCGGCGCCGCCTGGCTGCGCCGTCGTCCTCGCCCCAGACCTCACCACCCTGACACGAAGAGAAGGAACCATGCCCACCTTCAAGCTCCCCTACGACCACGGCACCATCGAGGCCACGATCCCGGAGAAGAGCTTCGCCGGCCTCATCCAGTCCGGGGCGGAGGACTACCACAACCCGCTCACTGAGGCACAGACGGTCGAGAAGTCGCTGGACAACCCCATCGGCTCTCCCACGCTGGAGGAGCTGGCCCGGGGCAAGAAGGACATCGTCCTCATCTCCTCCGACCACACCCGTCCCGTCCCCAGCCACATCATCACCCCCATCATCCTGCGTCGTATCCGCTCCGTCGCCCCCGACGCCCGCGTGCGCATCCTCGTGGCCACCGGCTTCCACCGCCCCTCCACCCGGGAGGAGCTGGTGAGCAAGTACGGCCAGGAGATCGTCGACAACGAGGAGATCGTCATGCACGTCTCCACCGACGACGACGCCATGGTCAAGATCGGCCAGCTGCCCAGCGGCGGGGACGCCATCATCAACCGCATCGCCTACGAGGCTGACCTCCTTCTGGCTGAGGGCTTCATCGAGTCCCACTTCTTCGCCGGCTTCTCCGGCGGGCGCAAGGCCGTCCTGCCGGGCGTTGCCTCCTACAAGACGATCATGGCCAACCACTCTGGGGAGTTCATCAACTCGCCCCAGGCCCGCACCGGCAACCTGCAGAACAACCCCATCCACAAGGACATGGAGTGGGCCGCGCGCACCGCGGGCCTGGCCTTCATCGTCAACGTGGTGCTGGACGGGGAGAAGCACATCATCGGCTCCTTCGCCGGGGACATGGTCGAGGCTCACAAGGTCGGATGCGACTTCGTGCGCGAGCTGGCTTCCGTGCCGGCTGTGCCCTGCGACATCGCCGTGTCCACCAACGGCGGCTTCCCCCTGGACCAGAACATCTACCAGGCGGTCAAGGGCATGACCGCGGCCGAGGCCACCAACAAGGAGGGCGGCGTCATCATCATGGTCGCCGGCTGCGCCGACGGCCACGGGGGCGAGGGTTTCTACCACAACATCGCTGACGTCGCCGACCCCAAGGAGTTCCTCGACGCCGCGATCGCCACCCCGCGTCTGGAGACCATCCCGGACCAGTGGACCAGCCAGATCCTGGCCCGCATCCTGGTCCACCACCACGTCATCGTTGTGTCCGACCTGGTCCAGCCCAACCTCGTCACGGACATGCACATGGAGCTGGTCCCCACCTTCGAGCAGGCGCTTGCACGTGCCCTGGAGATCGAGGGACCTGACGCCAAGGTCGCCGTCATCCGCGACGGCCTGAGCGTCATCGTCCAGTAACCCACCCCACCACAAGCGCGGGTGCGTCCGGCAGACCAGTTCCCTGGCCGGCCCTGACCGTCCCCGGCAGCTCCCTGACTGGGCTGACCGGGCGCACCCGTCCCGACCCACCACCCTCACCCTTCCACCTCCAACCCACAGGAGTACCGCCATGTGGCAGCACCTTCTCTTTGAGTTCCTGGGAACCGGCCTGATGATCCTGTTCGGCGTCGGCGTCCACTGCGACGACGTCCTCAAGCGCACCAAGTACGCCGGTTCTGGTCACCTCTTTGCCATCACGACCTGGGCCTTTGGCATCAGCGTGTGCCTGTTCATCTTCGGCGGCGTGTGCATCAACCCTGCCATGGCTCTGGCCCAGGCCATCCTCGGCATGATCCCGTGGTCCTGGTTCGTGCCTTACGTCATCGCCGAGTTCCTCGGCGCCTTCGTGGGGGCCTGCCTGGTGTGGTTCATGTACGCCGACCACTTCCGCGCCTCCGAGCAGGAGGTGGACCCCATCAAGATCCGCAACATCTTCTCCACCAACCCCGGTGAGCGGAACCTGCCGCGCAACTACCTCGTGGAGGTCGTGGCCACCACGATCTTCCTCACCGCCATCTTCGCCGTGGCCAAGAACTACGAGTCCCAGCTGCCCATCGGCGTGGGCCTGATCGTGTGGGCCATCGGTATGGGTCTGGGCGGTACCACCGGATTCGCCATGAACCAGGCTCGTGACCTGGGCCCGCGCCTGGCCTACCAGGTCCTGCCCATTGGCAACAAGACGGACAACGACTGGGCATACGGGCTCATCGTGCCGGGGACCGCTCCCTTCGTCGGTGCGGCGCTCGCGGCCCTGGCCGCCTCTGCCATGCACTTCGCCTGACCCTCACTGCCGGGTGACCGCTTCGTCGCTACTGTCCAAGGAGACCTCATGACCACGCTCTGGATCGATGCCACCGCCGGAGTTGCCGGCGACATGCTGCTGGGTGCCTTGATTGACGCCGGCGCCCCGGTGGAGGGGATCCAGGCGGCCCTGGACGCCGTGGCCCCAGGAGCGATTCAGCTGCGGCGCGAGGAGGTGGTGCGTGGTGCCATGCGCGCCACCCATGCTCGCGTCATCCAGGTGGGGGAGCAGACGGTGGAGCGGACCTGGTCCGCGATCCGCTCGCTGCTGACTCGCGCCGCGCTCGCCGAGGTCACCCGACGTCGTGCCCTGGCTGCCTTTGAGCGCCTGGCCGTGGCGGAGGCCCATGTTCACGGGATGAGCGTGGCAGACGTCCACTTCCACGAGGTGGGCGGCCTGGACGCGATCGGGGACGTGGTGGGTGTGTGCGAGGCGCTGCGCCTGCTGGGAGTCGATGAGGTCGAGGCCTCCTGGGTCGCCCTGGGCAACGGCCGGATCAAGGCCGCCCACGGCCTCATGCCGGTGCCGGCCCCAGCCGTGCTGGAGCTGACCCGAGGCTGGCAGGTGCGCTCACTCCCGGGGGAGTACGACCCGGCGGCGCACCACCACTCCCACGACCACGGTCATACGCACGCGCACGACCATGCCCACGATCACGGTCACGGTCACGGTCACGATCACGGTCATGGCCACGTGCACGACGCGGCCCAGGCCGGTCACGAGCACGCCCATACGCACGGGCACGAGGAGGCGCCGGCCGCCGTCGCCGACCGCCGCGATATCGGCGAGCTGGCCACGCCGACGGGGCTGGCGCTCATCCGGGCCCTGGCCTCACGCTGCACGGACATGCCAGCCGGCGTGCCCTCCGTGGCTGGCGTGGGCGCCGGCGGCAAGGACTTCCCCGGCTGGGCCAACGTGGTGCGGGCCGTGCTCACGGACACGACCGCGATCGCACCGGCTGACCGACCCCAGGACATCCCGGCAGGCGGGCAGGGGCAGGTGAGCTCCGCCGTCGGCCCTGACGGGACGACCCCCACGGTGCTCACCGAGGTCGCCGCCAACGTCGACGACCTCGACCACCGGCTCGTTCCCGGCGTCATCGACGCGCTCCTGGCGGCAGGCGCCGTCGACGCCTGGGCCACCGCCATCCACATGAAGAAAGGGCGGCCGGCCCTGACCCTGAGCGCGCTGACCGACGCAGGCCACCGCGACGCCGTCGTCGAGGTCCTGCTGACGCGCACCACGACGCTGGGCGTGCGTGAGATGGCCGTGACCCGCACGGTCCTGAACCGCACCTGGGCCACCGTCAGCCTGGACCTGCCCGGCGGGGCCCAGGCGCTGAGCGTCAAGATCGGTCACCGTGACGGGCGGATCGTCCACGCCCAGGCCGAGTGGTCCTCACTGGCCCAGGCTGCGGCCGCCAGCGGTCTGACCGAGCGCGACGTCGAGCAGCGTGCCGCCGCCGCCATCGTGACCGCCGGGTGGGTCGCCGGTGCCCGGGCGCCTGCCGACCAGTCCTGACTCAGCCCCTCCAACCTGACCCGCCTGCGCACCAGAAAGCCATCATGACTCGTCCCAAGCACCTGCCCACGATCCTCGTCGTCGCCGGCGTCCACGCCCTGGCTGTCCTCTTCCTCGTCATCGGCCACGCCAGCGGTGCGATCCCGGTGGCACTGGCTGGCTTCGCCTACACCCGCGGCCTCCTCCACGCCTTGGACGCTGACCACCTGTGCATGATTGACGGCTCCACGCGCAAGCTGCTGGGCGAGAAGCGCAACGCCAACGGCGTGGGCCTGGCTTTCAGCCTGGGGCACTCCACGGTGGTGCTTGTGGCGGGCCTGGCCGTGGCGATGGGGGCCAGCTGGATCCGCACCGCTCTTGACCCCAGCTCACGCGCTGCCACGATCCTGGGGCTCACCGGCGCCGGGGTCTCGGCGGTCTACCTGCTGGCCGTGGCCGCGGCCAACGTCCCCAACCTCACCCACCACCACGACCTTCAGGGCCCCAAGGGCCCGTGGGCTCGCCTGCTGACCCGGCCGCTGTCCCACGTGCGCCACGCCGGACACATCTACCTCTTCGGCATCCTGTTCGGGCTCGGCTTCGACACTGCCTCGACCATCAGCCTGCTCATGATCACCGCCCTGGCGACCACCTCTGGAGCCAGCCCCTTCGTCCTCATGGCGCTGCCGCTGGCCTTCACCGCCGCCATGACGCTGGGCGACTCGGTCAACGCCAACCTCATGCTGCACGTGTACACCTCGGCCGCGGCCTCAACCCGCGCCCGCTTCAACACGGTGGTCACGGCCATCTCGATCTGCTGCGCGGTCCTGGTGGCCACCGGCACGGCCCTGGAGATCCTGGGCGAGGTCACCGGCCGTGAGGTCGCCTCCTTTGACACCGAACCCATCGGCTGGGGGCTGGTGGCCCTGGCGGTGCTGGGCACGCTGGCGATCGCCGTGGTGCGGCGTCGTCAGGCACGTGCCGCCCACGCCGCCGCGCACGCCGAGGTGGCGCGTCTGGCCTGAGGCAGCCCGCCGAGGGTGCGCGCAGGTGCGAGACAATAGGGGCCTGCCGCGGCTGCGCCGTCGGCCAGCGACCGCGAAGGAGACGCTATGACCCGCCAGTTCCACCGCCCCGCCCGGCTGGACCCTGAGGCTGCCGAGAACATCGAGGGCAGCCAGGACACCGCCGTCGCCTCTGAGCTCGCGCACCTGGCGGCCCAGGCGCTCATCGGCGGCTTCGCGACTGCCTCGGGCGAGGACGAGGGCGGCGCGCCGCACGAGGAGCTCACCGGTCCCCTCACCCGCGAGGGCGTGGTGCGGGCGGTGGCGAGCCACGGCGTTGACGACGTCGCTGAGCTGTGGGCGGACTCCCCGGCCACGACCCTTCCCGGCACCCTGTGGCGCCTGTTCCTGGTACGCGAGTGGATCCGGCGCGATCCGGCGCTGGTGGAGCGGCGTTATGCCACGACGGTGGACCTGACGGAGGCTGACGACGCCGCTACGGCACGTGCGCAGGCGGCCCTGGCCCAGGCCCAGCCGGCCCCCTCGCCCGCGCAGGTGCGTGAGGCGATCGACGCTGTGCTCGCGGGGCAGGTGGAGGGCTCGGTGCCAGCGATCGCGGGGCTGCTGCGCGTGGTGGCGCGGTTCTTGCGTGCGCTCGCGGCCGGCTCGAGCCCGGTGTGGATCGAGGACGACGCCGACGCCCTGGCTGACCGGGTGACGCGGCGTGACTCTGCGCTCCTGGCTACCGCAGCGGAGCTGGACGAGGCGGCGCGGCGCGCTGGGGCCGGCCTGCTCGACTGAGGCCTGGCTCCCCTCGCGGTCTCCGCGGCGCGACCGACCACCTACGTTGCGATGGACCACCTGTTGCGCCACCGACCACGGTAATCGCGCGAATCACGTGGTCGATGGCGCATTGCGTGGTCGGTGGGGGAGTGTGTGGTCGGTCGTTGGTGGTCCGTCGGCACATAGGTGGTCCGTCGAGGAGTGCGTGGTCGGAGGCGGAACTAGTGGTCGGGCCGTCACGCTGGGCAATGTCGCCCGGTGTTCACCTGGTCGTGGGAACATGCCCCTATGACCACTCCCGACGCCGTGCCCGCGCCCGACCCTCAGGCCGCCTCCTCCGCCCCAGGTGCCGCACCCCTGTCCGCCTTTCTGGGCGGGTGGGCGCGTGCTCAGCAGAGCCGGTCCCTTCCTTCTCACGCCGCCGGTGGCGGTCCGGCCCCCCAGGTCCCCCAGGCCGACGGCGCACACGCCCAGACCGAGCAGCCCCAGGACACTGCGCTGGACGAGGAGCACGTCTTCGAGGTCGCCGATCCGCGCGACTTCGCAGACGACGCCGGGCCCCAGTACGAGGACGAGGACTTCGACGCTCCCGGGGAGGGCGACGGCGTCGCGGCGGGCGCGCCCTCGGCTCGCCTGGCACCGGCCGAGGCCCCGGCAACCACCCCGGCTCCGGCTGAGGCGGAGCCGGCTTCAGCGCCGTCACCGGCGGCCGCCGCCCCGAGCGCCTCGGCCCCCTCGCCGCAGAGCCTGGTGCATGAGGACGAGGACCTGCCGCCTCTGGAGGACTTCCCCCACCGCTTCACTGACCGTGAGCTGACGTGGATGGACTTCAACGAGCGCGTCCTGGAGCAGGCCGAGGACCAGGACCTCCACCTGTTGGAGCGTGCCTGGTTCCTGGCGATCTTCTCTTCCAACCTCGACGAGTTCTACATGGTGCGCGTGGCCGGGCTCATGCGCCGCATCAAGGCCGGCATCACTCCGGTGCGGGCCTCCGGGCTGGACGCCCATCAGGTGGTCGCCGAGATCACCCGCCGCGCCAAGGAGCTCACGGCCCGCCAGGCCGCGATCTGGCAGGACGACATCCGCCCCAAGCTCGCCGAGCACCACATTGAGATCAAGAGCTGGCAGGAGCTGGACGAGGCACAGCAGGAAGGTCTCACCCGCACCTTCCGCCACCAGATCTACCCGGTGCTCACGCCGCTGGCCGTCGACCCCTCCCACCCCTTCCCCTACATCTCGGGCCTCTCTCTCAACCTGGCGGTGCTGCTACGCAACCCCAAGTCGGGCAAGGAACACTTTGCCCGGGTCAAGGTGCCGGCCTCCCTGCCCCGTCTCATTACGGTCCCCGGCCGCGAGCTCGACACCGTGGACAAGGCTGCGGGCGCGGCCTTCATCCCGCTGGAGGAGGTGGTGGGCCAGCACCTGGACCACCTCTTCCCCGGCATGGAGATCCTGGAGCACCACCTTTTCCGCGTCACGCGCAACGAGAACCTCGAGGTCGAGGAGGACGACGCCGAGAACCTCTTGGCCGCCATGGAGAAGGAGCTGGAGCGGCGGCGCTTCGGTGACTGCGTGCGCCTGGAGGTGACTGACACCATCAGCCCCTTCGTGCGTCGCTACCTCGTGCGAGCCCTTGGCCTGCGTGACGACGACGTTTTCGCCCTGCCCGCCCCGCTGGACCTGCGCTGCCTCAACCAGCTCCACGACCTGGACGTGCCGGCACTGAAGTACCCGCGCTACGTGCCGGTGACGGCCGCCGGGCTCGGGGAGACCGAGACCGCGACCCCGCGCGACGTCTTTGCGGCGATGCGCGAGCACGACGTCCTGCTCCACCACCCCTACGACTCCTTCTCGACCTCGGTCCAGGAGTTCGTGCGCCAGGCGGCTGCTGACCCCAAGGTGCTGGCGATCAAGCAGACCCTCTACCGCACCTCGGGAGACTCCCCGATCGTTGACGCCCTCATCGAGGCGGCCGAGGCCGGCAAGCAGGTCGTGGCGATCGTGGAGATCAAGGCACGCTTCGACGAGGAGAACAACATCTCCTGGGCCCGCAAGCTGGAGCGGGCCGGCGTCCACGTGGTCTACGGCATGGTGGGGCTCAAGACTCACTGCAAGCTGCTGCTCGTGGTGCGCCAGGAGGCTGATGGCCTGCGTCGCTACTGCCACGTGGGCACGGGCAACTACCACCCCAAGACGGCCCGAGGCTACGAGGACCTGGGCCTGCTCACCACGGACCGGGACATGGCCCAGGACCTGACGACCCTGTTCAACTTCCTGTCCGGCTACGCCCCTCGCGCCCGGTTCCGCCGTCTCCTCGTGGCCCCGCGCACGGTACGCAGCGGGCTGATCGAGCGCATTGACCGCGAGATCGAGAACAAGCGTGCCGGCAAGGACGCCTGGGTGAGGATCAAGGTCAACTCGATCATTGACGAGAAGACCATCGACGCCCTCTACCGCGCCTCGCGCGCCGGGGTCAGCGTGGACATCGTGGTGCGCGGTATCTGCGGCATCCGCGCCGGCATCCCGGGGCTGAGCGAGAACATCCGGGTGCGCTCGATCCTGGGACGCTACCTGGAGCACTCGCGCATCTACGCCTTCTGCAACGACGGGGACACCGACCTGTTCATCGGCTCGGCCGACCTCATGCACCGTAACCTCGACCGGCGTGTGGAGGCCCTGGTGCGTATCACCGATCCAGAGATGGTCGCGCACCTGACTTGGTTCGTCACCCACAGCGCCAGCGACGAGGTCACCAGCTGGTGGATGGAGCCGGACGGCTCATGGACCCGCCACGTCACCGGCCCTGACGGTGAGCGTCTGGAGGACATCCAGGACACCCTCATGTCCCTGGCCTCCAAGCGTGTCAAGGGCCGGGGCTGAGGATGGCTGAGAGCAAGAAGGCCGTCGTCCGGGCGGCCGGCGCGCTGGTGTGGCGCCAGGAGGGCAAGGACCTCCAGGTGCTGCTGGTCCACCGGCCGCGCTACGACGACTGGTCCTTTCCCAAGGGGAAGGTCGAGCCGGGGGAGTCCTTGCGCGCTTGTGCCGTGCGGGAGGTGGAGGAAGAGACCGGTGCGCGCATCGCGCTGGGTCAGCCCCTGTCCGCCCAGCGCTACAAGCTGGCCGACGGGCGCCGCAAGGAGGTGCGCTACTGGGCCGCCCGCGAGCTGGAGGGTGACTTCCCTGCGCTGGCGGCACGCCAGGAGGTGCGTCCGGCCTCCCCGGAGGAGATCGACGACGTCGTCTGGCTGCCGGTGGGGCAGGCCCGCGGGCGGCTGACCCGCCAGGCCGACCGTGACCTGCTGGGCGAGCTGGTTGACCTGTGGGAGGACGACAAGCTTGACACCTGGACCCTGGTCCTGGTCCGTCACGCCCGGGCTGTCAAGCGCTCGGTGTGGAACCGTCCGCGCTCGCACAGCCAGGAGGAGGACGAGGCCACGCGTCCCCTCACCGCTGACCAGGGCGAGGTCCGAGCCCGCGCGCTGGTCGCCGTCCTGTCCGCCTATGGCGTGGCCAGACTGGTCACCAGTCCCTGGAAGCGTTGCTACGACACCCTGGCTCCCTACGCCGAGGCGAGCGGGGTGGCGCTGGAGACCGAGCCGGCGCTGACCGAGCACGCGCACGCCGCCCATCCCAAGCGCGCGCGAAAGGTGGCCGAGCGGGCTGTGCGGATGCGCGAGGTCCCCCTGGCCCTGTGCCTGCACAGGCCGGTGCTGCCCACCATCATGGACGTTATCGCCGAGCACGCCCCGGGCAAGCTGCTGCGCTCGGTCCCCGACCGCGACCCGTGGCTCAAGACCGGCGAGATCATGGTCATCCACATGGCACGCCGCTCCCACGGCAAGATCCGGGCCGTGGCGATTGAGAAGCAGCGTCCGGTCCTGTCCGAAGGACGCTGAGGACCAGCGCTCCACGCCCCGCCACAGCGACGACGGCGCAGCCCCCGGCCAGCGTGAGGCGCCGCTGCGCCGTCGTCCGGGCGTGAGGGAGGGACGGCGTGTGTGAAGCCTCTCAGGAGTGTTTACCGACCGTTTACCTCGCCCACCCTCCCGGGTCACCCGGTCTCCCTATGTTCAGTCATGTCGGCCACCAGGTCGACGAAACTGCGGGCCGACCTGCACGGCGGCCCATTGGACTGAATGAGGACGGTCTCCAGTGCTTCTCACCCGTCGTAGCGCGATCTCTGCGCTCTCCGTCGCCGCTCTCGCCACCCTTGCCGCCTGCGGCTCGGACGCCGGCGGTTCCAGCTCGTCGAGCTCCAGCTCCACGGACTCGGCTGCGCCCGCCACTGACCTGACCGGTCAGATCAAGGGTGCCGGCGCCTCCTCCCAGGGTGACGCCCAGGACGCGTGGATGAACGGCTTCCTCGCCGCCAACTCGGGTGCCTCGGTCGAGTACGCCGCCGAGGGCTCGGGCGCGGGTCGCGAGAAGTTCATCGCCGGCGCGGTCGACTTCGCTGGCTCGGACTCCTCGATGAGCGAGGAGGAGCTGGCCAAGGTCGACGCCGTCATCGAGGTCCCGCTCTACATCTCGCCGATCGCGGTGGCCTACAACGTCCCCGGCTTCACCGGTGAGACCCACATCAACATGACCCCGGACACCATCGCCAAGGTCTTCTCCGGCACCATCACCAAGTGGAACGACGCCGCCATCGCCGCGGACAACGAGGGCGCTGAGCTGCCCGACCTCGACATCGTCGTCGTCCACCGCTCCGACGAGTCCGGCACCACGAAGAACTTCACCAAGTACCTGGGCAAGGTCGCGGCGGACGTGTGGACCTACGAGGCCGAGGAGACCTGGCCGATCGAGGGTGGCCAGTCCGGTGACGGCACCTCCGGCATGATCGCCACCATCAAGGGCGCCGAGGGCGCGATCGGCTACGCCGACGCCTCCAAGGTCACTGACGAGCTGGGCACCGTGGCCGTGGGCGCGAACGGCAGCTTCTCTCCCTACTCGGCTGAGGCCGCCGCCGCGACCCTGGACGCCTCCGAGCTCAGCGACAAGGCCACCGACACCCAGATCGTCTACGACATCAACTACACAGCCGAGGGTGCCTACCCGATCATCCTGGTGTCCTACCTCATCGCCCACCAGAAGTACGACGACGCGGACATCGCCGCCACCGTCAAGGGCTACCTGGAGTACGCCGCCAGCGAGGAGGGCCAGACCGCCGCCTCCGAGGCCGCCGGAAGCGCCCCGATCTCGGACGGCCTGCGCGAGAAGGTCCTGGCCGCGGTGGGCACGATCGCCTGACCCAGCTCCAGGCTCACGCTCGGGCCCCGTCTCTGCCGCAGGGGCGGGGCCCGAGCGCGGGACCAACCGGGGGTCGGCGCCGCCGTCGCCCGGACAGATCTCAAGGAAGGTCGTTGTGGCCACACGCAACCCAGACGCTACGGACACGGGCGTCGCCATCACCGCCGGCAAGGCTCCCGGGCGCACGGGCAACCGCGTCTTCTCGGTCCTGTCCTTCGGCGCTGGCATCTTCATCATGATCGTCCTGGCCCTGGTGACGATCTTCCTCTTCCGTGACTCCTTCCCTGCCTTCGTCGCGGACCAGGCGCAGCTGGACGAGGACGTGAGCTTCATGCGGGGCAAGAGCTTCCTCTCCTACGCCGCGCCGCTCATCTTCGGCACGCTGCTGTCCTCCCTCATCGCGCTGGCCGTGGCCGTTCCCTTAAGCATCGCCGTCGCCCTGTTCATCTCCCACTTCGCCCCCAGGCGCCTGGCACAGGGCCTGGGCTACCTCGTGGACCTGCTGGCCGCCATCCCCTCCGTGGTCTACGGCCTGTGGGGGTTCCTCTGGCTCGTGCCGCTGATGAACCCCATCTACCAGTGGCTGACCACCCACCTGGGCTTCATCCCGCTGTTCGCGGACTACCAGGCGCCGGCCAAGAACATCATGACCGCCTCGCTGGTGCTGGCCGTCATGATCCTGCCCATCATCACCGCGACCGTGCGCGAGGTCTTCCTGCAGACCCCCACCCTCCACGAGGAGGCATCCCTGGCCCTGGGCGCCACGCGCTACGAGATGGTGCGTCAGGCGGTGCTGCCCTTTGCCCGCTCCGGCATCATCTCCGCCTCCATGCTGGGGCTGGGTCGCGCCCTGGGTGAGACCATGGCCGTGCTCATGATCATGTCCTCCGGGCTGTTCATCAACCTCAAGATCCTTGCCCCCGGCCAGCACCAGACGATTGCGGCCAACATCGCCAGCCAGTTCCGTGAGGCCTTCGGGCTCTCGCGCGAGGTCCTCCTGGCCACCGGCTTGGTGCTGTTCGTCATCACCTTCCTGGTCAACTCCTTGGCCCGCTGGATCATCGCCCGTCGCGCCGAGTTCTCGGGAGCCAACTGACATGAGTGCACGCAACACTTCTCCCACTGCCGTCATCGACCCCTTGGCTGACCCCTCCGAGGTCTTCGAGGGCGTGCCGCTGACCTCCTACCGGCTGCCGAGCTGGTTCATCTGGGCGGTGCTCGGCGGCGTGTTCGTCCTCATCGGGGCGATCGGCATCCCGCTGGGGTGGTCGCCGGTGGCCATGATCGTGCTCACCGCGCTGGTCTGGGTCGTGGTGTCCACCATCGTGTCCTGGGTGCGTGAGGGCGAGCGCTGGGGCAAGAACACCTTGCTGACGACGCTGGTCTACCTGGCCTTCGCGATCGTCATGGTGCCCCTGGTCTCCCTGGTGTGGATGGTCGTGGTCAACGGATCGGCCCGTTTCAGCCCGGAGTTCCTGCTGACCAATATGCGCGGCTACTCCGAGGACACCGGAGGCGTCTACCACGGCATCGTGGGGACACTGGAGATCACGGGGCTGGCCACCCTCATCTCGGTTCCGCTGGGCATCTTCACCGCGATCTTCCTCGTGGAGTACAACGGCGGCTGGATCGCTCGGGCCGTGACCTTCCTCGTGGACGTCATGACCGGCATCCCCTCGATCGTGGCCGGTCTGTTCGCCTACTCCTTCTTCCTGCTGGTGGCGGGACCGCGTTACCAGGCGGGCATCATCGGCGCTATCGCGCTGAGCGTGCTCATGACCCCGGTCGTGATCCGTGGCGTGGAGGAGATGCTCAAGCTCGTGCCCAACGAGCTGCGTGAGGCCTCCTACGCCCTGGGCGTGCCCAAGTGGCTGACGATTATCAAGGTGGTGCTGCGCACCGCGATCGCCGGCATCACAACCTCAGTCATGATCGCGATCGCGCGCGTCATCGGTGAGACGGCCCCGCTGCTCATCACTGCGGGCCTGCCGCAGACCACGAACTTCAACCCCTTCAAGGGGACGATGGCCACCTTGCCGACCCTGGTCTACAACCAGTACTCCCGCGCGGACGCGGCGGCCTTCGAGCGTGCGTGGGCTGGAGCCCTCACCCTCATCATCATCGTCATGCTCCTCAACCTGCTGGCTCGAGCCGTGTCCTACTACTTCAGCCCCAAGGGTGGCCGGCGATGAGCACTCGCTCGCCACAGCCCACCGCCACCGCCTGACTCAAGGAAACCCAGTGTCTAAGCGAATTGATGTCAAGAACGAGAACATCTACTACGGCGACTTCCTCGCCGTGAAGGATGTCAACGTCACCATCGAGCCCAAGTCCGTCACGGCGCTCATTGGTCCCTCCGGCTGCGGGAAGTCCACCTTCCTGCGCACCCTCAACCGCATGCACGAAGTCATTCCGGGCGCTCGGGTAGAGGGCGAGGTGATCGTCGACGGCGTCAACCTCTACGGCCCGGGTGTGGACGCCGTGCAGGTGCGGCGGGCCATCGGCATGGTCTTCCAGCGGCCCAACCCCTTCCCGACGATGTCGATCGCCGAGAACGTCCTGGCCGGGGCCCGGCTGAACAACCGACGCATGAAGAAGTCGGAGGCCGAGGAGCTGGTCGAGCGATCGCTGCGCGGGGCCAACCTGTGGGACGAGGTCAAGGACCGCCTGGACCGTCCCGGCTCCGGCCTGTCCGGCGGCCAGCAGCAGCGTCTGTGCATCGCTCGTGCCATTGCCGTCAAGCCTGCCGTCCTGCTCATGGACGAGCCCTGCTCGGCCCTGGACCCGATCTCGACCCTCGCCATTGAGGACCTCATCCACGAGCTCAAGGCGGACTACACGATCGTCATCGTCACCCACAACATGCAGCAGGCCTCGCGCGTGTCTGACATGACGGGCTTCTTCAACCTGGAGGCCACCGGGCAGCCGGGCCAGCTGGTCGAGTTTGATACCACGGACACGATCTTCTCCAACCCGCACGAGAAGGCGACCGAGGACTACATCTCCGGCCGCTTCGGGTGATTCTCGGGCCTCACGCGGCTCTCGCTACCCCTTCGCCTTGTTTGCTACCCCGTAGCCGCGCGCTACCGGTAGCGGACAAGGCGAAGGGGTAGTGACGCTCATGAAGGGGGAGCGGCAGGCCGGGCAGGGGTAGCGAGCACCCGCCATCAGCCGGCGATGAAACCGCCCATGAGACGGGCAATGGCGTAGACCGGACCGCCCACGGCCAGGATTGGCACGATCGCGCTGGCCACGGCGGCGCGACCACCGGGAACCCAACGGTGCGTCCACAGCACCCGGTTGCTCGCCGCCATGAGGATGCCAGCGACGAATCCGCACAGCAGGCACGCTCCCGCGGACTGGAGAGCCGCCGTGGTGCCCGTATGGGCTGGGCCAAAGAATCCGACGGCGGCCAGCACGCCTCCGGCGATCCCTGCCGCCAGGGCAGGCACCGTGACCGTGAGGGTCTCCAGGACCAGCGCGCGGACCTGGAGCGTGGTGAGGATGGCGCCCAGGAGCAGGGCCAGGCAGCACGGGACGATGACGGCGGGGTCCGCAACCCCGGGCTCCAAGGCGCACCACCCGGCTCCGCACACGACGACGAGGTTGCCGGTCACCGTGGCAGACAGGTCCTCCACGAGCCCGGGACGGCCGTCATGGCGCAGCATCTGGGCCACGAAGGCTGCCAGGATGCTCAGTCCCATCACGAGGCCGGCGCTGCCGAAGTCCTGGGTGAGGGCGACCGCTGCCACGGCGGCGATCCCGGTCAGCGCCACGACCACGGTGGCACGCCGGTGATGGCGTGAACGCACCAGCGCAGGCCAGCCCTGGGCGGTCAGCGGCACCAGGATCAGGACGATCACCAGGCGGACCCAGGTGGGTAGCGAGGCCGTGATCGCCAGCAGGATGGGAACCAGCCCGGCCATCGCCAGTCGGGTCCACGCAGGATCGGCCAGGCCGACCTGGGTCGGTACGCGACCGCCAGTGCGGGTCCCATAGGCCCGGTGACGACTGGCGGGCGGCGTCGGGGACTCGTGGCGAGGGTCGGGAGCAGGTGTACTCACAGTCGGCATCGTCGCATACCTGAAACGCCTGGTGTGGAACACTGGAGGGCGACACAGGACGAACCCGCCGTGGCGCGGGGAGGAGGTCGTCGATGCGCATCATCATGCTCACCCGCCACGAGCAGGCTGCCCAGGTGCTCCCCTCCGCCTCCTTCCTGGACTCCGAGGTCCTCTGCCTGTCCCCGGTTCCCTCCTCCTACGCCGCCGTCGAGGATGCCGACGTCGTCCTCGTCGATGCCACCGGGGACCTCACGCGAGCCCGGGCGCTGTGCCAGCTCCTGTCGGGTCCCATGGACTGTCCCCCGATCCTCCTGGTCCTCCAGGACGGCGGTGCCGCCGTGGTGCAGGCGGACTGGGGCGCGAGCGACTTTGTCCTCACCGGCGCGGCTCCAGCCGAGCTGTCGGCGCGGCTGCGGCTGCTGCGCACCCGTGAGCCGGCGCCACGTGCCGAGGAGGGTGGAGACCGCATTGAGGTCGGTGACCTCGTGATCGACGTCAACGCCTACACCGCCCGCCTGCGCGGCCAGATCATTGACCTGACCTACAAGGAGTTCGAGCTGCTGAAGTACCTGGCGGCCAACCAGGGACGAGTGCTCACCCGCGAGACCCTGCTCGACGAGGTCTGGGGCGAGGACTACATCGGCGGCTCGCGCACGGTCGACGTGCACGTGCGCCGCCTGCGCGCCAAGCTCGGCACCGAGCACGATCACCTCATTGGGACGGTGCGCAACGTCGGATACCGGCTGGACGCGCTGGTCGAGTAGACTAGGGCCGACGTCGGGCCGTGTGGGCCCCGGGCTCCAACTCAAGCCGCCGCGAGCGGCATTCGCGCCGACTGGCGCTCTACGGCCCGACGTCCTGATCTCTTGGCGGTGCCGCGGCGCAACAGCAACGTTCCCGCTGCTGGCCCTGGCCTTCCATGACAGCACCGGCCGCTTTCCCCATGGCCTCGCCTGGCGCCCCAGCCAGGAGGGTCAGCCCGTTTACCTCGATGAGCTAGTCTGTCGGCTCGCTGCGGGTTTCCGCCGCCGTTGACCAAAGGAGAACTGGTGCGTCTGCGTCCGCGCAACAATAATGCCGACCTCCTGGCCGCTCTCAGCGCCTTGGCAGACCGCCTGGTGGCCGGCTGCGACCTCGTAGGACGGATCGTCACCGCTGACTTCGCCTCACGGGCCCAGCTGCGTGACGAGCTCCACGCCGTCGAGCATGAGGCCGACGAGATCCACCACCGCTTCCTGCACCTGCTCTCTCACACCTTCGTCACCGCCATCGACCGTGATGACCTGCGCCGCATCGCCGGGCTGCTGGACGACTGCCTGGACGCTGTGGACCAGGCGGGCGACGCCATCGTGCTCTACCAGGCCGGCGCCTTGCCGCAGGCCTGCACCGAGCAGGTCGAGATCCTGCGGCGGGCCGCCGAGCTGACGGCTGGTGCCGTGCCCCGCCTGCGGGCGGCCTCATCGCTGCGTGAGTACTGGGTGCAGGTCAACTCTCTGGAGAACGCCGCGGACACCCTCTACCGCGCGACCATCGCCGAGCTGTTCGCCACCGAGCGTGACGCCATCCGCCTGGTCAAGGTCAAGGAGGTCGTCGAGCGCCTGGAGGAGGCTGCTGACGCCTTCGAGGCCCTGGCTGACGGCGTGGAGCTGCTGGCCATGCGCGAGGGCTGAGTCCCATGACGGGACTGACTGCGGTGCTCCTGGCGCTCGTGCTGGCCCTCGCCCTGGGCTTCGCCTTCACCAACGGCTTCCACGACGCCGCGAACTCGGTGTCTACCACCGTGATGACCCGGGCCGTGACCACGCGACGTGCGCTGGCCATGGCGGCGGCGCTCAACCTGCTCGGCGGGCTGCTTGGCACGCGGGTCGCCGTGGCCATCGGCTCAGGGGTGCTCTCGCGTGAGGACGTCGTGGCCGCCTCGGGGGCGGGCACCGCAGGGGTGGGGCTCGCCGTCGTCGCCGGTGCGCTGATGGGAGCAGTGACCTGGAACCTGGCGACCTGGTGGGCGGGGTTACCGTCCTCCTCCTCTCACGCCCTCATCGGCGCGCTGGCGGGCGCGGGCCTGGCCGGAGGGATCACGGTCCACTGGGAGCTGCTGGCGGGCCTGGTGCTGGTGCCGATGCTCCTGTCCCCGCTCATCGGGGTCCTGGGAGCCTGGGGACTGACGCGCCTGATCCGCTGGCTGGCAGCCGCGCGCCCCTACGGGCGTACCACGCGCCAGTTCCGGCTGCTGGAGACGGTGGCGGCCGCGGCCACGGCATTGGGGCACGGCCTGCAGGACGCCCAGAAGACGATGGGCGTCATGGTGCTGGCGCTGGCGGCCGGCGGAGTCCTGGGGCAGCCTGGTACGGCGCAGGAGCTGGCAGGCCTGGAGGCCGGGACCGTTCCTGTGTGGGTGCGCCTGACGGCCGCGCTCGCGCTGGCCGCGGGCACAGCGGCGGGAGGCCTGCGCATCATCCGGACCCTGGGCTCTGGGATCGCCGAGGTTGACCCGGCCCAGGGCTTTGCGGCCCAGTCCGTGTCCGCCGTCGTCCTCTACGCCACGGCACTGACCTCCGGAGCGCCGGTGTCCACCACCTACACGGTGGCCTCCTCGATCACCGGGGCGGCGCTGGTGCGCGGCCGACGGCGGGTGAACTGGGGGACCGTGGGGCGCATCGCGATGGCCTGGCTCGTGACCTTGCCTGCCGCGGCGTTGCTGGGAGGCGTGGCGACCACGCTGCTGGTAGGACTGGCGCGGCTGGCTGGCTGAACCAGCCAGGAGCGAAGCGCGGTGTTTTTGTCCCAGGGGCCACGTACCCTGCGGCTATGGCGTTTACCTTTCCTGAAGACCTGGCTCCCGAGCTCTACCCCTTGTCCTGGCTCGTGGGCACCTGGCGCGGCTACGGCATCCTGACCTACGGCGAGACCGTGCCGGAGCAGGCGGTGTACCAGGAGATGACCTTCGACCACGACGGCGGCCCCTACCTGCGTCAGACCACCACCATCTGGACGCTGGACGCCACGCGGTCCCAGAACCTTGACTTCGAGACCCCGGGCCTGGAGGGCGCGCAGAAGATCACCCCGGCCCAGATCTGGTCCACGGAGACCACCTACTGGCGGCCCGTCGGCCAGGAGCAGCCTGACGCTGACGATGCCGACACCAAGACCCCCATCACCAGCCTGGAGCTGGTCTCCACGGACCCGGCAGGGCACGTGGGCGTGTGGGAGGGATGGATCCAGGGGCCTCGAGCCCAGGTGGGGACCCAGGCGGTGGGCCGCACCCGCACCGCTGCTGAGGTCACCCAGATGTCCCGCATGTTCGGGCTCGTGGGCGGGGACCTCATGTGGACCCAGGACATGGCTGCCTTCGGCCGCGAGGAGATGACTTCCTACGCCTCCGGGCGCCTGGGGCGGGTGGATGCGCCGGAGGAACCCTCCCAGCACGGCGTGGTCCGCGTTGATGACGCTGCGGCGTCGACGCCGGTGGCTGAGCCTGGCACCGAGAGCCGCTGATGCGCCGCTCACCTCTGCTGGACCTGGACGGGGCCGTGGGAATCGATTCCCCTGACCCTGCTGGGGAGCCGGACCTCCTGGTCCCCGCCCACTTTGGCAACCCTCTGCGCGAGCAGGCGCTCCTGGCTGAGGGACGGGCCGTGGTGGCACTGGCCAGGGACGTCGTCGCCGTCAGCGGGCCGGATCGGCTCAGCTGGCTGACCACCCTGTCCAGCCAGGTCCTCACCGGGCTGGCCCCCGGCGACGGCGGAGCCGAGGCCCTGCTCCTGGATGCGCAGGGGCACATTACTCACGCCCTGGCGGCGGTGGATGACGGCGAGACCCTCTTCCTGGTCACGCAGGCTGGAGACGGACCGGTGCTCGCGGACTTCCTGGACTCGATGCGCTTCATGTTGGCGGTGCAGGTGTGCGAGCGTGAGGAGCTGGCGGTGCTCGGTGCCCACGCCAGTGGTCTGGCGGCGCTGGAGACCACGGCTGAGCAGGCCGGGGCCGGGATCGCCACCTGGCATGACCCCTGGCCCGGCGTGGTCCCCGGCGGCACAAGCTACGACGTCGGCCTGGGCAGCCAGGGCCACCCCTACCGCCATCCCGGTGAGCTCTACCGAGCTGGCTACGTCATCGTGGCGGCGGACCAGGTTCGCGCGCTGGTGACGGGTCTGGCTGAGCAGGGCCTGCGGCCAGCCGGTGTCCTGGCGTGGGAAGCGCTGCGTGTGGAGGCGGGGCGCCCACGGTGGGCCCGTGAGGTGGATGCCCGCGCCATCCCTCACGAGCTGGACTGGCTGCGTACGGCGGTGCATCTGACCAAGGGGTGCTTCCCTGGTCAGGAGACCATTGCGCGCACGCTCAACCTGGGCCGTCCGCCGCGCCGGCTGACGATTCTCCAGCTCGACGGGCTGTCCGGTGAGCTGCCGAGCCCGGGGGACCGGGTACTCATGGGTGAGCGTGCGGTCGGGGCGGTCACCAGCGTCGTGCGCCACCACGACTACGGGCCGATGGCCCTGGCACTGCTGCGCCGGGCCGTACCGGTTGAGGCTGCGTTGACGGTTGAGGTCACTCAGCCCGTCTGCCAGGAGGCGACGAGTGAGGCCGGGTCCGCTCTGGGCGGCGGTGAGGAACCAGGGGACGGTGGCCGCGTCGTCGTCGGCCGTGTTGACGCCGCGCAGGAGCTGCTGGTGGGTCCGCAGGGCAAGGCGCAGGCCAGTCCTGCTGAGCGGCCGGGAGCCGGGCTGCGCACGTCGCTGCTGCGCCGGCCAGGCTCGGATCGATAGGCTGATGACGTGAGCGTTCTCTATCTCGTTGCCCACTACACCCAGTACGCCGTGCTGATGGCCTGGCGGTTGTTCCAGTTCGCCGGGCTGGCACTCGGGCTGTGGGCGCTGGTGGATACCCTCATGCAGCGCCCCGAGCACTTCGTCGCCGCGGGCAAGCGCACCAAGGGCTTCTGGATCGGTGTCAACGCCGCAGGTCTGGCCGTCGTCGCCCTCATGGGATCGGCCTCGATGCTGGGGCTGCTTGGTTTCGTGGCCAACGCCGTCTACCTCACGGACGTACGCCCGGCGCTCAACCTCTACAAGCCGGTGCGGGTGCGTTCTCAGATCCGGCGTCCTGAGGGCCGAGGCGGCCAGGACCCCAACCGCTGGAGGCGCTGATGCGGGCGGTTCTTCAGCGGGTCAACCGCGCGGCGGTGCGGGTCGACGGCGAGGTCGTCGGGGAGATCACCCGGCCCGGACTCATGGTGCTCGTCGGTGCCACGCACGACGACGGTCCCGAGCAGGTGGCCACGGTGGCCCGCAAGATCGCCGAGCTGCGGCTGTTCGACGGCGCGGCGAGCGAGGGTGAGCGCGGTAGTGAGGTCTCAGTGTCGGACCTGGGGGCACCGGTCCTCGTGGTCTCCCAGTTCACCCTGTACGCGGACGTACGCAAGGGGCGGCGTCCGTCCTGGAACCAGGCGGCGCCGGGTGAGGTGGCTGAGCCGCTGGTGGACGCCGTCGTCGCGGACCTGCGCGCTCGCGGCCTGGAGGTGGCCACCGGCGCCTTCGGCGAGCACATGGTCATCGACATGGAGGCTGACGGTCCTGTGACCATCCTCGTGGAGGCGTGAGCGGGCGGGCCGGTGAGGACGCGCTTGGCTACCATCCGCGTCGCTCGTTCCTCGTGCCGCTCCCGCCAGACCCGCCACGCCTGCGCGCTCCACCCGCCCCGCATTCGGACGCCGCGGCTCAGTTTCCGCTGGCCAGTCTGACCTCCGCTGGCCAGTCTGACTTCCGCTGGCTCAATTCACGCAATTCCGACCAGCGGTATTCCGACTGGCCAGCCAAACTCGCGAGTGGCCAGCCAAACTCGCGACTGGCCAGCGGAGAAACCGATCGGCAGGCCAGACTGCCCGGCCGGGGTCAACCGAACGGTGGACACGGGTCAGCCGACCTGCCGCTACCGGCGCTGCCTGTGAGCCATGATACTGGAGTCATGGATGAGAGCACTGTCATCGAGGTCCGCGGCCTGACGAAGTCCTACGGCGGCACACCCGTGCTCCGCGGGCTTGATCTGACCGTGCGCGCCGGAACCATCTTCGCCCTGCTCGGCCCCAACGGCGCGGGCAAGACCACCGCCGTCGAGATCCTCCAGGGCCTGCGGCGCGCCGACGGCGGGACGATCCGCGTGCTCGGCGAGGACCCGGAGCGCTCCTTGCGCGAGTGGCGCGCGCGCATCGGCGTCGTCTCCCAGAGCTCCGCGGACCTCGGCGACCTCACCGTCCGCGAGGCGGTGGCCGGCGCTGCGAGCTTCTTCGAGGACCCGATGCCGATTGAGGACGCCCTCGATCATGTCGACCTCGGCGGCGAGGCCTCGCGCCGCGTGGGCAAGCTGTCCGGCGGCCAGCGGCGCCGCCTCGACATCGCCATGGCGATCGTGGGACGCCCCGAGCTCCTCTTCCTCGACGAGCCCACAACCGGCCTCGACCCGGAGGTGCGGCGCCGCCTGTGGAGCATGATCCGCGGACTGTCCGACGGCGGCACCGCGATCGTCCTCACCACCCACTACCTCGACGAGGTCGTCCAGCTCGCCGACGAGGCGGCCATCATCCTCGGCGGCCGTATCGCCCAGCACGGCGCGATCGACGAACTCACCCATCCGCGCGATGGCAAGACCACCGTGGCGTGGCTCGAGGATGGTCGCCGTCGCGAGGAGGAGAGCTCGACACCGACGGCGGTCGTGCGCCGTCTGCTGGCCCGTCTGGCCCCGGACGGTGGCGAGGTGCCGGAGCTGACGCTGACCACGCCCACGCTCGAGGAGCGCTACCTCGCCCTGGTCGCCGCGCACGAGGCGGGCGAATCGATCGAGCCGGCTGCGCCGTCGTCGGGACCGAGCCCCCTTGCAGGTGGGACGACGGCGCAGCGGTCCGCCCCGTCGTCATCGCGACGCGCCCGGGGCTCCCGTCCGGGCCGGGACTGGTCGGCCATCGGATGGCTGACCCGGTCGAGCCTGGTGTCCTTCGTGCGCGAGCCGGTCGGCTTCGTCATGCAGTTCCTCTACCCTGCCTTCATCCTGGTGATCTTCAACGCCGTCTTCCCCGGCAAGGTCTTCGAGGACATGACCTACGCGACCTACCTCCTGCCCGCCATGGTCACCACCGGAATCCTCACCACGTGCCTGCAGAACCTCGCCGTGTGCGTGGCGGGGGAGCGGGAGACGGGATTCCTCAAGCGCCTGGCGGTTCTGCCCGGGCCGGCGACGGCGCACGTGCTGGGCAAGATCCTGTCCAACCTCGTGCTCGCCAGCACCAACGTGGTGCTCCTGCTGTGCCTCGGGCACTTCGCCTTCGACATCGACCTGCCCAGCGGTGCAGGGTCGTGGGGGCTGCTCCTGCTCACGATCGTGCTCATGACCGCGACCTCGACGGCGCTGGGCATGGCGATCGGGCGGGTGCGGCCGAGCGCGCGGGCGGCCTCGGCGCTGGTGACCCCGATCGTGCTGGTCGTGCAGTTCACCTCCGGCATCTTCTTCCCGCTCGCGCAGCTGCCGGAGTGGATGGTCGACACCTTCTCGATCCTGCCGGTGCGCTGGTCGGCCGAGCTCATGCGCCAGGCCATGCTCCCCGACTCCTTCCAGGTGATGGAGCCGACCGGGAGCTGGGAGACGGCGAAGGGACTCGCCATCGTCGTCGCCTGGTTGATCGGCGGCATCGTGGCGGCGGTCGTGGTGGCCCGGCGCGATCGGGTCGACCGCTGAGCGGCCAGCGTGCGGGTGGCCGAACTGAGCGGCGAGGCGGGTGAGAATATGACGGTGAGCACATCCCTTCCCCTCTGGCAGCCCGCGCCTCGACGTGCAGAGCGGTCGTGGGTATGGGCGGCGAAGCTCGGGGTGCTCGTCCTGGTGATCGCCGAGCTCGTCCTCCTGGCCTGGACCCCGATGGCCCAGTTCGGCTTCTTCCTCGTGTGCCCGCTGCTGTGGGTGGTGCACGACTCCATGCGCGGCGGCATGATCGCGACTCTGAGCTTCGCCGCTGCCGTCATCGTGGTCGCGCTGCTCACCTGGCCCGAGCCGTGGGATGCGGTGGTCATCGCCGTGATCACCTCGGGCTACTCGATGTTCATGGGCCTGTGGATCTGGCGCGAGTCCCAGGCGCGCGAAGCGGCGACGGCGGCCCTGGCGGCGAAGAACGACGCCCTCGACCGCTTGGCGCAGGCGCAGGAGGGGCTGGCCGCCGTCGAGCGCGAGGCCGGCCGCCAGGCGGAGCGCGAGCGCTGGTCCCGCGACGTCCACGACACGCTGGCGCAGGGCTTCGTCAGTGTCATCACCCTGTCCGAGGCGGCGCGCGCCGAGCTCGGCCCGCGGGCCCCGCAGCCGGTCCTGCGCCGCCTCGATGAACTCGAGCAGGTCGCGCGCGAGAACCTCACCGAGGCTCGCGCGCTCGTGGAGGGCAGCGGTCCCAGCCGCCTGCGCTCGCACGGGCTCGAGGCGGCGCTTCAGCGCCTCGGTGCCGCGCAGGAGGCGCACGGCTGCAGCACGGAGATGACGCTGCGCCTGCCGCCCCACCTGACGCAAGCGATCCAAGTGGTCGTCCTGCGCACGGTCCAGGAATCGTTATCGAACGTGGCGCGCCACGCCCGCGCCCGCACGGCCCGCGTGCTCGTCGAGCAGGAAGCGACGCCCGGCGGCGTCGAACTCGTCGTGCGCGTGAGCGACGACGGCGTCGGCATCGGCGGGCGCCCCGAGGGCGTGGGCCAGTCCGGCATGCGCTCGCGGGTGGAGGCCGTGGGCGGCAGCCTCACCATCGATCCGCTTCACGCCCCGGACGACGGCGGACGCACCGGCACCGTGGTGGAAGCGAGGATCCCGCTGTGACGGACTCTGCGGCTCGGACGACGGTGCGCCTCCTCGTGGTCGACGACCACCCCGTGGTGCGCTCGGGAATCATCGGCATGCTCTCGCGCGAGCCCGACCTCGAGGTCGTCGCGGAGGCGGGCGACGGCCAGGAGGCGGTCGCGATGGCGCAGCGCTGGCGGCCCGACGTCGTCCTCATGGATCTGCGGATGCCGGTCATGGACGGCGTGGAGGCCACACGGCTGATCACGGCGGAGGCCGATGCGCCCAAGGTCGTCGTGCTCACGACCTACGACACCGACTCCGACATCCTCCGGGCGGTCGAGGCCGGTGCGACCGGCTACCTCATCAAGGACTCGCCTCGCGAGGACATCGCGGGCGCCGTGCGCTCCGCGGTGCGCGGCTACAGCGCCATGAGCCCGGCGGTGACCACCCGCATACTCGCCGCGACCAGGAGAAGCGCGGCTGCGCCGTCGGACACCGCGCCGGCACTGTCCCCGCGGGAACAGGAGGTGCTCGCCGCGGTGGCGCGGGGGATGTCGAATGCGCAGATCGCGCGGGAGCTGCTCATCAGTGAGGCGACGGTCAAGACGCACCTGCTGCGGGTCAACAACAAGCTCGGCGTCGACTCGCGCACGGGCGCGGTCATGGAGGCGCTGCGCCAAAGGCTGATCGAGCTGGATTGACGACGACGGAGCTCGCCTCGCGTCGTCGGCGGAATCCTGCGGTGGTCGCCAGTGTTGAGTCGATGCGGCTCAACCTTGCTCACGCCCACTGCGAACAGTGGCATGAGCGGGGGCCTCGCGCGGTTAGCCTTACCAGCACGTGCCAGCGCCAGGCCTCCCATCGCGTCGGCCTCCCGATCTCGGGCGACCGCCGCGCAGGAGGGCAGCCGGGCGCGCCAGACCGACTTGCACGTGCCGAGGAGAAGACCCAGCGATGTTCGAACGCTTTACCGACCGCGCCCGCCGCGTCGTCGTCCTGGCCCAGGACGAGGCTCGGGCGCTCAACCACAACTACATCGGCACTGAGCACCTCCTTCTCGGCCTCATCCACGAGGGAGAGGGAGTGGCCGCCAAGGCGTTGGAGTCGATGGACATCTCCCTGGACGCGGTGCGCGGCCAGGTCGTCGAGATCATCGGCGAGGGCCAGGCCGCCCCCAGCGGGCACATCCCCTTCACTCCGCGCGCGAAGAAGGTTCTGGAGCTCTCGCTGCGAGAGGCCCTGCAGCTGGGCCACAACTACATCGGCACCGAGCACATCCTCCTCGGCCTCCTGCGTGAGGGTGAGGGCGTGGCCGCCCAGGTGCTGACCAAGCTCGGGGCGGACCTGTCCACGGTGCGCCAGACCGTCATGCAGATGCTCTCCGGCTACGAGGGCAAGGAGGCGGTCACCGCCGGCGGCCCCTCGGACAAGGGCACCCCCTCTGGCTCCGCCATCCTTGACCAGTTCGGGCGCAACCTCACCGCCGCTGCCCGCGAGGGCAAGCTGGACCCGGTGATCGGGCGCCACAAGGAGATGGAGAGGGTCATGCAGATCCTCTCCCGGCGCACCAAGAACAACCCGGTCCTCATCGGTGAGCCCGGCGTGGGTAAGACCGCCGTCGTGGAGGGCCTGAGCCAGGCGATCGTCCACGGTGACGTGCCCGAGACCCTGCGCGACAAGCAGCTCTACTCCCTGGACATGGGCTCCCTCGTGGCTGGCTCGCGCTACCGCGGTGACTTCGAGGAGCGGCTGAAGAAGGTCCTCAAGGAGGTACGGACCCGCGGGGACATCATTCTGTTCATCGACGAGATCCACACCCTCGTGGGCGCCGGTGCCGCCGAGGGTGCGGTGGACGCCGCCTCCATCCTCAAGCCCATGCTGGCTCGTGGCGAGCTCCAGACCATTGGTGCCACCACCTTGGAGGAGTACCGCAAGATCGAGAAGGACGCCGCCCTGGAGCGCCGTTTCCAGCCCGTCACGGTGGACCAGCCCTCCATCGAGGAGACCATCGGGATCCTCAACGGCCTGCGTGACCGCTACGAGGCCTTCCACCGCGTGGTCATCACCGACGACGCCATTGAGGCCGCTGCCAAGCTCGCCGACCGTTACATCAACGACCGCTTCCTGCCGGACAAGGCCATCGACCTCATTGACGAGGCGGGCGCGCGCCTGCGCATCCGCCGCATGACTGCTCCGCCGGAGCTGCGCGCCATCGATGACAAGATCGCCGAGGTCAAGCGCGAGAAGGAAGCCGCGATCGACGACCAGGACTTCGAGCGCGCCGCCGCCCTACGTGATGATGAGCGCCGCCTGGCTGAGGAGCGCGAGACCAAGGAGGCCGCCTGGAAGTCCGGCGAGGTCGAGCAGGTTGCCGAGGTCAACGAGGAGCTGGTCGCCGAGGTGCTGGCCATGTCCACGGGTATCCCGGTGGTCAAGCTCACCGAGGCTGAGTCCGCCAAGCTGCTGGGCATGGAGGCCGAGCTCCACAAGCGCATCATCGGCCAGGACAAGGCCATCGAGGCCCTGTCCAAGTCGATCCGGCGTACCCGCGCCGGGCTCAAGGACCCCAAGCGTCCTGGCGGCTCCTTCATCTTCGCCGGCCCGACCGGTGTGGGTAAGACCGAGCTGGCCAAGGCGCTGGCGGAGTTCCTCTTTGACGACGAGGACGCCCTCATCCAGCTCGACATGTCCGAGTTCGCTGAGAAGCACACGGTCTCGCGCCTCTTCGGTGCTCCTCCGGGCTACGTCGGCTACGACGAGGGCGGTCAGCTCACCGAGAAGGTGCGGCGTCGTCCCTTCAGCGTGGTCCTGTTCGACGAGGTCGAGAAGGCCCACCCGGACATCTTCAACTCGCTGCTGCAGATCCTGGAGGACGGTCACCTCACCGACGCCCAGGGCCGCGTGGTCGACTTCAAGAACACGGTCATCATCATGACCACCAACCTCGGCTCGAAGGACATCGGCAAGGCCGTGGCCACCGGCTTCCAGTCCACCGAGGGCGGGACCATGGAGTACGAGGAGATGAAGGCGCACGTCAACCGTGAGCTCAAGTCTCAGTTCCGCCCGGAGTTCTTGAACCGTGTGGACGACCTCATCGTCTTCCCGCAGTTGACCAAGGCTGAGGTCCGTCAGATCGTCGACCTCATGATTGCCCGTCTGGACAAGCGCCTGGTGGAGCAGGAGATGACGATCGAGCTGACCGACGCCGCCAAGGAGCTGCTGGCCGAGCGTGGCTTCGACCCGGTGCTTGGTGCCCGTCCGCTGCGTCGCGCCATCCAGCGCGACATTGAGGACGCCCTGAGCGAGAAGATCCTCTTTGGCGAGATCGAGCGGGGCCAGAAGGTCATCGTTGACGCGCAGGGCGAGGGCATCCTGGGTGAGTTCACCTTCCGCGGTGAGCCCTGGGACCCCAAGATCGGCTCCGACCCGCTGAGTGCCGAGGTCGCCGCCGAGCAGGAGGCTGAGCGGACCGTTGGCAGCGTCGAGGGCTCGGTGGTCTCCGAGGCGGAGGCCACAACAGAGGCTCACAGCGCCTGACCGGCACGCGCTGGCTGGTGACATACGGACCGGGTGGTCTGGCACGCAGGTGCCAGGCGACCCGGTCCGTCGCAATGTGGGCGTCCTGGTGGGGCTGTGACCAGGGGTGGGCGACGCCGTCGGGCTGGTCGGGCCGAGGGTGGGCGACGGCGTCGGCGAGCCCACGCAGGCGTGAACTGCCCCACCTGAGCGACCAGAGCCATGATGAAAATGTTATGATTAACGGCGATTCGGAGTTTTGTCTGATAAGTCGCGGCTCGGTGGCACCCGTTCCGGTTGTGCCCGGCCGTGCTGTCAGGCGGCCCCACTCCCCACGGTCCCGAGTCGGCCGAGCCTCATGGCTTGGCCGCGGCGGTTCGTTGGTTGAGGTGCTGGACCCTCCGAGGTGCCGCTAGCTGCGGCGCCGACTCGCAGCGGCCCTGACCCGAGGGGTCGCGTCAGGATCGGAAGCAGCGTGGACAAGACCACACCTTCGTCCGTCACGACGGGCACCCGTGCCGACCGGGCACGAAACAAGGCTGAGAAGAAGGCCGCTAGGAACCAGCACAAGAGCGAGGCTGCCGAGCGTAAGGCAGCGATTCGTGCCGAGCGCCGTCGCCTGCGCCAGCTGCGCCAGCGTCGGCGGCTGCGGGTCGATGACGTCACGGTCGTCGAGGAGTCGGCACTGAAGAAGGCCGTCCTGGGCTCGGTCGTCGGCAACCTCATGGAGTGGTACGACGTCGGTGTCTACGGCTACGTCGCCGTGATCCTGGGAAAGGTCTTCCTCCCCGACGTCGACGGTCACATCCAGAACCTCTTCTCGCTCGGCGTCTTCGCCGTGACCTTCATCGCCCGCCCGCTGGGTGGCGTCATCCTGGGGCAGCTCGGTGACCGCCTGGGGCGCAAGGAGGTCCTGGCGTACACCCTGCTCATGATGGCGGCAGCCACCTTCCTCATCGGCGTACTGCCGACCTACGCGGCTGCCGGTGTCATTGCCCCGATCCTGCTCATCGCCTTGAAGCTGGTCCAGGGCTTCTCCACCGGTGGTGAGTACGCCGGCGCCACGACCTTCATCACCGAGTACGCCCCTGACAAGAAGCGTGGTTTCTACGCCTCGCTGCTGGACTGGGGCTCCTACATGGGCTTCGCGGCCGGTGCGGCCGTGGTCTCGGTGCTGCAGCTGACGCTCAGCGAGGACTTCATGCAGTCCTGGGGCTGGCGCTTCCCCTTCATGGCCGCTTTGCCGCTGGGTCTGATCGCCCTGTACTTCCGGACGCATATCGAGGACACCCCGGCCTTCGTCGAGGCGCAGAGCGAGCAGGGCGATGACTCGCAGGAGGACGAGGGTGCCTCCCCGCGCTCTGGTTCCGTGGGAGACATCGAGGCCGCTATCCAGGCTACCGACGAGGGCCCCAAGGGCCTCAAGGCGCTGATCGTGACCTACCGCCGTGAGCTTGCGACCGCCTTCGTGCTCGTGGCAGCGGCCAACACGGTGGCCTACGCGCTGACCTCTTACATGCCGACCTACCTGACGACGACGCTGCACTATGACGCCGTCCACGGCAACCTCCTCACCCTGCCGGTGCTGGTGCTGCTCGCCTTCTGCGTGCCGGTGGCCGGTTGGATCTCCGACCGCGTGGGCCGCCGCGCGATCCTGTTCACCGGGGCCGGCACCGCGGTGGTCCTGGCTGTCCCGGCCTTCATGCTCATGGCGCACGGAGCGATCTGGTCCACGCTGCTGGGCCTGGCCATGCTGGCCCTGCCGGTGGCCCTGTACGTGGGTAACCAGGCCTCGTCCCTGCCGGCGCTGTTCCCCACCTCCTCGCGCTACGGCGCCATGGGGATCGCCTACAACGCGGCCGTGGCGATCTTCGGTGGTACGGCCGGCTTCATCATGGAGGCCCTCGTGACCGCGACCGGCAGCGCGCTGGCTCCCGCCTTCTGGGTGATCGCCACCTCGGTGGCAGGATTCATCGCCGTTACCCAGATGCCGGAGTCCGCCCGCCAGCCGCTGCCGGGCTCGATGCCCTCGGTGGCAAGCGAGGAGGAGGCTATCGAGCTGGTCGAGACCCAGGAGGACAACCCCGACCTGGACGTGGCTGAGATGTTCGCCCAGGCCCCGGTCCACCTGCTGGACCAGGAGCCCACGGCGGAGGAGGCTCGTGCCGAGGTCGAGGTGGCTCTGGCTGCCGAGCAGGAGGTCCGTGAGGAGCTCGCCCGGGCCCAGCGGGCGACGCAGGCTGCTCGCGAGGCGGTCGTCGCCGCTGAGCAGCGCGAGCGTGAGCAGGGCGAGGAACGGGACGACGCGGAGGACGAGGCGTGAGCCCGACGGAGCAGGAGACCGCGCGCAGGCGCGAGCGGGAGGCGGCCAGGCGCGCTGAGCGTCAGGCGGAGAAGGCCGAGCGTGCCGCGGCTCGCGCCGAGCGCAAGGCGGAGAGGATCCGGCGCGAGCAGCGCAGGCTCGCCTTCATGCGTCGTCGCCGCCGTCTGCGTGCCGACGACGTGACGGTGGTTGAGGAGTCGGCGCTGCGCAAGGCCATCCTCGGCTCGGTGGTCGGCAACATCATGGAGTGGTACGACGTCGGCGTCTACGCCTACGTCGCTGTCCTCGTGGGCCAGGCCTTCCTGCCCGCGGCCTCAGACACCACCCAGAACCTCTTCTCGCTCGGTGTCTTCGCCGTGACCTTCATCGCCCGTCCGCTGGGCGGCGTCATCCTCGGACAGCTCGGTGACCGCCTGGGCCGCAAGGAGGTGCTCGCCTTCACCCTCATGATGATGGCGATCGCGACCTTCGGCATCGGCATCCTGCCGCCCGCATCCGTGCTGGGCATCTGGGCCCCGATCCTGCTGATCTGCCTCAAGCTCGTCCAGGGCTTCTCCACCGGCGGCGAATACGCCGGCGCCACGACCTTCGTCACCGAGTACGCCCCCGACAAGAAGCGCGGCTTCTACGCCTCGCTGCTGGACTGGGGCTCCTACATGGGTAACGCACTGGGTGCGGGCCTGGTCACCGTCCTCATGCTCACGCTGCCCGACGACGTCATGGCCACCTGGGGATGGCGCATCCCGTTCATGCTCGCCCTGCCGATGGGCGCGATCGCGCTGTACCTGCGCTCGCGCATCGAGGACACGCCGGCCTTCCGCGGCGCGCAGGCGGAGGACGACGAGGAGGAGCCCGCCGACCTGGCCGCCGTCGAGAGCGACATCATGAAGCCCGAGGGGCCGCTCGGCCTGCGCGACATGGTGCGCACCTACTGGCGCGAGCTCGCCACCGCGATCGTGCTGGTCGCCGGCGCCAACACGGTCGGCTACGCGCTGACCTCCTACATGCCCACCTATTTGACGACGACGCTCGGCTACGACGAGGTCCACGGGCCGCTGCTCACGCTGCCGGTGCTCGTGCTCGTCGCCTTCCTCGTGCCCGTGATCGGCTACTGGTCCGACCACGTTGGCCGCAAGCCGGTGCTCTTCTCGGCCGCCGTGAGCGCCGTCGTGCTCGTGGTGCCCGCGTTCATGCTCATGGAGCACGGCCAGATGTGGTCCACGCTGCTGGGTCTGCTCCTGCTGGCCTACCCGGTGGCCGCGTACGTCGGCAACCTGGCCGCCTCGCTGCCCGCGATCTTCCCGACCTCCTCGCGCTACGGCGGCATGGGCATCTCGTACAACTTCGCGGTCGCCGTGTTCGGCGGTACCGCAGCCTTCATCATGGAGGCCCTGGTGACCGCCACGGGTTCGGCCCTGGCGCCGGCCTTCTGGATCATGGCGACGTCGCTGGCCGCCTTCGCCGCGCTCTTCGCCCTGCCCGAGACGGCGCGCCGTCCGCTGCCCGGCTCGATGCCGGCCGTCGCCACCGAGGAGGAGGTGGCCGAGCTCGTGGAGACCCAGGAGGAGAACCCCGACCTGGATGTCGCCGAGCTCTTCGCCCAGGCGCCGGTGCACCTCGTCGACCAGCAGCCCACGGTTGCCGAGGCGCAGGCCGAGGTCGAGGTGGCATTGGCCGCTGAGGCGGAGGCGCGTGAGGCCGTCAAGCGCGCGGTGGTGGCGACCGCCGCAGCCCGGGCCGCCGTCGTCCAGGCCAAAGAGGCCGAGGCGCAGGCCGAAGCGGACGCCGACGCCGGGGCTGAGGCTGATGAACCGAAGCCGGTGGAGGAGTCGGCCGCGGCGGGCGAGGACCTCGCGGAGGCCTGAGGCCGCCGTCCGGGACCGGCGCGAACCGGCCACGGCGCCCCGAAGGGCGGCTGTTGGTCGCACGGCGTTGAGGTCGACAGTTCTGAGTCGAGGCCACCAGATATCTGCGGATGATCTGGTGGCCTCGACTCGGAACTCTCGACCTCGCCTACTAGTCCGAAGTGATGGCCGCGTTGATCCTTTCGCGCATTCGTCGATACTCGTCGGCGTCGTAGTTGAAATGGTCGAAGGTGAGCGAGCCGTCCGGGTCGATGAGCTGCAGGACGGCGGCGCGACCGCGGAGGCTCTCCAGCAGAGCCATCGCCTTGAGATCATTCATCGCATTGGCGAGCACGCGGTACCGGATCGACTCAAGTGGAATTCCGCCGTCGCCGGGGTAGACGATGAAGGAGTCTCCTCCTGGGAAGGCGCCGCCGGCGGTCGTGTCGTGGAACGGGTCGATGAGAGACGCGGAGAGCTCGGAGTAGTAGAAGTTGAAGCCCCAATGCAGGAAGCCGCGAACGTTCTCCTTGAAGATCTGGGGTGCCAGAATCCGATTGCGCACCGAAGGCAACGTGATGAATCGATTCGACACCTCCTGTTGCTGAGCGACGCAGTAGTAGGTCCAGAGAGGATCGGCGCTGGCCTTCAGGAACGGTGAGATTGCGTCGTTAGCGACGACTGGGGTGCGCACGAGGCCTTCGGTGTAGAACTCGATGTCGGACAATGCGTCGACCACCCGCAGTCCGCGGAGCAGAGGCGCGACGATTGCTCGCGCCTTACGGTAACTGGCGCGCTGCTCATCCCCGTGGGGTTCGTCGGAGATGTGGAAGCAGACGCGGGTCAGGTTCCACTCCTCGGACAGCATCTCGACCAGGCAGGGGATCAGAGCACTGAGGAAGTCCTGGTATCGAGGGTCATCCGCGGGCACGTCCCAACCGAAGATGCGCCGCATCTGGCCATCGACCGTGGCGTAGATCGCGGGAGTCGCCGTTGCACCCCACTGGCTGAACAGATGCGCGATCTCGAGCGTGACGATTCCGTGGGAGCGGCACAACTCGATCCACCGCCGCAGGCGTGAGAATTCGAAGCTCCAGCGTCCGTCGGTCTTCGTGATATCAACCAGCTGCACCGGTGTGCGGTAGGAGCCGACAGCGGTGTCGAGCGGCGGTGTCCACACGGGTGTGAGCATCGTGTTGACGCCCAGGCGCTCCGCGGAGGCCATGAACCTCTCGATGATGCGCCAGTGCTCCTCCGAGAAGACCGGCACATCGTAGTAATCGGCGAGAGCATCGAGATGGAACCACTGGGTGTGCTCGATCGGCAGATCGGGCAGATGCCGCGGCAAGACATTGATGAGCACGGTCTGCTCGAATGCGACCTCGCCGCCGACGCTCGCAGTCACCGTGACGGGACGGGGCCCGGCCTCCGAGATCGCGTTCGTGCGCATCTCGACCCATACGGAATGCCAACCCGGGCTCGCCGCCTTCACTCGTCCGTGCTCAAGCGGACGCAGAAGATCGGGGTAACGACCGGTGTCGGTCTTGAGATAGTGGGCGTCGAACTTCTGGGATACCGCCTGACAGGGGACCGCGACGACCTCGCGCAAGACGCACGCGTTCGAGGAGGCCTCGTCAACGCAGACCTCGACGTCGGCGGGGCCGGCATCGTCAGGGACGTTGAAGGCGAGCTGGAAGTCGGCGGATTCGCCGAGGAACACGGAGAAGCCGATTGCGGCGTTCATCGGTCGAGGAGGCGCGTCGATGAACACCTTCTCGAGGGAATCGCAGACCATGAAGTTCCAAGAGGTGGCGGAAGGTGCCGGGGACACGGTGGATGCTCCTTGTGAAGATGCGATTGAGGGGCGCTTAGCCCTTAAGACCTGTGGCGGCGACACCTTCAACGAACTGACGTTGGAGGAGAAGGTAAACGCCGAGTGGTATGAGGAACGAGATCGTCGCTCCGGCCATCACGAGGCCATAGCGCTTGGCGAAGGCCCCTTGCAGGTTCGATACGGCGAGAGTGACGGTCGTCATCTGCTGATCCGAGATCGAGACCAACGGCCAGAGGAAGTCGTTCCACACGGTGAGGAAGGTGAAGACGGTGAGAGCGACGAGCACCGGACGAATGAGCGGAATGATGATCGACGTGAAGATACGGCGATCACTTGCTCCGTCAATCCGGGCGGCCTCCATGAGGTCGTTGGGGACCCCTTTGATGAACTGGTAGATGAGGAAGACGCCGAATGCGTTGATGACGGGAAGTGACAACGAGATATGCGTGTTCAGCAATCCGAGGTCCCGCATGATGATGAATAGAGGGATCAGCGTGATCTGTCCCGGAACCATCATCGTCGCCAGATAGATCCAGAAGAGTGCTCCGGACCCGGGAAAGGGCTTCTTCGCGAATGCGAATGCGGCCATGGAACACACGATGGCGTTGATCACGCATGACAGGCAGACGATCACAGTGCTGGTCGCAAGAGCGCGACCGAATCCGTACGTGCTGAATAGCACCGAGAAATTGTGGAAGCTCACATCTGACGGGTTGAGGCTCCATGACAACCGGTCGGCGGGCTGAAGCGCGTTGATCACCATGAGAATGAAAGGAAGGAGCGCGGTGACGACGAATGCCAGCAGGATGATCGCCGTGATCGCCTTCCAGACCCTGTTCATCGCGGACATGGTCAGTCCTCCTTCTCAAGGACGCGGCGCTGGATGATCGAGATCGCCAGGACGATGAGGAACAGGATCATGGCCATAGCGGAGGCGTAGCCGAACTGGTAGTTCTTGAATCCGGCCTGGTAGATGGCCATCACCAGAGTTGACGTTGCACCGCCTGGACCGCCTCCGGTAAGTGAATAGACCAGGTCGAAGACCTGAAAGGACCAGATCGTTCCCAGGATGACGACCAGCAGCGTGACCGGGCGGAGTCCGGGAATTGTGATGTGGCGGAACTGCTGGGCGGAGCTCGCGCCGTCCAATGAAGCCGCTTCGTACAGCTCTCGAGGGATCTCCATGATTCCGGCGTAATAGATGACCAGGAAGTAGCCGACGTTCTTCCACACCGTCACCAGTGCCACCATGACCAGGGCGAGTTTCGGCTGTCCGAGCCAGGAGATGTTGTCGATCCCGAATACTCCGAGGAGCTGATTGAGGAGGCCGTCCTCTCCGCCGAGGAATACGCGCCATACGGCACCGACGAGCACCATGGAGCTCATCACGGGGATGAAAAGGGTTGATCGGACGAGGCGACCGAATATGCCGGGGAACGTGCGTGCGACGGAGTTCGCGATCCACAGCGAGAGGATTGTCTGCAACGGGACTGCTATAGCGGTGTAGACCGCCGTGACGAGTACGGAGCGCTTGAATGAAGCATCTGAGATCAGGCGGGAGTAATTGTCCAGCCCGCTGAATTGGGGGCTGTCGAGCACTGAGTACTGCGTGAAGGAGAAGTAGGCCGACATCGCGATGGGGATGATCATGATGACCATGAGGATGGCGAAGCTCGGCAGGATGTAGAGCGCCCCGGAGAAGTCGGCGCGGTGTCTCGATTGCGAGCGGGTCGACGCGCGAGGTGATGGCATGGGTGGTCCTCGATCGAGGGTGTGAGTGTGTGGAATGGAGGCGGCGAGCGCGTCCACGCACGACGCGCGGAGCGCTCGCCGCACTCGCTATCAGCTGGCAGCCAGAGCCGCATCTCCGGCCTCGGCGGCGTCCCGCAGGCCATCTTCGGGCGTCTTCTGGCCGAGCATGACCAACTGGAGGTTCTTGTAGAGCTCGTTGTAGGCCGCGGTCGAGTTCTTCACGGCGGGCAACGATTGGAAGATGTCGGTCTGGTTGGTGTAGAGGTCCTGGAACCTCTCATCGCCGGTGTATGTCTCGTCGTGAGCGATCGGCGGGAATGGTGCCCAGGTGTGGAACTCGGCCATCTGGGGGCCTGCCTCGATGAACTTCACCAGCTCCGCGCAGAGTGCGGCATCCTTGGCTCCCTTGAGCATGACCATCGAGTCTGCTGCGACGAAGGTCTTCGCCTGAGTCTTCGTGAGCGCCGGTACGAATCCGACCTCGTTGGCGCCGTCATTGGTCAAGTTCTCGTACATCGACGTGCTCATCATGCAGAAGGCCGCCTTGCCCTGGCGGAACATGTCCTCAGCCTGCTCCGCCGTCATTCCCGTTGTGGAGTCGGGCATGAGGCCGTCGTTGAGGAGGTCGCGGATGTAGGTGACAGCCTCCACCGCCTCGGGAGTGTTGAAGGCGGTGGCGGTGCCGTCCTCGGAGAAGAGCTCCCCGCCGTTCTGCCAGAGGAACGGGAAGTAGATCTCGTCCATCGCCCCGCGGTGAGGGGCGCCCCATGGCGCGACATATGCGGCCGTGCCGATGGCTTTGACCTTCTCGCATGCCGCGCGGAACTCGTCCCACGTCGTGGGCGGTTCGGTGACGCCGGCTTCGTCCAGAATCGTCTTGTTGTAGAAGAGCACGCGCGCAGCACCGACGACGAGCGGCATGGCGTACTGCTTGCCGGAGAAATTGCCCTTGTCGAGGTAGAGGAAGTTCTCGCGTTCGGAGTCGGTGAGGTACTCGTCGAAGGGAATGAGCTGATCGCGCGCGATGTAGTCACCGATCATCTCCAGATACATGTAGCCGACGTCGGGGCCCTGGCCTGAGGAGATGCCGGTGAGGTATTTCTCCTCGTAGCTGTCCCACGGCACGATCGTGACGTTGACCGTGACGGAGTGCTCCTTCTCGAAGGCGTCCAGGATCTTGTCCCAGCCCTCTTTGTCGGAGACGTCGGTGGCCGAGTTCGGTGGCATCCACATCTCGATCGTCTTGGAGTCCGATGAGCTGGAGTTTCCGCAGGCCGTGAGGCCGGCTGCGGCGAGGCTGGTGAGGACGAGGGTGTTGAAGTCCCTGCGCTTCATGGGTCTCTCCTTTGAGTGCGAAGCGGGCAACGAGTCGAGGGTTTTGAAACGTTTCAAAACATCGTAGGAGTTCGTGATCTCCGTGTCAAGCATCACTAATCGGAGCTCGGTGGTGCGGATCCCGCGCTCTGGAGGTCGATCGTGTGCCTGCGCGCGGGCGGCGCTACTTGTGCAATGCGTAAGGAATAGTGACGATCTGCGAGGCGGGGGCACTCCCGGTGAGGGTATCGACGACGGCGGTCGCGAGAGAATCGACGTCGGGGTGCGTTGCAATGATGTCCGGGTGCTCCGAGAGCTGGATCGCCGGGCTTCGTAACGTGGCAATAATCGGATCGCGATCGATTCCGAGGCTGCGGAGACCGGACTGCAGGCCGCTGGCGAGTGAAGCGTCCACACAGACCACGGCGTCAGGGCGGGGGTTCGGCAGGCGCCGGGCTAGATCGAGTCCGCCTCGATAGTCAGCTGAATGTGCCAGCAGCGCGGCACCTGCGCCAGGTGTTGCTCCATGGTCTTGGAGGATCTGAACGAATAGGTCCAGGAATGGGGCCGTATGTGTGCGTCCTGCTGCGAGTGCGATGTCGTGTGCGCCCTGCGCGGTGAGCTCGTCGACGATGCTCGAGATCTCCCGGTGGAGGTCAGTGGTCACGGCAATGCTCTCATGCCCGCGGTCCTCTGCCGTGATGACGACGAGAGGCGCAATTGTCGCGACCGCGCTCGGAAGGGATGCCGGCTGTGCGCCGATCGTGATCGTCCCGTCCCTGCGGGACGAATGGCTGTGCTCCATCACGCGCTGCACCTGTTCGGGGTCGTCTGCAGCTGTCTCGATGATGGTCGTCTGCCCGCGAAGCCTGCATTGGGTGATCACTGCCTCGGCGATCTCCGCATTGAGTCGGTGAGTCAGTGGAGCGACGAGAAGGTGTGCGGTGCCGGTGGTTCCTCGCCGGAGATTACGTCCTGCCGGATTGGGGTGATAACCCAGTGCCTCGATGGCTTCCTCCACCTTTGCCCGCGTCTGCGGCCGAACGCTCGGATGGTTGTTGATGACGTTGGAGACCGTCGACCAGGACACGCCGGCGAGTGCGGCGACGGTCTTGATCGATGGTCGGTGCTGTCTGGGGCGTGTGGAGGGATTGCCCATTCCGACATCGTGGAGCAATGCGGGCGTGATCGCAACGACTTCGGCATGGTTCAGAGTATGCGGGTCCATGTCGACGGAGTCGGCGGCCTGGAAATCCGGTCGTGTCGTGAGTTCGACACCGAGGCCGCCATGTGCACGTGCTGCGGGTGGCGTCCGCGGCGTCCACCTGACGACCTCGAGCGCAGGGAGATGCGATCTCGAGCGCGCGATCGCGCGGCAGGGCGGCTGCAGACGGCGGCTCTCGCCATCTGCGGCCGGGAATGACCTGACAAACGGCTCGTTTGAATATAGGACCTCGGTCACATTAGAGTGCCTGTGTGGCGGCGCACAGTCGCGCCGCTGAGTCCTATGAGTGATCACGGCTGGCCGTGACTGCATGAGAGCTGAGAGAGGCGACGATGCCCAAGTACGTGTACCGCTTTAGTGAGGGCGACAAGGACCAGAAGGACCTCTTGGGCGGCAAGGGGGCCAATCTCGCCGAGATGACCCGTCTGGGTCTGCCCGTTCCCCCGGGTTTCACCATCACCACTGACGCCTGCCGCGCCTACCTCGCTGACGGCACCGTCCCTGATGAGCTGGCCGTCCAGGTGACCACCGCTCTGCGTGAGATGGAGGAGGAGCTGGGCCGCCAGCTCGGCGCCCCCGAGGACCCGCTGCTCGTCTCCGTGCGCTCGGGCGCGAAGTTCTCCATGCCCGGCATGATGGAGACCGTCCTCAACATCGGCCTGAACGACGAGTCCGTCCTCGGCCTGGCCGAGGCCTCCTCGGACGCGCGCTTCGCCTGGGACTCCTACCGCCGCCTCATCCAGATGTTCGGTAAGACCGTGCTGGATATCGACGGCGATCACTTCTCCGAGCGCCTGGACGCCAAGAAGGCCGAGCGTGGGGTCACGCTGGACTACGAGCTTGACGTCGAGGCCCTCAAGGAGCTGGTGGCGGAGTACAAGTCCGTGGTGCTGGAGTACGCCGGCATCGAGTTCCCCCAGGACCCGCGCGCTCAGCTGGACATGGCCACCGAGGCGGTCTTCCGCTCCTGGAACACCGAGCGGGCCCACATCTACCGTCGCCGCGAGAAGATCCCGCACGACCTGGGCACCGCCGTCAACGTGTGCACCATGGTCTTCGGCAACATGGGCGAGACTTCCGGCACGGGCGTGTGCTTCACCCGTGACCCCTCCACCGGCCGCTCCGGCGTCTACGGTGACTACCTGGTCAACGCCCAGGGTGAGGACGTCGTGGCCGGTATCCGCAACACCCTGTCCCTGGCGGACCTGAAGACCCTGGACCGCACGAGCTACGACGAGCTGCGCAGCGCCATGCGCCGCCTGGAGACCCACTACCGCGACCTGTGTGACATCGAGTTCACCATCGAGCGCGGCAAGCTGTGGCTCCTACAGACCCGCGTGGGCAAGCGCACCGCGGCGGCTGCCTTCCGCGTGGCCACCCAGCTGGTCGACGAGAAGCTCATCACCATGGATGAGGCCCTGACCCGCGTCACCGGTGACCAGCTCACCCAGCTCATGTTCCCCCAGTTCGAGCACACCGGGGACAACGAGGTCCTCACCCGCGCCATGCCCGCCTCGCCGGGCGCCGCCGTCGGGCACATTGCCTTCGACAACGCCGAGGCCATCGCCCGCACCGAGGCCGGTGAGTCCGTCATCCTCGTGCGTCGTGAGACCAACCCGGATGACCTTCCTGGCATGGTCGTGGCCGCCGGTGTCCTCACCGCCCGCGGTGGCAAGACCTCTCACGCCGCCGTCGTGGCCCGAGGCATGGGCAAGACCTGCGTGTGCGGCGCGGACCAGCTGGAGGTCGACGCCGCTGCCCGTACCGTGCGCGTGGCAGGGCGCGACGACCTGGTGCTGACCTCCGAGGACGTTATCGCCATCGACGGCCAGACCGGTGAGGTCTTCCTCGGCGAGGTCCCCGTCTCCGACTCCCCGGTTATGACCTACCTGCGTCGTGGCCTGGAGGAGGCGCTGGACGCTGCTGGCAACGTTGACACCCGCGAGCTGGTCACCAGCGTGGACCGCCTCATGCGCCACGCGGACAAGGTGCGCCGCCTGCAGGTGCGTGCCAACGCAGACACCCCTGACGACGCCCGTCACGCCATCCACCGCGGCGCCGAGGGCGTGGGCCTGTGCCGTACCGAGCACATGTTCCTCGGTGAGCGCAAGCAGTTCGTCCAGAACCTCATCCTGGCCTCCACCGAGGAGGAACGGGACAACGCCCTGGCCGCCCTCCTGCCGCTGCAGAAGGGTGACTTCATCCAGATGTTCGAGACGATGAACGGCAAGCCGATGACGGTGCGCCTCATCGACCCGCCGCTGCACGAGTTCCTCCCCGACCTCACCGAGCTCAGCGTCAAGGTGGCCCTGGACCGCGAGCGCGGCACCCTGGACCCGGCTGACGAGGAGCTGCTCGCCGTCGTGCGTCGCAGCCATGAGGCCAACCCGATGCTGGGCCTGCGTGGTGTGCGCCTGCTGCTGACCATGCCGGGATTGATCGAGCTGCAGGTGCGGGCGATCGCCGAGGCCGCCGTCGAGCGTCTCAAGGCCGGCGGGGACCCGCACCCGGAGATCATGATCCCGCTGGTGGGCTCGGTGCGTGAGCTCCAGATCGCTCGCGAGCGCGCTGAGGCCGTCCTGCGTGAGGTCTCGGGCGAGTCCGGCTACAAGCTGGACTTCCCGATCGGCTGCATGATCGAGCTGCCGCGTGCCGCGGTGAGCGCGGACACGATCGCCGAGGAGGCGGACTTCTTCTCCTTCGGTACCAATGACCTGACCCAGACCACGTGGGGCTTCTCGCGTGACGATGTTGAGGGAGTCTTCTTCAAGGAGTACCTCGACTACGGCGTCTTCGGGGTCTCTCCCTTCGAGACGGTGGACGAGCGCGGTGTGGGCCGCATGGTGCGCCTGGGCGTGGAGCACGGCCGCGCCACGAAGCCGAACCTGAAGATGGGTGTGTGCGGTGAGCACGGTGGCGACCCGGAGTCCATTGACTTCTTCCACCGGGTGGGCCTGACCTACGTCTCCTGCTCGCCCTTCCGCGTGCCGGTGGCGCGGCTGGAGGCTGGGCGCGCGGCGATCTTCTACCCCTCCTCCCAGGAGGACTGAACGCCGGTCCTGCACTGACCTGCTGACGAGCTCGCCCGGTCCCCGGCGCCCCGCTGCTGCGGGCGGCGGGGACCGGGCGAGCCTGGCTCAGGCAGGGGCGCAGGAGCACCCAGGTGAGCGTGAGAGGATGACGGGCGCCGAGGCGGCGTCCGACGGGCGAGTGTTGCCTCGGGTGGGCCAGCCACGCAGGGGATGAGGAAAGGTGAGGACCGCGATGACGTTCCTTCAGCTCACGCAGGGTCGGCTTGAGGCCACGAGCATCGGCCACCAGGCGGACGAGGAGGCCCACGTCGCGGCCCTGGCGGCCGTGCGCCGCCAGCTCATCGACGTCCTGGGGCTCCCGCTGCTGCCCCTGGAGTGGACGCCGATCGACCACGGGCACGCGCTCACGGCGCTGGACCCCACCGGTCAGGTGGTGACGGTCGAGGTTCTGCGGGAGCTGGGACCGGCCGGCCTGCTCGCCGCGCTGGCCCGGCAGCATCAGGCCGGTGGTACCGCACGCGCCGAGCTGGCCGCGAGGTACCCCGGTGGAGCGGCCGTCTTCTCCCAGGACTGGAACGAGTTCCGTGAGGCCCTGCCGGTTCACCTCGAGGCGGGGCCGAGCCTGGTCCTGCTGACCTGCGCGGTCTCGCCGGAGGTACACGCCAGCGCCAGCCTGCTGCGTGGATCGGGCGTGGAGATGTCCCTCATCGACGTGCGGGAGCTGGAGGAGGCCTCGGGCACGCGGCTGCTGGTGGGGATTGAGCGCGTGCGCAGCGACGGCGTGACCGGTGGCGGCCCGTTGCTGGTGGCCCGGGCGCCGCGGCGCCGGCTGCCTGCGGCCTCGACACCGACGCCGGCAGGCCAGGTGCTGGCGGAAAGCGGTGAGGACTCGACGCGCATCGTGCCGGTGCAGCCCTTGGCGCACGCGGCGCAGCCGGATGCGGGCCCGGTGGCAGACCCGAGGCGTGCCGCTCTCCTGGCCTCAGCGCCCACGACCCCCTCGGGGCCGACGGCGCCCTCAGCGCCGAGCCCGCAGGAGCCGGGGGAGCACGCAGGCCCAGGCGCCGGCGTCACTCACCGCTCTAGCGCCCCGGTGCTGGGCGCGCAGCCCACGGTGGCTGCCGGTCAGGCCTCCGCCCACGCCCTGGCTGCGGTAGCCTCCGTCGTCGCCACGCCGGCGCCGCTGGTGTGGCGCAGTCTGCGTCGCGGTATCAAACACGAGGCCGTCCTGGAGGCCGAGGGGCGGATCCGGCTGGCGGACGGCCGAGTCTTCACTGATCCCAGCCTGGCGGCCAACACGGTGCAGCACACTCAGGACGTGGACGGCTGGCGGGTGTGGCGAGTGGGCCAGGGTGGACCGAGCCTGGGCAGCCTGCTGGCCGCCGGCGCGCCGCAGGACTGAGTCACCGCGGCTGGCTGCCTGCGCGGCGCGGGATCAGGCCTCGGCCAGAAACCCGCGCAGCACCCGGTCCATCTGCTCGGCCTCGATGAGGAATCCGTCGTGGCCGTGCAGGGAGGTGATCGTCTCGCGGTGGGCCCCGGGGATACATCGCGCCAGCTGCTCGGCCTGGGCGGCGAGGAACAGACGGTCGGAGTCGACGTCGACCACGAGCGTGCGCGCGGTGATCCGCCCCAGCGCCTCCTGGGTCCCACCGCGGCCGATGCCGACGTCGTGGACCATCATCGAGTGGGTGACGATGAGGTAGGTGTTGGCGTCAAAGCGTGCCAGCAGCTTGCCTGCGTGGTAGTCGAGGTAGGACTCGATCTGGTAGCGCCCGCCCACCGCCGGGTCCTCCTGCCCCTGGTGAGCGCGTCCGAAGCGCGCGTCGAGCTCGGCGGCGCTGCGGTAGGTGGTGTGGGCGATGGCCCTGGCCAGTCCCAGTCCCTGGACCGGTCCGACGGGGTGGGAGTAGTAGTCGCCGTCGAAGAAGTAGGGATCGGCGACGATCGCCAGCTCCTGCAGGTGGCACCAGGCGAGCTGGTCCGCCGTGGTTGAGGCCCCGGTTGCCACCAGCGCGAGGTTGCGGACGCGCTCGGGGTGGTTCGCCGCCCACTCGATGGCGCGGTGCCCTCCGAGGGAGGCTCCCAGCACCAGGTGGAAGGACTCGATGCCCAGGGCGTCGGCCAGGCGCGTCTCGGCGGCGACCTGGTCGCGCGTGGTCAGCCACGGGAAGCGCGAGCCCCAGGGGCGTCCGTCCGGCGCGGTGGACGAGGGGCCGGTCGAGCCTTGGCACCCACCCAGGATGTTGGCGGCGACGACGAAGTAGCGCTCGGTGTCGATCGCGCGCCCGGGACCGACGAGCTCGGACCACCATCCCGGGCTCGGGTGACCAGGACCGGCCTCGCCGGTGACGTGGGAGTCTCCGGTCAGGGCGTGCAGGACGAGGACGGCGTTGTCACGCTCGGGGCTCAGCCTGCCCCAGGTCTCGAAGGCCAGCACGGTGCCAGGCAGGACCTCGCCGCACTCCAAGGGGAGGTCCCCGATCTCCGCGAAGCGCCGGTGGCCGGGGTCGTCGCCAGGGCGCCAGGCGCCGGTGGGGGATCCTGCGCGACGCTCGACCAGCTTGGCGGAGGCGGAGCCTACGCCTGGGCAGGGGGAACGGGCTGCCTGCGAGGGGTGGGTGGGAGGCAGAGTGTGCTCAGTCATCGCTGGTCCTTGGAGCCGTGGCGGTGGCGACGGCGCAGCACGCGAGGCAGGGGCGCCGTCGGTCTCCTCGTCTGGTAGCGGGAGCCGGGTCCTCCGGCGACGCGAGCGAGGGCCGCAGGCTCAGGGAGCCGTGACAGGCAGGGCGGGAGGGGCCCTGGTGGCTGGCTACGGCGGCGCACGCGTCAGCGGGGCATTCGACGGCGCATTCGGCTCGCGGGGATGAGCATGGAAGGACCATAGCGCGCAGGGCCCGCGACGAGGCAACTCGGCCCGGAGAACGGAAATGACATCGATGTCGTGTGATAACTCACAAATCGAGGGTTATGGCGTCATTCTGCGAGCGACGGTCAGTGGTCGTGCAGGAGGGGCGCGTGGGGCGCCTGTGAATCATGTTGTTTATGTGTCAAAAAGTGCGTGGAGTGACTAGTGTGTTCGAAGACCTCGGTGCGCTCGTCAAGCAGGCGCGCCGCATGACGACGGAGGACTTGTGAGTCGTATCCCTAGCTCCCGGCTGCGCTCCCGCCAGAGCGCAGGCCTGCGCGGTCACCTCATGCGTGCCTCGGCCATGACGGCGGGCCTGGCGGTGGCAGCCTCCCTGCTTGTTCCTGGCGCCCTGGCTGATCCTGTCTCCCAGGATGACATCAACCGCTCCAAGTCCGCCGAGGCCTCGACCTCGGCCTCGATCGCCGACCTGGAGACCCAGCTGTCCCAGCTCAGTGCCGACTCCGACGTCGCCGCGGTCAACGCCCAGGCTGCGAACGAGGACTATCTCGAGGCCAAGGCTGACCTGGACACCGCTACCGCCGAGGCGGACGAGGCTCAGAAGAGCGCTGACGACGCAGCGGCCAAGACAGCCTCGGCTCGCAGCGAGCTGGGTGCCGCAGTCGTCCAGACCTACCAGGAGGGTGGGGACGCGCTCAGTGCCCTCCAGCCCTATCTCACGAGCGAGTCCCTGGCCGACCTCGCTGACGCCGACGTCGCGCTGACGCGTGCCGGCGAGAAGGCGGACGCCCAGGTCCAGTCCGTTGAGGCCCTCCAGGCCGTGGCCGAGACGATGCAGGGCATCGCCGACCAGAAGCAGAGTGAGAAGCAGGCTGCTGCGGACACGGCCGCCAGCGCCAAGGCCTCGGCTGACTCCGCGGCCAGCGCCGCCGCCAGCGCGGTCTCCTCCGCCCAGACCAAGCGTCAGGGCCTGATCGCCCAGCTTGCCGCCCAGCGCAACACGACGGTGGAGCTGGAGACCCAGTACCAGGAGCAGCTCGACGCCCAGCGCAAGGCTGCTGAGGAGGCTGCTGCCAAGGCGGCCGCGGAGAAGGCTGCCCAGGAGGCTGCCGCTCAGCAGGCTGCAGCCCAGGCGGCGGCTCAGGCCCAGGCTCAGGCGGCGGCCCAGGCTGCCGCTCAACAGGCTGCTGCTCAGGCGGCGGCGCAGCAGCAGGCCGCTGCCCAGCCCCAGGCTCCTGCGCCCAGTGCGCCGGCGGCCTCCTCTGGACGCGGCGCCTCGGCGGTGGCCGCGGCCAAGACCTTCCTCGGCGTGCCCTACGTGTGGGGCGGCGAGTCCTACAACGGAGTCGACTGCTCCGGACTGGTCATGCTCTCCTATCGCCAGGTGGGTGTGAGCCTCTACCACTCCTCGCGCGTGCAGTACGGCCAGGGCACCAAGGTCCCGCTGTCCCAGATGCAGCCCGGAGACCTCATCTTCTGGTCCAAGAACGGCACGCAGCCGGGGATCTACCACGTGGCGATGTACGTGGGTGACGGTCAGATGATCGAGGCCCCGAACTTCAACATGGTGGTGCGTATCACCTCGGTGCGCTACTCCAAGATCATGCCCTACGCCGTGCGTCCCTGAGGCTGACCGCCTCGCCTGACGCCAAGCCTCACGTCAAGGGGGCGGGCTCGCGATAGCGAGCCCGCCCCCTTGACGTCCTGATGTCCGGTGCCGGGATCAGTGCCCCTCGCGGGCGACGCGCTCGGCCTCACGCTCGTAGGAGCGGCGGATCTCCGCCTCGGCCTCCTCGCGGCCCACCCAGTGGGCGCCCTCAACGCTCTTGCCCGGCTCCAGGTCCTTGTAGACCTCGAAGAAGTGCTGGATCTCCAGGCGGTGGAACTCGCTGACGTCCTCGATATCCGTACGCCAGGAGGCGCGCTGGTCCGCGCTGGGCACGCACAGGACCTTGTCATCCCCGCCCTTCTCGTCGCGCATACGGAACATCCCCAGGGCGCGGCAGCGGATGAGGCAGCCGGGGAAGGTGGGCTCCTCCAGGAGCACCAGTGCGTCCAGGGGGTCGCCGTCCTCACCCAGGGTGTTGTCGATGAAACCGTAGTCGTCGGGGTAACGGGTGGAGGTGAAGAGCATGCGGTCCAGCTTGATGCGGCCGGTTTCGTGGTCTACCTCGTACTTGTTGCGGTTTCCCTTGGGGATCTCGATCGTGACGTCGAACTCCACGAGTGCCTCCCAGCTGTTGTCCGGTGCTTGCCGATGAGGAGCGGCGAGCGGGCCGCTCCGGGACGGGCGGCTTCAATGGCACTAGTGTGGCTCACGACGCCGCCTGAGGCTGGGATCCTGTCACATGACCTGGCCGCGGTGGCAAACCCAGACCTGTCTCATGACGCGGAGGACCAGTGCGTAAGGCCACGATCGGAGCCCTGACAGCAGCGACGCTTCTCGTTGCCGGGGGCTACTACGGGCTGGCTGACGCCCTCGACGTCCTGCCCGGCCCGCTGACGGTCGCTCCGGCCACCAACGAGCTCCAGCCCTTCCCGAGCACGACCACGGCCACGCCGTCGGTCCAGGCAGCAGCCGGGCTGTCCGCCTCCGCCCCGGTGCCACAGGCTGAGGTCCTGGCCGGCTACGCCCAGACCCTGGCCACTGACGAGCTGGTCGGCACCGCGAGCACCGCAGTGGCGATCATCGACGTCGCCACCGGTCAGACCCTCGTGGATCACAACGCCTCCACGGCGCTGACCCCGGCCTCCTCCAACAAGCTGCTCACGGCCTGGGCGAGCCTGTCCACGCTCGGCGCGGACCACCGCATGACCACCTCGGCCACCTTCCAGGACGGCACCCTGACGCTCGTGGGCGGCGGGGACGTGCTCCTGGCTGCCGACGCCGGTGACCCGGACGCCGTCGTCGGTCACGCGGGCCTGGGGGACCTGGCTCGCGACGTCGCCGCCAAGCTGGCCGACCAGGCAGTGACCAGCGTCAAGCTCGCGCTGGATGACACCCTCTTCACCGGGGCCACCTTCTCCCCGGACTGGGAGGCCGGCAACGAGGCCTGGGTCGCCCCGATCCAGCCGCTCATGATTGACGTCACCTCCTACGGCGGCACAACCGCCTACCCCCAGGACCCGGCCATGGAAGCCGCCCAGGCCTTCGCCACGGCGCTGACGGCAGCCGGCATCAGTATCGAGGGGGACATCACCCGCTCCCACGTCGCTGAGGGCACCAGCGTCATCGCCTCGGTGGACTCCGCCCCCTTGTCGGAGATCCTGGCTGTCTCGCTCAAGGCCTCGGACAACACGATGACGGAGGTCGAGGGGCGGGTCCTGGCCGCGGCCACCGGCCACGAGGCGAGCTTTGCCGGTGCGGCGCAGGCCGTGCTGGAGCGGCTCAAGGCCGACGGCTTCGACGTCTCGGACGTCACGATGCTCGACTGCTCCGGCCTGGCCCGGGCAGACAGGGTGCCAGCCCGTCTGCTCGCCCAGATCCTGGCCCGGGCCGCGGGGGATGACGGCGGGACCGTCGGCCGCTCGCTCATCACCGCCCTGCCGGTGGCCGGGCTGGACGGCACGCTGCACGACCGCTTCACGGAGGGGGCGGCCACCGGCACGGTACGCGCCAAGACCGGCTCCCTGGACCAGACCGCGTCCCTGAGCGGAACGGTGGTCACTCGCCAGGGCCGGCTGCTGGCCTTCTCCGTCATCGTCGACGGTTTCGAGGCCGGCGGCCTGTACTCGGCCCGGGTGGCCCTGGACCAGGACCTGGTCACGCCGATGGCTGACTGCGGCTGCCGGGGCTGATCATCGCGCTCGCGCCCGCGGCCGCGTCGTGCCAGACTCGTCCTGCGGTTTCATTTATGTATCGTCTCCAGCCGCACGGAGGGTGAACGTGGACGCCACTGACATGGGTAGCGACCTGGCACAGGTTCTTATCTCGCAGGAGGAGATCGCCCAGCGGCTCGATGAGATGGCCACCCAGATCGACGCGGACTACGAGGGCAAGGACATCCTGCTGGTGGGTGTGCTCAAGGGAGCCGTCTACGTCATGGCGGACCTCTCGCGCCGTCTGCACCGCAGCGCCCCCATGGACTGGATGGCCGTGTCCTCCTACGGCTCGGGGACCAAGTCCTCCGGCGTGGTGCGCATCCTGAAGGACCTGGACGCGGACCTGACCGGCCGCCACGTGCTCATCGTCGAGGACATCATCGACTCCGGCCTCACCCTGTCCTGGCTCGTGGGCAACCTCTCCAGCCGCGGGGCCGCCAGCGTCGAGATCGCCACGCTCCTGCGCAAGCCGGAGGCGGCCAAGGTGGAGGTGGACGTCAAGTACGTCGGCTTTGACATCCCCACGGAGTTCGTCGTCGGCTACGGCCTGGACTACGCCGAGCGCTACCGCAACCTGCCCTTCATCGGGACCCTGCGCCCTGAGGTCTACGGGGGCTGAACATGCGCAGCGAGATCTTTGCCCAGTCCCACGCGGAGCAGCAGTCGACCCAGCGCTGGACCCTGCAGTCCTCCAGGATGCTGCGCGTGCTCATGGGCCCTGAGGTCATCGCCGCCCAGGGCGCCATGGTCGCCTACCAGGGGCAGATGGACTTTAAGTACCAGGGAGCCCGCTCACTGGGCGGGATGCTGAAGAAGGCTGTGTCCGGCGAGGGCGGCAACCTCATGCGCGTGTCCGGGCAGGGTGAGGTCTTCTTCGCCCGCTCGGCGCAGCGGATCTTCCTGCTGGAGCTGGAAGGGGACGTCCTGACGATCAACACCCGCTCCCTGCTCGCCTTCGACGCGACCCTGGACTACGACGTGACGGCCATGGGCAACGCCGGCCTGCTGGCTGGCGGGCTGTTCAACCTCCAGGTCCAGGGCCACGGGGTGGCGGCCCTGTCCTGTGACGGCACGCCGATGGTGCTGGACTGCTCGGTCCAGCCCACCTACGTCGACCCGCAGGCAGCGGTGTGCTGGTCCGCCAACCTCCAGCCGCAGCTCCACTCGACCTTCAAGATGGGCTCGCTGATCGGCCGCGGCTCGGGAGAGTCCTTCCAGCTCGGTTTCCACGGTCCCGGCTTCGTTGTCGTCCAGCCCTCGGAGGGCCAGCCCGTCGTCGCCGCCAGCTGAGGGGGATCGCGGACCGACGCCGCTGCTCCCCTATAGGGGATCTGCACGCCTGAGGCGAACGAAGCCCCTGCCTCGTGGTACGCGCACGAGGTTGTCGGATACCGTCAGGTGATCACATGCGCGAAGGGAACACACCTCGATGAGTGACACTGGTCAGCCCGGCGGCAAGCGCCCCGCAGACACCAAGGACAAGAAGGGCGGTTCGCCCTCGGGCCGCAGCTCGAAGCGGGACAAGGGCTCCAAGCAGCGTAAGCGTGGCCCGCTGGCCAGCCCGCTGATGTGGGCGGCTCCGCTGGTGCTCCTGGCACTGCTGGGGTGGGTGCTCCTGTCCGCCCTGGGGGGCTACCGTGCGATCGATACCTCCGACGGTCTGGCGATCCTCCAGGACTCGCCGCAGACGGTGAAGTTCGTCACCGTCATCGACGGCACCCAGCGCGTGGAGCTGGAGCTGACGCAGAGCTACACGCTCAAGGCCAAGGAGTCCGGCCAGACTGACCAGAAGCTCGGCAAGAAGGTCCAGTTCACCTTCACTGACGCCCAGGCCGAGCAGGTGGACAAGCTCGTTCAGGACGCCAAGCCCTCGGGTGGCTTCAACTCCGTCGTGCCGACGGCGAGCTGGTGGTCCTCCATGCTCCAGCTCATCGTGCCCATGCTTCTGCTGCTGGGCGCGATGTGGTGGTTCATGGGCCGAATGGCCGGTGGGCGCGGCGGAGCGATGGGCTTCGGCAAGTCCAAGGCCAGGGTGGGTTCCAAGGAGATGCCCGAGGTCACCTTTGACGACGTCGCCGGCGAGGACGAGGCCGTGGAGGAGCTGGAGGAGATCCGCGAGTTCCTGTCTGAGCCGGAGAAGTTCCAGGCCGTGGGAGCCAAGATCCCCAAGGGCGTGCTGCTCTACGGTCCGCCCGGAACCGGTAAGACGCTGCTGGCCAAGGCCGTGGCCGGAGAGGCCGGCGTGCCTTTCTTCTCCATGTCCGGCTCGGAGTTCGTCGAGATGTTCGTCGGCGTGGGTGCCTCGCGCGTGCGCGACCTGTTCGAACAGGCCAAGGAGAACGCTCCGGCCATCATCTTCGTTGACGAGATCGACGCCGTCGGCCGTCACCGCGGCTCGGGCACGGGCGGCGGTCACGACGAGCGAGAGCAGACCCTCAACCAGCTGCTGGTGGAGATGGACGGCTTCGACGCCTCGACCAACGTCATCCTCATCGCGGCCACGAACCGTCCTGACGTGCTCGACCCCGCGCTGCTGCGTCCGGGGCGCTTCGACCGCCAGGTCGCCGTCGAGGCTCCGGACATGGCCGGGCGCGCCGCGATCCTGCGCGTGCACGCCAAGGGCAAGCCGATGACCCGCGACGTCGACCTTGACCAGGTCGCCAAGCGCACCCCCGGCTTCACCGGCGCGGACCTGGCCAACGTCCTGAACGAAGCGGCGCTGCTCACGGCCCGCTCCAACGCCCAGCTCATTGACAACCGGGCGCTGGACGAGGCGATCGACCGCGTCATCGCCGGTCCCCAGAAGCGTACCCGCGTCATGAACGACCACGAGAAGGCCGTCACGGCCTATCACGAGGCCGGCCACGCCCTGTGCGCTGCTGCCGGCGCCTACTCCGATCCGGTCACCAAGGTCACCATCCTGCCCCGTGGCAAGGCACTGGGCTACACGATGGTCATGCCCTCGGATGACAAGTACTCCACGACCCGCAACGAGCTGCTTGACCAGCTCGTCTACGCCATGGGCGGCCGTGCGGCCGAGGAGCTGGTCTTCCGCGACCCGACCACCGGCGCCTCCAACGACATCGAGAAGGCCACCGCCACCGCCCGCAAGATGGTGACCGACTACGGCATGACCCGCTCGGTGGGTGCGGTCAAGCTCGGCACCACCGAGAACGAGACGGTGCTGGGGCTATCCGCCACGCAGCGCGACTTCTCTGAGCAGGTGGCGGCCAGCGTCGACGTCGAGGTACGCGCGCTCATGGACGCCGCCCACCGCGAGGCCTGGGAGATCCTCACCCGCAACCGCGCGGTCCTGGAGGAGCTGGCTACCCAGCTGCTGGAGAAGGAGACGCTGCTGGAGAAGGACCTGGAGCGCATCTTCGCGCCGGTGGTCAAGCAGGGTGAGCGACCGCTGTGGCGCTCGGACGAGTCCCTGGTCCTGGAGGGGGACCTCGCGGCGGGTACCTACTTCTCCGGCTCCTGCCTACCGCGTCGCCGCGCGGTGGGGGATGACGCGGCCGCGAGCCCGGCCGAGGCTCCCGCGGCGGGCGAGGTGGCCGAGCCTGCTGCGCCGGTGGACGGGGGCGAGGCATGAGCGAGGACCAGGACCCTGGTACCCGGACGCGTGGCTCCGGCCCTTCGCCACGCCCCTACGACGCCGAGGGCGTACGCCGGGCGGTGCGGGACCTGCTGATCGCGATCGGGGAGGACCCGGACCGCGATGGTCTGCGGGAGACCCCTGACCGGATGGCCCGGGCGTATGAGGAGATGTTCGCGGGCCTACGCGAGGACCCCGGTGCTCACGTGGAGAAGGTCTTCGACGTCGGCCATGACGAGATGGTCCTGGTGCGTGACATCCCGATGTACTCGGTGTGCGAGCACCACCTCCTGCCCTTCCACGGGGTCGCCCACATCGCCTACATCCCCAGTGAGGACGGGCACGTGACGGGTCTGTCAAAGCTCGCGCGGCTGGTCGAGGGCTACGCGCGCCGCCCACAGGTCCAAGAGCGTCTGACGGCTCAGGTGGCTGACGCCATGGTCGAGCGCCTGGGCGTGCGGGGCGTGCTCGTCGTCGTCGAGGCCGAGCACCTGTGCATGTCGATGCGCGGGGTGCGCAAGCCCGGGGCCTCCACGGTGACCTCGGCGGTGCGTGGGCAGCTGCGTGCGGCGGCCACGCGAGCTGAGGCCATGAGCCTCATCCTGGGACGCCACTGACTGCCACTGACGCAGAAGGCGGCCCCCACCAGCGGTGGGGGCCGCCTTCGTGCTCAGCCTGCTCAGGCCCAGGGGTCCACGAGGATGCGGATGGGGTTACCCGCCTTCTTCTCCAGGTGCTCGATCCCGGTGGCGATGTCCCGCAGTGGCACCACCTCCGAGATCGACTCGCTCAGGTCCAGCCGGCCGTAGCGCAGCATCTCGGCGAGCATCGCGATGTCCTGGGTCTGGTAGCCCAGGTGTCCCAGCACCTGCTTGCTGCGCAGGTTGAAGGTGAGGAAGTCGCCGAGATTCATGTCCTTGTCGCTCATGCCCACGGTGACGACCTTGCCGTGGTTGTCCAGGCTCTCGACCGCCTGGCGCAGCGTGGAGGGGATGCCGACGGCGTCGAAGGCGACGTCGATCATGCGCCCGCCGGTGGCTTGGGTCAGGTGCTCCAGAAGCTTGGGGTCGTCGGCCCTGAAGACGTGGTCAGCCCCCAGCCGCTTGGCCCGCTCCAGGCACTGGTCGTTGAGGTCGATGCCGATGATCGGCACGGCGCCGGCCAGCCGTGCGAGCTGGACGATGTGCGTGCCTACCCCGCCCAGGCCCCATACGGCCACGGCGTTGCCGGGGTGGACCTTGCCGGTGCGCACGACGGCGCCGAAGGGAGTGGACACGGCGTCGGCGAGGATGGCGGCTTCCTTGAGGTCCACCTCGTCAGGTACCCGGGTCATGCCCACGGCGTTGGCGATGGTGTACTGCGCCCAGCCGCCGTCGTAGGCGAAGGCCATGAGCTGGAGGTTGAGGCAGGCGGTGAAGTCTCCGCGGCGACACATGCGGCAGGTCAGGCACGGGCGCCCGGCCGAGGGGATGACGCGGTCGCCGACCTGCCAGCCGGCCACGCCGGGGCCGAGGGCGTCGATGGTGCCGGCTGCCTCGTGACCCTGGGTCACCACAGGCAGCAGGTCCGGGAAGTAGCCGTGGATGAGGGACAGGTCGGAGTGGCAGATGCCGCAGTAGGCCACCTTGACGCGTACCTGGCCTGGGCCGGGCTCCGGAATCGGAATCTCCTCAACCGTCACGCGTCGGCCCTCGGCGTAGAAACGCTCGGCGAGCATCATGTCGGGCATGTGATCACATCCTTGGAATCAGTAACAGAGCCGGCTCGGTGCCGGATCCCGACGATGTCATCGTAGGCCGAATGTCCTAGGTGCGTGGTGGGAATGGGGATCAGCCGTGTGCCATGAGTCCTTGGTGGAGGTTTGGGGTGTGCGCGGTGCCCACGGTGCGCCGGCAGCGAGATCCCGGCGTGAGCCAGGCAGGCACGTTAGGCTGGGGCGGTGAACCAGGCTGATCTTCTCGCTCCGTCGCCGCTGCCGGAGCGCCTGAGCGCTGCCACGCGCCAGGGTCGCACGCTGGTCATGGGGATCATCAACGTCACGCCGGACTCTTTTTCCGACGGCGGCCGCTGGCTCGCGGCGGACAAGGCCGTCGAGCACGGCCTGGAGCTCCTGCGCCAGGGGGCCGACCTGCTGGACGTGGGTGGGGAGTCCACCCGTCCCGGTGCCAGCCGCGTCAGCCCCGCCGAGGAGACCGATCGCGTCCTGCCGGTGGTTCGTGAGCTGGTGGCCGCAGGCGCAGTGGTCTCGGTGGACACCATCCACGCCGCCACGGCCGAGGCCGTCACGCAGGCCGGTGCCCTCATCATCAACGACGTCTCTGGTGGGCTCGCCGATCCCCGCATGCACGGCGTCGTCGCGCGGGCCGGTGTGGTCTACATCTGCCAGCACTGGCGCGGCAACCCCGAGACCATGGACCAGCTGACCGACTATGGCGGCGACGTCGTGGCGGGGGTGAAGGCTGAGCTGCGCCAGCGCCTGGATGAGCTCGAGGCTGCGGGGGTCGATCCTGCCCAGGTGGTCGTCGACCCAGGACTGGGCTTCGCCAAGACCCACGAGCAGTCCTGGCAGCTGCTGGCGGCCACGGCTCGCCTGCGCCAGGACCTGGGGCGCCCTGTCCTCATCGGTGCCTCGCGCAAGCGCTTCCTGGCTGGCGCCGTCGCCGCCGATCGTGCCGGGGACCCGACCTCGCGCGACGCCGCAACCGCTGCTACCTCTGCCCTGGCCGGCGCCGCCGGCGCCTGGGCCGTCCGAGTCCACGAGGTCCCGGCCAACCGGGACGCCGTCATGGCTGCCTCCTTCTGGAAGGAATCACGATGAGCACCGTCCTGACCCAGGACCAGATCCGACTGACCGGGCTGTCGGCCCGCGGCTACCACGGCGTGCTCCCCAGCGAGCGCGAGGAGGGGCAGCTCTTCGTGGTCGACGCCGAGCTGCGCCTGGGCGTGCGGGGCACGGCGGTGGCTGCCGTGACTGACTCCCTGAGGGACGCCGTTGACTACTCGGCGGTGGCCGCGGCGATCGTTGACGTCATCGAGGGTGAGCCGGTTAACCTCATCGAGACCCTGGCGGCGCGCGTGGCTGAGGCTGCTCTGGCCTTTGAGGCGGTGCGTGAGGTCGAGGTGACGGTGCACAAGCCGCAGGCGCCTTTGGAGGTGGCCTTCGAGGACGTCTCGATGACGATCGTGCGTCGCAGCGAGGAGGACCTGACTGCCGCGCCGTCGGCCGGCAGGTCAGCCTTCCTGGCCGCACCGCCGGCACCCGCCGCGCCGGCCGCCCACGCTGCTGCGCCGCCACTGCCCGAGCCTGGGGCGGAGTCCGCGGCCTCGCCCGTGGTCTCATCCGTGGAGGAGGCCGCTGCGGCGGCGCCCCCGGCGGTGGAGGACTCCTCGCCCCTGGCGCAGGAGCTTCCCGAGGCGCCGCTCGCCGTCCAGGTTCAGGATGCGCTCATCGCAGGGATCGCGCCGGAGCCGCCCGCTCCGGCTGACGCGCTGGGAGCCGGAGCGGTGGCCTCCGCCGTCGGGCTGGCCGGTGCCGCCGGCATGGCTGAGGCCGTGGGACTGCTGGACGAGGACGCCGCGGTACCGGTACAGGAGGAGGCCGCGTCCGAGGACCTGGCGGCGCCACTGACCGAGCCCGCGCAGGATGAGGCTGGGCAGGAGGAGGTCGCGCAGGAGTCTGCCGCGTCCGCGGAGCCGATGCCGGCTGACCAGGGTGGGCAGGCCCCGGCGCCAGCCCCTGAGCCTGCTCCCGCACCGCCGGCTCCACGCGACCTGCTGGCGCAGACCCCAGAGCAGGCGGTCGAGGCCGTCATCGCCCTGGGCGGCAACGTGGGAGGTGTTGTCCCGGCGCTGCGCCAGGCCGTGAGCACACTGCGCTCGACGCCGGGCGTGACAATCACTGACGTGGCCCCTCTGGCCCGCACGGCCGCCGTCGTCCCTGAGGGGGGAGCCGAGCAGCCCGACTACCTCAACACGGTGGTCCTGGTGACGACGACCCTTGCTCCGCGCGAGCTCCTGGCCGTGTGCCAGGGCCTGGAGGCTGATGCCGGCCGCGTGCGCACCGAGCCCAAGGGTCCGCGCACCCTGGACGCGGACATCATTACCTACGAGGGTGTGTCCTCGACCGACCCCGAGCTCACGCTGCCGCATCCTGCTGCCGCCCAGCGCGCCTTTGTCCTGGTGCCCTGGGCCCAGGCAGATCCCTTCGCTGAGATCGGGGACCAGTCCGTGGCCGCCCTGGCAGAGGTCGCTCCTGACCGTGAGGGTGTGCGTTGGCTCGCCCTGGACTGGCTGGACTCCGACCACCTGCCTGCCCTGCCGACCGGCCAGTACGTGGCGCCGCCGCTGCCCCAGGAGGCCCCAGTGGCTCAGCAGGAGGCAGCTGCGGCGCCCGCTCCCGAGGCGCCTGCCGAGCCTGCCCCTGCCCCTGAGCCTGCACCCGTGCCAGAGCCCGCACTCGCGCCAGTCCCGGAGCCTGCTCCGGTTCCAGAGCCTGCGCCTGAGGCGGATCCTGAGCCCGCACCCGCGCCGGAGCCGGCACGCGAGGAGCTGAGCGTGCCTGAGGCGGACCTCGCTGCCGCACCTGTGGACGAGGTAGCCCCCAGCCCCGAGGTCCCTGCCCCCGCCTCGGCGTCCTCCCCGGCCTGGCCTGCCTCTGCGGTTCCCGCGCCCCCGGTGCCCCCGGCTCCGCCGTCGACCTCAACCCCTGACCCTGCTGCCGTGCCGTCTTCGGAGACTAATGACACCTCAGCGCTCACACCGGACCCCGCTGCCTTCCCCACGGCCGTGGACGCGGACGGCAAGGAGGAGTGGGCGCAGCCGCTTGGCTGGGACGAGGTGATCGGCGGACGGGACGGGCAGTCCTGATGCGCCGCACGCGCTGGACCGGCGTCCTCGCGTGCTTCGCCACGTCGGCCGTCGTCAGCTGGGTCGCCCTGGACCTTGTGCTGCGTCACCGTGGCTGGGTCCCTGCCCTCACCCCCTGGGGAGCGGCGGTGGCCCTCGCGGTGGCTCTGGTAGTGCTCGTGGCCGGCCACGCCGTGCGCCGCATGCGGGAGCACCGCCCGACCTGGATGACGCCGACCGGTGCCGCGACCACCGCGGCCGCCGCCCAGGCCTCGGCCATCGTCGGCGCCATCGTGGCCGGCGTCTACGCAGCCGAGCTGGCGGTGGCACTGATCGCTCCGGCTTCCCCAGCGATGGACACCCTGGGATGGACCGCCGGTGGCTGCCTGATCGCCTCCCTGGCGTGGTGCGTGGCAGGCGTGGTGGTCGAGCACTGGTGCGCGATCGACATGAGCGATGACGACGACGAGGACGGCTCGTCCGGCTCGGCGCTACCCAGCGGCGGCGCGACGGCCTGAGCCTGGCGAAGGAGGGGCTTCCTCCTGGCGGAGGAGGCGGGCAGACGTGCTGGCGTGAGAGGCTGGAAACCCCAGCCCCCGCAAGGAGCCACCGTGACTGCTTCCCGTCCGACCGAGTCCACTGCCCCTGAGCCCGGCCGGCCCGCCGATCCCGCCTCCGTCTCGCCTTTCAAGCCTGAGGGCGTGGAGTTTCGCCCCGTTTCGCCCAAGCTGATCACTGCCCGCCTGACGGTCAACCTCGGCTTCGACGCCGTGGTCATCATCGTCTTCCTCGTACTCGGCGCCATGCACAGCCACTGGTGGTTCCTGGGAGCGGGCGCGACGACGGCGACCACCTTGTGGGAGGCCTGGCTCATTCCTCGCCAGGTGCGTGCCATGGGCTACGCGCTGGGGGAGGACCACCTGCTGTGGCGTAAGGGCATCATGTTTCGTCACCTCTCGGTGGTCCCCTACGGACGCATGCAGTTCGTGGACACCTCCCAGGGCCCGCTGGCCCGCCACCTCGGTATCGCGGAGGTCAAGCTCCACACGGCCTCGGCCTCCACTGACGCCACGATCAACGGCCTGCCGGTGGCTGAGGCCGAGCACCTGCGCCAGCTGCTGTCCGAGCGCGGCGAGGAGAGGATGAGCGGGCTGTGAGCGCCAGGAAGAACGGCACGGACGCGGCCGAGCGCTCGATCAGCCTGCCGCAAGGACTCCAGTGGCAGCGCATGCACCCCGTCACCCCGCTGCTGGAGGGGTGGAAGGTCATTGCCGCGCTCCTGGCCTTCCTCACCTACCAGAACGCGGATGAGGCCTACCAGGCCTACCAGGCCATCTCCAAGGAGGGCCTGCCCTTCAGCCAGTCCCAGCTGGTGTGGATCCTTCCTGCAGTGGGAGCGGTCCTGGTGCTCCTGGGCATCGCCTTGTTCCTGGGCTGGCGTTACAAGACCTATGCCGTGGACCGTGACGGTGTCTACCTGCGCTCGGGGGTGCTGACCAAGCAGCTGCGGATCGCGCGCCTGCCGCGGATCCAGTCCGTCGACGTCGTCCACCCGTTGCTGGGCCGGGTCTTCGGGCTCGGGCAGCTGACGGTCGAGGTGGCCGGCAGCGGCGACTCCCGGGTGGTGCTGGGTTACCTGCCCACCGCGCGGTTGGAGGAACTGAGGGACCTCATCCTTGACCTGGCGGCTGGCGCGCAGACCAACGGAGCCGGGCGAGCAGCCTCTGACCGGGCGAGCCAGGAGCCTGGGAGCGCTGAGGCGCCGGAGGCGGCCACGGCGTCGCCCCTGGCGGCGCCGGCGCAGGACGGAGGCCCAGCCGGGGCCGGGCTGGCGCCACGAGGCTTTGAGGATGCTGCGGCTGCGCCGCTGGCCGGCGGCCGGCAGCGTGAGGAGTACCCGCTGTACGAGGTGGACACGAAGGTCCTCATCGGCTCGATCCTGCGTTCGGCGGCCATCGTGACGACCGCCGTGATCGTGGTGGTCTTCGCGATCTTGTTCGTGGTGACTCTCACTGCGAGCGATACCGCGGACCTGGGAGAGCTCATCGGCGTGATCGTGCCGATGGCGATCATGCCGCTGACCGCCGTCGGCGTCGTGTGGGGGCGCTTCAACCGGGGGTGGCGCTTCCGTGCCTTTGCCACCCCGGCTGGCATCCGCGTGCGCTACGGCCTGACGGCGGACACCTCCTCCACGCTGCCACCCGGGAGGGTGCACGCCGTGAGCCTGCAGCAGGGGCCGCTGTGGCGTGGCAAGGACTGGTGGAAGGTCGTGGCCTGTGTGGCCGGGCGTGAGAGCGTGGACTCCTCCTCGGGCCAGGTACAGGAAAACGGCTCGAACATCCTGCTGCCGGTGGGAGACCGTGACACAGCGCTGCGAGCCCTGTGGCTGGTGACCCCTAACCTGGGGGTGGCTGACCCCGACGCCCTGCTGGAGGCCGTCCTGTCAGGCATGGACGACGACGGCGTGGGGGACCCGGGGGCGCCCATCGGCTCGCCTGAGCGTGGCCTGATCCGTATCAGCCCCCGGGGACGGGTCTTCTCTCCCCTGGCCTGGTGCCGCGAGGGGATCGTGCTGACCGATACCTGCGTCATCCTGCGTACGAGCCGGTTGTGGAGGAACACCAGCGTGGTGCCCTACGAGCGGATCCAGTCGGTCAACATCAGCCAGGGGCCGCTGGCCCGACGTCGCAGGCTGGCCAAGATCGAGCTGTGCATGGTGAGCATCGGTCAGGTGTCCACCGGGATGTCCAACCTCGATCTGGGGGACGCTGCCGCGCTGGAGCGCGTTATCTCTGATCGGGCGCTGCGGCGTCGTCGGGCCGAGAGGATTGACCGCTGGCTGGCCAGGGCCGTGGCCGAGCCTGCTGCCTGACGTCCAGGCGTGAGACGATCACGCCATGACTGAGCCACACTCCTGCGCCAACCCGGTCGTTGAGCCTGAGACCTCTCGGCCAGGGCGGCTCGGGGTCGGCATCATCTCAGCCGGCAAGGTCGGCGCGGTCCTCGGTTCGGCCCTGCGGGCGGTGGAGCACCAGGTCATCGGCGTCCACGCCGTCTCGCAGGCCTCGCGTGAGCGGGCTGAGGTCATGCTGCCGGGCGTCCCGGTGCTGGAGGTGGAGGAGATCATCCGCCGCGCCGAGCTCGTGCTGCTGGCCGTGCCTGACGATGCCCTGGCAGACCTGGTCACTGGCCTGGCTGAGCTCGGGGCGTGGCAGATGGGCCAGATCGTGGTGCACACCTCCGGGCGCTACGGCATCGAGGTCCTCGCGCCGGCGCAGGCGGCCGGTGCGATTCCGATCGCCCTGCACCCGGCCATGACCTTCTCCGGCATGTCCACGGACCTGGCCAGGCTCACGGGCTGCCCGATGGCGGTGACGGCGCCGCCGGCCTTCCTGCCGATCGGGCAGGCGCTGGCGGTCGAGCTGGGTGGGGAGCCCTTTGTGCTGGCGGAGTCGGCGCGGGCGGCCTACCACGCGGCGCTGGCCCACGGAGCGAACCACCTGGTGACGCTCGTGGGGCAGGCCGTGCGGGCGCTGACGGCGGCTGGCGTGGAGGACGGGGCGGCGACTCTTCGCCCGCTGCTCAGTGCAGCCTTGGGCCGTGCGCTGCACGAGGGGGCGGACCAGGCGCTGACCGGGCCGGTGGCACGGGGGGACGCCGGGACCGTCCAGGCGCATCTGGAGGCGCTCTCGCAGCTGCGTGATGATGAGGGGAAACCGCTGGAGGACGTGGTAGCGACCTATCGGGCTCTGGCCCGGGCAACGGTGGACCGCTGCGAGTCCACCGGCCAGATCCAGGCAGCGGCGGCGGAGCACCTACGCGGAGTCCTGGGCTGAGACCAGTGCCAGCCGACCACCTGCGCGCCCTGCGA
>OKWK01000134.1_pt1 | contig 83557 bp, 82 predicted proteins | sample 1607181 | NCBI WGS metagenome assembly OKWK01 (sample SAMN07501053, study PRJEB24779) | human gut metagenome | isolation source: stool | host: human infant | place: USA: Pittsburgh, PA
AATGTCCCCTATAAATTATAGGTTACATTCCGCTTAATATATTATTAAATTTGTTCCGTGTTTACGGGTTCACTTCAGAGCCTCGGCTCCTTTTTTTTGTATATTTTTAAAGCTCTATTTTTATCTTTACTATTCTTTTAAGATTTTTATTATAATAATTTTAAAAATATCTTCCTTTTCTTTGATAAAACCTTTTCATTGTATTACAATTAAATAAGAGGTGGTAGATATGAAGTTAAAAACCATGAGCCTAGATAATGCTCTCTTAAAGAGTTTAAAAGACTACATAGATACTTTTGATAATAAGGAAAACAATATTATTAGTATTCTTCACTATGCTCAAGATATTTTTGGATATCTTCCAAAGGAACTCCAAATTTATATAGCAAGACTTACTAATCTTCCTGCAAGCAAAATAAATGGTATAGTAACTTTTTATTCCTTCTTTAATGAAAAGAAAATGGGAAAATTTAAAGTCGACGTCTGTCTTGGTACAGCTTGCTTTGTTAAGGGCTCAGAAGAAATTATGAAGGCCTTTAGAGATGAATTAAATGTGGATGGAGATGGACTTAGTGAAGACGGAATATTTAATGTCAATTCTATTAGATGTGTTGGTGCCTGTGGCATTGGTCCAGTAGTTCGTGTAAATGACAAAATTTATGGTCATGTTGAAGTGACAGATGTAAAAGAAATTATTGCATCTCACAGAAAAGAATTAGAAGAAGTAAGTAAATAGAAAAACTATACAAAGGAGGTAATTATGGCAAAAATAGATTCCTTGGAAAAACTTCTTTCTATAAAAGAATCAAGGCATCACCAAACTATTTTAAGAGATATTGGCGAAATGCAAGACGATGATGTTATAGAAATTTTTATAACTGGCAACGAAAGAGAAAAATACGCAGAAATCGAAAAAGTTTTTGATGACTTAAAAAGTTTTGTTCGTGCAAAGGGAATGCGCAACTGCAAATTTTTATTTAAAGATGATCCAAATCAAAAAGAAAAGTTTAACATTGAAATAAAATTTAATGTCTGTGCAAATGTAAAAAGCGATTCTCTTAACACTGATGCTATAAAAGATTTTATCTTAAATGTTGCTTCTATGAAGAGTCAAACCCTCGAATACGAAAAAGAGGTGTCACATGAATAATTTAAGATTACAAATACTTATTTGCAAGGGAACTGGTTGTGTCTCTGCAAGAAGTGATTTGATTAAAGAAAATTTTGACAGGGCAATTGAGCACTATAAAATAAAAGATGTTGAAGCAATGATTACTGGCTGCTTTGGCTTTTGTGGCGAAGGTCCAATTGTAAAAGTTGAACCCGACAATGTTTTTTACACTCATGTAAGCCCTGATGATGTAAATGAAATTGTTGCTGAACACATTATTCATGGTAGACCTGTCAAGAGACTTCTCTACAAAAATCCAAAAAACAAAGAGCCAATTTACAATCAAAAAGAAATGAGTTTTTATGGAAAACAAACTCGTGTCGCTTTAAAAAACTGTGGCAAAATTGATCCAGAAAATATTGACGACTATATTTCCTACGATGGCTATCAAGCCCTTTTAAAAGTTTTAACTGAAATGACTCCGCAAGATGTAATTGATCTTATAAAAGCATCTGGACTTCGTGGTCGTGGTGGTGGAGGTTTCCCAACTGGAATAAAATGGCAAAATACATATAATTCTCCAGGAGAAGAAAAATATATTTTCTGCAATGCTGACGAAGGCGACCCTGGTGCCTTTATGGATAGAAGTATTTTGGAAGGCGACCCAAATTCCATTGTTGAGGCTATGACTATTGGAGGATATGCAACTGGTGCAAAGCATGGCGTAGTTTATATTAGAGCAGAATATCCCCTTGCCATTCACAGACTAAAAACTGCCATTTCTCAAGCTAGAGATTATGGATTTTTAGGCAAAAATATTTTTAATTCTGGCTTTGACTTTGACATTGAAATTAGGTATGGAGCAGGCGCCTTTGTCTGCGGCGAAGAAACTGCACTTATACATTCTGTTGAAGGTAAAAGAGGCGAGCCTACTAGAAAACCACCTTTCCCTAGTGTAAAGGGCTATATGGGTAAACCTACTACTGTAAATAATGTTGAAACTTATGCAAATATCCCAAAGATTATTTTGCGTGGAACTGACTGGTTCACTTCCATGGGAACAGAAAAATCTAAAGGCACAAAAGTTTTTGCCCTAGCAGGAAAGGTAAATAATGTCGGACTTGTTGAAGTACCTATGGGCATAACTATTCGTGAAATTGTCTACGACATTGGCGGCGGTATTCCAAATGGCAAAAAATTTAAGGCAGTACAAATTGGCGGACCTTCTGGTGGCATGATCACCAAGGAAAATATTGACACGCCAATAGATTATGAAAATTTAAAGGAAATTGGCGCCATGATGGGTTCTGGTGGGCTTATTGTCATGGACGAAGACAACGACATGGTTGAGATTGCAAAATTCTATCTTGAATTTACCCAAGACGAATCTTGTGGTAAATGCACACCTTGCCGAGTTGGAACAAAAAGACTTCTTGAAATGCTTAAAAATCTTTTAGATGACAAGGGCTCAGAAGACGACCTACAAAAAATTGAGGATTTATGTCACAACATAATTAATTCGGCTGCTTGTGGCCTTGGTCAAACTGCCCCTAACCCGATTTTATCCACTATGAAGTATTTCCCTGACGAATACTTAAAGTATGCAAGACATGAAGTTAAGAGAGCCTACAAAATAAATAAGGATAAGTGCATTGGCTGTCACAGATGTGCAAGAGAATGTCCTGTAAAATGTATTTCAGGAAATCCTAAGGAAAAGCACGAAATCAATGAGGACAAGTGCATAGCCTGCGGAACTTGTTTTAAGACATGTCCTGTAGGTGCAGTTGTGGAACCTAAATAGAGGTGAATTATGATAAATTGTGTTATTAATGATAAAAAATTAAAAGTTAAGGAAGGCACGACAATCTTAGACGCCGCAAAAGAAATTGGCATCGACATCCCTACACTTTGTCATATGAAGCTTCCTAACTTTAATTACGAAAATAAACCATCAAGCTGTAGAATATGTATGGTTGAAGTTGTTGGAAGGCCAAAACTTTGTACAGCTTGTTCTGAAGAAATAACTGAAGGAATGATAGTAAAGACAGATACTCCAAAGGCAGTTGAGGCAAGAAAAATTAACCTAGAGCTTCTTCTTTCCAATCATCCAAAGGACTGTCTAGTGTGTCCTAAAAATTTAAACTGTGAACTTCAAGCCTTAGCAGAAAAAATGGGCATAAGAGAAATTGCCTACAAGGGCGAAAGAATGCAGCACAAAGTTGATGCTTCTTCAAATTCTATTTACAGAAATCCCAATAAATGTGTAATGTGTAGAAGATGCGAAACAATGTGTAATGAAGTTCAAACTGTAGGAACTCTCAGTGGACTAAATCGTGGCTTTGACGCCATAGTTGCCCCTGCCTTTAATATTCCTCTTGCTGAAAGTTCTTGTACCTTCTGTGGTCAATGTGTGGCAGTTTGCCCAACTGGTGCAATAGTAGAAATTGATGCAACGGCTAAAGTTTTTAATGCAATAAAAAATCCAAAGAAACATGTAGTAGTTCAAGTTGCCCCATCAATTAGAGTTGCTATTGGAGAACTCTTTGACATGGAAGCTGGCGAAGTTACAACTGGTAAACTTGTCACAGCTCTTAGAAAACTTGGCTTTGATGTAGTTTTTGACACAGACTTTTCAGCAGACTTAACAGTTATGGAAGAAGCAAGTGAACTGGTTGATAGAATTGAAAACAACAAAACTCTTCCAATCTTAACTTCCTGCTGTCCAGCCTGGGTTAGATTTATTGAAATGAATTATCCCGACATGTTAGACATTCCTTCAAGTTGTAAGTCCCCACAAATTATGATGGGTTCCATGGTAAAAACATATTATGCAAATAAAACAGGCATCCCTGCAAAGGACATTGTCATGGTTTCAGTAATGCCATGCACAGCAAAAAAAGCTGAGGCAGCAAGATCAGAGCTTGGTACAAAAGACATGCGTGATGTTGACTATGTCCTCTCAACCAGAGAGCTTGGCAGAATGATAAAACTTTATGGAATAGATTTTAATGGACTTGAAGAAGGAAAGTTTGATAAGTTAATGGGCGAATCTTCTGGTGCAGGAACAATTTTTGGCACAACTGGTGGAGTAATTGAAGCAGCTATAAGAACTGCCAGCGAATGGTTAACTGGCAAGGAACTTGAAAAAATTGAATTTGAAGAACTAAGAGGTCTAAAGGGCATAAGAGGAGCCCAAGTAAAAATTGGCGACTTGAATTTAAAAGTTGGCATTGCTCATGGTCTTGGCAACGCAAGAAAATTATTAGATGGCATAAGGAGCAAGAAGTACGACTTCGACGCCATAGAAATTATGGCTTGCCCTGGTGGCTGCATTGGTGGCGGCGGTCAACCTTATCACCATGGTCACGAAGAAATTCTTTTGAAGAGACAAAGAGCCCTTTATGACATTGACAAAAATAAAAAATTCAGAAAGGCTCACGAAAATCCAATGATAAAAGAAATTTATGAAAATTATCTAGGAAAGCCTTATGGAGAAAGAGCTCACGACCTACTTCATACATCTTACTCTCCAAGAGAAAAAATTTAATATTATTTTTAAAAATAAAAAGTGGAGGCTCTTGCTTCCACTTTTTTCCTTGCACATTAAAAATTATATGAAACAAAAAAGGCTCCATTAATAGAGCCTAAAATTTTATTTTTCTACTGTAACTTTTACTTCTTCCCTAACTCTCTTACTTACATCCAAATAATGCTTAGTTTTTTTCTTGTTACGAAAATCCACTTGGGCATCTCTTGCAATTCCTTCAACTGTCTTTATAGGTCCCTTAGAATCAATAATCTTATACATTTCATCGTACATTACATATTGACCCTTTTTCTCATGGACTTGCTCATAAAATCTAATCATACCATAAAAAGTAGGATCTCCTTCTTGAGCAGTTTTTTTGTCGCGAATATAAAGAACTGGTCCATTAACTCCTTTATTTTTTTCAACAATTAAATCTTTCATAAGATCTTTAGGAATTTTTATAGTGACCTTAGGATTTCCAAAAGTAAAAGTAGAGTAATCCTTATCTATTTCCTTATTTACAACTTTTTCCTCACTTTTAGTTTTTACTTCTGTATTTTTTGTCTTATTAGAATTATCTAGATCAAATTTAGGAAAAATATTCTTGCTTGGAATTTCAAAACATTCTTGGAATAATTTTAGAGCACTGTCGCTTCCCTTTAGATTTGGGTCCAATTTTTTTAAACTACTGTCAGAAAATTCATATCTAACAAGCACTTTTCCATCTTCATGATAGACATTAAGTGCTGGGAATATTGCCCTTTCATTTTCTGTTCCAATAGATGCAACAAGTCCATTCATGCTTCCCTTTTTATAAAGATTCTTGTCATAAAAATTTACAAGTTTTTCTTGAGGTGCTTCTTCAATTAAAATATTTTTCTCGAAGTCTTTTTTTACATAAAGATCAAATCCATATTTTGAAAAATCTAATTTTTTAAATATAGAAAAATCTTTCCCCTCAGCTTTAAGAGCATTTCCTATATAAACAGCCTTGTCATTAGGATTCCAACTTATATCAACATTAAGAGCTTCTGCAACATATCTAATTGGTATATAAGTGCGGTTATTATAAAGAATTGGAGCAACATCCATAGTTTTTTTCACGCCATTTGTCTCATAATCTTTGCTCTTTGTATTCATTTTCACTTCATATCCATTAGCTGAAATTTTAATGTTGCGGCTAGCTTCTTCGTAGTTGACTTTAAAATTTAAAGTTTCACTTATAAATCTCAAAGGCACATAAGTTCGATCATTGGAAATAAATCCATAATAATTTGGATCACTCTTATAGGCTGTCTCACAATCCACACCATTTATAACAAGGGGTGTGTCAAAATTATAGGCATGGACCCTTGCACCTAAAAACAAAATAAATATAAGTGCAAAAAATAATTTCTTAAATTCTTTCATTCTTATCCTCCTTCATAAATAAAAGTATTTTATAGATAATATTTTATCATATTAAATATTTTCTTTAAAATTTATATTGCCCTTAAAGTTTTTAAAGACACAAAAAAACCGCAACAAATGCTGCGGTTTTTAGTCATTTATTTAAGAGTCGGAATTAATACCATCCTCTAAGTTTCATAGCTTTATCAATTGATTTGATTGCGTACATGTAAACTCCTTCTCTAGGAACTACATCATATTCATCACAAACATGGAATACGCCTTCAATAGCTTTCATCATGTCAGCTTCTTGTTTTGCTTCAACTTCAGCTTCAGTCCAGTACATTCCGTATTGGTTTTGAACCCATTCGTAGTAAGAAACAAGAACTCCACCAGAGTTAGTTAAAATGTCTGGAGTAAGTTTAATTCCTCTTTCAGTAAGAACTTTATCTCCTTCTGGAGTAGTAGGACCATTAGCTGCTTCACAAACTAATTTAACATTAAGTTTTTTAGCAACATCACCAGTGATTACATTTTCAAGAGCAGCTGGAATTAAAATATCCCATTCTCTTGTCCAGAAATCGTCAGCAGAAATTTTTTCTGCATCTGGGTAACCAATTAGAGTGTGGTGTTCGTTCTTATAATCAAGAAGTTTTTTGAAATCTAGTCCATTTTCATTGTATAGAGCATAGTTTCCTTCTTTTTTGTCCCATTCAGCTAAAGCGTAAACTGTTCCGCCTTGTCTTTCAATGTTTTTAACTGTGAAAGATCCAACATTACCGAATCCTTGAACTGCGATTTTAGCGTTTTTGAAATCAATTCCTTCACGTTTTGCAGCTTCTCTAGTTACTACAGCAACACCAAAACCTGTTGCTTCGTTTCTTCCTTCAGATCCGCCAAGTCCAACTGGTTTACCAGTTAACATTCCGATATCTTGTCTGTCTCCGTTAACTTTGATCCATTCATCAAGGAACCAAGCCATGATTTGTCCATTAGTGTTAACGTCTGGTGCTGGAATATCAATTCTTTCACCAAGATATTTGTAAAGTCCTCTTATCCAACCTCTTGAAAGTTGTTCTAATTCTCTATCAGATAGTTCAGATGGATCTACACAAATACCACCTTTTCCTCCACCGTATGGAAGACCAAGTGCTCCACCTTTGAAAGTCATCCAAAGAGAAAGAGCTTTAACTTCATCAAGGTTTACATTTGGATGGAATCTAACTCCGCCCTTAGAAGGACCAACTGCTGATGAGTGAGCTGATCTCCAACCTTTGAAAACTTTAACTGAACCGTCATCCATTTTTACTGGAATAGAAATTTCAATAACTCTTTCAGGTTCTTTTAGAAGTTCATAAACTGCTGGGTCGCAACCTAGCTTTTCACATGCAGCCTTAACTTTTTGTTGAGCTGCTACTAACGGATTTAAAGTATCTGTCATTTTTTTACACTCTCCTTTATGTATATCGTGATAACCATTTCTTACAGTCATAATTATATCAAATAGACAAATTAAGTTCAAGGATTGAGGATAACTTTAACGATTTGTTTATATTTATACTTTTAGATTTGATTTTTATTTTTTTTTCAAATAAATTAATTCAATTCGTAAACAATAGTAAAGTTTTTTTTATTTTTTTTATTTATTTATTTATATTTTTTCTATTAAAAATTCTATTAATTATTTTACTGTAAGAATATGTAATCATTTTCATCATCTTCTTAAAAGTAAAATTGAAACCTTATAAAAAAACCACGACTAAAAAGTCGCGGCTTTATTTATTTTATCATTTGCCCTGCGGCAATATATATGAAGATTAAAGTCCAATCGTAAATTATGTGAATAATATAAGTTACACTTAAATTTTTCGAAATAACATAGGACATACTTAAACCAGTTCTAATTATTGAAATTATTAAAACTGCCTGTAAAATATTAAAATCATAGGTTGAAAGGTGCATTGCTCCAAAAATTATTGATGAAATTAATATTGCAAGTATTGTCTTAATTATATTATTTTCAATTTTTACCTTATTAATAATAAATAGAAAAGGGATAATAAAAATAATTTCTTCAGCAATAAATTGAATCAATGTTGAAAGGAAAAAGCTTTTGAAATTATCTTCTGTCAAAACATCAAAAATTGGATTGTTACTGCCCTCTATTCCAAGTTTTTGCACTAGAATTGATGAAATTACAATTGCTATAAGGGAAAAACCAAGACCAATAATTATATAAAGTACATCCTTGGCCCTTATAGGTAAAAATATTTTCTTAATAAATTTTTTATCTATAAGTAAAAGTGATAGAAGAGAAATTGCACTAACAGCACTTGCCATTATTATTTCATTATTTATTTTTAAGGCATAAAATAAAAGGCTAACTCCATAAAAGGAAGCAAGAGTTAAAATTAGCGCAAGAATCCACTTCCAAGTTTTTGCTTCTATTTTTGGGTAATCTCTATTCATTTAGCACCAAATTTTACTAAGCCATTATCTGTCAAAAGATAGTCTAGTTTTTTGTCATAATCTTCGTGAATAACTTTTTCTACAATTTGATCTGAATAGCCAATGCCCATTTTTATGGTATCAACTTTGGCAAAAAATTTGTCATAATATCCTCCGCCATAGCCAAGTCTATAGCCTTCTTTATCAAAAGCAAGTCCTGGCGTAATTGTTAAATCCACATCTTTTACTTCTTCGCCAGATTTTGGTTCAAGTATTCCCATTTTATTTTTTTCTAGATCTTCTATTCCTTTTACTTCAACAGCAATCATTTCACTGCCTTTTACAAGGGGTACCAAAAGTTTTTTGCCATCTTCAATTATCATGTTAATGATTTTTTTTGTATCCACTTCACTTTTATAGGATATAAATATAAATACAGATTTTGCATTTTTATAAATTTCTAAATTTTTTAGTTCTTCTCTAATTTTTTCATTTTTTTCATCTCTATTTTGAATTTCTGATCTTACTTTTGTATATTTTTTTCTAAGTTCTTTTTTATCCATTTAAATCTCCTTATTTTCACAAATTTCTTTGTAATCACACTTATCACAGCTACATGTAGAATTATAGTCTCCAGAAGTAATGCTATTTGTCATATAAATTATCTCTTCTTCAACTTTTTTTAATAAGTTACTTAATTCTTCCTCTGAAAAATAATATTTCTTACTGTCATCTTTTGGCAAAATATCAGAATTTTTTATAACAGTATCAAGTTCTGCCTTTTTTATAGCACCATAACTTGCCATTGCAATTTTCTTACCCATTTTTCTTCTTGCTATAGCATAAAGTGGCATTTGAAAAGATTTTAAATCTTCAATTTCCTTTTTTGTTCTTCCCTTTGACCTCTTGTAGTCAATTAAAATTTCTTTATCTCCTAAGGCATCAATCCTGTCAATTCTACCCTTTATTTTTAGTCCCCTTACATCCATTAAAAATCCTTCTTCAAAATATTCCGGCATGAAGCCATATTTTTTTTGTTCTTCCAAATCCTTTTCGATGTAATTTTTCAAGGTATTAAAGCTATTTATAACAGAAATTTTTTCAAGGAAGGACAAATTTTCATAATCACCTAGATTTTCTTCTTCAAGAATTAATTTCTTTAGAGTTTCTATATTTAAAGCACTTTCTCTTTTAAAATACTTCTCCAAAATATGATGATATTTGTCGCCCATCTTAATATAATATTTATCCTCATAATCTTTTTGCAATTTTTCAATTTTGTAAACTCTCTCAAAGAGAAATCTCCTTGGACAATCCTTTAAGAGGTCAAAATCTGTAACAGAATAATTTCTGTCTCTAATTTTTTTATTAACTACACTTAAATCCTCTGAAGTCATACTGTAATCTAAGTTAAAGCTTTCATGGTCAAAATCTACTTTTGAAGTCCAATAAATTTTTTCATGCTCTTCTATTTTTAAGTCAAGATCGTAAGTCAATTTGTTTAAAAGTTTTGAAAGACCCTTTTCATAATCCTCTATTAAAATAAAAACTTCCTCTGACATAATTAAATCGTAAATTAAATAAATATAGTCCCTTTCAAAATTATCCTTAATAAGACCGATTTTTTTCATATCTTCTTCAGATTCTCTTGAATAAATAAAATTATTTTTACTACTTTTTTCAAAGTTCTGATCAAGACCAATTAAAATGAGATTCTTAAATTCCCTATAATAATTGGAGGCATAATTTGCAATTTCTATTGCATCTAAATTTTGCACATCATCTATTTTTGATTTTTCAATATATTTTTTGCAAATAAGTATAAATTCATAAAGGGAAATCTCTTTATAAATTGAAGAAAGTTTTTTCATTTTCAAAAAGTTTTCTTCCATCTTTTCTATAAATCTTAGGTCCCTTAATGCCAAGCTTTCAGGATTTTCTTTAACTTTTTCTTGGACTCTTTCTCTTGCAAAATTTAAGTATTTTTCAAAAAACTCAAAATAATAATTTAAGTCAGCTGAATCTCTTATTTTTTCATTTTTTAAAAAGTCTACTCCCCTTAAAAAGTTTTCTACAGAGTCTGATTTTATTTCAAGACTTTTTATTTTTGAAAAGTCTATTTCATAAATATCCTTAAAATCATAGGCCATAAGAGCCACTTCTAGTGAAATTTCATCTGCCTCTATTGGAAAATAAGATAGTCTAAGTCTTTTTAAGGAGTTCTCTTTATTTTTATTTAAAAAATAATCCATTAAAATTATAAATTCATTTTTAAGTAGAGATTTTTCGCTTTTAGCTAGATTAAAATCTAAGCCTTCAAAGTTTTCTCTTGATTTTATTTTCTCTGCAAGCTTTTTTGATCCAGTTAAAATTTCAATATCTTCAATTTTTTTATCCTTTAATAGAATTTTTAGCTGGGAGAAAAATAAATTATAAAAATCATTTTTAGAAGAAATAATTTTTATAGGCTTATTCTTTAAATAATCCTTATAAGCTAAAAATCCTCTGTCCTCTAAAATAAAGCCATCTTCCTCTAAATTTTTTATTGTTGAAAAAATTAAATCAGACTCCATAAAATTAAAGGGTAGGTCAATGTAAATATTTTTGTCATCAATTTTTGAAAGTTTTTTAATAATTTCTTTTTCCTTTTGTCTAAATTCCAAAAATCCAGAAATTATAATGCTGTCATAGGAAATATTTTCCACAGAAAATTCCTTAGGTCTTCCGTAAATGTCATACCCCTTCTTACAAAAATAAGCTCTATAAATTTCAAAGACCTCTCCAAGGCCCTTAAAAATCTCCCCATTAATCTCTAGTGTGTCATTTTTTTTAAAATTATTTTCACAAATATCCTCAAAAAAATCCAATACTATATCTACAGTTTCTGGAAAAATTTCCATATTTTTAAAATTTTCCTTTAAAATCCTTGATAGAATTATGTACTTTAAAATTGGATCAGGCATTTTATTTCTAATTTTTTTACCTATTCCGTCAAAGCTATCAAAATTTGTCTTGGTAATGTCTATTCCTTTTTTTAGCATATTTCTTATGTAAAAATTTATTGAAGCTTGTGAGGGCAAGATAAGTAAAGTATTCTCGCCCTTTAAATTTTTAAAATCTAAATCGTCTCTTGGATTTCTAAAAATTATTTTTTTCATTTAATAAATCACCTAAATTTACATCAAAAATTTCTTCTGCTATATTTGTCATTTTCTCTCCTGGAAGATAAATAAATTTTTTCCCCTTTAAATTTTTAAGCTTATCACTTTCAAAAGCTATTAAATAATTGTGTAAAAATTGGCTGTCAAGACCCTTTTCTCTAAAAATTTTATTTACCTTTTCTAATCCATACTTTCTATCTCCAATTATAAATAGATTTTTTTCCTTTAAGGATGCCCTAATTTGGTGGGTTCTTCCAGTTATTAAATTTACGGAAAGAAGGGAGTAGTCGCCCTTATTTTTTAGGAGATGAAATTTTGTTATAGACCTTTTTCCTTCCTTATTTTCATCAGATTTTTTCATGACATTATTTTTGCCTTTTACTAAATTTATAAAGACATCAAAATCTTTATTAACCTTTCCAGCAACAATTGTCACATAATATTTTTTTATCTCGCGATTTTTTATGGCTTCATTTAAAATTTGTAGGCTTTTTAAATTTTTTGCCCCTATTAAAATGCCCGAAGTATTTCTATCAAGCCTATTTACAAAGGCAGGTCTAAAGGATTTTTCAAGTCTTGGATTATAGTCTTTTTTTGCAATTAAATAGTCAACCATTCTGTCAAGGGCATTATCTTGATAGGACTTGCTGTCGTTGTGTGTCAGCATATTGACAGGTTTTTTTACAAGAATTATATCCTCATCTTCATATAAAATATCTGGAAGCTTTGAGTTTTTTGATTTTTTAATTTCCTTTTTAAATTTATTTATTGTATCTTCTGCTAAAAATAATTTTATTGTATCTCCCTCTGTGATAATATCTTCGGGTTTTGCCTTTTTTCCATTGACAGTAATATTTTTCTTTCTCAAATTTTTATATATAAAGGACAGTGGTGCTTTTTCAAAATATATTTTAAGAAATCTATCAAGCCTTCTGCCATGGTCGTTTTTATTTACAGTAATTTCTCGCATAATATCTCCAAACTTTTCATTTTTTAACTTTGCTGTTATAATTATATCAAAACATGATGAAAAGAGGTTTATTTTGAAAAATTTTAGTAGAGGCAAGCTCTTTTTAATTAAATTTTTGCAAGTTTTGTTGTCAATTTTATTTTTCCTATTTTTGGTTTTTGTAATCAAGTGGAGAATTGACTCTCTTTATCTAAATTCAATTTCAAGTCGAAAGGTTGAAATAGGTATAGTTGATGAATTTAGAAAAACTACAGACGAAATTTTAGTCTTAGCTGGTCTTAAAGAAGAAAAATATGTTAAGCCAATTGTGGTAGCTGATGAAAAAGAAGAGAAGGAAAACCAAGAAATAGAAAAAGCAACAGCTAAAATTACAATTCCAGAAGGCACGAATGCTCAAGGTCTTGGTGAAATTTTAATGTCAGAGGGCTTAATAAAAGATTTAAATGCTTACAATGCATTAGTAGATGATATGCAAATTGGAAATAAAATTGTTCCTGGAGCTTATGATCTTAGCAAAGAACTTACTGTAAGAGAAATCCTTGCAATAGTTTCTAACACAAGTCTTGAAAGTTACAGCATAAATATTAGCGAAGGGGCAAGTCCAGCTGATGTAGCAAATACTTTAATGGAAAATGGTGCAATTAAGTCAACGCAAGCCTTTGTAGATGAATGTAATAAGCTTGGCGTAACAAAATTTGCAGCTGGCAGTCATGAAATACTTATGCCATCAAAGGTTTCAAACATAATTAAATCACTTGCACAAAAATAATCTGTGGGAAACCACAGATTTTTTATTGTATTTTACTTAATGGATATTGTGGAAATTTTGTGATATATTTTAAAAAAGAATGGAGGATATGTTATGCACAAAAATAGAATTGATAGACTTATTAAAAAAATGAAAGAAAATAATTTAGCTCACTTGATAATCAGTGACCCCTATGCAATTTTTTATCTATTGGATATAAAAATTGAACCTGGCGAAAGAGCTCTTGCTCTTTACCTTCATAGAGATGGCGACTTAAAACTTCTTATAAATGAACTTTTCCCACAAGAGGGAGACATTGCTGCCGACTTGATTTGGTATAATGATGTGGAAGATGGCATTGAAAAACTTTCAAAATACATTAAGGAAGATGAAGTCATTGGCATTGATAAATTTTGGCCTGCAAAATTTTTGCTTAGACTTCAAGAAATTTTCCCTGACAAAAAATATATAAACGGATCAGATTTTGTAGACGCAGTAAGACGTGTTAAAGATGAAGAAGAAAAAAATTTAATGCGTGAATCTTCTGCTATAAATGATGCAGTTATGGAAGAAATTATACCTTGGGTTGTAAAGGGACTTAACGAAAAAGAACTAAGTGCTAAATTAAAGGAAATTTACAAGGCTCACGGTGTTGAAGAAGTTTCCTTTGAACCTATTACAGCTTATGGAAAATCAGCTGCAGATCCTCATCATTCTACAGACGACACTTGTGGAAAATTAGGCGATTGTGTTGTTCTTGATATTGGTGGAATGTATAAAAATTATGCATCAGACATGACTCGTACAGTTTTTATTGGCGAAGCAAGTGAAAGAGCAAGAGAAATTTACGAAATCGTAAAGGAAGCTAATCTTCGTGGCATTGCAGCAGCAAAACCTGGCAATAAGATGTCTGATGTTGATAAGGCTGCAAGATCTTACATTGAAGAAAAGGGTTACGGAAAATATTTCACTCACAGAACTGGTCATTCTATTGGGCTTGAATGTCATGAAGCAGGCGATGTTTCTTCAGTTAATGACAGCATAATTGAAGTTGGACAAATTTTTTCAGTTGAACCAGGAATTTATCTTTTAGACGAAGGTATTGGCGTTCGTATAGAAGATCTTGTATTAATAACAGAAGATGGTTGCGAAGTTTTAAATAAGGTGCCAAAGGATTTAAAAATAGTCCAAGCTTAAAAGTTCGCAATAAAAATACAATAAAAAAAGCTGTGTCTCCACAGCAAATTTTAAAAATCAATTTTATCAAGTATCCCTTTGAAATAGGCTATGACAATGCCATAATTTGTAATTGGGATACTTTTTTCTTGGGCAGTATTTATTCTATTCTTAATATTTTTTGAATTTAACATACAGCCACCACACTGAATAATAAGATCGTAGTCAGAAATATTTTCTGGGAAGGCTGACCCACTAGTAGCATCAACTTTTAAATTTTTCCCTACTTTTTTTCTAATCATATTAGGAATTTTTATCCTACCAATATCTTCTTCTGCTGGCGCATGGGTGCAACATTCAGCAATTAAAATTTTTGAATTTTCATTTAATTTTTTGAGGGCTTCTACTCCCCTCATGTATTCATCTATATCTCCCTTTAACTTGGCAAATAAAACAGAAAAGGAAGTGAGTTTAACATCAGCTGGTTTTTTTTCATAAACCTCTAAAAAAACTGAGGAGTCGGCAACAATTAAATTCGGTTTTTTATTTAAAATCAAAAGGATATCTGACAGTTCTTCTAGCTTTACCATCATGACCATTGCATTTTTATCTAAAAGTTCACGTATTGCTTGCACTTGTGGCAAAATCAATCTATTTTTTGGAGCGGCAATATCTTGAGGAATGACAAGCAAAACTAAATCTTTTTCTTTAACTAAGCCATCAAAAAGTTTTTCCTCTTTTTTTGGTTTAAATTTTAAAAGCTCTTCTAAAAAAATATCAAAGCCTTGATTTTTTATTGCAGAAACTTCCACAACTTTAAAGCCCGAAAAATCATCTCTAATTTTTTTTATATCCTCTTTAGTTAACTTGTCTATTTTATTTATTAGGACTATAACTGGAGTTTCCTTAAATTTTTTTATCAATTCTTTTTCACTTGATGTATCTCTGTCAGATACAACTACAACTGCAATATCTGTTTTTAAAATTACTTCTTCAGTTCTCTTTAATCTTTTTTCCCCAAGTTCTGTGTCATCAGTTATGCCAGCTGTGTCCATTAAAAGGCAAGGACCTAAGGATTTTATTTCCATTGACTTATAAACTGGGTCTGTTGTAGTTCCTTTTTTATCAGACACAATGGATATATCACGTTTTGCAAAGGCATTAATAATAGAACTCTTTCCTGCATTTACTTTTCCAAAAAAACCAATGTGAATTCTATTGCCAGAATTTGTCTTATTAAGCTCCATCAAAATCTACCTTCCTTTATTTATTATAATCTCCTCTTTCAGAAGAAATTTTATAAGAAATCTTATTTAACTTTTTCTCTAGACCCTTAAAATCGTCAGAGTTTTCAACTTGCGTTCCAATTTTATTGTCATATAATTTATAATTTTTCCTTAGTTTTTCTGCACCAACATTGGGCATAAGGACATTTGCACCTGCAAGAATTCCCTTTTCTCGTCCAAAATCGTCAATGCTTCCTAGGGCAGTTGTGGCTGGTAAAAGTAATTTTTCGTCTGCAATTCTTACGATAGCTAAAATTTTTAAAACGTCTTCTAACTTTCCCCTCTCAAAATCTCTAAAGGGAGTATCATGTTGTGGTATAAAGGGACCAATGCCAACCATTTGAGGCTTAAGCTTTAAAATAAAATTTAAATCGTCATATAAATTTCTCATATTTTGGAAGGGAGATCCAATCATCATTCCACAGCCAGTTTGAAAACCCAATTCCTTCAATTTATAAATTGAGTTAATTCTATTTTCAAAGCTCATTGAAGATGGATGAAGCCTTTCATAATGACTTTTAGAAAAAGTTTCATGACGCAAGAGATACCTATCTGCTCCAATATTTTTTAGGACTTCAAAATCCTTAAAATCTCTCTCTCCAAGAGAAAGAGTAATGGCAACATCCTTAAATTTTTCTTTTATTTCCTTTAAAATTTCTTTTAAATATTCTAAAGAATAAAAATCATCTTCTCCACCTTGCAGAACAATTGTCTTAATTCCAAGATTTACAGAATGTTCTGCTAGTTCTAAAATTTCATATTTAGAAAGTCTTACCCTCTTGGCATTTTTATTTGCCTTTCTAAGTCCACAGTAATAACAATTATTTCTACAATAAGTGCTAATTTCGATTAAACCTCTTATATAAATTTCCTTGCCAAAATTTTTTACAGCCAATTTTCTTGCAAAAGAATAAAGTTCTTCAGCATCTTTTTCATTTAAGTCCATTAAGAATTTAAAATCTTCAAAGGAAATTTTTTTACTTTTATAAAATTTTTCACAAATGTCTTTAATTTTATTCATACATATCCAATCTTAGTTAAAAAGTTCACAATCTATTATAATACTTATAAATTAATTATCAAGTGATAGAGAAAAGCCTTTTGAATTTATAGAATTTTGTAATTTTTTTACTTTTAAAGTACAATATTATTTATTCGTGATAAAATTTTTTAGAAAAATAAATTTTAAATATAATGGAATGATTAAATTGAAGGATAAAGAAATATCAAATCTCGAAAAAAATTTAATGACAAGTGGAAGTATTTGGAAGACAATTCTCATCTTCTCCATTCCCCTCATAATAGGAAATCTTCTTCAACAAACCTATAACACCATTGACTCAATGATAGTTGGGAATTTTGTGGGAAGTAGTGCCTTGGCAGCAGTTGGATCAAGCACAGCACTAATAAACTTACTTATATCCTTTGCTCAAGGTATAGCTGTTGGTTCTGGCATAATAGTTGCTCAATCTTTAGGATCAAATGCGAGAAAAGATGTTAGAGTCTCCATCCACACTTCTATGGCTCTTGCCCTTGTACTAGGACTTGTGATTTCTATCATGGGCTATGTCTTTGCCCCATGGCTTTTGGAAAAGATGCAGACTCCAAGTGAAGTCATGCCTGAGTCTATAGAATACCTTAGAGTTTTTTCTCTAGGACTAATTTTTAATGTCATCTACAATATGGAGGCAGGCATTTTAAATGCTGTGGGAAATTCCAAGAGGTCCCTTTTGTATCTTTCTATAGCATCCTTTACAAATGTTGTCCTAGATTTTATTTTTATAAAATATCTTGGCATGGGCGTAAGAGGTGCAGCCATAGCTACAAACATCAGCCAATTTATTTCAGCCCTACTTGCCCTTTTATTTTTACTTAGGGTTCCTGAAATTTATAAAGTTAGCTTGAAGAAAATAAAAATTCATAAGGATATGGCTATTCGCATAATCAAAGTTGGCATACCTACAGCAATTCAAGGCACAGTAATATCCCTATCCAATGTAATAATGCAGTCTAGCGTAAATGTTTTTGGTGCAATGCCTATGGCAGGCTTTGGTGCCTTTATAAAAATCGACGGCTTTAACATCTTGCCAGTCCTAAGTTTAAGCCTTGCTATAACCACTTTCGCAGGGCAAAACTATGGCGCAGGAAAAATCGATAGGGTAAAAAAAGGAATGTGGACTACTCTTTTTATGACAATAATATACACAATAATTTCTGGCACCATGCTTTATAACTTTGCACCCAAGGTTATAGCACTTTTCACAAAGGAAGCAGATGTAATAGCAGCAGGCGTTCTAGCCACGAAATTTTTCTGTCCCTTCTACTTTTTACTTGCCATTATGCACTCCCTTGCAGGCACAGTAAGAGGCACAGGAAGGACAGTTCCACCAATGCTAATAATGATTTTATCCCTTTGCGTATTTAGGATTCTGGCAGCAAAATTTGTAATCCCACATTATAACACCATAGAAAATGTCTATCTTCTCTATCCAATCTCCTGGACTATTGGAGCCATCTTAATGATAGGATACACAATAAAGGCAGACTGGACAAAAGAAGTTTAAAAAAATAAAAAAACATTGTTTGAATAAGATCAAGCAATGTTTTCTTTTTGTAAATTTTTATTTATTTTCCTTAAAACCTTCGTAAAGATTTCCTTCTTCTTCGTCAATATATTTTTGTGCATTCATGGCAGCAACTGCACCGTCACCAGCAGCGTTTACAACTTGGCGAACACTTTTCTTTCTAATATCTCCTGCAGCGAAAACTCCTGGCACATTTGTCCTCATTTCTTCGTCAGTTTTGATGTATCCATCATCTGTTAACTCCACTTTATCCTTAAACATTTCTGTCATAGGAATATAACCAATGAATACAAAAATTCCAAAAGGATCATCAGATTTAATTGATCTGTCTTCTCCAGTTTTTGTATCATGCAAAATCATTTCATTTACAATTTTGTCGCCCTTAATTTCCTTTACAGTTGTATTCCAAATAAAATCAATTTTATCGTTGTTAAAGGCTTTTTCTTGAAGAACTTTTGAAGCTCTAAGTTCATCTCTTCTGTGAATGATGTAAACTTTTTTTGCAAAATTTGTAATAAAAATTGCCTCTTGAACAGCTGAGTCGCCACCTCCAACTACATATACAATTTCATCTTCGTAAAAAGCAGCATCACAAGTTGAACAGTAACTTACTCCACGACCCTTGTATTCCTTTTCTCCAGGTGCACCAATTTCTCTTGGAGAAGCTCCTGTTGCAATAATTACAGCCTTAGCTTCATAAGAATCAACATGACCCTTAATTTTTTTTACTTGGCCGTCAAGTTCAAGATCTTCAACCTCATCCATAACAATTTTTGCGCCAAACTTTTTCGCTTGGTCAGCCATTCTCTTTCCAAGTTCAACTCCATCAATAGAATCAATTCCTGGATAATTTTCAACTTGGGTAGTTTCAGCAATTTGTCCGCCTTCAATTCCCTTTTCTATAATTAAAGTTTTCTTTTTACTTCTAGCAGCATAAAGACCTGCAGTTAAACCTGCTGGACCTCCGCCTATTATTATAATATCGTACATCCTATCCCTCCAATATATTTATTATACCCAAAATTATTTTTTTGTATATAATATATAGAGGTGATTAAATGGATTTTAAAATTAACTTATCAAGTACATACTTTTTTATAATAAATATATTATTTATATTATTATCTCTATTAATGAGTTACTTTCTTTTACGTAAAAAAAATGACTCTAGTCTAGAAGGTGATATAGATTTAAAATTCTACGAAAAAAGTTACCTATATAAGGGCCCAAATTTTATATACAACACAATTATCGCAATGATTTTAAAAGTTTATGGCGACGGAAATTTAGAAATAGAAAAAAATTTTTATAAAAGTAAAAGTGGAGAAGAAAAAATATCCTACGAATTAAAAAACTTAAATTTTGATGCCCTTGATCCTGCAGAAAAAAAACTTTTCCAAATACTTTTTTCCTTTGAAGAGGATAAAATTTCAACTAGAACTTTAGATAGATTAAGAAGGACAGAACCAGATAATTACAACAAAAAATTTAACGAATTTATATATTTTCTTGAAGATGAAATGGTTTTAAAAAAACTTTTAACAAAAGAAAAAAAGACTTTTAAAATTTTAATTTCCTTTGTAATCTTCTCCCTACTATTTTTCATAGGAGTAATAAGTGTATATAATGAAAAATTTTTTGGAGCTATTAGCATAATTCTATCCCTAGTTTTTTATGCAAGCTTAATAAGCAGTTTTTCAAAAATGACAGCTTTGGGAAACAAAAAATTTAAGGAACTAGAAAAAGTTGAAGAAGATTTATGTAAATGTAAGGTCTCAAAATCTGAAGATTTTCTCCTTGCTCTTGCCTTTGGATTAAAAATTGAAAATTTAAAAGCACTTTATGAAAAATTAATTTTCGAAAATAAAATAAATAAAGATTATCAAATATTTTTTGATGGCGAATTTTATACAATTTTTAAAAAAGCCCTAGTTGGCGATCACTTATTAGTTAGAAATTAAAATTATAAAAGAGTTGTGAAAAATCACAACTCTTTTATAATTTTATACTATTTAATATCACTCTTATTTTCTAAAAAAATCTTATTACTGTTCAAGAGATTTTTGTAATAACTATTATATGAAGGACTAATTTTTCTAATCAAGGGAATCCCTTCTTCATAATAATTATTTTCAATCATATATTTTCTTATCTTATCCCTAACTTTCTTTAAGATGCTATTTTTATAGTCTTCACTTTCCAAAAATTCTTCATACGCCTTTACATTCTCTTTGTTTTCCCTTAGCCAGTCCTCTATATTATAAGCCGCCTTAATTTTTTCACTGTTTATTTTTTCCAAATCTTCATTATTAAAATCTCTAGTCAAATTTTCTATATAATTTTTTTCTTCTTCTGTAAAATCAATTTCAGGAAGATGGTCCAAAAAATTTATATAATCATTAAAGGCTTTCTCTTCATCTTCTTTTAATTTTTCTTTTAAAAAGGGTTTATAAGCCATAAAAAAAGCTTGACCAAAATATCCTGGAAAAATTCTTGTAAGTTTCTCATAAATACTCTCTTCCTTTTCCAAAGAATTTAATTCATCAGTGATTTCTTTTAAATCATCGCCCCTAATTATTCTTTCTAGCAAATCCTTTTTGACTTTTTCTAGTTCAACTTTATAATCCCTATCTCTTAATATTTTCCCAGTTTCATTTTTATTTGAATCTAAAATATTTTTTATTTCAGAAACATTTAGCCCAATTCTTCTGTAAAGGGAAATTTTTATAAGCCTATTTAGGTCTTCCTCTGAATAATCCCTATAATTATTTTCCTCTATGGCTGGAGATATCAACTTTTTCTCTTCATAATACAAAATTGCCTTTCGTCTAAGTCCAGTAATTTTTTCAACTTCATTTCTTTTCATAATCCACCTCCACTTATAGTCTAAGCCTGCCCCTTGGGTTCAAGTCAATAAAATTTATAAAAAAAGATACCCACAAAGGGTATCTTATTTAAATTATTTTAAAATATATTATTTATCTTATCTTCTGCCAAGTTCAGCATCGTAGATATAAAGACCTGCCCAGCTTTCGTTGATTCTTTCAAGTCTTTCGATAATTCCTCTGAAATTATCTTCTTCTTCAACTTGTTCGTCAACATACCATTGTAGAAGTGAAGTTACTCTGTGATCATTTTCTTCAACTGAAAGATCCACTAGTTTATTAATTCTTCTTGTAACTTCTTGTTCATGTTCATAAGCTGTCTTAAAAGTTTCTGTGAATGTTCCAAATTCAACTTCTGGTTTTTCAATTCCTTCAAGTTCTGGTCTTACATCTATTTCAAATAAGAATTGTCTTAACTTTTCTGCGTGAGCAAATTCTTCTTCTGCTTGTTTATTAAAGAAGTGAGCAAATCCATCCATTCCTTTATCTTTTACATAATTGGCCATTGAATAATAAATGTATCCAGATGCTACTTCAAAATTATATTGTTCATTTAATCCCTTTAATAATTTACTTTCCATAATAATAAACCTCCGCAATTTAATTTATTTTATACTATTTAGCCTCAAGCTATAATACTCATATTACTATGTTACCCTCATTTTTTTATTTAAAACATTTAATTAGAAATTCCTAAATTATCTATTGAAATTTTTGAATTACCCATAAATTTAAACTCAATTTTATTTATTTCATCTAAATTTATTTCACTATTTTTATTTTTAAAATCTTCTAGTGGAATTAAAACTGTCTGTGGCATAAATCTCTTTACATAATCACCTGTTAAATAGTCAGTTTTGTAGATAAAGGATTTTGTAATTGGACTTAAAATTTTATATTTTGATAAATTTAGTGAAGATGAATTTCCCCAAGTGTCTTGAATTTCTACACTAATTTTATCTGAATTTTCTTCATAATTTAAATTTTCCATGTCAAATTGTAAAAATTTTCCCCTTGGAATTTTTTCTGTAAATCTCAAGCCATAATTTGAACCTTTTTTTGCCTCCATAAAAACTGCAGTAGTTTTGGAATCACTTTCTCCATAATCATGACTATCTTCATAAATTTGATTTAAGTCATAAAAATTTATAATTCCGCCTTCTATTGAGCTTGTATTTAAGTCGTAATCTTCTTCAAAATTTGCAATTTTATAAAAACTTGAGTCCATATATCTGTTGTAGTAATTTGTCTTTGGAAGGTCATTATATTTATTTGGTCCTTCCCTAAAAATTTCTCTGTTATAAGTTTTTCCAAAGGCATTTTCCAAAAAGTTAAGGCTATAAATTGATAAAATTTCTCTTTGATCGTCGCCCTTTAATAGTTCTTTTCTGTTTAAGAAAAATCCCTCTGCTGGATCTAAATCATAATCGCCCCAAAGTGAATTGAAGTTGCCATGATTTCCATATCCAAAGTAAAGAGCTGCTTTAAAATTATCTTTCTTACCAGAAAATATTACATTGTCATAAAGAAGCATACCTTCAAAACCGTCTACGTCGGCGTCATTACTGCCAGCTATTGTAAGATAGTCTACATCCTTTAAAATTATACTCTTATCTGATGGTTCGTATTGATCGTAAGTTGGAGAAACTGTTATAACTGCCTTTATATTAAAATTATAGGCGTGATAAATATTTCCATCGTCAGGATGAAGATTTAGTTCATTGAAATTATAGGCTATAGCTGCTGCTTCTCCACCACGAGAATGGCCAAGTAGGGCTATATTTTCTGAGTCGAATTTGTTATAAAGGACGCTATCTTTAATTTTATTTCTCGAAAAAATATTTTTTATATTTTCTAGAAGTAGAACTGCTCTGGCGTCATTTTCATTGGAAAGACCAAATTTAAAAAATCCATTTAGCATATTTTCATCAACAGATACAAGGGCAATTCCTCTCTTGGCTAAATAGTGTCCTAAATAATCATAGCCCAAATAATTTTTTGTAGTGAATCTGTGATTTCCATGAAGGACAAATAAAACTGGCGCTTTTTGTAAATTTTTTGGAGCATAAATTCTTCCCTTAACTTCTGTTTCCTTTAAAGTCTTGCCAAAATATTTGTCTCTTACTTTTTTTATCCTACCACTATATCCTACAAAATCAGATAAATCTACAGGTCTTCCTTCATAATCAATTACTTCAACTTCATATTTTTCTGCTTTTGTGGCAATTTTATTTTTTTCACCTGCTAGATCATAGATTTCTCCGCTATTAAATCCAGGAAATAACATAAAATAAATAGAAGCTCCAATAATAAACGTGCTTGGAAGTAAAAATATAAGTGCCTTTTTCTTTTTATTCTTTGCAAAAGAAATTAAGGATTTTGCAAAGGCGACTATGACGATAAAAGCTATCCCAATAAAAATTACTTCAAAATAATCTATATCAACATAATATAGACACTCCTCATAAAAATATTTTATTCCATAAATTAAAAGCCCATAAACTGCGAGATTTTTTGTCCTAATTCTCTTTAAAAGTAGAAAAATAAATTTAAGTAAAAAGCATACTATAAGATAAAAAATAAAAAATAGTACCGCAAAAATTGTAAGAGAAAGAGCTTTAGGCACCTTAAAATCTTCTATGTAGTAATAAAAAAATGTGGCAGAAAATAAAGACATTATCGCCACAATTATAAAAGCAAATCCACTAGCTCTCCCAAAGTGTTTTTTGAAAAAATTATTTATTTTATTTGATATTTTTATTAAAAAATTATTTATTCTCATAATAAGGGGATAAGAAAAAACTTATCCCTAATCCCTCTCTAATTCTACAAGTTCACTTTCGTCGTACTCTTCTACATTAAGTGATTTTGATTCATTTATAAAAGTTTTGTTAAATTCACGAGTTCTCTTAATCTCATCAAGTTCAAGATAAACAGTTTCTTTTTCATCTTCAACCTCATACATAACCTTTACAAGTTCTTGTATTGTATAAGTTGATACTACTGTTGCCTTACCTCTTTTTGTTTTTACAATTTCGCCAGCTCTAGGCATTTTTTTGTTTATACATTCGTAGCCATCTTGTTCATACTTTAGGCAGCACATAAGTCTACCACAAATCCCTGAAATTTTTGTAGGATTTAAACTTAAATTTTGATCCTTTGCCATTTTTATTGACACAGGAGAAAATTCACTTAAAAAAGTTGAACAACAAGTTGGTCTGCCACAACAACCAAGTCCTCCAACAAATTTAGCTTGGTCTCTTACTCCAATTTGTCTTAGCTCAATTCTTGTTTTAAAAATTGAGGCAAGATCTCTTACTAATTCTCTAAAGTCAACTCTACCATCAGCTGTGAAGTAAAATAATAATTTTGAGCGGTCAAAAGTGTACTCGCATGAGATTAATTTCATATCAAGACCATGCTCTTCTACTTTTTGTTCACAAATTATAATTGCTTCCTTGGCCTTATTCCTATTTTCCACATTGATATTTTTATCTTCTTGGCTTGCTAAACGTATAACAGGTTTTAATTCTCCCTTTATACTTTCTTCATCTATATCTTTTAAAAGCTCAACTGCACCAAACTCAAGTCCACGAACAGTTTCAACTATTACATAATCTCCAATTTTTAAATCTATATCAATGGGATCAAAATAATAGATTTTGCCAGTTCTTTTAAATCTGATTCCAGCTATTTCTATCATCTAATTCCCCCTAATTCCATTAAAAGTGTCTCCACATTTAAGTCAAAATTTATATTTTTTTCCCATCTAATAAGGGCATTTATAATTGCATCATAGGATTTTATAGCTCTTTCTATATTTACATCCTCTAGTTTTAATAAATCTATTTTATCAATATTTACAATTTTTTCTTCTCTTCCACTTTTTACATAAACTAAATCCAAATACCAAGTTAGCATAAAATTTAATATCTCAGGAAAATCCTCACGATTATCTTTAAAAAATTTATGCTCGTCAAAAATAAATTCAGTATTTCTAATAATTTTATCAAGAACCTTTATTAGGTCCTCTCTTTTTGACAAAAGTTCTGGATCTTCAGAATATTTAAGGGCAAGACTAACATTTCCATTGGAAAGGCGAGAAAAAAGTCTTGCATTTTTTTCTGTAATATTTGCTTTTTTTAAAAAATTTTCTATTCTTTTTACTGTAACATCAGAAAATTTTAAAACCCTGCACCTAGAAATAATTGTCGGAAGAATTTTTTTCATGGTGTTTGAAATTAAAATTAAAATCAAATAATCCATTGGCTCTTCCAAAGTTTTTAAAAGTGCATTTTGTCCTTCTACTGTTACCTTGTCGAAGTCGTCAATAATTACAATTTTATGGCTTCCAGTATAGGGTTTAGAAAAAGAATTTTCAATAATTTCTTCAATTTCTTCTTTTTTTATATTGCCCTCACTTTTTACAATAAAAAGATCAGCATCCTCATAATCATCTATTCCACTAAAAAATCTAATAGATTCACTATCTTCTTTTAAAATAGCTCTCGCAAAATTTTTTGCGTGAGAAAATTTTCCTATTCCCTTTGGACCACAAAAAAGATAAGCGTGGCTGTAAGACTTATTTACTAAATCTTTTTCCAAGCTATTTATTATTTCATTATTTTCTAAAAACATTAAATTCTCTTAGACTCTTCTAAGTCCACAACAAAAATTGTTGCTCCAGAAACTTTAAAGTCACCTTCATCTATGTGAATATCTTCTGGTTCAGTTAGTTCCTTAAATATAGAATAGATTTTATCAAGATCACTTTCTTCACATCCTAATAAAAGTGTAGTATTACCTGATTTAAAAAAACCTCCAGTGGAAGAAAGTCTTGTAACATAAATATCTTCGTCTAAAAATCTATCAATTATGTCATCTGTGTATTTTTCTTGCACTATTGCTATCATCATTTTCGTATTCATAATATCACCTAAAACTTTTTAAAATCAACTACATCTATTACAAAAATTGTAGCTCCGCCAACTTTTACACTTATTGGCACAGGAATCATTGCTTGACCGGGAATATTTATTGGTTGAATAGTTCTTTTAACTTCTCTAGTTTTTGAGTTTTCTTCCAAAATTCCCATAAACTTATCTTTTTCTTCGTTTTCAATACCCGAAAGAAGTGTAACATTTCCAGATTTCAAAAAACCTCCAGTTGAGCTTATTTTTGTAACCTTAAAATTATTTCTGTTGAGTATTTTTATTAAATTCTCGCTGTCTTCATCTTGAACTATTGCGATTACAAGTTTCACAAAATCATCCTTTCTTTTAGAACTTTCATGCAGTCGCAAAAAACTTCCTCAATACTTTTACTAACATCTATAAAATAATAGTTGTCTTCTTTTTCCAAGTTGTTATAGTAGTCGCGAACTTTTTTGTGAAATTCATCTGGCTCTCTTTCAAGTCTGTCATAAGAAGACTCATCTTTTCTATTAAGAGTTTCTCCCCTGCTTCTAAAAACAAAGACAATATCTGGCTTAATCCTTCCCGTTGCAAAATTATTTATAGAAAGAATATCTTCCAAATTTTGACCCCTTGCATAACCTTGATAAGCAAGAGATGATAGGACATATCTCTCACAGAGAACTGTAGTTCCCTCCTCTAAGGCAGGGATTATTTTTTCATAAGTATGTTGAGCTCTTGATGCAGAATACAAAAGAGCTTCAGTCCTCATGTCCATTTCACTTAAATCTTTATCTAGTATGATTTCTCTAATTTTTTCAGAAATTCTTGTTCCACCAGGTTCTCTAGTTTTTATTGCTTTAACTTTATTTTTTAAAAGTTCTTCATAAACTAAATTGCAAATTGTGGATTTTCCAGACCCATCAGGTCCTTCAAATGTAATAAATGCACTCATTTAACTACCTCAATTTTATCTTTGTGAAGTCCAATTACTTCTATTCCTTCTCTTAAAAATCTTTCAATGCTTTCTATCGCGTTATTATCTATAATTTCACCAAAACTCACAAGAGGCACTCCTGGAGGATAAGCTGCAATAATTTCCTTGGAAATTCTTCCATAAGAATCCTTATAGGAAATATATTCTCCCTGAGATAAATTAGCTTCTCTTGGACTTAGTCCCATCTTTGGAATATCAAATTTAAAGGGCAAAATTTTCTTAAAATTATAATTGTTATAGGATAAAATTGCATTTCTTAATTTTTCTATTTCCTCTTTAGTATTTATTGGAGAAATTATGGCAAGAGCGTAATATAAGTCTCCCATCTCAAGCCTTATATTTTTATTTTTTAAAAAATCTTCTACAACTTCTTCGCCACTCATATCCCCAATTCTAAATAAAAATTTCATGGGGTCATTTCCTATTATTGACTCATGATATAAGTCAATATTATAATTAATATCTCTCTTTAAATTTTCAAGGTCTCTAGTCCTATTTTTTAGCTCAATTCTTCCGACTTCATCCATATATTTTAAACCTGCTTCAATTGAAAGCATAAATAAATAAGATGGCGATGTTGAGTTATAAATATTTACATACTTTAATAATTCTTCATGAGAAAATCTGTCTGTCCCCCTGTGAACTAGGGCGGTTTGCGTAAGTGATGGAATCATCTTGTGAGTAGAATTTATAACTAAATCTGCTCCTGCATCTAGGGCAGAATATTTCTTTAAGTCTGAAAAATAAAGGTGTGCCCCATGAGCTTCGTCTACAATTACTGCAATATTTTTTTCGTGAAGAATTTTTATTATTTCTTTTAATTTTAAAATTCCGCCATAGTAATTGGGACTTACTAAGACACAAGCAGAAATATTATTTTTTTCTATCTTATCTCTTAACTCTTTTTCATCAATGCCAAAATACATGGCCCTGTTTTTGTCATAAATTGTATTTAAATAAACTGGCTCTAAATCATTTAAAAGAAGAGCATTATAAATGGACTTGTGGGCATTTCTCTGGATTAAAATTTTATCTTTTGGTCTTGTCGCCACAGCTATAGAAATGTGAAGTGCGCCAGTAGATCCATTTGTAGTTATAAAGGACTCCTTTGATGTGAAAAGTTTTTCTATTTCCCTGTGAAGGTCCTTAATTGCTCCCTTTGGATTTAGGAGATTATCTGTGTCTAAAATTTCTGTCAAATCACTTTTTATGTCTAAATCAAAAAAATTTTTGCCCTTGTGAGCAGGCATACCAAAGGAAATTAAATTTTTTACTTTATCAATTTCATTTTTCAAAGGGCTCTTCATCTTTTCTCCTCAACTTCCTTTAATTATACTATAATTTAAAAGCATTTAAAAGTTATCCCTTTTTATAAAAATCTCCTTTTATAGAAACTTCGCCACTAGAAAGAGTAATTCTTTTTTCTCCTGTGTCTACAATTAAATTACCCTTGTCGTTAATATCAACACCCTTGGCAGTATATTTTTTGCCATTTAATTCAAAAGTTAGATCTTTTCCAATTACTAGGGAATGGGTCTTATAATATTCAATAATTTCCTTATCTTTTTTTTCATAATTATTTTCATAAAAGGCATTTAAAATGCTTGATAAAATTTCATTTCTTATAACATCAGTTCCAATATAACCTGCAATGTCCTTTAAATCTTTAAAACTGTCGTCCTTTGGCTCATTTACATTTATTCCAATGCCAACAATTACAGATTTCACACTTCTGGATTCAAAATCTGCATCAAGCTCAGATAAAATTCCACAAATTTTTCTGCCATTAATAAACAAGTCATTTACCCACTTTATTTGTGCAACTTTTCCTGTTGCTTCTTTTATTCCCTCTACCACAGCGACAGCTGCCTTAACTGTTGTTAAATCAAAATAAGAAAAATCATAAAAATCTTTAGGGTGAAGAATTATGCTAAAGTAAACTCCACTGCCCTTAGGTGATGCGAAACTCTTTCCTGTTCTTCCACGTCCACCCTTTTGCATGTCAGAAACTATTACAGTAAAATTTTTTACATCACTTGAATAAAGTCTCCTCTTGGCTTCAGTGTTAGTTGAATCTATTTCATCATAGACAATTATATCAATGTCCTTTAATTCTTCCCTAAGTCCCTTTCTTATTCCTTCCTCAGATAATTTGTCATCCTTCTCCAAAAGTTTGTAGCCTAGTTTTGTTTGTGACTCAATTTGAAAGCCACTTTCCTTTAAAGTATTTATTGCCTTCCAAATTGCAGTTCTTGAAATATTTAATTTTTCTGCTAATTCTTGACCAGAAATATAATTTGCTCTGTTTTTTTCTAATTCTTTTAATACAATATCCTTCGTTTTCAATATATCACCTTATTCTTGACAATTTTGTAAATCTACTGTAAAATAATTTTCTAGGCTATGGAGAGATGTCCGAGAGGCTGAAGGAGCCCGCCTGGAAAGCGAGTATACATGAAAATGTATCGGGGGTTCGAATCCCCCTCTCTCCGCCATCGCCATGCTAAGCGGGAAATTAGCGATGTCCTGTACCTGCAATTCGCTACAGCAGGGCTGAATTCCCATTGGAGGACTTTAATTTTGCAGTCTGCCCCTTATAAGTGGTGTTGATGATTGGGTCCTGCGCAACAGAAACTTATGAACCGTGTCAGATCTTGATCGAAGCAGCACTAAGTAAGATCTTTTGTGTGCCGCAAGGGTCGCCTAATTTGAGCTAACTGTAAGGGTAACGTGTGAGGTTAATTTTCGATATTGGGTGCATGGCTACATATAGTCCCATTTATTTGGGACTTTTTTTATTGCCCTTTTTTAAAAAATAAGAAACATTTAAAAGTTCTCCATCCTTTAAAATATTCTTTTCTCTCAAATGCTTTTCTGCTCTAGAGTAAAATTCTCTTTTTGAGCCTGTCACATAAAAATAATCTCTTATGTAATTTTCCTTTTTGTAGTTATAATCTTCTAAAATGGCATCAGTATTGGAAAAAATTTCAGTGCCAGTTTTTTCTACATTGAAGTACTTTTTGAAAAAATCTTTTTTTAAATGAAGTCCACTTGAAGCCAAAAAAATTAAATCAAAGGAGCTTATATCTAAAGAGGAAAAATATTCCTCTGAGATCATTTTTACTATTTCATCAGCGATTCCATCGTTACAAGCGTTTATAAGTAGAGGCACATCTATATATAAAACATCTGAATCTGTAAAATTTTCTAAGGTTTTTTCAGATGAAGTGAGTTTTGTCCCTAGGCACAAGATTTTTTTAGCTTTTAAGTGTTTTTTTAGGGCTCTTTCTCCAAACTCTGCCCTATTATTATCCTTAAAGAAATTTATTGCATCAAAATCCATGACATAAATCTTTTTATCCTTTTTAAAAGATTTTTGCAAAAATTCTATTCGAGCATTTACAGCATCTCTTTTGTAAAGCCCATAATATTCAAATTTGTCATCAACATAATAGTTTAAATAGTCTCTTTTTACTTCATAAAGTCCTACAATGCCAGGACCTGTGTCAAAAACTGCCAAAGCCTTCACCTACTCTCACTTTGTATGTATACTTATAAATTTTTTTAAAATATAGATAAGCTTCTTCCATGGATTTTTTGTCTTGAAAAATTCCAAATATGCTGGCACCACTTCCACTCATAAGAGCAGCGGAATTAAAGGATCTCAATTTATTTTTTATCTCCAATAAATCTGGGTGCATCTTAAAAACAACATCTTCCATTTTATTTCTTAGATAAAAGTTTAATTTTTCTATATCTAAATTATAAAGACCCTCTAAAATGTTAGAAAAATCAATTCTCTTTTCCTCAATTTTTATTTTTTGGTAGACTTCTTTTGTTGATACGCCGTAGCCAGGGTTTATGATTAAAACATTTTCAAGCTCAATTGGTCTTAGGCTTTTTAAAATATCTCCTATTCCCTCCGCTATTTTTGTTCCGCCAGTCATCATATATGTAAAATCTGCTCCAAGAATTTTTGACATTTCTATAAGTTCAGATTTTGGAATTTTTAAATCGTAAAGCTCATTTAAGGCATAAAAAGTTTGTGCTCCATTGGAAGTTCCTCCAGCAAGGCCTGCTTCAATAGGAATATTTTTTTTAATCTCAACTTTAAAGGGAAGATCATAGCCCACTTTTTCTTTTAAGATTTCATAAGCTTTATATATTAAATTATCTTTATAATTAAAGGAAAATTCTGGTATTATTTCTAGTCTATTACTCTTAGTAAAAGTCATCTCGTCATATAAATCTGTCATTACCATTAAGGTCTTTATTTCGTGGTATCCTCCATCTATTTCTCTCAGAACATCAAGAGATAAATTTAACTTTGCATGAGCCTTTTTTTTAATCATAATACACCTCAAGTTAATTATAATTCATAATTTATTTTTTTGCATCATTGTAAAGTCTAGATTTAATATTAAAAAATTTTTAACAAAATTAAATTTGGGCAAAAAAATAAGCTGCCTAAGCAGCACTTATTTTACGAAATCATCTTTGCGTCTTTATAACTTACATCTTCATCTAAAACTGTAACTTTTACAGTAGAAGTAAGTACATCAGAGTAAGTATAACTTGCAGTAACAAGCTCTTCTCCATTAAAGACTTCAAGTACAAAAAGACTTGGATAAATTGCCTTTAATACTCCCTTGCGAGTGACAATTTTTTTTCTGCCTTTATTGGCCTTTACAATAACTTTCTTTCCTATATGGTTTTCAAGTTCTTTCTTTATTAATTGCATTTGATTCATTTGATACCCATTCCTTCCAAAGACTTTTAATACTTGTTCATTATACTATAAAAATAAAGTCTTGTCAAATAAATCTATAATTTTACTCCATAAATTTTTCTTTGTCAATAAATATTACAGTAATTTTTTTGAAATTTTTTTATATATTTTATTTTTATAAAAAATATTTTTATAGTAGCTTTTTTGAAATTTTTATTTTCTTCAAATGTGTCTATAATCTTGTATTTTGTTAAATAATGCTAGATTTTTCAAGCGAACTATTGTATAATTATGTATTGTTATTAAGTGGATTGGAGGTATTGATGCAAAAAAACAAAAAAGTCATTCTCGGAATGAGTGGCGGCGTGGATTCATCCGTGTCTGCAATTCTTTTAAAGGAAGCTGGATATGATGTTACAGCTGTCTTTATGAGAAACTGGGCTGAAGATGACGGAATGTGCACTGCAAGAGAAGATTACATTGATGTTGTCTCTGTCTGTTCACAACTTGACATTAAATATTTTACTGTCAATTTTGAAAAAGAATATAGAGATAGAGTTTTTTCTTACTTCCTTAGTGAATACAAAAAAGGCAGAACTCCCAATCCAGATGTGATGTGCAATACTGAAATTAAGTTCAAGGCCTTTCTTGACTACGCAATGGATTTTGATGCTGACTATATTGCAATGGGACATTATGCCAGGACAAAAAAAATTGATGGGAAAACTTATCTTTTAAAGGGTGCCGATCTAAATAAGGATCAGTCTTATTTTTTGTCAAGAGTTAAGTCAGAAGCACTTGCAAAAACTCTCTTCCCTGTTGGTGATTTAGATAAGGCTGAAGTAAGGCGCATTGCTGAAAAATATAAACTCTCTACTGCTTCAAAAAAAGATTCTACTGGAATCTGTTTTATTGGCGAAAGAGATTTTAATGAATTTTTAGATCAATTTCTTTTTACTAAACCTGGTAAAATTGTGGACGAAAAGGGCAAGGTAATTGGAGAACATTCTGGTCTTATGCACTACACAATAGGTCAAAGGCGTGGGATTGGCATTGGCGGCGTTGGAAGTGGTGAACCCTTCTTCGTTGCCGACAAAGATTTAAAAAACAATCTTTTAATTGTTGCTCAAGGTATTAATAATCCTGTGCTTTATAAAGATGAATTTGAAGTCGAAGATATTTTTTGGATTACAGAAAATCCTTCTCTACCTATAGATTTATCTGTTAAAATAAGATATAGAGCAAAGGATGAAGAAGCGACATTAGAAAATAATAAAGGTAAATATGTTGTTAAACTGAAAAAACCACTTAAGGGTGTTACACCTGGTCAAGTATGTGTTTTTTATCAAGGCGATGTATGTCTTGGTTCAGGTATTATAAAATAATTTTTGGAGGTATATATGAAATTAGTTTTAAACAAAAGAGAATCTAAAGGTAAAAACAAAGTTGATAAACTTAGAGCTAATGGTGAAGTTCCTGGAGTTCTTTATTCAAAGGGAAATGAAGCTAAATTATTATCAGGTCTTGAAAAAGATTTATTAAAAGCTTTTTCTGATGAAGGATATTCAAACATTTTTGAAATCGAAGTTGATGGTGAACCTACTTCTGTTCTTTTCAAAGAAGTTCAAATGCACCACATTAAAAATGCAATGGTTCACTTTGACCTATACGAAGTTGATATGAACACTGAACTTAGTGTTGAAGTACCAGTTGTTCTTGAAGGTAGAGACGAAGTTAAGGTTCAACCTTCTTCATTAATCCAAGTATTAAATGAAGTAACTGTAACTTGTCTTCCAAAATATCTTCCATCTGAAGCAATTGTTAATGTTGTTGATATGCAAATTGGCGATGTAGTAACTGTTGCTGATCTTGATATCTTTGGCGATGAAAATATTAAAATCGAAGTTGATTCTGAAGAAACTGTTGCAACTCTTGTTGAACCAACAGAAGAAAAAGAACCAGAAGAAGGAGAAGAAGCTTCTGCTGAAGTTCCTACTGTTTCTGAAACTGAAGCAAAAGAAGAAACTGAAGAATAATTTGTATTTTAAAAGGGCTCTGGGAGCCCTTATTTTTTTTTGCAAATTTTTTATTTATAATTTTTATTAGAGAAGTTTTAAAACTCCCCTTGGATCTTCTGCTATATTTTCTGTGTACTTCAAAAGCATTTCTCTTGAACCTGTGCCACACAAGACGCCAAGTTTTATGGTGTCCTTTCCAAAAATCATATCAACTTTAGAGTCACCAACAATAATAATTTCTTCATCCCTTAGAGAATATTTTTCTTTAAAAATTTCAAGACTTTCAGTGCTAGGTTTCTTTTCATATAAATCCGCAGCTGCATAAAAATCTATAAAATCATTTAATTTTAAGTATTCCATGGAAAATTTTGCATTTCTAAAGTTATCTGATGTGAAAAGTCCAATAATTATGCCTCTACTTTTTAAATCACTAAATAAATTTTTTAGGTCGCAAGTTTCTACTATTTCCTCTTTATTTTCCTTTAAAAATTCTAAAAGAAAGTCGTCGATTTCCCTATATATTTCATCTATTTCTCCATCTAAAAATTCTGAAAAAATAAGAGCCAAGTCCTTTACTGTTTCTGATGATAAAATGGAATTTTCTTCCACTTCATTATTTTCCTTAACACCAATTTTCTTAAATAGCTTTTTCTTTTTATCTTCACTTAAATTTTTTTCATTTAAAAATTTTACAATTGAATCTACCCAAATATCTGAAAATTTAAGTAAAGTTCCATCTTTGTCAAATAAAATTGCCTTAATCATAGTAAGTCTTGAAGTTCCTTCCAAGTTTTTATTTTTTTCTGGCTCTTTTTTAAATTGTAAAAGTAAGGATTAGTAAAGCCATAGAGTTCTTTATCCTCACACCTTATATTTGCCCTTACATAGTGATAATTTTCATCTAAATCTAAATTTACTTTTAAATTATCTTCATAAGTTTTAAAAATTTCGCCATCTACTATTAATTCTATATGAAGTTTTTTACCATGGAAAGTATTTTCTTCTAATTTCATGGAAAATTCACTGTCGCCAATCTTTTTAAGTTCCAGTAATTTTTCACGAGATACAGAAATTTTACCTGCAAGCATGGCTTTTTTTATTCCATCCTTTGAAAGATTTTTTGCATGTATAAAAGTCTTTGGATCTCCAAGAAGTGATGGATACTCTGCATTTTCATATTTTTCATGAGGATAAAGATGAGAATCACTTCCTCCAATTCCATAGACTTCGTAGCCATTTTTAAGAAGTATATCCCAAGCCTTTAAAGCTTTTTCCATGGCATCAATAGAAGTCATATAAGTTGGATCATTTATTATTTCCATAAATTTTAAGTCCTCTAAAGAATATTCGCCAACTAAAAATTCATAAGTTTCCATAAAGGGATGGTTTATTGAATATATTTCTCCCCTTAATTCCTTTAAAACTTCTAGCATCCACTCTTCTGTATTAAGCCCCTTAACTGAATATTTTTCAAAAATTGACTTATTAGTGAAAAATACATTTACATGACCAAATTTTGATGTTATTTCTGTTCCTTCAATAATTAATAAGTCTGTGTCAGGAAATTTTGTCTGATTAAAATTATGGTCTGTTGGAGAAAAAAATGAAAGTCCTCTTTTTTTTGCAACTTCAATATTTTCTTCTTGTGATAATTTGCCATCAGAATAAAAAGTGTGAGTGTGAAAGTCTCCAGCATACCACTTCTCTTCCCTGCACTTTATTTCATCTTTTTCTATTTCAATTTCTTTTATTGCATCAAGGGGACTTTTTTCATCTTCAATTTTTAAAAGGACTTCTCCTTCTTTGTGAAGAAGATAAGTTATTCTATAGTCACCACTTTCTAAATTTTTAAAACCATTAGAGGATTTTAAAATATCTACTGCCATAAATCTTTCTACATCTCTATTTGCAGTGATGCTTCCCACAATTTTATCATCTCTATAAATAAATAGGCTTATAAAAAATTTTTCTCCCCTTATGCTAAACTTTAGAGAATCTCCCTTTAAGTCCTTTAAATTCACATTCAATTTAATTTCACTGTAGCCATCTTTTAAATTTTCTATTATATTTTTCATATTTCTCCTTAAAAAAAAGCTTTGGGAATTACCCAAAGCTTGATTTTTTAAATTTTTATTTGTTTAATTCATCAAGTGCTTTTTGTGCAGTTTTTGCTGCTTCGTCAAGAGCAGTCTTTGCATCTACATTTTGTAGTTCAACCTTATCTGCTGCAATTGAAAGTGCATCTGTAATTTTTCCATCAGTTGGGTCGATAAAGGCAGGAGATGCATGCATTGCTTGTTCATAAGGAACTCCTGCATAAGGATTTTCTTCTATGAATTTTTTATATTCAGCAACATCTGCTGCAGATTTTCTTACTGGAATGTAACCAATTTTTTCTGACCACTTAGCAGAAACTTCTGGACTTGTGAAATAAGCTATCCATTCATAAGCTGCTTTCTTTTGTTCTTCACTAGCTGCTGCAGGCACAAGAAGTGAGTGAGCATTTGCTACTGGCTTTCCTGGGTTTCCATTAAGTCCTGGTTGTGGAAGAGAAGAAATTTTTGTAAAGTCAAGATTTCCCTTGTCTCCTGATGAACCAGTGTAAGACATAGCATCTCCATTCATTACATTATCAATTGTTCTATACCAATATTCCCAGCCTTGTCCGCCTGATTCAATTTTTGTAGTTTTATTTTCAAAAATTTGTTGTCTAACAAAATTCCATGAGTCAACCCATTCCTTGCTGTTGATTAAAACTTTTTTGCCATCATCAGATAAAATTTTTCCACCATTAGATAGAGCAAGGTCCATTAAATTTTCATGATTATACATTACAAGGTGTCCCCACTTTGCTATGCCCTTGTCTTGAATTTCTTTTGAATATTTAAAAGTATTTTCCCAAGTGCTGTAAACTTCCTTTGGATCAAGACCTGCTTTTTCAAGTAAATCCTTTCTGTAATAAATAACTTGAGTTGTACCATAAGCAGGGAAACCATAAACCTTTTTGTCTACAATTGCTGGTTTCATAAATACATCTAGATAATCATCAAGAGGAGTTCTGTCATCCATGTATTTTGTTAAATCTGCAAGCATTCCATCTTTAACTCTTAATTCAATGTTTGAGCCAATATAAACTGCTGGTGGTTCTTTAGCTGCAATAGCTGCTTGAACCTTTTGAAAAGTTTCATTGTAGTCAGCTTGTTGAACTCCAACAACTGTTACCTTGTCTTGTGATTCGTTAAATTCCTTAATAATTTCTTCCATAGTTTCGCCAGCAACTGATCCAAGTCCATACCAAAATTGAATTTCAGTTCTTCCCTTTGAATCTGCTGTTTTTTCTTCTGTCTTCATTGCATTTTTTGCAGAGCTAGAGCAGCCTGTAAAAAGCATAAGTCCGCATAGCATAATTAATGCTGTTTTGAATAATTTTTTCATTTTTTCTCCTTTAAATTTTTTATGTTAATTAATATTAACCCTTAATACCGCTATCAGAAATTCCCTTTATAAACCACTTTTGTAAAACAATAAATAGAATTAAAAGAGGAAGAACTGAAATAGTGTTGCCCGCCATTAAGAGGGGCAAATTTTCACCAAAATTTCCCTGTGATGTGAAAAATTTATTTAAACCCACGCTTATTAAATACTTTGACTTTGAATTTGTAATAAGTGAAGGCCACATGTAATTGTTATACATTGTTACAAATTGAATTAGGGCATTTGTAAGTATTGTCGATTTTGAAATTGGAAGGACAACCTTTAAAAGTATGTCCAAATCACTGGCACCGTCCATCTCAGCAGCTTCTATTAACTCTTTTGGCACTTCTTTAAAAGTGTTATATAGCATATAAATTGTAAAAACTGCCACTGCATTGGAAATAATAATCCCAGATAAAGTGTCGATTAAATTTAATTTTGCAAGTATTACATAACTTGGCACATAAGTTGTTGCTGCTGGAAGCATATAAGTTAAAAGTATACCCTTAAACATTAGACCTCTCAGTTTAAAAGAAAATCTATACATGCCATAAGCAAGCATTACTCCAGTTATAATTTGAAGAATTACTATTACTATTGATGTGACAATTGAATTTATAATATATAAATCAAAGGGCGCTAAATTTAAAGCTCCTATAAAATTTCTCAAATCTAAAAAATCTGGCATAAAGCTAAGAGGCTTTCGCATAATAGATTCTGTAGTTTTAAAAGAATTTGACATCATCCACATTAGTGGAAAAAATGTAATTATTGATAAAATTATGAGAACAAAATGTCTACCTATTTTTTTCATCATGATTCTACCTTCTTTCTCATAAAAATCATAAGAAGAGAAAGAATTGCAGTTATTAAAACAATAATAAGTGACACTGCACTTGCTTTTCCCATATTAAACTCTTCAAAGGCCATTTGATAAAACAGATATAAAAGTGTCCTTGTGGAGCCAGCAGGTCCACCTCTTGTTAAAACTGAAAACTGATCATAGGCTTGAATTGATGTGATTAAATTCATAATTAATAGAAAAAAAGTTGTCCTCTTTGTCATTGGAAAATAAATATATTTTATTTTTTCAAAAATATTTATTCCTTCAAGCTTTCCCACTTCAAATAAACTATTGGGAATCTTGCTCATGGCATCGGTGTAAAATAACATTGCCCAGCCAGAGTTTTTCCAAATAGTTACTATAATTACAGCTATCATTGCTGTATTTTCATTAGATAACCAGTCAGGTCCACTTATACCAATCATAGCAAGGCACCTATTTATAAGACCAACATCCCCTCTTAACATCCAGGACCAAACAATTGACATGGCAACCATGGGAGTGACCCAAGGTGAAAACAAAAATCCCTGATAAATTACCTTTCCCCTAAAATTTCCTTGAAGAAAAAGCGCAAATACAAATCCAAAAAATAATACAGGCACAACTGTTCCAATTCCAAAGACAAGGGTGTTTTTTAATGCTTGCCAAAAAAAATCATCTTGCAAGATGTATTTGTAATTTTCTACTCCAACTAAGTCAAAATTGGGACTTACATAATTCCAATTTGTAAAGGAAATTAGAAGGGATGCAAGCATTGGCAAAAACCAAAAAATTATAAGTGGGGCTAAGGGAATAAAAAAATAAATAAAAAATTCTTTAAGTCCAAGCCTTCTCTCATAAGACTTTCTTCCACTAACTCTCATAGTTTTCACCTATAAAAATTCTGTCTCCAGAATTCCTGTCAAAGAAATAAGCCTTATCTCTTGGGATTTTTACAAAAAGTTCTCCATTGTCTTTTGGATTTTTTTCAAGGTCGCATTTTAAAATTATTTTATTGTCAAATAATTTGCCAGAAATATTATAATCAGACCCCAAAAGTTCAATTAAATTGACGCTAAAAGGCATGCCTTCATCTCTTGAAAGTTCAATAGATTCTGGTCTTATGCCAAGAGTTACTAAGCCATCTTCTAAATCTATTCCACTTAAAATTTTATTTTCTTCCTTGTCATAAAAGATCTTATCCTTTATTTTTCCCTCAATAAAATTCATTGCAGGAGACCCTAAAAATCCTGCCACAAAGGCATTAATTGGATTAGTATAAAGTTCTCTTGGGCTTCCAATTTGTTGAATTATTCCATCATTTAAGCAGACAATTCTTGTTGCCATTGTCATTGCCTCAGTTTGATCGTGAGTTACATAAATAACAGTAGAACCCAACTTGTTTTTTAAATTTACAATTTCTTCTCTCATTTCAACTCTTAATTTTGCATCTAAGTTTGATAGAGGTTCATCCATTAAGAAAATGTCAGATTCCTTTACAATTGCTCTTCCCAAGGCAACTCTTTGCATTTGTCCTCCAGAAAGATCCTTTGGCTTTCTATTTAAGTAATTTGTAAGATTTAAAATTTCAGCAGTGCTTCTAACTTTCTCATCAATTATTTTCTTGTCAAGTTTTCTGATTTTTAATCCAAAAGCTATGTTGTCGTAGACAGATAAATGAGGATAAAGTGCGTAAGACTGAAAAACCATAGCAATGTTCCTATCCTTTGGGGCAAGATCATTGGATAATTTTCCATCAATGTAAAGTTCTCCGCTAGTTATGTCTTCAAGACCTGCAATCATTCTTAGACTAGTGGACTTGCCGCAACCTGAAGGACCAACAAAGACGATAAATTCATTTTCTTTTATGTCAATAGAAAAATCTTTTACAGAATAATCTTCATTTTCTTCATACTTCTTGCAAATATTTTTTAAGCTAATTTTGGACAATTCCCCTCCTCCTTTCACCTCAACCATTCTACTTATTAATTAAATAGAAAAAATATATAGAAAGTAAAGAATTTGTAAAGTGGGACAATTTTATTATTATTTTTTTCGCAAAATAAAATTTGTTAAATAAAAAAAAGATACTCCTATAAGAATTTATAGTAAGTATCTTTTTTCGATTAAATATTAATCTAAGAAAATAGAATTTTTAATTAAACTTCATATCCAAGTTTAATTAATTCCTTTCGTATTTCTTCTCTAAGCTCTTTGCTACAAGGACGAAGTGGAAGACGTGGTGCTCCAAAGTCAAAGCCCAACAAATTTAGCACCTCTTTAACGGGAGCAGGATTTGGTTCAGATTCAATTAAAATAGATAATCTTCTTAAAGATTCATCAATTTTTAAAGCTTCCTTCCAATTATTTTCCATTAATAAATCATACATCTTTACCAATTCTTGTGGCACGATTGTACACATAACTCCTACGCCACCACTTCCACCTTGACATAAATTTGCGAGTATCATATTTTCACGGCCTGTTGCACTTTCAAAGTATTCATTTTTTGTTCCTTCAATTACTTTATTTGTAAGAGTTGGATCAGTGCAATGTTTCATTCCTGTAATATTAGGAACTTTCGCCAATTCAATTATATCTTCAACGGGCAATTCTACATTTGTATTATGTGGAACATTATATATACATACTGCCAAATTAGGAAAAGTTTCTGCAACTTTTCTGTAATAATCTTTTGTAGCTTCAAAGCCTGGTTGTAAATAGTGGGGTGTAACTAAAAGGATACTTTCATATCCTAAATCAACAGCATACTGTGTTAGTTCAAGAGTTTTACTTAAACTATGACATCCCGTAGTTGCCATTTTTGGAATTCTATCCCCAATAGCTTCTGCTGCAATTTTAAAAAGTTGCTTGCGTTCCTCTATTGACATTGTAGACCATTCACCAGTACTACCTCCAACACAAATACAATGAACTCCTCTTTCAATGTCATAATTTAATAAGCGCTTATATTCTTCTTCGTTAATTTTGTCATCCTTTGTAAAAGGTGTAGGTGGTGCAGGAATGATTCCCTTTGGTGCATATAATTTTTTCATGATAATATCCTCCTTGTCATTTTGCTTAGAAATCCTTTACCTCTTTATTTTAACATATAGTTAATAAAATCAAAATTATTCCCATTTAATATTAAAATAATAAATCTCTATAGCTTTATAAAAATTTTTATAAAAAATCCCCGATATTAATCAGGGATCATTAAAGTAATTTATTTATTTTCAAACCATTCTTTCATAGTTCTCATAACTTTTCTAAGTTCGTCTTCCTTTATGACATAGGGAACCATGCTGTAAATATATTTTAAAAATGGTCTTGCAAAGACTCCTCTTTCGTAGGCAAATTCTTGGAAACCTTCTATGTCTTTTCCATCTTTTAATTCAATACATACACATCCACCCATGACACGGACTTCTTCAATTTTTGGATGAGAAAATCCTTCCATCTCTTCTTTTTCAATTTCTTCAATTCTCTTTATTTTATCCATGAAATTTTCTTCTTCAAAAATTTCTATTGCACGAAGAGAAACTGCACAGGCAAGGGGATTTCCCATAAAAGTTGGACCATGCATTAGGGCGTGAGTAGGCTCATCATCATAAAAGGCGTCAAAAACTTTTTTATTGGCAACAGTTGCTGCGTGACCAATATAGCCACCAGTTAATGCCTTTCCAAGGCAAATTATATCCGGCAAAACTAAGTCTGCAACAAATCTATTACCCGTTCTTCCAAATCCAGTTGCAACTTCATCAAAAATCAAAAGCACCTTATATTCGTCGCAAAGTTCTCTCGCTCTTTCAAGAAAAGAAATATCATACATTCTCATGCCACCTGCACCTTGTAAAAGTGGCTCAACTATAAATGAATTTAATTTGTCTCCATATTCTTTAAAGGCTTTTTCTAGGGCAGGAATTTCTGTTGGAATGTGAACTACATATTTGCTTTTGCCATAGGCTTCTAGGACAAAGTGATAGTCTTCGTCGTCGCCAACTTCCATAGTTTTAAAAGTATCGCCATGATAAGCGTGATTAAGAGCAAGGATCATAGTTCTATTTTCTTCACCCTTATTCATGTAAAATTGAAGTGCCATCTTTAAGGCAACTTCAACTGAAACTGATCCAGAATCAGAGAAGAAGGGATAGTCCAAATCACCTGGCAAAAATTCTTTTAATTTATTCGAAAGTTTTTCCACTGGATCGTGAGTGAGACCACCAAGCATTACATGAGAAAATTTATTCACTTGATTTATAATTGCTTCATTTAACTTTTCATTTTTATAGCCGTAAATATTGCTCCACCAAGAAGATACAGAGTCAATCATTTTATTATCTTCTGTGTAAAGATATACTCCCTTGGCATCAATTACCTTGTAGGGTGGCTTCATGGTTTTCATTTGTTCATAAGGATACCAAATCATAATAACTCCTATTCATAAATTTCTTTTAAAACTTCTACATCAATATCAAGGTCTTTATCGCCCTTTTTGACACAGGCAAGAACTTTAAGGCCGCTCATGATTTCACACATCTTAATGTTATCTTCTTGCATAACATCGCCAGGAATGTAATTGTTAAAAATTATTCCCTTGACCTTCATGCCCTTTTCCTTCATATAAAAAGCAGTTAAGACTACACTGTTTATTGTTCCAAGACCTGCATCAGCTACAATTATTGATGAAAGACCACATTTTTTTATAAAGTCTTCTAAGAAAATTTTTTCTTCATCATATCTTAGGGGACACAAAATTCCACCAGATCCTTCTAAAGTTATGAAGTCACATTTTTCCTTTAATTCATCAAATTTTTCTATTACAAAATCCAAATCAATAGGACCGCCTTCTATTCTTGCTGCCAAGTGTGGAGAATAGGCATTTTCATATACATAGTGGCACATTTCATCAAGTGGCTCATCTATATTTGCAAAATCTTTTACAAATTTTGCATCTCCTGGAATTAATTTTCCATTTTTATCTCTTACATTTCCACTCATGGCAGCCTTGTAGTAATAAGATTTAGCTCCGGCTTCAGCTAATTTTTTTACTAATAGACCTGCAACATAGGTCTTTCCAATTTCAGTTCCTGTTCCTGTTACAAAAATATTTTTACTCATTTTTTTCTCCTTAGTTATAGCTCTTATTTACAATTGGGATTAATCTCTTGCCGAGAAAAGCTCCCACAAAACACAAAAATATATCTCCTGGCACTGCAAGTAGGAAGCAGTAAATTATAATGGCCTTTACTCCAATTGGAGATGCCAAATAAAAATTGCTGATAAAGTAATAGTAAACCATGCCAAATATGTAAACTATAGCTAGTCCCACGAAGTTTGCTGTAAGAAGTCTTTTCATGTCTGGTCTCTTTTCTTTATTTGCAATTTTTCCTGTAGCATAGGCACCCACTGCAAAGCCAACTATGTATCCAAAAGTAGGTTTAAAGATATATCCAAATCCTCCACCCTCTGTGAAAACTGGAAGACCTATTAGACCCAAAATTATGTAAACAAGAACACAAATTGCACCAAGCTCTGGACCTAAAAGTAAACCTGCAAGCATTGTAAATAAAAGTTGCAAGGTAAAGGGTAAAACTGGTATGGGAATTCTTATAAAAGTACCCACAATAATCAATGCCACAAATAGAGAACATAATACTAATTCTCTCGCTTTTAAATTTTTCAAATCTTCCTCCAAATTTTAAAAATTGTAAACAATTACTTTAAATAAGTTAACACTGGCAATGATTTTTGTCAACTATTTTGTTTTCTTAGTTAACTTTTGTGCAAAAAAAAGAGTTCACTAAGAATCTAGTGAACCCTAATTTTTTAATTTGATTAAATTTTAATTTACAGAAATTCTATTTTTGTGCATGTAATAAACTGCAAAGAATAAGGCTATTGTTTCTAAAAGCATTGGGATTAGTATTCCTATTCCTAGTCCCCTCATAAACACATCTCCATTGTTTAGGAAGAGTTCCATATTTGTGAATAGGTCAAATTTATCTAAGATATAGATAAATGCTCCTTCTATTAGTCCTAGTCCTATATAGACAAGGACTGGTCCACCTAGTCCAAATCTTCTAAGTTTTTTTTCGCCGCCAAATGTCACTGAAAAGATTATTCTAATGATGTTGTTAAATAAAAATAGCAAGCACCAAGCAATAAGCACTAGTATGTTTCTTATTCCAACTTCATTAATTAGCTCATTTATATCTGCCCAAGTTATATTTATTACTCCACCATCAACAGATGGAACAAACATAAATAGGAAAAACATTAATCCTAGATAAAGTGAATAGACTATAAACATTATAAGATAATATAAAAATCTCGAAAAAGTTTTTGCTGATGGACTAATTGGTGTTGATTCATAAAATAAGGCGCTGTCGCCAAAGAACATATTGTAATCGCCAACAATTACTGTTATTGCTGCTGCCATGTATCCAAACATTAGCGCCATCATACCTAGGACAATTGCACTGTCTCCAACTTCATTATTAACATTTGAAAATAATAATCCAAAAATAATTAGGGCTATTGGTAAAACTGGAATGAACCAATTATATTTAAAGTGATTTTTTATTTGATGTCCAAGTAATTTTCCCATTAAAATACCTCCGTAAAGTAGTCTTCTATGCTCATGTTTTCTTCACTTCTTATCTCATCAACTGTTTTATTCACTGTGATTTTTCCATCTGATAGGAATAAAACTCTATCAAGTAGGGGCTCTATTTGATTTATAAGATGAGTTGAAACTATGATGAGATTGTCCTCTTCAAAATTATTTAAGATAGTCTCAATTATTGCCTTTCTAGCAGAAGGATCAACGCCAGAAATTGGCTCGTCAAGTAAAAATATTTGAGATTTCCTTGACAGGCTTAGGGCGATTTGCATTTTTTCTCTCATGCCCTTACTCATTTCCTTTACCTTTGCTTTTTCTGGCAAGTTAAATTCTTTGAAAAGTCTATAAAATTTTTCTTCATCAAAGTCCTTGAAAAATAATTTATAAGTCTTAACAACTTCCTTTACAGAAAGTTTTTCACTTAAAGTAAATCTGTCTGCTTGGTAAGATAAAATTTCCTCTGTCTTATAAGAAATTTCTTCGCCATTAATTTTTACGCTGCCCTTATAAGTCATCTCTAGACCTGCAAGAATCCTTAAAAGAGTTGACTTACCTGCACCATTGGGACCAACTAGTCCAACGATTTGTCCTTTTTCAAGTTCTAAGTTTAAATCATCAAGGACCTTATGCTTGTAGCCCATAGATAAATTTTTTATTTCTATTTTACTCATATTTCCCTCCAATACTCATCTAAAAGTTTTATTGATTTTTCCTTTGTCAGCTTAAGTTCATCTGCCACACTGATTAAATCGTCGCAGGACCTATAAAAAGCTTCCTTTGCCATATCATTAATTTTTTCCTCGTCCTCAGTTATAAATCTTCCACTAGTCCTATTTGATTTGGCAAGACCTTCTCTTTCAAGCTCTTGCAGTGCCCTTTGCACAGTATTGGGATTTACTCCATAAATTTTAGCTAAGTTTCTAACTGTGTCCATCTTGTCTCCACTTTTCCAAACTCCACTTGAAATTTTTAACTTAAAATCTTCAAGAAGCTGTAAGTAAATAGGTCTATTATTATCAAATTCCATATAAACCTCCTCTTCTATTTAGAAATTTCTAATATATTTTTTGAATTTAAAAATTTTTAAGTAATAAAATTTTTGTACCTTTGTATTGATTCCTTAATACAATAGTTATTATAATAAAATTATTTTACAAAATCAAGAAAAATTTTTTATTTTATTAAATTTTTTAAAAAAAATATAGCATAATGTAAAATTGAATTTATTATATACCACAATGCTTTACTTTATCTTCTTGAAATGTTATTATTAATTATCTAAAGGAGGTTTTTTATGAACGAATTACTAATAATATTTTTAATAATGGTCCTTGGTTACGCCTTTGGACATATTAATTTTTTTGGAATAAAATTTGGCGCCTCAGCAATTTTAATTGTTGCCCTTTTCTTTGGGCATTTTGGCTTTGAAGTTCCAAAATTTTTAGCAAAATTAGGACTTGTCCTATTCCTTGCGCCAATAGGATTAATGGCTGGACCAACTTTTATGGCAAACATTAAGAAAAACGGAGTTTCCTTTTTGGCAATTTCCTTTATTACAACAGCCGTTGGCGGGGTTTTAATAGTATTAATTTCAAAATTATTTAATATTGAATTATCACTTTCTATGGGACTTGCCACTGGAGCAATGACATCTACATCAATGCTTGGAACAGTAAAGGGTCTTACAACTTCAAATTTACCTGGAGTTGGCTACGGTATTGCCTATGCCTTTGGTGTTGTCGGCGTTGTATTAATTGTTCAACTTGTGCCAAAAATTTTAAAGGTTAATATTGATGAAGAAAATAATAAATTAATTCTTCCTATAGACCATGATTTTGTGGAAAAAGTTGAAGCTAAAGATTTAATTGATTTTGAAAAAAATGGACTATTTGCAGTTGCACTTGCTTCAGTTCTTGGTGTTTTACTTGGATCAATAAAAATACCTGTTGGCGATAGTGTTAATTTATCCCTTGGTGCAGGTGGTGGATCCCTAATTATGGGTTTAGTACTTGGACATTATGGAAGAATTGGAAAAGTTAATTTAACTGTTTCTAAAGAAAGACTTTCACTTGTTCGTGACCTTGGCCTTGCCTTTTTCCTTTTGGAATCAGGTGTAAGTGCTGGTTCTGGATTTGTTGAAGTTGTAACACAATATGGGGCAAAATTATTTTTCGCAGGAGTTATTATGACACTTGTTCCTGCTCTTGTATCCTTATTTGTTTCTTATAAAGTTTTCAAGTTGCCACTATTTGCAGCACTTGGTGCAACAACTGGATCAATGACATCAGCACCATCTCTTGGAGCCCTACTTCAAGTTACAAATGATGACAAAGTTTCATCTTTTTATGCAGCTACACAACCAACTGCAACAGTAATGATGGTATTCTTGCCACAAATTATAAATGTATTTTTCCCAGTTAGCTAAAATTTAAAAGACTAAAAAGTTAAATTTGTAGAAATTTTCTACACGAAAAAATCCTAAAGCTTAAATAGCTCTAGGATTTTTTTTCTATATTATTTATTTTCTTTAACTTTTCTATTCTTTTTATTTTTTACTTTTTTAAGTCTAAAAAAGTCTTCTCTTTCTTTTTCTGCTAATATATCTTCAATTTCTCTAATAATGTGCTTGTACTTAGGAATTTGAATTTTATCAAGAGCATTTGCTCTTTTTGCAGTCTTTTTTATTTCATTTGCAAGTCTAAAAACTGAAGTCTCAATCTCTGCAAGTTCATAAATAACTGGTAAAATTTCAGAAATATTTATCTTTGCTCTATCAAAAGCTGCATTAGATTGATGCAGAGAATAATCTGCCTTGACTTTAGTCTTTTCATATTTAATTTTTGGGAGTTCAAGACCCATTACTGAACGAGAAATAACTTGATATTCCTTTTCAAGCGGTGCAGTTTCTCCCATTTCCTTTAAAGAAAGTGCCCCCATAGAAATTGTGGCTTCAGTTAGCTCAGCATAAGATTTTTCAAATTTTTCTTCTATTTCAGATTGAAGCTTCTTTGCATTTTTATTTAAGTCCATCATTTCTTTTATTAAGACAGTTCTTTTCTTATCAAGAAGGTCATAACCCTTCTCTGCAAGTACAAGAGCATTTTTTGATGCTATTAAATTTGCCTTAGTAGGAGTTACCTTAATTGCCATTCTTATCACCTAAATATTTTTCTTTTAACTTAGGATCAATTCTATCAATCATTTGAGTTGGAAGTATCTTTAATAATTCCCAACCTAAATCTAGGGTTTCTTCTATATCTCTATTTTCATTTTGGTCTTGTGTCAAAAATCTCTTTTCAAACTCATTTCCAAATTTTAAAATTAATTTTTCATCATCAGAAATATCATCTTCACCAATAATTTGTGCAAGGGCTCTAGTTTCTTGTACCTTTGAGTAAGATGCAAAAAGTTGTGAAGATAAATCTGGGTGATCTTCTCTTGTATAACCTTCGCCAATTCCATCCTTCATAAGTCTTGATAAAGATGGAAGTACATCAATTGGTGGATAAACTCCCTTGGAGAATAAATCACGACTTACAACAATTTGTCCTTCTGTAATATAACCAGTTAAGTCAGGAATTGGGTGAGTGATATCATCATTAGGCATTGTAAGAATTGGAATAAGAGTTACAGAACCTTCACTATCCTTAATCATACCTGCTCTTTCATAAAGAGCTGCTAAATCAGAATAAAGGTGTCCTGGATAGCCCTTTCTTGATGGTACTTCTTCTCTTGATGATGAAACTTCTCTTAGGGCTTCAGCATAAGATGTTATATCTGTCATTATTACAAGAACTTGCATATTTTTTTCAAAGGCAAGATATTCTGCAGCTGTTAGGGCACATTTTGGTGCAATAAGTCTTTCCATAATTGGATCATCTGCATAATTTATATACATTACTACCTTGTCAATTACACCAGAGTTTTTGAAGCTTTCTCTAAAGAAATCAGCTTCGTCATGTTTTACACCAATTGCAGCAAAGACTATGGCAAAGTTATTTTCTCCAGCTTCATCTGCAATTTTTGCTTGTCTAACAATTTGTGCAGCAACTTCATTATGAGGAAGACCTGAACCTGAAAAGATTGGAAGTTTTTGTCCTCTAATTAATGTCATAAGTCCATCAATGGAAGATATACCTGTTTGAATAAAGTTTCTTGGGTACTCTCTTGCTGATGGGTTAATTGGTCTACCATTGATGTTATATACATCATTGGAATAGATGGCACCGCCCTTATCTATAGGCTCAGCTGTTCCATTAAATACTCTTCCTAAAATTTCTCCTGAAAGGGGAATTTCAAAGGGATGAGCAGAAAATTCTACCTTAGTATTTTTTGTGGAAACACCTAAATTGTTGCCAAAAACTTGTACAATTGCCTTATCGTCATCGATTTTTATAACTTGACCAATTTCTGATCTCTTGCCGTCTTTTGATTTAATTCTTACAACTTCACCATAACTAACTCTGTGAAGATTTGAAAGTTCTAGTAATGATCCTTCAATTCTATCAAGTGTTAAATATTCTTTTTTCATTCTACATCACCATAATTTGCACTAAGCTCTGAATAAAAGTCGTTAATTTCGTTATTTAAGCTTACAAATTTCTTTAAGTTTTCGTTTTCTATATCGTATTTCATGTTAATTACTTTTCCGTAAAGAGCATCATTCTTTATTACTGAAATTGGAATTTTAAGTTTTAAAGCTTCCTTGCCCTTTTCATAAAGATTATCTATTGTCTTTAACATTTCAAATTGTTTTTCAAGTGGCACAAAGGTGTCAATTGGGTTAAAGGCATTTTGTTGCAAAAATCCAACTTTTACCACACGACAAATTTCTAGAACAAGTCTTTCTTCATCTGGAAGGACATCTTCTCCAACTAGCATTACAATTTCATTTAATTTTGCTTCTTTGTGAAGTAAATCTAAATATTTTATTCTGAGATCAGGAAGATCTCCATCAAGTTTCATGTCGTAATAATTTTTAAGAAGTGGAATGTATCCAGAATAAGAATTCATCCAGTTAATAGCAGGATAGTGTCTTGAATAAGCAAGTTCTTTATCTAGGGCTAAAAATACATTTACGAATCTCTTTGTATTTTCAGTAACTGGTTCAGAGAAATCTCCACCAGCTGGTGAAACAGCACCAATAAGAGTAACTGATCCTTCTGATTCAGATAAAGTTTTTACATAACCAGCTCTTTCATAAAATCCTGCAATTCTTGATGGAAGATAAGCAGGATATCCTTCTTCAGCTGGCATTTCTTCAAGACGACCAGAAATTTCACGAAGTGCTTCTGCCCAACGTGATGTTGAATCTCCCATTAAGGCAACATGATAGCCCATATCTCTAAAATATTCTGCCATGGTTACTCCAGTATAAATTGATGCTTCACGAGCGGCAACTGGCATATTAGATGTGTTGGCAATAAGAATTGTTCTATCCATAAGAGCCTTGCCTGTGTTAGGGTCAATTAGCTTTGGAAAATCTTCCAAAACTTCTGTCATTTCATTACCACGTTCACCACATCCAATGTAGATGATAATATCGGCATCACAATACTTTGCTATTTGGTGTTGTGTCATTGTTTTTCCAGTACCAAATCCACCTGGAACTGCAGTAGTACCTCCCTTGGCAATTGGAAAAAATACATCAAAAACTCTTTGTCCAGTTACAAGAAGTTTGTCAATTGGAAGTCTTTCCTTAACTGGTCTAGGAATTCTTACTGGCCAGTTTTGATACATTTTTATTTCATTTATCTTTCCATATTCATCCTTGACCTTTAATAAAACTGTTTCAATGTTATATTTTCCATTTTCAAGGATTTCTACAACTTCGCCATTTACTTCTGGTGGAATCATAACTTTGTGAGTTATAATATCAGTTTCTGGAACTTCAGCAAAAATTTGTCCTTCATGAACTTTATCGTGAAGAGCAACCTTAAAAGTTACATCCCAAAGTTTTTCTTCATCAAGTGAAATAAGTCCAAGGCCTTCTGGCATAAAGGATCCGTTATTTTTCTTTATTACTTCAAGAGGTCTCTGGATACCATCAAAAATACCTCTAATCATTCCAGGTCCAAGTTTAACAGAAAGAGGTGCTCCAGTTGAAATAATTTCTTCATCTCTTTTTAGTCCTTCAGTTTCTTCATAAACTTGAACTGTTCCTAGGTCTCCATCAATTGAAATAACTTCGCCAATTAATTTTTTTTCGCCAACAAGAACCATTTCTCTGATTTTATAATCAGCCATGTTTCTACCAATTACAACGGGTCCGTCAACTGATTTAATTATTGCCTTTTCCAATGACTTCACCTCTTTCTTTTAATTTTTCATGTAGCATAGAGCCAATTTCATATCTCATGTCTTCCAATTTATTCTTTAAAGACAAGTTAATATTGTAAGTTTTTTCCATATCAGAAATTATAAAACCACCAATATGATATTCGAAAAGCTCATCTATATTAAGTTCAACGTCTTTTTCTTTTGCAATTTCTTTAAATTTTTCAATGAGCTTTTTATTTTCATCATTTTTAACATAAAGATAAATGCTTTTTTCATCTATTTCATCTAATATATTCGTAAAATTCTCTGCTTCTAAATTTACATATTCCTCAGTTTTTGTGAATTCTAAAAGTTTTTGTGAAAGAGTTTCTATTAACTCATTTAATAGCTTTTCATCTTCTTCTAGGAATAGCACTCTCTTTTGCTCTTCAACGGAAGCAATAAGCTCATATCCCCTTCTTTTGGCTAGAGTAACCCTTCTATCGACAAAAGCTTCTTCATCTTTTTTAAGAGATTCAATTTTTTCAGACAAAATCTTTTCTGCCTTTTCTCTTTCTTCTCTTATCCTCTTTTCACATTCTTCCTTTTGCTTTAAAAAAACAATTTTGTTGAATATGGCAATTTTGTTTTCAAGTAAAATCATTTAATCACCTACAGCTTTCACACCAACAGATTCTCTGACATATTTTAAAATAAAATCATCTTCCATCTCGCCGTCAAGATCTGGAATAGTTACAACAAGTGGAAGTTCTCCAGTAAGTTTAAATTCTAAAACTTCTTCTTTAATTTCTTTAAAAGAAGAATAAGTTAGTATTATTATTCCAATATCTTCAGTTTTTGTAAAAGTCCTAAAATTTTTTAAAAGTTCAGATCTGTTATCACATTTAACAGACCTTACACCTGCAAGGCGAAGGCCGTTAATTATATCGTCATTTGATGTTAAAAGAATTGATCTCATTATAGTCTTCCAAGAATCATAATTGAAATGATAAGACCATAAATAGCAATACCTTCTGCAAGTCCTAGGTAGATCATTGATTTACCAAGAATGTTAGGATCTTCTGATACAGCTCCAATTGCTGCAGAACCTACATTTGATACGGCAACACCAGCACCAAGAGATGCAAGTCCAGTTGAAAGACCTGCTGCTAAAAAGCCAAGTCCATTACCAGATGTTGGAGCAGCTGCTGCAGCTGATGCCATTTGTGGTACAAGGGAAATTAATCCAAAAACAAAAACTGGTGCGAAAACAAATAGGTTTAACTTCATAAAAGCACGAGCAAATTTTCTATTTTTATCTGTGCCCTTGTAAATAAAATAAAAACCTGTTACTACCATTGAAAATACTGTCAAAACTGCGAAAATAATAATTTTTTCCATCTTTAAACTCCTTATTAATAAATTTTATCGGCTTCAAAAAGTACGCCGTCACCACTATAATACTTGCTAAACATTTCGTAATATTCAAGTCTTAGAGATTGAATAAATACAATTAGACCTTCTAGTCCCAAAATTAAAATATTGCCAAAAATTAAAACTGCAATATTTCCGCCACTTGAACCAACCATTTCTCCAAGTGTCTTAAATGCCAAAAATAAACCAACGTGGTTTATTGCAAAGGCACCAACCCTTATAAAGGAAATTATTGAAGACATAGTTGATAATAGAGCCTCTAATAAGCCAAAAGATGACTCAATATAATAATCTGAGGCGCTGCCTTCTTCCTCTTTCTTAAATAAAACTTTAAGAATAGGTCTTTTTAGTAGCATGATTACTAAACTTACCACTAAGATAATAAGGGAAATATTCATAGGAATTAAAGATTTAGCTCCCATTACTGACATTCCAATATTAATCATTGCCACAAAAATTAGAACTCCTAAAATACCTTCCTTAGAGAAGAAAGCCTCATCTGGTCTTCCACTCTTTAATCTATTGTAAATACCAATACCATAAGCAAGGGCAAGTAAAATAATGCCAAAGTATATTGCAATTACAAGAGTATCATTTATATTTTCAAAAGGTCTAAACCATATTGCAGGAATAATTTCTTCGCTTCCAAAAACTGAACCATACATCAAACCAAAAAACATTGATGATGCGCCCATTCTAAGAAGAAGACCACCAAAATCCTTGTTTTTCTTTTTTAACATTAGTCCGGCAATTGCAAATACAGCCCCTTGACCTAAGTCGCCAAACATTGCTCCAAAAAGAATCATATATGTTATACCAAAAATTACAGTTGGATCAAATTCACCGTAATTTGGTGTACCATACATATTTATTAGTAGCTCAAAGGGCTTGAAAAAATTTGCGTTTTTTAACTTTGTAGGAGGCTTTATATTTTCACTTTTAGGATCAAAATATTCAACATCAATATCTTTGTATTTAGATAATTTATCCTCCAACTTCTTCTTATCAGAGTCGCCAACCCAACCTGAAAGATAAAAATACTTATTTGATTTAAGCATATATTTCTTAGCTTTTTCAATTTCTTCGTAGCTAAGCATGTGAGCAAGAGTTGTTTTTAATTCCTCATGTCTACTTTCCAAAAGATTTTTCTTATATTCTTCAATTTCAAAAATCTTTCTCTTTACATTTTCCTCTTCTTCTTCAAGGTTCTTGTAAATTAAATTTGCTGTACCCTCTACATCCTCTCCAAGAAGTTCAACTTCTGTAAAGTTTAAACTTTTTAAAAGTCTGTCAACATCATTTTCAGTTTCCTTAGGATAAATTACAAGAAATAGTTCTCTATTATCTACAGTACCTGTATGATAAATCATAGCAAGAATATTGCCATAATTTTTCTTTAATCTTTGTCTAGCATCTTTATCCAAAAAACCAAATCTAGAGTTAAAATATTTTAATTCAGCTATATCCTTTAAATCAATATCAACATTCTTGAAAAGTTCATAATTTTCCTTTAAAGTATCAAGGATTTTTAAATTTTCTTTAGTCCTATCATATTCATTGATTTTTTCGCTAATATTTTTTATAAAAGCATCAATATCTTCATCTACATTTACCTTTTCAAAATAAGAATCTTCAATCTTGTCAATGCCCATAAATTTCATAATCTCAGCAGCTTCTTTAGCAGAAGATTTATGAGACTCATCTTCTTCAATAGGTGAAATATAGTTGAGTTCAAGATTTCTCTCTAAATTCTCTTCATTGTCCAAACTAAATGTAAATTTATTATCCGCCATATTGGTTTCTGCAGACATAAATTGCATACATTTTAAATTTAAAATATCAAGAATTACAGAATCCATATCGTCAATATTTCCGATAATATTAGCGATTTTCATTTTTTCAACGGCCAACTTGTTCACTTCCCTCTCTATCAATAATCATATATTTTAATTTTTCATCTTTATTAAGACCAAATCTAGTAGCTTCCAACATTCTCTCAATATTTGCTATCTCATAATCAAGAAGAACCAGAAAACTCATGAATTTTCCAATACCATCAGTCCTCCTAAAATTCTTCTTGGCAATGGAATACATTGTCTTTTTAGCAGTTCTACCAGTTCTAATAACTCTTCCAGCTGAGAAAAGCACTGCATACTTAGAATTTTTAATATTTTCTTCAAATTCACTTTCTTCTAGATAGGAAAGTTTAAGAAGACTTTCTGAATTATAATTTCCACCAAAAATAGTAAAGTTAAAAATTTCTTCTGGTGAAATATTATAATATTTCTTGGCCCTATATATCCAGATAATATTTAATAAATCAATGTTTACACCAAAGATTTCCTTAAACTCATCAACATCTTTTTTAGGAAGAGATTTAATTGACTCCACTAAATTTCTGTAATAGAACTTTTCCAAATTCATCTCTATAGAAAAAAGAGCATCCTCATCCTGTGATGACTTGTAATTTTTAATATAATCATAATAATGTGTGCCCTTTAAATTTTCTATAAAGGACTCAAAGCTTTCATCTTTAAAATTTATTTTATTACTTCCAATAATAAGATTTTCGACCTTGGGTTCCTTATTCATCCTCAAAGCTCTTAAAATTTTTATGATTTTTTCAATATTTATCCTCTCTAAATATGCTTTTAAGAAGTCTGCATATCTGAGAGGTAAAAAACCACGAAGTTTAGTAATTTCACTTCTCCTATATTGTTCCAAAAATTCTTCTATTTCATAAATATCTGAAAAAGAATCAATATTTGGAAACTTTTTTTCTTTTAGATAGGAAAGGCAAAACCTAACATCATCGCCTTCTGCCATCTTCTCAAAATCTTCATATACTAAAAATTCAGAATAAATTTTTGAAATCTTAGCATTTAAAGCCTTTAGACCGTCAAACATTTGATTTCCTTCCAATCACCATATCAAAAGCATTTTTTATAAGCTTATCAGAATTTTCATTATAAAATTTTTCAATTTCCTTGAGATTTTTTTCATTATCTTTTCTCAAATCATCAGCTTTTTTTTCAAAATCCTTTAAAATTTCTTCGCTTTTTTCTTTTCCAATAGCTTTAGATCTTTCAATTGATTCATTTTCAATATCAGTCAACTTTTCTCTCAAGTCTTTTTTAATACTTTCGATTTCTTTTTCAGTATCATCGACAAGATCTCTAGTTTTTTTATCTATTGCTAAAATACTATCTATGCTTTCTTTCAAAAATATCACCACTCTTTTTATTTCCTTGTGCATTTCTCATTATATTACTTTGAAAATCTAATTCAAGGGAATTATTTCACTTTTGAAAATTTCACACATTTTTCACATTTCACATGATGAAGAAATTTTTTGCATTGCGAAAAAATTATTTATAAATAATTTCTAATGATTTTAAATTAAAACTTTCTTAAAAAAAAGCTCAATTTTTTAAGTTTTTGTGCTTTAGTTTTTGTAATAATGAGCTTTTAAAGTCCAAAGTGTTTTTAGGCTAAGCTTAAATAAAGAACTTGCTTTTTCAAAAAAATAAAAAATTATGGCTCTTTTATAAAAAAATTATTACTGCAAGGACTTTAAACTTTTGATGCATAAAAAAAGGAATGCCTTCAAAAAGACATCCCTGCTATATTTTTTATTTGTGTAGGTGATATGTTGGACATGAACCATGACAAGCGTCACAACCACAATCACAAGATCCCTTACTTTTTATAAGTTTTTTATAGCGAAAGCTATCAAAACTATAACTACTGCTCCAACTATTATATTAGCCATAATTTCACCTTCTCTTAATAATAAGAGAAGTAGGAGCCTACTTACAAAACCTGCTCTAAGCTAAGCTCTGATTAAGCTTAAGTGTTTCTTTAATGCTTGGTTTTAGTGAAGATTTAAAATTAGCATATAGGTTAAAAGAATTATTTTACTGTGTGTCCTGTGGGTACCAATATGTTCTTACTCAACCCAATAGAGTTAGAGCAGCTAAAACCTTAAGAGAATGGATAAAAGGAGCTGAGGAATCTAATTTAAAAGAATTTAAATCTTGTATCACTGCTTTTAATAACTGCTTTGATGAAATATGTAACTCTTTTGATTATCCTTGGTCTAATGGTCATCTTGAAGGAACTCATACTAAGATAAAGACTTTAAAGAGAAATTGTATTGGTATGAAAAATTTTAATTTGTTTAGAAAGAGAATTATGTTTGCTTGTAAGTAAGGATAGGAAAATGGGAAAATTTCACAAAACCCCTAGGGGTTTTGTTTGCTATGTTTATTTTTAATAGTTTTTACTTATTTTAGTTTTGATATTCTATTAGCGTCTAAGTATTTATTTTTAAATAAAAAGAGAGACTCGAGTTAAGGAGTCTCCCAAAAATTTGACAAAGAGCCTATTTTAATCATTATCCCTTTGCATCAATAATAATTCTGCTTTATTTATTTTATTAATAGCAATAATTGAAGATATTGGTCCTAACAAGGTTCCCAAAATTATTACTATTATTAACATTAAAATCATAAGGAATATATTCGGTCTTAAAAAAGGCATGTTCAAAAGTGATGAAAATATATTATTGAAAGTTATACTTAAAACAAAGGAAAGCACAGAACCTATGACTGCACCTGTACCATTAATTAGCATAGATTCAATAAGAACTACTTCACTGAGTTTTTTCTTTGTTGCTCCTAATATCCTTATGGTTGCAAATTCTCTTTTCCTTTCCTTAACTGATAAGGTATTTACAAGACTTAAAATAAAGAAAGCTAGTATCCAAATCAAAGCTATCAATATATATACATATACAAGCATGTTTTTTGCTGAATCTGAAACTTGTGTCATTATTTTTCTTGGCAATAAAGGATACACTTTTTCTTTTTTAAATTCTTCTTTAATAAGTTTTTGAATTGTTTTTGGATCTTTGTTTTTTTCAACTTTTACTAAAATAGAAGATATATCATCTTTTTTTGCCACAGGATGATTAATTATCTTTTCATATTCCTTGGCTAATCTATGAGTTTCTTCTATTGTCATAAAAACTGAATTATCAAAACCCATGCCAGTTTTTGCAAGCCTACCTCTTATATCAAATTCTTGATTAAAAAATTTAACCTTATGATTAATATTCCCCACAATGTTAGCACCTACAACAACTTGCCCAGCTTTAATTGGAGTTTTAATCTGTTTTTCAAGCCAAGGTTTAACGCTAAAGTCATCAGAAAAGTCAATTCCTATGACTTGAATGGGAAAAGAACAGCATCCAGCAGAAAGTGTAGCTAGATAAACTTGACCACAGGCTTTTTCAACTCCTGGTATTTTTTTTACTCTATTTAATATATCCTTGTCAAAAAAGAATGTATTAGGTTCTCCCCTTAATATTGCACCTGTAATTTTGGAATCATAACCTTCTGGGACTACTATAATGTCTGCTCCCATCCTATCTGATAAAGATTTCATGCCGTTTTTAAGAGAAAAAATTATAAATGAAGACATGAATAAAATAAAAGTTAAAATTCCTACAAGTAAAATCAAGGTAATTGACCTTGCCTTTTTATTTTCTATATTCTTTTTTGCTAAATTAACTGTGTATAAATCTTTCATTATTTTGCATCAGCAAGAGCATTGTTGCAAGCTTCTATAAATTGCTTGTAGGTTTCTGTTGCTCCCGAAATAACGTCCACTCCTTCAGGACTTCCTTTTTCCACTAATCTATCTGGGTATGACTTTGCAAGATTTATAGCCTGTTGGGCAATCTTATATAGTCCTTCATTTTGACTTTGACCATAAGATTCATCCTTTTCTTTTCCATCTCCATCAATGTTTTGCATTGTACAAGATTCAATCTTATTGTCTTTAACACTTATATCCACCTTTACAAGTCCGCCTCTTTCATCTTTGGCAGATTCTCCTTGATATGTGCCATCCTTATAGCTTACGCTTGGAGCTTCTTCTTTTTTATCTCCTCCACAAGCAACTAGGACAAGCCCCAAAGATAAAATTATTAATGCATTTAAAATTTTTCTCATATAAACTCCTTAAGTTTTTCGTCTTTTATTGTAGAATCAAGAACAGGTCTTTTTCTTTTCATTTTGTCTTCTTTTGTAATCTTACCATGTTCAAGAGTTATCATTCTTTCAGATTCTTCACCGACTTCAGGGTCGTGAGTTACAACAATAATTGTTGAACCTGCATTGTGAAGTTTTTCAAATATGTCAAGAACTATATATTCATTCTTTTCATCCAAATTTCCCGTAGGTTCATCAGCTAAAAGTATAGCAGGATGATTGATAAGAGCTCTAGCTATACATACTCTTTGTTGTTCCCCACCTGATAATTGGTTGGGTAAGTGCTTGGCTCTATCAGCAAGACCTACTGCAGCCAAAGCTTCCATTGCTTCTTGTGCATCTGGCATAGAATGATAATATTGTGACATCATTACATTTTCCAAAGCACTTAAATAATTAACTAAATGAAATTGTTGGAAAATAAGTCCTATCTTATCCCTTCTAATAACTGTTAGTTCCTTAGGTGATTTTTTTGCTATATCTTCACCATCCAAAATAACTTCGCCAAGTGAAGGTTTATCCATGGCACCAATAATATTCATCATTGTTGTTTTACCAGAACCTGATGGACCCATTATAGAAATCCATTCGCCCTTTTCTACACTTAAATTGATTTTGTCAAGGGCTTTAAGTTCACCATAAATTTTTGAAACATCTACGAGTTTTAATATATCCATAAAATTCCTTTCTATTCTCCACGAAGCACTAAAGCTGGATCAATATCAACAGTTTTAGATACTGGTATTAAAGATGCAACTATAGTTATTACTATACAGACAATAATTGTCATAGGTACTAAAAGAGGCAAGAAACTTACCTTTCTAGCAAATACCGAAATACTTACTCTATTGGCAAATATATATCCTAATGCAACACCTAAAAGTCCACCAAAAACTCCCAAAAATGCTCCTTCACCTAAAAAGTCAACAATTACTGACGAATTTGTGGCGCCCAAAGCTTTCTTAAGACCTATTTCTTTACGCCTTTCAGTTACAACTGCCATCATTGTTGTGGATACACATATCATCATTATGAATAATACTATTATCGTTACAATGAAGACAAGAGCTTGTAATTTATTCAAAACTATATCTTGTGAGGCGGTAACTCTTTTTACCATTTGTGGAGTTAGAGATCCATCCTTTTGTGAAATATTTGATACTATTTTTGAAAGTTCATTTTGTTCAGCTTCTACTGAATATTCTACGACATCATAATTTTTGTCTTTAACAAGCTGTGAAATATCATCAATACCCATAAAAATAAGTTCTTCTTCTTTACCACCTGTTGTTACAACTCCTGAAACAACAAAATTAGTATCTATAGAACCTTCTCCATTAACTTTGGGAGTATTTATAATAATTTTATCTCCCTCTTTTAATTCCAAAGCCTTTGAAACTTCATTACCTATTAAAACTTCTCTAGGTTTTTCAGGCCATGAACCATCAATAAGCCAGTATGGAGAATTTTCTTTCGCTCCCTTTAAATCTGTACCTGCAAGCATATAAGGTTGTTCATTAATTTTTGCATTTGTATAAATATAGGGTGCCTGACCGACAAGCTTTCCTGATGGAATTAACGATTTAATTTCATCTAACTGTTCATTGGTAATTTTTTTATCAGGGTTAGTTGGAATTACCAACATATTTGCACCATAAGACCTAAACTCCTTACCCATTTGTCTAGGAATATCATAGTAAATAGTAACAAGTCCTGAAATAATTGTTGCTCCCATAGCTATAGCAAGTAGTGCTGTTAACATTCTTGCACGTCTCCTTGCCAAGGAAGTCATTATCATTTTTAAATAAAATTTATTTTTACTTTGTTTATCTGCCATGTAGTACCTCCGTTGGATTTAAATTCAAAAGGTATCTTATAGCTGGTATTGAACCCAATATTGTAACAAGAATAATAAGTATTGCTACAATAGGAACTACCATAGCTGTTGGAGCTATTGCTGAACCAAAAACTGTAAGACCAATAATCTGAGTAAGTAGCAGACCAACACCGTAACCTATAACTGTTCCAAATATCGCTGTCAAAATTATTTCCACAAGAATTATGGAAATTATCCTTCCATTTGACGCCCCTATAGCTTTTTGAAGTCCAATTTCATTAGATCTTTCCATTACAGATGCTGTAATAAGATTAGAAATACCAAAGCCTGAACCAATCAAAGTTAATACTGTAATTAAAACCATAAGAAGAGTAGTCTTATTTAAAATATCTCCTTCACTTTCTGCAACTTGGCGAATTGGCTTAGCTACAGAATCAGTCATTACTTCTGTTATTTGATAACAAATAGCAGAAACATAAGCTGTACAATACCATACTTCCCATTCCTTAATAGTTAAAGATAGTGGGTTTTTGGCAGCCTTTCTTGCTAAGTCATTGTCTGGTGTAGTAAGAGCTGATACTTCAACTTTATTTACAACTCCAGTAACTCCAGCAAATTCTTGTGCTGTTTTTAAAGTAGCATATATAAATGCATCTTCATCAGAACCTGATGAGAAAATACCCTTAACTTTTAATTTTTTGTCTAAATTATTGCTTTTTAGTTGGATTTCATCACCAACTTTAAATCCATTTCTGTCTGCATAAATCTTTCCAAGCATAACTGAATCGCTATCATTTTCTGATAACCACTCGCCTTGAACTTCCCACCAGTTTTTAAGTCTAATCATACCAGTATCAACTGATTCTCCAGTAGGCAAATTCATATGATTATTAAACCATGTTCCTACCATCTTAGTATGTTTAGAATCATTATTACAAGAAACCCAAGTGTTAAGATATGGCGTATAGTCTACAATATTGTAAGCCCAAAAAATAGTTTTAATGTTAGGAAGTTCTGATTCCTTTAAATATTTTTGAACCTGCCCCTCTTTTTCTTGCATGCCATACAAATCATCAAGAAGGGAAGCTTCCTTAGGCAATACATTAATATTTGCTCCATAGGTCTTTAATTCTTGATTAACTTTATCTCCAACACCGAGCATGGTATTTAACATTGAAGTGGCAAGAGAAGCTCCAAGGGCAACTGTAAATGCTATAAGAGCCATCTTTCCCTTTTGTCTAAAAAGCGCTCCTTTAACTATTCTCCAAAACATAAGCCCTCCTACTTAAATACATAAGACAATGCGTCAAGATCTTTTGGCGCAATCTTTATCTTTTTATCATGGACAATGTATGGGAAAGGTATCGGGTTACATCCACCCTTAAAACCTATTGTACCCCTATTCATTACAACGTCGCACAACTTACAAATAACATCTTCGCCTCTTTCAAAATATCCAGATGGACCACATATCTCGCAGGCATCAAGTACAACTCCATAGGAACCTTCTGATTTTTTAATGCAGAAAAATCTCATTTGTGCACCATCCTTTGCCTTATACAAATATCTGTGCAAATGCATATCTTCTAAGCTACTTAAAGGAATAACAATCATTCCATTTTCAGTTTGATAATCTTCAGGTGGTGAAAGGGCCTGTTCCTTATTAGCATATGCCTTTCCAACCGTTAATGAAAAAGTATTAATAAATAGAACGACAAGGAAAAAAATTGCCCAATGTCTTTTATTCTTCATTCTATACTTTATTTTTCTTAACTGAGCCCTATTGCTATAATCTTCATTAACTTTAATATTTTGCTTATATAAAATTACTGGAATAGCTATCATAATTAACATTGTTGCAAATAAAAACACATTTTCGTGATTAGCTATAAATGCAATAACTCTAAAAAAGTTAACATTTCTAGGAATGATCCCTTTAGAATAAAATCTTTGAATTATGATATTAAATTGGCTTATACCCGAACATATCAAGCTCAAAAAAACAATAATCTTTAAGTTTTTACCTTCAAGTTTAACTGAAGACTTATATATGGCAAGTCCTGATAAAATCATCATGATTATCCCAAAAACAAAGCCTAAAATCCTAAAAAGTACAATAGTTGAAACAGCACTTTCGCCATAATATACAAATTTGTTTGATTGGTTAAATACATAGGGTAAATAATAAAAACAAATTCCTACAAGATAAACAACAACCGATGCTGAAATGAAATTATCATAAATTTTAGCATTTATCCTATCTTCAAATATCATAAAAATTAATATTAAAAATACCGAGATAACTATTGGTACCATAGACCAGAAATTCAATTCTGTTCTATTAATAAAATTAGGTATATTTCTTATAATTATTGAAACAATTGCTGCAATTATCCCTAAAACTAAAGAAATTATAATAACATACTTTTTATATTTGCTCTCTTTAGTTGTATAATAGGCAAGTATTAAAGAAATCATTAGAGAAAAGGCTATTCCCGCCTCCATAACTTTAATAAAAATTTTTAAAATAATTTCACCCCCCATAAATGCATATAAGGGGAACATGAATTCCCCTTCAAAATATTAAAAATTTTCAAAATTTTACCATTGTGGTCCGTTCCATTCGAAGTCAGTCCATTCTGCAACAAGTGGTTCTGTCCAGAATCTACCTGTTACACCAGTTTCTTTATCTACGTGTAGTAAGTAGTCATTACCTGGTGCAGCTACTTCGAATTTTACATCATAAACACCAACACCTTCGTCAAATTTAACATTTGCACCATAGTGTGGACCATCAGATGCGTTCATTGGCATGAAAGCTACTTCTTGAACATGATCTGAACCTTTCTTTTGTAAATAAGCTTTTACTTTTAACCATGGAACAAAATCACCAACACCATAACCTAATGTTGAACCTTCTTGTGATGCTGTAATGTCAGCTTCAATATGGCAGTCAGCTTCTTCTTTAGGAATTGAGTTTCCTGCTGGTTCCATATCAACTGGTTGGAAATATACACCAGAGATTACTAAAGGTCCTTTAGTTTGGTCATCGCCAATTGGAAATTCTTCAAATCCTGCATCTTCTCCTGGAGCTGCAGCTTTTGCATCTCCTCCTTCTTTCTTGTTTCCTTCAGCTGGTGCTTTTTCTTCTGTAGAAGTTTTAGCTGTATTATTAGCTTTTGTATCTTCTTTTTTACCACAAGCTGTAAACATTAATGCACACACAAGCGTCATTACAACAAGAAATAAACTTTTCTTTTTTAACATGATACCCTCCTATTTTTTTTCTTGGCTGGCTTCAAGCTCAGCTCTAATTTTTTTGTTTCTATTATTTTGATAGATAACAGAAACAATGGTTACTACTAATAGAATAATTTGTGGAATAAGATTTTCATACCTATCGTATATACCTATAGCTTCAGCAGACCATCCATTCATCCAAGGAACTATAGTTCTGCCAATTACATCTGCTTCTTGTAATTCTCCTATGCCCTTTCCTAAGAAAGACAAGCAAAGTATAAACATTAGCCAAGAAGTAAATGTAAAGAATGGTTTTAATGGTAGCCTTACAGAAACTTTAGCAATTAAATAATATACAATTGCAAGTATTATGGCGGCAACCAAAAGTCCAATCCACATATGCATTGGATTTTCAGAAATGCCTGTTCTCATACCTTGGAAAAACAAAATAAGTTCTGCACCCTCTCTTGCTACTGCTAAGAATGAAGTGAAAGATAAGGCAAAATAATTACCCTTGGAAACAGATTGTTGAACTTTGTTTTTAATGTATCTATTCCAAACTTCAACTTCAGATTTAGAAAGCATCCAATTGGATACATAAAATAGTACGATAACAGCAAGAAACATCGCAATTCCTTCGAATATTTCTTGTCCCATTCCAGACTCAACTTCTCCCACTGTATTGGCGATGATATTAAATACTCCAGCTAGGACTACTGAAAAAACAATGCCTAGCAAGGCTCCAATATATACACCTTTTAAATAAATTCTATTATTAGTCTTTGATAAATATGCAGCAATGGCAGCTACAACTAAAATGGCTTCAAGTCCTTCACGAAGTGTAAGTCCAAGAACTGCAAAAAATGTGCCAAATCTTTTTAGTAGCTCTCCCAACAATTGACCTGTTGAAAGGCTGTTTGCATCTTCTTGACTTTGACCACTGGACTTAGAATCTCCAGAGGTTCCATCAAGAGTATGGGCATCTTCATGAAGATAAGTTATAAGTGCATCAATTTCATCTTTAACTTCTTTTGGGTCTGCATCTTCTTTGATAGAATTTTTTGCTCTGTAAAATTGATGTTCAACCATTGAACCCCTTTGGCCTGAAATTGCAGACATAGTTGTTTTTTCAAATCCAATTTTTTCATAGAATTTAAAGTAAGCAACATTAATTGCATCTGTGGCTGCTTTTTTAGCATCCTTATCTCCAGGCTTGTAAACTTCCACAGCTTTTTGTAAATGTTCTGACATAGCATCAGCGACTTCAACCCAGTTACCATAATTTGTTTCTGCTGCAAAAGCAGGCATAAAAGTGAGGCTAATCATGATTACTATCATTGCGAAAATGCTAGTCCTTTTCTTTAATAAATTCATCTCTATCCCTCTTTTTTTATTAAACTTCCATCTTCCATTTGGCAAAGTGTATTGCCATATTTTAAAATATCAAGCTCATGAGTAACTATAATAAGTGCAGTACCTTTAGAATTTATTTTTTTTAATAAATCCATTATCTCCATAGTAGTATTTTTATCCAAATCACTTGTAGGCTCATCTAAAATCAAAAGTTCCGGCGAATTAATCATAGATCTGGCTATCAGCACTCTTTTTAGCTCTCCTCCAGATAAATTTTTAGGAAAATCATCTTTCAAATGCAAAATTCCCATCTCATCAAGAAGCATAGCTGCTTTTTCATAAGCAGAGTCATCTCTTTTAAATAGATAATAAGGAAGAGACACATTCTCTAAAACATTTAAATTTGGAAGTGTTCCTAGACTTTGTGGCACAAAACCTATGACTTCATTCCTATATTTGCTAATTTCTCTATCAGAAAAATCACTCATATCTTTGCCCTTAGCAAAAATTTTACCTTCAGTCGGTTTTAATAAACCAGACAAAAGATTTAAAAAAGTTGACTTCCCAGAACCACTTCTGCCAATTATATTGACAAAATCTCCCTCCTCCAAGGTAAAGTTTACATTTTTAACTGCAAAAAGTGTATTAGAACCTCTCTTAAAACTCTTACTTAAATTTTCAGTTTTAATTATTGATTCCATTATGAATTTCTTTCTTTCATACAATAATAAATATTAACTAAAACCAATATGCCTGCCAACAATGTGCAAAATGGAATGGTTTTTGCTCTGCAAGCCATATCAGCTTTCATGCATCCACCAATAAGCACATGAGCGTTTAGTATCTCTAAAATACCAATTGCTATATTTGAAATAGATAATCCTAAAGATATTTTTGAATCTTTAACTACAATAAGAATGATTGCTAATACTAAAATGACTGCGCCAATACCCATAGTCATATTTCCCATCCAATGGCATTTCATGAACATCCCATTTTCCATAGGAGGACAAACTGGTGTTATAAATTTTGGTGCAAGCACTAACAAGAGACCTATAATAGCAGAAATATATCCTAAAATCTTTTTTCTACTCATTTTAATTATCCTTTCTACTTATCTTTATTGATGACATTGTAATATAAAAACGTGTTTATATTTTTTTGAAAATTACATTAATTATATGTAAATTGGTAATTAATATCATTTAATCATCATTTTTAATTATAGTGTGTAATTTTATTAAATTTTTACAAGATTTTCTTAGAATATATTTAAAAAAAATTTAAAAGAATTTAGATCTTGTGTCACTGTTTTTAATAAGTGGTTTGATGAAATATGCAATTCTTTTAACTGTCCTTGGTCTAATGGTCCTCTTGAAGGCACACATACTAAGATAAAAACTTTAAAGAAAAATTGTTTTGGTATGAAAAATTTTAATTTATTTAAAAAAGAATTATGTTTGCATGTAAGTAGTGTTAGGAAAACGGGAAAATTCGCAAAACCCCTAGGGGTTTTGTTGCTATGCTTATTTTTAATGGTTTTTTAGTTATTTTAGATTTGATAGTTTATTAGTGTCTAAGTATTGATTTTTAAATAAAGAAAGAGACTCGAGTTAACGAGTCTCCCCAATATTTGACATAGAGTCATAAAAAAAGAATACTTCCCAAGAAGTATTCTATAAAACTTATTTTTTTTCATCTATTGAGCAGGTGCTGTGACATGACTGGCAGCCACAACCGCATCCACTCTTTTTGTGCATTACCTTTTTTACTGCAAGGGCAATTGCAGCAATTATAACAAGGGCGACTAAAATATTAATTGGACTCATACTTTACCACCTCATCCTTTTTCTTTTCAAAATCCCTTTCATTTAGCTTTGACCTGTCTTTTCTAAATAGTAAGTAACCATAGATAAATAGAACTACTATAGCGAGGGCTGTCATTAGGTTAAAGGATCCGCCTTCTATTATTCTTCCAAATTGGTAAATCATAAAGGCCACTGTGTAAGAGAAAAGTAATTGGTAACCAATTGCTAGTCCAAACCACTTATTTGAACCCATTTCTTCTTTTATAGCTCCCGTTGCTGCAAAGCAAGGAACTGTAAGTTGGTTGAAGAAAACAAAGGCAAAGGCTGATGCTGTAGTAAATCTTTCAGCTACAAGTGCAACCATTGGAGCATCTTCTGCTCCAACTTCCCCAATGCCTGCAAGAACTCCATAGGTTCCAACTACAATTTCTTTGGCAACAAGTCCAAGAATTGTAGCAACACTTGCTATCCAATCGCCAAAGCCAAGAGGAGCAAATACTGGTGCAATGGCCTTTCCTATTACTGCAAGAATTGAATCTTCCGGATCTGCATTGAAGTCCATAAAGTGTCCTGTAACAGAAATGCTCTTCAAGAACCAAATTGCAACCGTTGCTAGAAGGATTATTGTTCCAGCCTTTACTACAAAGGCCTTACATCTAAACCAAGTTGCCTTTAAAACATTGTGAGCACTTGGCATGTGATACTCAGGAAGTTCCATTACAAAAGGAGCAGGATCTCCTGAAAAATATTTTGTCTTCTTTAAAATTATTCCTGATACAATAACGGCAAGGATTCCACCAAAATACCAAATAGGTGCATACCACCAGCTGCCACCTAAGAAAGCAGCAAACATTGCAATAACATCTAGCTTGGCACCGCAAGGCATAAAGGATGCAGTCATAATAGTCATCCTTCTGTCGTTATCTGACTCAATAGTCCTCGTTCCCATAATGGCAGGCACTGAACAGCCAGTTCCCATTAAAATTGGAATGAAAGACTTGCCAGATAAACCAAATTTTCTGAAAACTCTATCTAAGATAAAAGCAATTCTTGACATATATCCAATGTCTTCTAGGATTGCTATGAATAAAAACAAAGTAGCAATAACTGGCAAGAAACCAAGAACAGCACCAACGCCGCCGATAATTCCATCAACTAAAAGAGATGTCAAAAATTCTGATGTTCCAGCATTTTCCAAGAAACCTCTAAAGTTTTCGCCAATAATTTCTCCAAAGAATTTTTCATTTACCCAGTCCGTTACAGGTCCGCCAACATAATTTATTGCCAAAATGTAAACTAAAGTGATGATGCCAATAAAAATAGGAAGAGCCAAAAATCTATTAGTAACTACCCTGTCAATTTTGTCAGAAGTAGTCATTCCCTTTCTGCCTTTTTTTACAGCATCCTTAGTTACTTCAGACACAAAATTGTATCTTCCATCTGTGATTATGCCTTCGCCATCATCGTCATATTTTTCTTCAGCTTCTTCAACAATTTCATCTAGCCTTCTGCTTTCATTTCCATAGAGAGGAAATTCTTTAATTATTTTTTCATCTTCTTCAAAAAATTTAACAGCAAGCCATCTCTTAGCTGGATTGTCTCTTATGACGCTGAAGTTTTCAATTTCCTTGATGTATTTTTCAATATCAGTGTCAAATTCGTGATAATGAGTATTTTTTTTGTGGGCAGCTTCCTTTGCCACATTAATTAACTTATCAATGTTTTCATTTTTTAAAGCAGAAATCTCAACAACCTTGCAGCCAAGCTTTTCCTCTAGCATCTTAATATCTATGAAGTCATTATTTTTTCTAACGACATCCATCATATTAAGAGCAATGACAACAGGAATGCCAAGTTCCACAAGCTGAGTCGCCAAAAATAAATTTCTCTCAATATTAGTAGCGTCCACAACATCAATAATTGCATCAGGTCTCTCATTTACCAAATAATCTCTTGAAACAACTTCTTCCAAAGTGTAGGGGGAAAGGGAATAAATTCCCGGCAAATCTGTAAAGTGAACTTCTTTATCTTTTTTATACTTACCAGTTTTTTGCTCAACAGTTACCCCCTGGCCAGTTACCAACATATTGGTTGGAACCAGTCAAACTGTTAAAAAGCGTGGACTTACCACTATTTGGATTACCGGCAAGTGCAATAGTAATAGCCATCTTAGTCCTCCTTCTTTTCTATCTCTTCAATTGAAATGAGCTCAGCATCAGCTTTTCTTATGCTAAGCTCATAATTCCTAATGTTAATTTGTACGGGGTCCCCTAGAGGTGCCACCTTTCTTATATATATCTCAGCATTTTTTGTGATTCCCATGTCCATTATTCTTCTCTTTAATGGACCTGAACCATTTATCTTTTTTACTATGTAGTATTTACCAACAACTGCATCTCTTAATGTTTGCAAATTTACATCTCCTCAACTAAAATCTTCTTTGCAATGTCTTTGCCTATAGCAACTCTTGCATCTTTAATAGAAACAATTAAATTACCATCGTTCTCGTTTACAACTTTTATAATCGCACCCTTAACAAATCCAAGATTTGCAAGGTGAGATTCAGTGACGCTACTATTTTTTAAACTTTTAACTTTTAAAATTTTAAAATTTATATTTAATGGCGCCATTATCAAACTAAGCATCTTTACACCTACTTATTTAATAAGAAATAATTTTTTTATATTTGAATTTGATTATCAATTTCTTAAACAATTATAACACAGCTAATTGAAAAATAACATAAATTCGATAATATTTTTAAATTAATTTTATTAAAAAAAATTATGAAATTTTTTCATAGATATAATATTTTTAACTCTTCGATTTTTAGAAAATTTTTATTTCGTTAAAATAATTTTAAATATAATAAGTTCTAAACAAAAAAGACAGCCTAAAAGCTGTCTTAAAATATTTATTTACTTTCACCATTAAGTGTTCTATAACTAATCCAACCATTTCCTATATTACACCAAGTCCTTCCATCAGCTCTTCTAGTGTCATATACATAAACTGGATCGCCCTTATAAAGACTAAACTCAACTCCATAAGAAAATCCTGGTCCACTTCTTACATTTGCTCTACTTGAAGTTACAAATTGATAAGTACCAATTAAATTTGATGCTTCTGCATTTTTTAATTTTGCAATTTGTGCTTCCAATTCATCTGCTCTTGCTTTTTCCTTTGACGCTTCACTTTCCTCTTGTGCCTTTTTTTCAAAGGATGTTTTTTGAGCATTTACATCTTCTAACAATTTTTTAAAGTCATTATTTTCAGGATCTACACTTATATAAGAATTTAGCCTATTAATAGCACCAACAAAATTATTGTTTCCAACTAATTGTGTTATTTCAGACTTAATTGCAGAATAATTTTTTTCTAAGAGAGCATCTTTTTTGTCCTTTAATTCCTCATCATCACTTTCCATATCTTTCAAAAAAGCAAGTGAAGATTCATAATCTCTTCCTTCAAATTTTTGATTTGCCTTATTTAAAGTTTCCTTAGCTTCAATATTCTTGTCTATCTTATTAATTGCTTCTAAGTATTTTTTATCATCACTTTTTTCGTAAAGCTCACTGTATTTTTCCCTAGCCTCTTTATAGTTTTTGGCTTCTAAATTTGCCTTTGCAGAATTTTCTAATTTTGTCATTTTATATTTTCCAAATCCAAAATTAAATAAAAGAGAGAAAACAATTAATCCAATTACTACTACTCCAAATATAATCCCCTTTTGTTTAGTTCCCATAGAATCATCTTTAAAGGAATTATTTTTTACTATTGTTTCTTCATCTTGGTCATCGTAATAGCTATTCTTTCTGGATTCTTTTTCATCTTCATAATAAATATTTCTATCTATTTTTTGAGTTTTAGAAGAATCCATATCTTCTCTCATATCATGCCCACATTCCATGCAAAATACGGCATTGTCAGCATTTTCTTTACCGCAATTTTTACATTTCATTTTTTAAGCCTCCTAACTATTTTTTATTTTTATTTTTTCTTGAAATATCTACTTTAAGCTTTCTTAATTTATGAATAATTTCTTCATCAAGGGCTGTAACTTTCTCTTCTTTTAGCTTTTTTGCAACATGAAAAACTTTATTTTTTGAATTTAAAACTTCAGCTTCAAGTTCTCTTGCAGAAATTCTCGTGCCACCACGCGATAAAATAATTTGCTGCTCAACATTGTCACTTGTAGCCACTCGAACATTGGTTAGCCTACCTATTTCATCAAGCTGCCTTTCTATGTAGTGATCTGCTGTCTCAAACTCTTTGGTGAAAATTATATCTATTCCATCTCTCTTATAATTCTTACCACCAGATTTTTTCACTAAGTAGGCATCAAAGACAAGTATTATATGCTCCTTTGTGCTGTGAGAAAATTCAATCATTTCATCTATTAATTCATTTCTAGCTTCTTCAAGGGAAATATTTTTTAAATCTATTAAATTTTGCCAAGAATTTATAATATTATATCCATCTACAAAGAGATAAGACACATCTCTTTTGTATCTGCTAAAGCTTCTTCTCATTTTATCCTATCTAAAAATTTCATACATAACAATTGCAGCTGCAACTGATGCATTTAAAGAGTCAAAATCAGAAAAATTTGGAATAGTGATGATTTTATCAGAATTTTTCAAAACATTTTTAGAAACTCCCTTGCCTTCATTGCCAATAACTATGGCAACTTTTCCAGAAAAATCACATTTTCTTATGTCTTCACCTTGAAGGTCTGTGGCGTAAATCCAAAATCCTGCTTCCTTTAATTTTTCCATTGCTTGAGAAATATTTGTAACCTTTGAAACGTCAATATCATAAATTGCACCAGCAGAAGATTTTACCACTGTGTCATTAACTGTTGATGCCCTTCTATTGGGAAAAATAATCCCATCAACGCCAAAAAAGTTTGAACTTCTTGCTATAGCACCAAAATTGTGGGGATCTTCAATTTTATCTAAGATAAAAATTTTCGCATTTTCTTTGTCTCTTAATTTATTGATTAAATCATCTAGCTCAATATACTGAAAATCACTTACAAGAGCCACAACAGCTTGGTGATTTTTTGTGCCAGCAAGTTCTTCCAATTTTTCATTGTCGCTAGTTACAGTTTGAACTTTTAAATCTCTTGCCATGCCAAGGATTTTTTTTATGGAACCAGTGGCATTTTTCCCCACATAAATTTTTTCTACTTCTTCATTTTTTAGGGCCTCAATAACTGGACCTCTTCCGTAAATATATTTCATTTTAAATTCTTAAACTTCTCTCTAATTTCTACTGCCTTGCCACAAGTCATTTTTCCTTCTGGACATGGTCCACTGACGCATGCTGGTCCCTGGTCTTTAAATAAAAGCGGAGCAACTTCTTTTACTTCTCTTAACATTTCAGTTGCAAGTTCTCTTATTTCCCATTGAGCTCTTTCACAGCATCTCACTGTGAAGAAGTGTCTAAGAGTTCTAACATTCATTGTAACAACAATTTTTGTCTCGCAGGCATTGGGAAAGATATATCTTGCATCTTCTATAGACATTTTTTCCACAGACTTTCTTGCCTTTTCTTCATCCATTCCCTTTTCAATTAAGGATCTTGCATTTTCCTTTACAAGAATTTCTACTAATTTGTCATAATCTTCTTGATCTCTTTTCATTGCTTCAAGGAAAATTTTCTTAGCTTCCTCATTTTTTTCAATTTGAGGTGGAATAATATATTCAAAGCTATCAAGCTTTACATATCTTTGTGATTGTTGGGAATAAGATGCAATTCTGTGTCTTACAAGTTGATGAGTAAGTGTCCTAGAAACACCTTCAATTGCAAAGGTAAAACTTACATGTTCAAGTGGTGAAAGGTGGGAAAAAGACATAAGTCTATTTAAAAACTTTTCTGTAGATTCTTCAGTCAAATTCTCTGTAATTTCTTCAACACCAACTCTTGAATAGCAAAGTTTTGCTGCTGCAGCAATGGTTTTATCTGGATCCATTGTGTGTGAAATAATTTTTACCTTCATCCTATCATCTCCTTAAATATTTCTCTAATTCTATTATACCTTTTCAAAAGATAAAGATAGCCGAAAAGTGCCTCAAGTCCTGTGGCAATTCTATAATCAATGGGATCAGCATTTTTAGGTACTGTATGTGACTTGGCATTTCTTCCTCTTTTAAAAATTTTTATTTCTTCATCTGTTAAATTTTCTTCTATTTTTTCAAAAAGTTCTCTCTGTGATTTTGCACGAACAAATCTAATACTTTCTCTGTGAAGTTTATTAGGATTTTTTCTAACATCTAAAATTTCACTTCTAACTAAAATTTCAAAACAAGCATCGCCAATATAGGCAAGGGCTAGAGGACTAAATTCTCTAACTTCTGCTTCGCTATAATTTTTAACTTCTAAAAAATTTAAATTCTCTTCCAAGTTGTCCCACTTCTCGTATCTTCTATTTCAATGCCCATTTCCTTTAGCTTGTCTCTGATTTCATCAGCCCTAGCAAAGTCCTTATTCTTTCTTGCATCATTTCTCTCTTTAATAAGACCTTCTATGTCTTCAGAAATTTCTTCTCTTTCGCCTTCCATAATACCAAGAACTCTTGTTAGTTTCTTCAAAAGTTCTAAAGTCTTTTCTAACATTTCTTTAGAATTATTTTCATCAAGATTTAAATTTATATCCTTTACTAAATCAAAAATTGCAGTAATTGCATCAGCTGTATTTAAATCATCATCCATGGCACTTTCAAATTTTTCAATGTGTTTGTCAAAGGATTTAAATAGTTTTTCTTCTTCATCAGTAATTTTTTCAAGAGTTGATTTTTCTATTGCATCTTCAAGCTTATATTTTGCATTATAAAGTCTCTTGCTAGAGTTTTTAGTTTGTTCCATTACTTCTCTTGAAAAATTAATTGGTGAACGGTATTGAGTTGTCAAAAGGAAAAATCTCAAAACTTCAAGGTCAAATTCCTCTGAAATTTCTCTTACTGTAAAGAAGTTGCCCTTAGATTTTGACATTTTCTCATTATCAACTGTAATCATGCCGTTGTGTAGCCAATAATTTGCAAAGGGAACTCCGTTGCAAGTTTCTGATTGGGCAATTTCATTTTCGTGATGAGGAAATTGTAAATCTTCTCCACCAGTGTGAATGTCAATGTTATCGCCAATTAAGGTCTTTGCCATAACTGAACATTCAATATGCCAACCAGGTCTTCCTTCTCCCCAAGGAGCTTTCCAGAAGGGTTCCCCTTCTTTTTTATTTTTCCAAAGGGCAAAGTCACTTGGATTCTTTTTGTTGTCATTGATGTCAACTCTGTGACCAGAAATTAAATCTTCAATATTTTTCTTTGAAAGTTTTCCATAGTCCTTGGCATGACTTATATCAAAATAAACATCTCCATTAGATACATAGGCAGCGCCCTTATCTATTAAAGTCTTAACAAAAGAAATAATTTCATTAATATGCTCTGTTGCTCTAGGGTTTAAAGTTTCATAATCGTAAAGGTGAAGACCATTTGCATCTTTTTTAAACTCCTTAATATATCTTTCAGCAATATCAGAAACCTTCACGCCTTCATCATTTGCCTTATTTATCATCTTGTCATCAATGTCAGTGAAGTTTACAACAAACTTTACCTTCATTCCCTTGTATTCAAAATATCTTCTAAGAGTGTCAAATACAACAAGGGGTCTGGCATTACCAACATGGATAAAGTTATATACAGTTGGACCACAATTATAAATTCCAACTTCTCCCTCTTTAATTGGTACAAAATCTTCCTTTGTTCTACTTAGAGTATTGTATAATTTCATAAATCCTCCTATAAAAAAACGCCTCTCGTGAGACGATTATATACCTTTGAAAAATTTTTCGTAGTAATCAAGTCCTATAAAAGTTTTGTCTTCAACCATTTTTTTAATCTTACTTGGGTCTGCAAGATCAACATCCATAACTTCTTCCTCTTGCAAAGTTATTTCATCAAGGGAAATATTTTTACGGACTAAATAAATATAAAAAATTGTATTTCTCTCAGTGATGATTCTCTTTAAACTAAGTTCATCTTCACTAATGTCAATCCCAAGTTCTTCCTTGAACTCACGAACCATGCCTTCCTTTGGCGTTTCTCTAGAAATAACAGAACCACCAGCAGAGCAATACCACATTCCAGAAAAAGATTTTTTATCGAGAGCTCTTCTTTGGATTATAAAATTTCCATCGTCTCGCAAAATCCATCCTTCAGCGATAATATGATATTCATTATTCTTTAGACGCTCGCCCTTTTTAATGACTCGTCTTTTCCATTTTCCTTTTTTATCATAAACATCCCAATATTCCACGACAAAACTCCTTATAGTTATTTTACACCATTTATCAAGTTTTTAAAAGATTAAGAGGACTTTATTTAAGTAAAATATACTCTTTATTATTGAGAATAAACTTTTTAAAAATAAAAAAGTGGAATTTTAAACTCCACTTAATCTTAAATATTTTTTAAAGATTTATAATCAAAGCCTCTTCTATATTCAACAAAGGATCCATCTTCTTTGTATACATAATCTCTTAGGGTTTTTTCTACAAGTCTTATATTAAATTTTTCATCTTTCGATTTATAAATTTCCTTTACAAAAATATCTGTATCAGAAAATTTTAATTTTCTTTCAGCTTGTACAATTGCAAGAAGAGAGTTTTGTAAGTGTTCTTTAAATATTATAAATCTTGCCTTTGTGGAAAATTTTGAATTATCATTGTCTAGGAAACATTGAAATACAAAATATTCATCTTCCCAGTAACCAAAAACTTCATCCTTTTCTTCACCCATTTTAAAGTCATCTAGACTTTCTACTATGTCAACAAAAAGTTCTCCTGTTTCATCATCATGAGAAAGTATGTATTTTCTATCCTTTAATTCTAAATCTCTTACACAATCTTTTTCTATAATATTTAAATTCTTCATGCCCTAACAATCCTCTTTGAAAAAACTTGTAAAGTATATCTAGAAGCAAGGTATCCAATTAAATATATTATAACTGTGACTATAAGAGTTGGAATAATTCCTGCTTGGACAAATCTAGAATTTGGTACAAACATTTTTACTATGAAAAAAGAAGTCCACACGCCAAAAGCACTTTTTGTTGGTACTGAATAGTATATATTTCTGTCCTTATTATAATTTTTAAAGACTATTAAGGTTAAAATATCACTTAAGACTCCGCTCGCTAGTCCAGCCAAGGCCCCAAAAACAGAAAACCTAAGCATATAAATTGCATAGCATAAGGAAATTAAGGATACTGTCCCAATCTTTCTAGTTTTTAAAATTGTTGCTGTATATATAAAAGCAAAGGCTGGTGCTGTCATAAGCACTCTTGATGATGGTATTGGTAAACTCAAGGATATTGTATAAAGAATTTTACCAACAACAATCATCATGGCCAGAGAAAGTCCCATTAAAACCCAATCTTTCACTCTAAATTTTTTCATCTAATCACCTAAAACACAATAATTATCAAATTCTAAATAATCTCCAGTATTTGCAAAGGCCCTGGCCCTACATCCACCGCAAATATTATTAAAATTACAAGTTCTACACTTTCCCTTATATGATGAAGGATCCCTTAGTTTTTGGAAAACCTCACTATTATTCCAAATATTATAAAAAGAATCATCTTTTACATTGCCGGCCTCTACTTCTGCATAAGGACAGATATTTACCCTGCCATCATATACTAGGCTACAATAACTTGTACCTGCAATACACGACTTTTTCACTCTTGGGTCTAAATTTAATTTTTTAGCCAAGACAGTTGATTGGGGTGCACAAGTTGGCTTTATAAATAAATCTGACTCATACTCCAAAACTTTTTTAATAGCTTCTGTGTATTCTTCCCTTGTAAGGTAGACATTTCCTAAGTTTTTTCCCCTTCCAGTCATTACCAAGAATAAAACATGGACTGAAGATGCTCCTAAGTCACTTGCAAAGTCCAAAAGACTTTCTATTTCCTTTAAATTAATTTTAGAGATAGTGGTGTTAATCTGAAACTTTACGTCATTTTTCTTTAAAATCTCTATGCCCCTCATGGTTTCATCAAAGGCTCCCTCATATCCTCTAAAGGAATCGTGAATGTTTTTGTCCCTTGAATCTATGGAAATAGCAACTGATCTTATATATTTTTTTATAAGCCCAATATTGTCTTCATCTATGAGAGTTCCGTTAGTTCCAAGACAAGTATAAAGTCCAAGACTAGAAGCAAATTCTGCAAGTTCAAAAATATCCTCTCTCATTAGAGGTTCTCCACCGCTTAATTTAAGCATGTTAAATCCAGCTTTTTTTATATCCCTAAAGACTTCCTTTGCCTCTTCAGTAGATAACTCATTTGATAAGTCCACATCTTCTTTAGAATTTCTATAGCAGTGTTCACAGTAGAGGTTGCATTTTTTTGTAACATTATAGGATACAATTTTCATTTGTTCTATAACCTCCTAAAGAAATTGCCTCATAAAAGAGGCAATTCCAATATTATTTAATTTATTTTTCTTATCAAAGTAGATATGGGTCATCTTCCCAAGCAATTAATGATTTTGGGTCTTTGGCATTTGTATCTCTTCCTTCTGGAGGAAGGTCCTTTGCAGATTCTGGTTCTGCAGGTTTTGTTGGATAATTTAGATCGGCATCTCTTGCATTTAATTTTTCCCATTCCTCACGAGATTTTGGTGCCTTCATTTCCAAATCAACACTATCAATATCAATGCCAAGAGCCTTTGCAACTCCCTTGCCGTACTCTGGGTCAGCTGCATAACAATTTCTAATATATCTGTGCTTAATTTGCATAGTTGAGTCGCCCATATTTCTTGCAGTGTTTTCAAACAAAACTAATTTTTGTTCATCAGTCATTCTATTAAAAAGCATACCTGGTTGAGTGAAGTAGTCATTATCATCTGCTCTATAATCATATCTCTTAGTTTCTCCGCCTTTATCGTGTGGAATTTCTAAACTTGGATCATCCTTCCATGCTCCGTAAGAATTTGGTCTGTAGTGAAGTTCTGCGCCCTTATTTCCATCAACTCTCATTTGACCATCTCTGTGATAGTCGTGAGGATGTTTTACACCTTGTGGTGAGTTAACAGGAATTTGGTGGTGGTTTACACCAAGTCTATACCTTTGTGCATCAGAATAGAAAAATGCTCTTGCTTGAAGAACCCTATCTGGAGAAAGTGCAATTCCTGGCACAATATTTGCAGGAGAAAAGGCCGCTTGCTCAACATCTTGGAAGAAATTGTCAGGATATTTATTTAGGACATATTCGCCAACTGGAATAAGTGGATAATCTTTCTTTAACCACATTTTAGTCAAGTCAAAAGGATTTGTTGGATGCTTTTCAGCTTGTTCTTCAGTCATAACTTGTATATACATCTTCCACTTTGGATAATTCCCATTTTCAATTGCTTCGTATAAATCACGGCCAGAAGATTCCCTGTCCATGCCATTTACCTTTTCAGCTTCTTGGTCAGTGTAGTTTAGAATGCCTTGTTGGCTCCTAAAGTGGAACTTAACCCAAACTCTTGTGCCTTCTTCGTTATACATGGAGTAAGTGTGTGAGCCAAATCCGTGCATATATCTAAAGGAAGAAGGAATTCCTCTATCACTATTAATAATTGTAGTTTGAAGTAGTGATTCAGGTAGAGATGACCAATAGTCGAAGTTTGTATTTGGACTTCTTAAATGTGACTTTGGGTCTCTCTTTACAGCGTGATTTAAATCTATAAATTTCATTGGATCTCTAAAGAAAAATACAGGAGTATTATTTCCAACTACATCCCAGTTGCCATCTTCTGTATAAAATCTTACAGCAAAGCCACGAATATCTCTTTCAGCATCAGCTGCTCCTCTTTCACCAGCAACAGTTGACATTCTTGAAAATACTTTACATTTGTTGCCAACTTTGGAAAATATTTTGGCCTTAGTGTATTTTGTGATGTCGTGAGTTACAGTAAATTCGCCCCAGGCACCCCAACCTTTAGCGTGCATTCTTCTTTCAGGTATAACTTCTCTGTTAAAATGGGCTTGTTTTTCGAAAAGCCACAAATCTTGAACAGAGAGGTGACCATTCATGCCTGCTGTCATGGAATCTTCGTCATTGTCAACTACTTGTCCACCAGCTCTTCTAAGAGTAGGGTCATCATCTACATTTTGATTTCTACTAGGAATTGGGTCTCCTGCCTTATTTTTTTCAGTAGGGTCCATTTTCTTTTTATCTTCAGCCATTTTCTACCTCCTAAATTATAATAAAATATTGCTTTAACATATTTACTATTTACCCTTTTATCAATAGTCTACACAAGTTGTAAAAAATTAAATTTATAAAAATTTTTTCAGTACAAAAAAACTCTTCACTGCAAAATTTTTTACAGTAAAGAGTTTGATTTTCTTTTAGCGACCACCTCCGCCGCCTCCGCCGAAGGATCCGCCGCCTCCACCAACAGAAGTTGCTCCACCAAAGCTTGCACTTTGAAAACCAGTTCCACTTTGATAGGATTTATTGATGTTTTTTGAAAAACCGTTAGAAGCAAGATAAAAATTGTGATATAAGAAATAATTATTTACATAAGCTGGATAATTTTCTGCTCCCTTTACAAAATCTTGGTCCAAGAAAAATATTGATGAATATATTAAAAAGTCCTGCCACTTATTAAAGTCAACTTCATCAGTAACTAAATCTAAATAGTCCCTTATATAATTTTTAAACTTTATTAGATTTTCGTATAGCTCCTTGCCCTTTTCTGTGACCCTAAGCTCAGTTCCTCTTTTCTTTGAGAATAAAAATCTTTTTTCATAAGTGTAATTTTCCAAATATCCCTTTTCCTTTAAAGCCTCAATAGAATGATCTTCAAATTCATCATAATAATTTGTCATTTCACTTTTGTGGTCTCTTACATATTTTTTGAAGTCCTTGGCTGTCATATATTCAGCATTATTTTCTTTATTGGCAGAAGAAATCATTTGAAATAGTTCTTCTTCAAGAGGTCCCATATTCTTTGGCTCAGAAATAATTTTTATTTTATTTTTAGAAAAGCCGCTGCCTTCTTCAATAAATTCTATATTACCATTAAGACTCCACTTTAAAATAAAGGAATTGATATAATTTCCAACTAAATTACTATCAACTAAATAAGCCTGGCTTATGAAAAATGCCAAATCTTCAAGAGGACCCTTGTAAGGTAAATCCTTAAAATATTCGCCCTTTAAATCTTTTATAGTGGCAAGTTCCTTTTTATTTTCAATTCTTTTTTTGCTAAAACCAAGAGTAATTAAACGAGCCACAAAATATATTACAGCTAGAACAGCAAGAAAAATCCCAGATAAAGCTGATTTTTCTAGTGTTGACATTGGTTTTTGATAAGCTTGACCTTCTCTATCTTCCCATTCAGTCCCTTTTGCTGCCTGGTTGGCATAATCATTAAAGTCTTTATCAATTTTATAAGCTGTGTTGAAGTAGCCCTTTGGAAATTTTAGCATTACAGTTGCATAATCCACATAGTCTGATGAGGTCATGAGGATTTCTCCATTTACATTGTGAATTTCACCTTCCATACCAAAACCCCACATTTTAACATCTTTAAAGGGCTCATAGCCCTTTATCCTTATCTCAACTTTTTTAGGTTTTGGATCAAAATTTTCTCCAACAAATTTAAAAAATAACATATCGCTGTCATTAAGTCCAACAATTACAGGATTAATTTTATAGCTTAAATTATATGTATTGTCACTAAATTCACTAATCCCCCAAGTAAGTTCAACTTCGTCTTCTCTATCGATTCTTCCATAATGATAGGCCTTGTCCTCAAAGCTTGCGTCAATATTCCAAGGACTTAACTCAGTAAAATCTTTCCCAAGAGAATTTACAGAAAAATCTTCAATTTTAATTCCCTGTAAATTATTTATAAGTTTATATCTTTCAGTATAATCTTTATTGTCTTCATTGATTTTCCAAACTTCTTTTACTTCTCCTATGCCATTTTTATCGATATTTACATCAATATTAATTTCCTTAAAATCTTCTGCAAATACAAAGGCTGGCATTAGTAATAGTAAGAGGGTCAAAGTAAAAATTTTTCTAAATTTCATGATTTCCTCCTTTATGAATTTTTTATACCCAAAATAATTATTCCAAAAAAGTATTTTTAAGTAAAATCTCATAATTTAAAATATTTAAAAGAAAAAAAGAAGCTGTCACATTGACAACTTCTTAAAAAATTTATATTTCTTTTAAATATTTATTTAATAATTTGTAGGAAGCTTCTTCATCTACGGTAGAAATTAGTCCAGCTGAAGATAAAATATAATTTTTATCTAAATAATATTTTATATTCTTATTAATTAGATATTTATCGTCTAAATCCTCTATTGCTTGTAGAATTTTTTTCGGCTCATTAGAATTAATAAGCGATCCACCAGTTCCAATAAACATTTCCGCCGGTCTCAAATCTTTTCCGTATTGCTCGTAAATCGTCCTAGTAGGAGTTTTAATTTTTTTTATGTGACCAATATGTCTCATAAGTGAAGTGTGAGTAGCAATATAGCAAAGGACATTGTCAAAGAATAAATCTTCGTCATTGTCTGGAATATAGTTTGTGTGATTAAAACGATATTCCGTCTTCTCTTTTGCATCTTTTATGCCAAATTTTTGGAAGGGCTCTTCACCTACTGACTCGTAAAGAGCAGTGGCTGAATACCTCATACCCATGTCACCTTCCACAGTTCTTTTTTCAAAAGGCTCATCAATTGGAGGTGAAATTACATTTTCTTCTCCATAATAAGTTTTGCCAATTGAGTGAATGTCTGTAGTCGCTCCACCAATATCCACAGATAAAATAACTTTACCTAGATGTTTTGCGTAAACTGACATTGCTTTTTGAACTGAAACTGGTGTTGGCAAAAGAATTTCAAAATCCTTACTTAATAAATCAATTCCCTTAGCGTGAGCAATTGTCCTTATAAAAAGATCTCCGATTGTCTTCCTAAGTGGTTTGTAATTTATCGTGTTAGTAGTCGGCATGACATTTTCTGTAAAGTCACAAGGAAGATTATTTTTTTCAAAAATTTTTCTTATTTCTTCATGTGTGTCAATATTTCCTGCCACAACAACAGGAGTTTTAAGCTTACCCTTTGCAATTTTTTTTGCATTGAAGATAATATTATCTCTGTTGCCATAATCAGTCCCACCACATAAAACTATAATATCAGCGCCAGAATTATTAATTTCTTCTACATTCTCATCAGTAAGTTCATAGGAATATACTCTTAAAATTCTGGCACCAGATGATAGTGATGCAAGCCTTGCCGCATCTGTTGTAAGATTTTTTGAAAAACCTATTGCTACAACTTTTAGTCCTCCTGATGCTGAAGAACAACCTAAAACTTTATCATATTTGACATCAGTAACTTCCCTTAATTTTTTATAGGCATTATTAAAGCCTTCTCTAACATCAGTTTCTACGGTAGTGTAGCTTGACGCACTGCCAAGAATTTCATTTTTGTCAGTATCCACTAAATTAAGTTTAGTATAAGTTGATCCAACATCGACTAAAAGATAAATCATGCTAATTTTTCATCTACCACTTTCATGATTTCAGCGTGATTTTTTTCTACAATTTTTCTTGTAGCAGCCATTTTATCTTCAAGTTCGTGTCTATAGTCTTGATCTTTAAGTGAGTTTAAGTTAATGATTACATTTAAGAAGGCACCGTGAACTGCAGCTTCAATATTTAATAGAGCTACTGCAACATCAGTGATTGCATTTGAATTTCCCTTTTCAGCAAGTTCTCTTGCAAAGTCATAAAGTTCTGTAACTTTAGTTCCAAGTCCTAGAGGTACTTCAATTGCATTTCTATATCCTTCTTGAATCTTTTCAGATCTTTTAGCTTTTTCTTCTTCAGTTTCCTTTGGAAGTTTCATAGCATCCATAACTCCGTTAAAAGAGCTTGCGTCTTTGTCAATTCCATTAACAAATTCGTCTTTATATTTTAATAATTCAGCTTGAATTTCTTCCATTCTATCAGAAACGTCCATATATTTTTTCTTTCCAATAGTTAAACCTGCAACCATTGCAAGAAGTGAAGCTGCCATTGATGCATTAAGTGCAGCAATGGATCCACCTCCTGGTGCTGGTGAATTTGAAGCAGTTTCGTCAGCGAATTCTACTATAGTTAAATCTTTAAGCATTTTTCCTCCTAGAATAATCCAGTAATAACTCCGTCATTATCAATGTCCATCTTGTTAGCAGCTGGTACTTTTGGAAGTCCTGGCATAACCATGATGTTAGAAGTTTGAACAACAATAAATCCTGCTCCTGCTGAAACTCTTACATCTTGAATTTCAATGTCAAAGTCAGTAGGTGCTCCCATTATATTCTTGTCATCTGTAAATGAGAATTGTGTTTTTGCAACACAGATAGGAAGTTTGTCAAGTCCAAGTTCTTCAAGTTTTTTAACTTGTTTTTTAGCAGCTGTAGTAAATTTAGCTTGTCTACCTCTGTAAATTTCAGTAACGATAGTGTTTACTTTATCAGTAATGCTGTCATTTTCATCGTATAGAGGTTTGAAGTTAGCTGAATCTTCATCAATTAATTCAACAACTTGTTTAGCTAAATCTTCAGCACCTTCGCCACCCTTTGCGAAACATTCACAAAGAGAAATTCTTACTCCAAGTTCTTTACAAAGTTCTTCTAATTT
>OKWK01000135.1_pt1 | contig 83346 bp, 84 predicted proteins | sample 1607181 | NCBI WGS metagenome assembly OKWK01 (sample SAMN07501053, study PRJEB24779) | human gut metagenome | isolation source: stool | host: human infant | place: USA: Pittsburgh, PA
TAATTTTCGTCGTAATGCGCAGTGGCATCGTAATAAATACTGTCATCCGGCTTATATCCCGGCGGATAAACGGTAATCACATCACCATCAAACACGGCAGCACCAATATTTGCCGGGCCAGATGTTGATGCTGATAACGTAAGCTGTGATATATGTCTGCTGACCGGCTTGGCATCGCCGATAATTCTCTCCAGCTCTTTAATCATCGTCTCAGTGATGCCGATATTATTGAGGTCAACCTCAAGGCGGAATGTCCCGGCAGGGTCGGCCACCTCCCACCATTCCTGGAGCGTCATGCTGTAGCCCAGCGTTTCAATCACTCGCCGGACGGCGGCGACGGTTCCCTTGCGTTGGTGGATCCAGAAAGCTTCACTGACCGCCTGTCGCTTTGCGGTTTCCGACCAGGTTTCTTCCCAGCGGTCGACAGAGAACGCCCACGCCAGATACGGCAGAAACTTTACCGGGCATCGCCAGGGGTTCCATAAATCACGCAGCGGCACAGATAAATCACTGATGACGGCACACGCTTCGGCGGCTCGTTGTTCCAGCACTGACGACCCGGTCGCCATCAGCGAGTTACTCATCGGAGCCCCCGATCACGACACTGGTTTCTGTGCAGTACGCGGCCTGGGTTTTATCGAGCACGACGTCGGCCAGCGGCTCACGCAATTCGACGCGCTGGACACCCTGCACATGCAGCGCGGCATAGATGGCAGATAGTCGAATATCCCGACCGAGACGGCGCTGCTCTGTGATATACGCGGTTAACTGCGCTTTGGCGGCGGCAAGAATGGGCTCGGTCGCCGGGCCGGGATAGACATACAGCACGGCATCAACCGCATAACTGACAATCTCGGCCGACACGACGGTCAGGCGGTCACCGACCGGGCGCACGCTCTCATCATTCAGCGCGATACTGACAGCCAGTAATAAATCATCCGACGCGGTGCCGTCGCCTTCCCGCGACAGCACGGCGATGGTGACCTCTGCCGGTGACGGGCTATTCGCCGAAGCATCGGCGACACGACCATCGGCGCTCAGGGCGTGAAATTCATAGGCACCGGTTGGCCCGGCAACACTCATTCCCTCAAATGCGGCCGGTACGCGCTGGCGTAAATCGCTGTCGGATTCCATGACCGCCGCCACCGGCGGGATTTGAGTATCGTCACCCGGGGTGATAACCAGGCGCTCAACGTTATTATTTGCCGCGAGCTGGTCAAGGTCGTTTTTGATGGCATAGGCCACCATTCCGGCTTTTGCCGCCTCGTTGATGCGCTGGCGTAAAATCACCTCCCGATAAGCATTCTCTTCCAGATATTTCACCAGTGGATCTGACTCCAGCGTCAGCGTCCTGGCGACCGCGTCCTGCTCGTCTTCCGGGTACAGTGAAATCAGCGTCGCCTTGCGCTCGGCGAGGATGGCTTCAAAATCCAGCGTTTCCACCACATCAGGCGCGGGGAGCTGGCTCAGGTCGATAACTGCCATAGGTTCAACTCACAGGGATGGTTAAAGAAAGGCTCTCGCCGGTATCGGTGATTTGGCCGGTCACGTCGACGACCATCTGCCCGTTAAACTGCCGCGCTGTGGTGATACTGGTCAGCCTGACACGTGGTTCCCACTTCAGGATCGCCATGTAGCACGCCGCCATAATTTGCAGCTCAAGCGCCGGGGTCTGAGGTTGGTCTATCATCTGCGACAACAGCGAGCCGTATTCACGACGCATGACGCGGGAGCCGACGGGCGTGCGCAGAATATCCCCGATGCTCTGGCTGATATGGTCCACGTCTGAAATGCGCTCGCCGGTCATGCGGTTCATGCCAAGGTAACGGGCTGTCATTGGGTCCCCTCCGTCCATTCATCGCCGCGTTTGATGCCACCGTGAGCGTGTTTATCCACCTGGACACCGTTGGAAGTGAAAGCGCCGCCGCTGTGCTCAATATCGCCGGACATCCTGCCTCCTTGCTTCACCTCCAGCGTGCCGGTCGTCAGCTTGTTGGTGCAGACCACCTCCGGTGTATCAAGGGTGACGCGGGTGGAGGCTTTGACCAGCACCACCGGCACGCTGACGGCAACCGAACCGGATGCGGTCACATCGGCAGTCTTAATGCCGGTGACGGTCAGCGCGCCGGTTTCCGGCTCATAACACATAACGGCACCGTCGGGAAACGCAACGTGCCAGGCATCCACCGAGGCCGACGGCGCAGGGTGGTCGTCGGAATAAATGCCGGGCAGCACAAAAGCGGTATCGAGCTCGCCGCCCACGGCCAGAATCATCACCTGTTCACCAATGGAGGGAGCCCACCAGGTGCGCGAGCGCCCGGCCCGGTGCGTCAGCCACTGGAGCCAGTCGGTATAAATGCCGCCGGTCTGCACGCGACAGCGCCCGGCGGCGAGGTCAGTTTCGACAATGACGCCGGTGCGGATCATGTTGCGTATCGCCCGGGCGAGTTCCTGGATAGATGCGAGAGTATTCATAGGGGAAGGATGCCGCTGGAGTGCTCCGGCGGCAATCTGCGGGCGTTTTGCCCTGGCTGGCACAACGTTATCTGTATCAGCCCGGATTTGAGCTGATGCATCCATGACACAGAGCCAAACCTAATTTGACAGGCAGCTCGCAGCTCCGTGCCCAAGCGTGTGAAAACCATAACCCAAAACTGAAGTGCGTGTATCTACGCAAAATCTGGAATTGTCCGACAGGTAGCAGGGCCAAATTTCACGTAGGGATGCGGTTTTCAACTATGTTTTTGGCAGTTTAAGCGACCAAAACAGTTTTCACACAGCCTGTGCCAATAGCGGACGTTGCTTCTCTTAACAATATGCCGATTACAAGACTACAATTAAAAATAAAAAGAGGCATCATATAACACCTCTTTTTATATTTCTGTCGATTATTTATGTATTAAATTATATCTGGACGTTAGGGGTGGCTCGATCCCTAACAAGTTCAATTGGCATGACATAATTTATCCCTACGGGGTTTTTATTGCTGGGAAGTATCCCTTCGATTAAGGAGGCCGCCACGTGGTATCTTTCGTCAATATCTTTACTGTTAAATAACCTATCTAAAGTATAGCGCACTACAAACCCCGATATTACATCTGCAATCTGAATCCCAATTACTTTCTTAGAGTCTTCGAATGTCATAGTCGGCATACAATGGATAGAGTAATCAACTCCTTTAACATAAGGGGCGACTATTTTTAATTTTGATAAGTTAGATAAATTCCCATGTAAAATGCTGTCCAATTGAATTTGCGTATCGTGATGCAATTTTATTTTTGAGATTTTTTTATTGTATTTTTTATTTAGCCTGAAAACTATATTGCTCAATGATGATATATGGGGAAGTAACCATATCAGCTTACCAGATTTAGACTTGTCAGGAAGTGGCAAGAATCGTAGTACAGCATTATCACCTTCCTCCTCTTTAAGGAGGCGATAATCGTCTAATGTTTCATCCAAGCATTTTATTAGCAACTCATGGTGCTCAAATTTATCTTTATTATTAAAAATAGAGTCTTTTGTATTCGCGAAAGATATTCGTAAGTTTTCCTCTGTAGGGTTTAAACAACAGTCTATATATCTCTCTAAAAAAGAAGTATCTTCTAAAGCAGTTAAATCTTCTGCAAGCTTGTTTTTGAATACAACATCAAATGCCAAGTCAGATTTAGTCCAAGTATCTCTTGGATTGAAATAACCTGGATCTATTTGATAGGTTGATATATTGGTTGCTGTGAAAAACTTCTTATCTACTAACTCTATAAAAATTGGAGCTTTAATCTCACGCAACTTGGTAAACAACTCAATAACAAACTCAATATTGTTGGGGATTAAATTTTTGCTTTTTAGTTCATCACCCTGTATTTTATGCTTCTTTTTAAGTTCACCAATGAAAGTTGATAGAAGCGTATGATTGTATTTCGTAAGGCCTATGGCCGTAAGCGCAAAAAGCCTTTGGTTAGAGTAATTGAAATCATATTTATCACTAATTAAATCACCGGTATGGCCACATTCATCAAGATAATAATGCATAATTCACCCTTAATAATCAAACACCAAATATTCTATTGCCAGTTGATTAACACACGGTAATGTTAGTAATGTCCCCAACAAGCCATGAAATCAACAGCAAGCTTACTTTTCTCGCTCATAGTTGACCTTCAACCTTACATGAACGATATGAACGCCCACGGACATTACCTTTATCGCCAGTAAGTCTCTAAACGAACTCAATTGCGTCTGAATCATCATGCCAAGCCATGCAACTTAAACAATCGCCATCACAATCAAATTCAGTGCATCCGGCATTTTGCTCATTGGCTAGCCCCAGGTCTGGTAATTGTTTTTTCACCGAAAATAACACCCTTTTTAGGTTTTCAGTTCAATATTGCCTAACATACTGCGGTTAGATCCGCTCAAAGCAGACTGCCATATTTGATTGTGTGCTGCCAGTAGAAACTGTATCAGCTCAAATCTGAGCTGATACAGTTCAATCAGAGAGGTAGTCGATAATGACGCTTTCCACAAGCTTCCGGTCATCTTCGGTAAAGCCCAGGAGCTGACGTTGCGGATACTCAACGGCGGCGCTTTTAGGGGATGGTTTATCTTTTAGTCCGAGCTGATGCACACGGGTGATGCGCTGCACTTTCCCGGTAAATTCCACCACCGCCGCGCTGTCGTTGCCGCTCGTTTTCATATAGAGATTGGTGCGTAGTTTCGCGAACATCTCGCGCTTAATCCGGCCTTGCTTTGCCCTGACGGGCTGGCGCTTACGTGGGACAAATGGCGAACCGTCCGGCGCTTTTTGCGATTTAATACGCTGTTGTTGCCGCTGGCGCAGTTTCTTCGCAATGTCGACGGTCATCCGACGCCGCCCGGCAGGAGAAAGGGCCGCTATCAACCCGGCGAGCTTGTCCTCAAAGAGTTTGAAGTCATTCATCCCATTTACTCACCAGTTCGCCATTACTCCACATCTCAACAGGGCTCGTCACCGGCTCCGGCGGTGGCGGCTCCGGGATGTTCTCAACGTACATTGCGCCGTCGACCTCGTTGACCAGCGTGCGCTCGGTCAGCAACAGGCTGATGCTGACATCGAGGCTGCTGTCGTTATTAATGTCAGCGAACCAGGCAAATCCTTTTTTTCGCCCCTCGTCGGTTGTCATGATGTCCGGCTGATTGACGCGCAACCAGGCCATAATCGGCACAAACAGCAGGTCAATATCGTCGGTAAAATCCGTGACCACGATGTTAAGCGTGTACCGCTTTTCAAACGACAGGGAGCGCGCCAGCGTCGCCGTATTTTTGCCATCATCCAGGCGAAGGTGAAGCATATCGGGGTTGGTACGCAGTACCGGTACCGCATCAGTTAAGGCTTTTCGCAGACTGTTGGGCTTTTGCATCGATTTCATCCTGGCATTGTTTAACCGTATCGACCTGGATTGCGCAGCTTTTCAGGGCGTTTTCGAGCTGGCGTATATCCGCACTCAGGTCGCCATTAGTCAGCGGGTCGCTGCCCGGCATCGGGCAGGGGCTGACCTTCGGGCAGGCGTTGTAAACAATCACCGTCGGCGGCGTTAGTGCAGGCGGCGCGCTGGTGCAACCGGCGCACAGCATCAGGTAAATCAGCGCGATACCAGCGGCGAAACGCGTCATTTTCATTGAGTAACCTCGTGATAGTTTGTTCACGCCGGAAGGCCAGCAGGTTAGCCGTGGTGAGTTTGTCCCGCATGGCAACCTGCGCCAGCTCTTTGCGCTGCGACTGCTCTGCGGCAACGTTGAGCTGATTTTTCAGCATGATGATGATGGTTTTCTGCGTACCGGCGACCCGGTTCGCACGTTCAAATGAGGCCCGCAAATTGCTGTTATCGTGTCGCATCCACAGCAGACCCGCACAGGCCAGCGCCAGCAGGATAATGACTATTTTCATGCGGATAAGCCTCCAGCCTTGCGCCACACTGCGACCAGTTTGTCGAGGCTGTGCTCACGCTGACCGTATCCGGCACCCGGCAATGAAGCCCAGATATTGCGACAGCGGGAAATCGCGCGCTCGATGCGCCCTTGCTGCAAATCTTCAAGCGCGCCACGCTCCCGAATAAGCTGAATGGCGAGCCTGTCCTGTGAAACCGGGCTGAAATCCGGCAAAGCGAGCTGTTTCTGATAATGCGGCCAGAACAGATAAAGCTGCTGGTAACGCCCGGATGCCGTAGATTTTTCCCCGCGACGATTGAAGACCTTCGCCGGGCGTCCACCGGCGAACGGGTGATCGCGATAATCGGTAAAAATCTCCGGCTTGCCATCGATACCCGTGACGATAACGTCGTACCCGTTGTTTCGGGTCAGCGGATGCGTTGCTGTCCCTTCCGAAAACGCCAGCATGTCGAGGAATGCCGCAACGTTGGGATGTGTCTTAATGACTGCCATCGTTTTCCCCTTTTTTAATCTTGCGCTGGATAGCAAGCTCTACCGCCTGATAACCGGCGATACCCAGCATGGAGCCAAATCCGCACACGGCCGCAGTTGGCAGGTCTGGAAACTGTACCAGGGCAACCCCGGCCACCATCGAAACAAAGCCACCCAGCAACGTGCGACCAATAAAAAGACGTGCGGTGATCGGTTCACCACCGGCCAGCACTTTACCTACGACAATCAGCGCGCCGATTATAAAAAGCGAAATGACGCTTTTTTCCCCTTCCGTCATGTGGTTACTCCCAGAGGTTTATGGTTTCTGTTACGGGGGATGACTTCACATCAGGTAGCTCGATCACAGTGCCATGAGGCAATACTGCGCCGAGCTCGGCTAACCCCGGATTTGCGGCGAGCACCGACTCGAAGACCCCCTCAGTGCGCCCGTAATACCGGGCGCAAATCATGTCGAGCGTGTCGCCCTGTTGCGCGATGGCCTGCATCAGATTTGGCTCACGATGCAGCGGGGTTTGTCCTGGACACGTGATACGGCCCAGCGCATGTCCCGCCACAGCTCGTCGACAGTGGTATCGATGCTGTCGGCTTTCTTGTCACCTTTGGCGCTGGCATCCACACCGCGATAACGCTCATAGAGCGTGGCGGTCGCCATTGAGGTGACGGCGCGCAGGTAATAGAAAACGCGCACACTCTCGCCGTCGAGATCGTCAGCCGGCACGTCGGCAAGCTTGCTAAAACCCCCGGCAATCTGCTGTTCCCGCCACAAAAACAGCTCGGCATTGGTTTCGGCGATGCCGGTTTTGATGGCCTCACGCAGCCGGGCCGGGGCGACGGTCTGCTCAAGTCGCATCCCTTCACGCACGCGTTTCGGGTCGATGTCAGGAAAGAAAAACGTATTTTTTATCACCGGCTCATCGCTGGCAGGCGGCGGGATGATCACCACGCCACCCGGCTGCGGCTCATCGTTCTTTTTAATAATCAGCGTCGTCATGACTACCTCTGAATAGGTGGGCGGTGGACGCCGGTCTCAGGTCAGGTAAAACACCCTCATCGACCGGCGTGCCGCCCTGGCGCGGGGCGCATTCTGTTAACCGACAATCTTTTTCGGGCGGCCACGTTTAGCCGGTGCCGTGGTTTTCAAGGCGCGCGGCGCTCTTACCGGGGCTTTAACGACTGTTGCCGGTTTGGGCTTCAGCTCTCGCTCAAGCCGTTCAATGTCTTTTTTGACGCCTGCCTGACAATCGAGCTGCATCGCTCGCTTGAGGTGGGCCAGCGCGTCGGCGGGCTGTTTGTTGTCCCGCAGCACCTGGCCGGTGATTTTGTGCAGTTTTGCGCGCACCTCATCAGGCATATCGGCGGCGGCGGTCAGAGCCAGCGTGTCGAGTAGCTGGCTGACGACGACCGGTTCACCGGCGGCATGGGCGCGCATGGCGGCGAGTGCCACCTCTTCGGTAAACATGTACTGCGGCGGGCGGCGGTGTTTACCAGGCATGGTCAGACCGTACTTAAACGCGTAGCGGGCAATATCCATCGCGCCGCTGATATCGCCGACATCAAGACGCCACAGCATGACGGTCATCACGATGTCATCCTGCGCGCCTTTGCCCTGTTCCAGCACGCCACTAACCCACGGCAGATAGAACGGCAGCAGCTCGCGCTTTTTCGTGGCTTTCAGCTCTTTACCAAAGATGGCTTTTAACGTGCGTTGGTCTGCGGCCAGCTTAACCAGCATCTGCTCATAGGCAGTGGCATGCCGCAGCGGGTTGTTTTCCCGCTGCGCGGTTTCAATGGCCGAGACCCGCATCATGTGACGCTGTGCGGGGCTCGTCATCGGTTAGCCCTCCGGTTGCGCGGCAGAGAAATCGCCCAACTTGATATTTTCAATGAAGCACCCGGCGGCGTAGGTTTCGACCACATAATCGATGTTCATCGATTCGTAGTTTTCCACCTGGTCAAGTTTCGGGTTTTCGATGATGGATCGGCGGTGGCTTTCATCCATGAAATAGATGGACAGGTTATCGAGACGCGTCACCATAATCGCGTTCGCCGGGAAGTACGGCACACGGACGGCGGGCAGGTTGCCGATGCGTTTCTGGCTGATGATGATGTCAGCCGCGAGCGCTTCGCTGTTCGGCTGGTCTTTGTTGACGATCGGGAAATATTTATCGGCCAGCAGCTTACGACCCACAATCGTTACAAGTTCGGCATCTTCCTGATAAATCTCGTCAATAAGGTTGTCGGTTGCATCCATGACCAGCGCATCGAGGTTAACGTAATCGCCGTTTTTACCTACGCGGATCACAGCGGAAACAACATTCCCTTCTTCGTCGACAATTTTGCTCATCACGCGGGTCGGCGCTTCATTACGGTATTTCTGCAGCCAGCCGACGGCGACGTCCTGCAACATCGGATGAGTGGCGCGGTCAGAGGTTTCGGCGCGCTCAACGCCGTTGAACCCAGCCATGATGAAATCGAGCGCCTGCCGCTGGATGATGGCATCACGAATACGGCGCTGAAAGTCCTGGAAGCGCGCCCACAAATCCAGCTTTTTATATTTGAAGTGAAAGTCGAAGTTGACCTGATCGCATTCGTACTTGTTGGACTCCAGCGCGGTAAAGTCGGCGGTTTTACGCTCCTTGCCGCTGTTAGTATCCGTTGTACTGGCGATGGTGCCATTGACGCCGACGCCAATTTTTTCACCCTTCAGCTCATCCACCGGCACGATATTAATTTTCTGCAAAAAGGCCGAGGACATCTGCACGGTGTTCATCATGGTTTGCGTGACGGACGGCTCGACGGAGAATTTTTTACTCACGTCGTCCGGGTCGATGCCGTTCAGCTCAGCAACGCGGGACATGTAGGCATTGAATTTAAAACGGGTTTCCTGACGCATAGTCTTTCCTGTTTGGTTAAATCTGGTTGTCTGACCGGGCAAGCCTGTCGCCCGGCGATAAATTCATGACCGTTTAGCAGTCGGTCAGCAGCTCATCGCCACCGCCACCGGTGGAGAGCTTGCGGCGTGGCTGCGCGGTGCTTTCGGTTTTATCCAGCGACGTTTTTAACTTGCTGAATGCCTGGCTGGTCTGGTCGGCCTTCGTGGTGACGTCCTGTTTCAGCGTCGCAAAGGCATTTTCCAGCGTGGCAAGACGCTGCTCAGTGGCGGTTAGGTTTTCCTGCACATGTTCACTGACGGCCGTCACGGCTTCATGCACATCCTGAAAACGGGCGTCATCGCTGGCCTGTTTGCGGCTGAAGATCGCTTTCACTTTGTCACTCAGGGCGGTAAAGACATTTTCCGCCTCGTCTTCAAACTCCAGCTCGGCGAGGGTGGCGACGGAAATCAGGTTGCCCGGCTCGGCTTTGAAGCGGTTGAGGGGGTTAAATTTGGCACCCCGGCAAAATTCGAGGTATTCGGTGCCGAGGCTGGCCGGGTCATCGGTCACGGCGAGGCCGACCAGGTAGCATTTACCGCTATTGGCGAAATTCGGCTGAATTTCCATTGAGGTGTAGACCTTCTGCAATTTTTTATTCATTGCGATCAGGTCATCGGTCGGGGTGATTCTGGCGAACAGCGCCAGCTTGCCTTTCAGTACCGAATCGTCGTCAATCTTTTCAGACTTCAGCTCAACCACATCGCCGTAACGGCTGAACGGGCCATCCGGCAGGATGCCTTTCAGGTGTTCGAGGTTAATGCGGCAACCATAGACGCGGGGGTCAAAGGTCTCAGCCATTTCCTGAATATCCGTCGCGCTGATAACGCGGCCGTCACAGGTATCGCCTTCGACGCCGATGCGAAACCATTTTGAAACTTTTTTTGCCATTGTCAGGAGTCCTGATATCGGGTTAACGGGTCGGGGTTAGTTTCCCGACGTCGCCGCCCACCCGCTATCAATCCCGGATGGCTTATCCCTCACACAACAGCACCTTAGCGATTCGCATCACCCGTTTCTTTAGCCTTGCCCTGTATCAATCACGGCGAGGCATCCATGACCATCACCACCGACACCACTTTATTAAACGACCCGCGACGCCAGGCGGCTTTACTGTACTGGCAGGGGTTTTCCGTGCCGCAGATTGCCGAAATGTTGCAGACCAAACGCCCGACGGTGCAGAGCTGGAAACAGCGCGACCAGTGGGAGGAAACCGCACCGCTGAACCGGGTCGAAAGCACCTTAGAGGCCCGGCTGATTCAGCTCTACGCAAAGCCCAACCTGACACCCCACGATTTCAAGGTGGCGGATTTTCTGGCCCGACAGATGGAGCGCTTTGCGCGCATTAATCGCTATGGCCAGACCGGAAATGAGGTTGACCTTAATCCCAATGTGGCCAACCGCAACAAAGGCGACCGCAAAAAGCCGACAAAGAACTTTTTCAGCGACGAGGCTATCGAGAAACTGGAAGAGATTTTTTTCGCGGAGTCTTTCGAGTATCAGCTCCGCTGGCACCGCGCCGGGCTTGAGCACCGTATTCGCGACATTCTGAAATCGCGCCAGATTGGGGCGACGTTCTACTTTTCCCGCGAGGCGCTGCTGCATGCGCTGAAAACCGGCCATAACCAGATTTTCCTGTCAGCGAGTAAGACGCAGGCGTATGTATTCCGCGAGTACATCATTCAGTTTGCCCGCCGGGTCGATGTCGACCTGACCGGTGACCCGATTGTCATAGGCAACAACGGCGCAAAGCTGATTTTTCTCGGCACCAACTCAAACACCGCGCAGAGCCACAACGGCGACCTTTATGTCGACGAAATTTTCTGGATCCCCAACTTCCAGAAACTACGCAAAGTGTCGTCGGGCATGGCCTCACAAAGCCACCTGCGTAGCACCTACTTTTCGACACCTTCCACCCTGGCACACGGCGCTTACCCGTTCTGGTCGGGGGAATTATTCAACCGGGGCCGCGCCAGCGCCAGCGAGCGGGTTGACATCGATATCAGTCATGACGCGCTCGCCGCTGGCGTGGCGTGTCCTGACGGTCAGTGGCGGCAGATTGTCACCATTGAGGATGCGCTCGCCGGGGGCTGTACGCTGTTCAATCTGGAGCAACTCAAGCGCGAAAACAGCGTCGACGACTTCCGCAATCTGTTTATGTGCGAGTTCGTTGACGACAAGGCGTCGGTGTTCCCGTTCGAGGATTTGCAACGCTGCATGGTCGACAGTCTGGAAGAGTGGGAAGACTTTGCGCCGTTCGCCGACAACCCGTTCGGCTCCCGCCCGGTCTGGGTGGGATACGACCCTTCGCACAGCGGCGACAGCGCCGGGTGTGTGGTGCTCGCACCGCCGGTTGTCGCCGGGGGCAAATTTCGCATTCTGGAGCGCCATCAGTGGAAAGGCATGGACTTTGCGACGCAGGCCGAATCCATCCGCCAGCTCACCGAAAAATACAACGTCGAGTACATCGGTATCGATGCGACCGGCCTCGGTATTGGCGTCTTCCAGCTGGTTCGCTCGTTTTATCCCGCCGCCCGCGATATCCGCTACACGCCGGAAATGAAAACCGCAATGGTGCTGAAAGCAAAAGACGTTATCCGCCGTGGCTGTCTCGAATATGACATCAGCGCCACCGACATCACCACCTCGTTTATGGCAATCCGTAAGACCATGACCAGCAGCGGGCGCAGCGCCACCTATGAGGCCAGCCGCACCGAGGAAGCCAGTCACGCGGACGTCGCCTGGGCGACCATGCATGCGCTGTTAAACGAACCGCTTACCGCTGGCAGCGGCCAGGTAACATCATCCATTCTGGAGTTCAACTGATGAGTAAATACAAAGGCCGCAAGCCACAGCCACAAAAGCGCCCGCGCAACATGAAAGACTGCGCGCCCCAAAAAATGGAGGCGTTTACCTTTGGTGAACCGAGCGCCGTGCTCGACCGCCGCGATATTCTGGATTACGTGGAATGCGTCAATAATGGCCGCTGGTTCGAACCGCCGGTCAGCTTTAGCGGGCTGGCGAAAAGCCTGCGCGCCGCCGTTCATCACAGCTCGCCAATTTACGTTAAGCGCAACATTCTGGCCTCAACGTTTATTCCGCACCCGCTACTGTCACAACAGGATTTCAGCCGCTTCGCGCTTGATTTTCTGGTGTTTGGCAACGCGTTTTTAGAGCTCCGAAAGAGTGTCACCGGTCGCCCGCTGAAGCTGGAAACGTCACCGGCAAAATATACGCGGCGTGGTATTGAGGAGGATATCTACTGGTGGGTGCCGTCATTCGACCAGCCGCACCCGTTCGCGCCGGGCTCCGTGTTTCACTTGCTGGAGCCTGACATCAATCAGGAGCTGTACGGCATGCCGGAATATCTCAGCGCGCTAAACTCCGCCTGGCTGAATGAAGCGGCGACGCTGTTCCGTCGCAAGTATTACCAGAACGGGGCTCATGCGGGTTACATCATGTATGTGACGGACGCCGCGCAAAGCGGTACCGATGTTGAGGCGCTGCGCGATGCGATGCGCAGCTCAAAGGGACTTGGGAACTTCAAAAATCTGTTTTTCTACGCACCGCACGGAAAACCGGACGGCATTAAAATTGTGCCGCTAAGCGAGGTGGCAACGAAAGACGATTTCTTCAATATCAAAAAAGTCAGCGCCGCCGACCTGCTCGACGCACACCGCATCCCGTTCCAACTGATGGGCGGCAAGCCGGAAAACGTCGGCTCGCTCGGCGACATCGAGAAGGTGGCAAAGGTGTTTGTCCGTAACGAGCTCATCCCGCTACAAGACCGGATGCGCGAGGTCAACGCTTGGGCCGGTCAGGAGGTGATCCGGTTCAAAAGTTACACCCTCGACACCGAAAGTGACTGATTTTCGCCGCCTCCGGGCGGCTTTTTCTTACCCCAACGCCTGACTGCCTCAGAAGCCCGCCACGCCCTCAGACACCACCGCACCACCCACCGACACCCACGCGAACCCGCGCGGCACAGCTACGCGCTCAGGCTGCGAAAATAAATGCGCAAAAGTACGCTGGCGCGCAGTGCTTTCCCCGCCTCGCCTGCCCGCTTTATGAATCGGTTTTAATGCAGTTGCATGACCACTCAGGATCCGCGCTAGCTCTGACGGCGCATGGCCAGAACGGGCAACCTAGGCGCATGCAAAACCATGCACCCGTTGCATGCACACTCTGTAAACGAACATGTTCTCTATCAGGTATGCTAGTTAGCAAGCTGATATGGGCTATTTAAACAGCGTGAGAAAGGCAGCAACCATGCTCCCCAATCCTCCCAAAGCTGCAAAACCAGTTGCCCATACCATGATTTTTTGAGTTCGTGCGTTCTCTTTATAACGCTCTTCAGACTTATTGAATGCCGCTAATGTATTAATGGCTTTTCCTGTGGGCCTATAACCATCTACGCTCTTTGACAGATCTCCATTTTCTACAAGAGAGTCAAGGCATAAACGAAGCTCTTTTTCGAGCCTTGACCTGTCATCGTGGTAAATCCACAACTTACCGGCGATATCAGTTAATATAAGAAATTGACTAAACGGACCATCACCTTGCTGCTCCCGATAAAGTCTGACAACAGAAGCCAAAACAGTCATCACATCAGTAATTTCCTGTTTACTTTGCCGGTATAAATATTTTGCGCGACTAAATTTACGGTTTTCATTGTCGGCATCCCATCTAAATCTCAACCTTTTAAGAAATCTTAGGTCATCTAATGAATTGAATTTTAATTCGTGCGCATGATAATAATAAATACCAGAAAAAGACTCGTTCTTTAGCTGCGAAGGATTGAGCGTTGAATCAATGGTAAATCTATTATCTTGAGAATCCCATTTTCTTGCCTTTACTTCCCCGCTGGTGTACCTATCAAAAAGATAGTCATCACCATATTCATCTTTAATGTAAACAGAGTACATATCGTACTTTATAGCATTTTCATAAATTAAACTAATTCTGCCATTATCTGGAGTTCGTTTCTCTTCAAACAATTCAAGATATTTTGTGACAGCATTGCTGGTTTTGTTCATCATTCCTCCTTTGCGCTAGCCGCTCAATACTAAATGGCTAACGCCTCACGGGGCTCGTTGTTCAACCCCGCCAGCACTGAAAGCAAGTTTCAGCACCAGCGGCGTTTGTTGCTATACAGATTAATTGTCGAGTATCGAATCGACCTCGCCCGTTCGCACGTTGACGCGTGCCGCTACGGTCTGCTTGAACACGCCACCATAAGCATTTGCGCCTCGAAACGTTGTTTTTACAACGGCATGCGGGTCTTTATTCAAAATTAGATGGTAGACCGTTGAAACATGTTTATAAGAGGAATCATCATTCATCCTGGCTTTTATCAGCTTCTCTAACGGGCGATAAGAGCCATCCCAACCGCTAAAATTACCCTGAAATACGTCAAGGTTGATTTTATTATTCAGAGATTGTGGATCCTTCTCGAAGTCGTTGAAGCACCACCCCAACACATCACCGAGCTTTAACGCATCATCTTTAGTAAAAGTGTACTCGCTCATACAGGCATAAAAAGCATCAGCAGAGCTGGCCGGTGCACCTTTGTAGCCAACATAGCTTTTAACGATATCGTGCCGGGTTTCTTTAGGCTCATTGCGATATTCTTTGAGGGTTTTATCTGCATACTCAAAGGTTGGTTTAACCGGCTCTGCTGCAACTGCCGGTACGTCTGTTTTTACTACTGTTTGGCTTTGTTCAGTCGGCCATAAAATTGAGCCAATGATAGCCAGTGCCAGACAGCCGCCGAGATAAATTGCGCTGGAGCGTTTACGGTTTGGCATCTTAACCAGCGACGGTTTGATTAGACCCACGATAAAGGCCAGAAATAGAGCCAGAGATAAAAATGCTATGACGGTATCCATGATTTTCCTTTTTGTGCAATCCCATAAAAAACAACCCCATGCTATCAAACATGAGGTCATGGCTTGTACATTTTTCAGCAGTTAACGCCAGCTCTCATCTTCCCATACTTCTTGGAGGATACTATCCAAAGCCTCCCGGTCTGAATCCTTATCAAACCCCATCAACTCAACACCCGTCATGGATCCCTTTTTAACAGTTACGCGCGTTGAGGGGAAAACACACCGTATTCGCCTCGTCAATTCACTTTGAAAAGCATCAATTACCGGTTGACCTATCTTTTGGTCTTTATCTAGCGTTATGTTCACCTTCACTTTGTTATCCCTTTCAAAAGGTTCGTCTAAAGGCGGCGCGGAAAAAACAACGGAAAAATTATTGTTTTTCATTAGGTTGCCTTTTGCTATTTCCGCAATCAAATTTAAGGCAATTTCGCGGTCTCGCTCTTGACAAGTACCCTCAGTCGTCAGACGCGCAATCATTTCGACACGTTCAATCATGACGTGCTCTCTCAACTCTCTATCCACACAACCCCCATAACGAGATACTGTACAAACATACAGTATCACGTATCGATAAATGGTGTGAAGAAAAAAAATCGCAAAGAAATACACTGTATGTACATGATATGGATGAACATTGCCGCTTACAGTTTCGATGTCATTTCTGCTAAAACTGCAACACGATTGAGGATTTTCTTATCTTTAGCTTGGTGCGATGGTGCTGCGGGGAATATTTCTCCCCTGACTGTTCCTCGCAACCACTTTCCATCAAAACTGCTTTTACCACCCGCCATCAGGTGCATGGCTTCGCCTCGGCTGATGGTGATGCCAGTTGTCAGATGTATCTCGTCGATAGTTTTCTCCATAGCGGCGCTTTGCTCATCCGTTCCGTGGGTGAATTTTCGCCGTATTGCTGGCTTTTGCTTTCTCAGTCGGTTCGTTACCTCCCGTCTTTCACGTCGACTTAGAGGTTTTGTTAAATCGAGCGCCGGTGGATCGCTTTCGCTTCCCGTACAGTTATTGACAGAACTCCGAGAGGGCGCAGGAGCGCCCTGAAGGTCAACGGCCAAATCAACGGCACGCTTCGGCACAATCTTCCACTGAGTGAGACGGGTCACAATCGGGGTATCGGCACCGACGACAGAGTCGTAAACGCCACGAATGCAGACCGTCTCCTCGCCGTACTGATTAAACTCGGTACGTGGTTCGTACAACGTGCGCACCTGCAAATCGTCGCGGCGAACAAATGGCCCGCCCTGGGCGTTAACGTAACCAGCCCAATCACCGGCGTCAGCTGCATCATGCACAGCAGCAAACTCAACACTCAGACCATGCGCGGTCTCAGTATCAGCAAGGCGGCGTAGTTCGCGATAGACCGTCACAGGTGCACCACCGACAAATTGAAACTGACGAATATGCCAGCGCGCGGCCCAGGCAGAAACGGCGGGTGCAGTCTCTTTCAACAGTTCGCCGCTTTCGTCGTCGAGCTCGCCATCAAGTGCATAGCCGTCGATGTTTTTGGAAATGTATTTAGCGACATAGCCGGTAGCGCTGCCCTTTTCCGGGTCGATGGCCTCGGCATGAAAGCGTGCTTTTTTGGCTTTATCGCTTCTCAGTTCGTGGCGGTCTTCCTCCCACGCATAATCACGGATGATGAGGCGCACGCGCTCGACATCTTCCGGTAACATGAACATAAGCATGTGCCAGTGGGGGGTTCCATCGTGGTGGGGTTCTGCTACGCGGATCCCGAAAATACGTATCTCTTCACGGTGCAGCTTCGCGCGGATGCGCGCCCATAAGCCAGTAAGGTAACTCTGCGTGTCCGACGGGCTGGAGCCGTTCCATTTGCTGTTACGGTAGCCCGCTTTGGTGGTGGCGTGGTATTTAGACGGCGCGGTCAGGGTGTAAAACTCCCCTACATAACCGAGTTCATTGCAGATATTTTCAAACCCACGGATGCGGGTCATCAGCTCACAGCGGCGTATTGCAGGGTTAGCGACTGAACCGTCATATTTTTCTATAAGGCTGATGCGGTTGCCGTCTTCGTCTTCGAGATCCAGTCCCTTGAGAAATTCACGCGTGCGGCGCTTCTGCTCGCGCCAATCAGTCACGCAGTTTTTACTCGCGTAGGCGTGTCTTTTCTTGCTGACGTTGCCAACGGCAATTTGCAAGTGTTCGCACCATGCAGCAGCAATACGACGCAAACGGCCACGCCACCAAACCTCATTAAACATACGGGTGATTGATGGGGCGATTTCATCCTCACCAACATATTTCTTTATCACCCGCTCCCAATGCGGCGGGGTAACGTTGAATTGCAGGGAAATTAAACCAGCGCGCATGTACCAGGTGTACAACGTTTTAAGCTCGCTAAATCCGGTGTCATCAATGTCGGCCAGCTCAGAGCGAATGAAATTAGCGACATCAGCGGCCAAAAGGTCGATATCGGCGCGTGACATGTCCGGGAGTCGGTTATATCTGGCAACCATATTGACCATACGTGACGCCAAATATTGCATAAGCCGGGTATCAAAATGACCACCAAAAACGGCGGCTGATACGTTGCTATTGATACCCGCGCACTCGTATTTTTTTGCGACCAGTTCAAGACGTGGCAATGCCTTTTTGCAGAAGCTGATTAAAAAAGCATTGGCTCGTTGACTGCCCTGATTTTGCTCCAGCACCGCAGCGGTGCGATAGACGTCAAAGCGCACGCACTCGGGCTGGAGAGAAAGCACCTTTCTCGCATGCAGCAAAGCCGCGAACATACGGTCGCGGCGATGCTGTTGGTCATAGGTAAGATATGGGCTGGCTATTGCCGACCGTGGAGCGTTCCACGGGTAAGCATAGTTAACGCTTACCTGCATAGCTCCCCCATTTGCCTACGCTGTATGCTTAGCATCACATAGCCAGGAGCCCACTCGTTAAGGTCAGCTACATGAGTCACCAGTACGTAGACAAACGCGCCTGTAAACCCGACCTTTTGCGGTTCATACTCGCAGGGGCCATACTCGTTTAAGCAAAGTAAGTCCCCTACAGCAAACGCACGGTCAGCAAGACGAAACTCTGCTTTTTTCGTTCCATTGATGACAGCCTGAAAAAACTCAGGCTGAATTTTTAGTTGATGTGTTTTTCTCATGCCGCCGCCTTGATTGAGGAGGCGCACATTTCTCCGATACGCTTAATCTCAGCGGCCATTTCCTCAATTGAGGTGATGGTCGACTGCTGGATGTGATGATGAATCAGGCCGGAAATAAGCTGTTCGATTTTCGGATAGTAGCCGATAGTATCAAGCCACTCCTCGCCAGCTTTACGGCCGCTTTTTGCGACCTTTTTCTCGCTCAAAATGAATTGATACTGGTCGTTGTTAATAATCCATTTGTCGCCGATTTCGATGCGGAGGCTCATGCTGCACCGCCTTGCGCTAAAGCTTTAATGACACCTAATGTCATTTTGCAATCTGCTAAAGCACGGTGTGCCCGCCCTTCAACCACAACCCCTTCATGCGCGGCTGCATCGACTAACTTATGCCATTTATAACCGTGATATCTCCCCGGCTCGCCACGATATTCTGCATATAACATCATGGCGCACAGGGAGTGATCTATAAATGAAGATAGCCCGTCAGTCCCTAATCCATTTAATTCCGCTGTTTGACGTATCAGGCGAGTATCATAATCAGCATTATAAATAACGAAACCATAATTAAAGAACAGATTGGCTACTGCACCGTGAACATCTTTCCAAGTTGGAGCATGAGCAACCATTTCATTGGTAATGCCGTGAATAGCGATAACCTCATCAGGGATAGGCTTAGTAGGTTTAATTAGCGTGTTAAGCATAATAAAACCATTTTTATCTATAATGCAGATTTCAACGATTTCCGCATCGTCACCCAATCCAGTAGTTTCGGTATCAATAAATAAGTATCCATCATTAAGCCAACGTTTGGCATGCTGACTAATTGTCGTATTAATAATGCTCATATAGCACCTCCGTTATAGTGTTTACCTTTAAGCTCTGCGATTTCCTTACAGGTGACACATAGCGCAACGCCCTGAATGGCAATGCGGCGTTCCTCCGGGATTGGGGCTTCACACTCTTCGCAGGTAAAACGAGAAGGCGCAGCGATATGGCTGCGCGCGTTGTTGATAAGGCGCTCGCGTTCTGCCTGCTCGCGCTGTTGTGCGATATCCATTGCGTCGGCCATTAGTGCAGCTCCTGAGATTCGTTTTCGTAGCGGGTGGCTTCACGGCGCAGCAGTTCAGCCGCTTCTATGGCGCTCATACCTTTGTTAGCAATATGGGTTGCCAGTGCCTCAAGCCGGATGGAAACAGCGAGAGCGCGACCTTTACGCTCTTCACGTTTTGCAATACCGATAACCTCAAGAAGCAGGTCGGTATTTTCTTTAGGTTCTGACGCTTGTTTGTGCATTCTTAATCTCCTGATTTCGGGCAATAAGAAGCCCGGCGGGTTTACACCATTAATTGCGGGTTTATTTAATTAGCTAAAAAGCATTCATGGATGGAAATATGCCGGGGCAAAATCCCACCCCAGCGGGAAATTTTATTCATTGACGCAATAATCAGCTTGCGGCGTTCCATATCAAAATACTCATATGGCTTACCGACTTCATCAGAGCGAAACACGCCCGGATTATTTCTGTTAGCAAGCGTTAAAACCACAAACTTAAAATCTTCATCAAGCTTATTGAAATTACGCAGCGCCTTATTTTCTGTTGCTTTCAGTTTTTGATGAAACCGTGCGAAACACTCTTCGCCGGTCATGGTCTTCGGTTGCTCAGTAGTACAATCAGCATTGCTAAAAAGCTTGCTCGCCTGCGTGTCATGAGCTGAAATTCTTTCGTTCATTTTGCCCCCATTAACGCATTTAAAAGCCGCTTAACCGCAGAGACTTTTTTTGCTGTTAAGCCGTTCAACAATTCGGACTGAGAGCGGCAAGGGTGCCAGCGCTGGCCATCGCTACCCATTATCCAGCCGTGCCCATAGTGCATGGATGGGCTACGTTTTTTGAGCAGAGAGGCGAATGACGGTTCGTTAGTCAACATAAGCACCTCAAATCAAACCGAATGACGCGCCGATGCCGCTGACGGTGTCGACAACACTCGTCATAGCCGGATTAGCCTGGAGCCGGGCCTGCAATGCCATTGCCGACAGCGACAGCATGCGAATACCCGCGTTTACGCTCGCAATCATGTTTTGCTTACGGGCCGGGGTAAGGCGGTCGCCTGAAACGGCACCGCTCGCGAGTTCGCCTAGTTCACTCATGGCGCGCATGACGTAGGATTGCAGTTTCTCTTTTGCCAGTTCGTTGACCGGCACGCATGGCAGACAATGGATCTGCGCCAGAAAACCATCGACGAGGGTCGAATCTTCGGTCAGGTCTGTCAGCGTCCAGATTTCGCGCGGCGTTAACTGGTGTGGCTGTTCCGGGTTGAGCTTGTTGTAAAGCGTATGCGGCTTGATACCGGCTTTATCGGCCAGCTCTTTCACGTTATGCGTGGCCGCGAATTTTCTGCATGCATCATCAAAGTGTGCATGTGACGAAATGCGAAAATCTAACATGTTGCATCCTTACAGTTCACATAAAGTGAATCAAGCGCCAATAACGAGTTGAAAACGGGAATGCCCCAGCGCCTTACGCAACTGCTCTTCTTTCCAGCGCGCGTAGTAAATGCGAACCATGCCGCTTGCACGTTTACGACCAGGCTTAATGACTCGCGGCTCGATTGGAATGCAAGGGTTGTCGCCAGTAGTCCAGCGACGAACTGTAGCGATAGAGACCCGCTCTAAAGCTGCAAACTCATGAGGAGAAACAATCTCACTTGGAATTTTCACAATTGTAATTTCAGAAGCCATATTGCATCATTCCCTGTTTATCAATAATTATCATTGATGCTCTTCGATTGTCAGCGATTATCACCAATGAATTACGGTTAAGCCGCATAGTAATGCGCAAAAGCCGCAACGGTCAATACTCGGATGCGAATTTTATGGAAATTGATTCAGAAATCAGTAACGAACACGTCTTAGATAGGATTTGCGAAATCTACGGATTTGCTCAAAAAATCCAGCTTGCGCGGCACTTCAATATCGCGGCCAGTTCCCTGCAAAACCGCTACACACGAGGGGCTATTTCCTATGACTTCATAGTCCATTGCTCTCTGGAAACAGGTGCAAACGTAGAGTGGTTGCTTACAGGTAAAGGGGAAAAGCTATCCGGTAGTAACATCAAGGCATCTGTTGAATCTGAAGAGTTAACAGTTAAATCATTCACATTAAGTGAAGGTCGATTGATTGACGGTACAGATTTGAGGATATCCAAGTCTTTCTTTAATCGAACCCTTAACAATCCACAATGCATATTTTCAGACAATGCGGCTCACTTTATTGAGACTGATGCCTTGCTGTCAGATGGTTCGTGGCTTGTAGATATTGAGGGGGCAAAAAGCATTCGTGAGTTAACGATTTTACCAGGCAGAAAACTACACGTTGCCGGAGGGAAAGTGCCTTTTGAATGCTTAGTTGATGACATACAAACATTAGGGCGCGTGGTGGGTGTATATAGTGAGGTGAGTTGATGACAGTCCGTAAAAATCCGGACGGAGGCTGGATTTGCGAGCGCTATCCAAACGGAGCAAAAGGCAAACGTATTAGAAAGAAATTCGCGACTAAAGGCGAGGCGCTGGCATTTGAGCAGTACACCGTACAAAACCCCTGGCAGGAAGAAAAGGAAGACCGGCGCACATTAAAAGAACTTGTTGACGCATGGTACAGCGCCCACGGCATTACCCTGAAAGACGGGCTAAAACGTCAGTTGGCTATGCACCATGCCTTTGAGTGTATGGGCGAACCGCTCGCACGCGATTTCGATGCACAGATATTTTCCCGTTACAGAGAAAAGCGGTTAAAAGGTGAGTATGCCCGTTCAAACAGAGTGAAAGAGGTATCGCCCCGCACGCTTAATCTTGAGCTGGCCTACTTTCGAGCGGTGTTCAATGAGCTAAACCGCCTCGGGGAATGGAAGGGGGAAAATCCACTCAAAAACATGCGTCCTTTCCGCACTGAGGAAATGGAAATGGCCTGGCTAACTCACGACCAGATTTTGCTATTGCTCGGAGAATGCAAACGGCATGACCATCCTGATTTAGAAACCGTGGTAAGAATATGTCTCGCCACTGGCGCACGCTGGTCTGAAGCCGAGAGCCTGAGAAAAAGCCAGCTCGCGAAATACAAAATCACATACACCAACACGAAAGGCAGGAAAAACCGCACCGTTCCAATCAGCAAAGAGCTCTACGAGTCTCTACCTGATGATAAAAAAGGTCGGCTATTTAGTGATTGTTATGGCGCGTTCCGGTCTGCCCTGGAAAGAACAGGCATCGAACTACCGGCAGGGCAACTGACTCACGTTTTGCGCCACACCTTCGCCAGCCACTTTATGATGAATGGTGGTAATATTCTGGTCTTGCAGCGAGTGCTCGGCCATACCGACATCAAAATGACGATGCGATATTCACACTTTGCTCCTGACCATTTAGAGGATGCCGTTAAGCTCAACCCTCTGGCGGTCAGTGGCGATAAAGTGGCGGTAGAAATGAGTAATGATGATAATTATAGATAGTTTTTGATAATCTAATTAACTGTTTTTAAACGCAAACTATTGATTTTCGGTTGTTCCTGTAGGAACTCATAATCGCTTGGTCGTTGGTTCAAACCCAACAGGGGCCACCAAATTTTAGATTTAAAATCATATAATTAAGCCACTCGAAAGAGTGGCTTTTTTGTTCCTGAATTTTAAAATGGCACCACAAACCGCTGAGCAGCGCGCAAGGCTTAGCGTGTTGTCGCTATCCCATTAAGAGGATAAAAAGTCCGTTATAACGCAGGGAAAATTTGCGCTTACGCTAAAACAGATAGCATTCTGCCTTAGCAAAATATTGCTCAGAGCATCTCGGGCAGCCCATAACCGCCGCACTCCTGTTGACTTCTGTCTAACTACGCAACGTAGTCTTAAAATATCTTTCATTCCTGCAATGCTGGAATTCATACTACTCACGATAAATGTAACAACACAGGTCAATTTCCGAATAATAACCATAGCCTGCGCCAGCTGTTCGAAATCAACGCGTTCCTCCCCCCGCTCTTATATATAACCCGCTGACTTACAAAAAGGATGAAATGATGAAAATACTGGATATATCAATCAGTACCTGTCTGGCACTGTTATTAATGGGTTGCGTAGCTAAACCACCCATGGCGACGGAAAATGAAATGAAAGAGGCCGCCGCGTTTGCTTTTAATGTCGATGCTTCGCAGGTGACAATTTCCGATGCGAGGCAGCAGGATGTGAAAACCAACTTTGTGGTCACCATCGGCAAAACCAGCCATCGCTGCTATGTGACGAAGGCCGCCGAGCCGAAGCTTTACGGGCTGATCCCGCTGGGCGGCGGTAGCACCGTCTCGAATGCCATCTGCGCCGGCGCCAACCCGACGCTAGCGAGCAAAACCTGCGACGCCCTGTCGCAAAAAGCGGGCCGCTGCTGAGCCTTTGCGCAGAAGAAGGCCGCTAACTGCGCATTTAGTCACTTTTTCTGCCGTTTTACCGCGGTCGCTTAGTTCAGCGACCGCACCTGCTGATAAGAATTGAGCCGTTCCCGCAGCGAGGTGAGCCAGACATCCGGCTCCTGACGGCAGATTTCGGTGAGGATCGGCGTCAGCACCAGCTCGGCTTCATGGAAGTCGGTCCACTCCGGCGGCTCCAGTGAAAAAGGATCGTTCATCAGCCAAATCACCATCGGCGTCCAGGCGCGCGGATCCAGTTGCAGATAATCCTGACAGCGCATCATATCTCGGGTCCGCGCCTCATCGGGGTCGACATCCTTTCCCACCGCGGCGCTACTCATTGCCAGTACTGTTATTCCTGCCATCAGATGTTTCCAAACCCATTTTCGCCAGAAGGCGCGTTTTTCTTTCGCCATTGTTATTATTTTACCTGCCAGTTGTCGCCGGACGATATTCCGAGAACTCACCTTAATAAGAGCAGATTAATCGTTTGCATTTTTTTTAACAGCAGACCGCGCTGAAGCAAGTGAACGCCCGTTCCTACAGCTGTCATCCAGCTATGCAAATATATTCGTCTGGCTCAGCTCCACAATATTTCCCTGGCCCAAAACGATTTGTGTTATAATTACGCCTTATAACGGCATCGATAAAAATAACCCCCGCCGCACCTGCACCAGGCATCGCCCTTCTTTTTTCATATCAGGATTTACGCCCCCATGAATGCGATAATCATTGACGATCATCCATTGGCACGTATCGCCATTCGCAACCTTCTCGACAGCAACGGTATTACCGTCGCGGCAGAGCTCGACAGCGGCGCTCATGCCGTGCAGACCGCGGAAAGCATGCAGCCTGACCTGCTCATCGTCGACGTCGATATTCCGGAGCTCAGCGGTATCGAGGTGCTGGAGCAGCTGCGCAAACGCCGCTACCAGGGAACAATCATCATCATTTCCGCTAAGAATGAACTGTTCTACGGCAAACGCAGCGCCGACTGCGGAGCAAATGGTTTTGTGAGTAAAAAAGAGGGAATGAATAATATCCTCGCCGCAATCGACGCAGCCAATAATGGCTACAGCTATTTCCCCTTTTCACTGGAACGCTTCTGCACCCACGGCATCACCGATCAGGACCGGCTGGATACGCTGTCAACGCAGGAGATGAAGGTGTTCCGCTATATTCTCAGCGGCGTCGACTACACCACCATCGGCAGCAAAATGAACATCAGCAATAAAACGGTAAGTACCTATAAGGTCCGTCTGATGGATAAATTAGGCTGCAGCACCCTGCTTGAGCTATATGACTTTGCGCAACGCAATAAAATAGGGTGATAGCATGGCGGTTCGTCTTATTTTATCCGTCGTTGTCGGGCTGGCGCTGAGCCTCTCGCCTGCCGCGTATGCCATGAAACAGCTGGAGCTGAAGAGCCATTCTCATATCGCGGCGATCGATATCCCGCTTACCGGTAAGGAGAAAGCATGGCTGGCGGCGCAGCCTACGCTGACCGTCGGGACCTGGCTTCCCGAGAGGACGCCCATCGTCTATGACGGCGACGAGAAAAGTTATCAGGGTATTAACGCCGACTATCTGGCGCTGATGGCGCACAGCCTCGGACTGAAGGTGATTATCCGCCAGTATGACACCGAGCAGCAGGCGCTCACCGCCCTGGCCGACCGCCAGGTGGATACCCTGCTCACTCAGGTGGCGCACCGGGATGCGCTCGCCCCGGGCCTGGTTCAATCCGCGCCGCTGCTTAAAACCTGGCCGACGCTGGTCACCTCGCTGAAATCCCCTCTGCCGCCGCTGACCACTGACCGCCGCGTCACGCTGGCCTGCACCCGCGATTGCGCTTTTTTCGATATTATTCAGCAGGCGTTTCCCAACGCCAAAATCACCCTTTATGATAGCGACTATCAGGCTCTCGCCTCGGTGGTCAGCGGCGAGAATCAGTATTTTATCGGCAACAACATCACCACTGGCCACTGCATCTCGAAATATTTCTCGCAATCGCTGGTTATCGCGCACTATTTTCGTCAGCAGGAGCAACACAACCGCTTTGTCACCCGTGACGATCGGCCAGAGTTGCATCAACTCTTCGACCGTTTTATCCATGCCGTCGACAGCGACACCGCGATGCGGATCATGCAAAACTGGCTCAACCGTGGCGATCTGTCGTTTCTCAATACCCCGCTTACCTTTAGCCCCGAAGAGCAGCGCTGGCTGCAGAAGCATCGTCGCGTCCGCCTGCTGGTGAACCCCTATTTTCCGCCATTTACCCTGGTGGATAACGAGGATGAACTGCGCGGCATCATGGCCGATATGCTGAATATTGTCTCACTCCAGACCGGCCTGCAGTTTGACCCTATTCTGGTGCGCAACCGTCAGGCTCTGGCAAAGCGCATGGAAAAAGAGGACTGGGCGATCATGCCCGCCGCCACCCTGACCCCACAGCCGCAGGCCTACGTCACCCTCAGCGATCCGCTCATTAACGTGGCCTTTGTGCTGGTCGCCCGCGGCAGCGCCCCCGATCAGCATCTGCTGACGCGCTCGGCGCGGATCGCCCTGCCGGTCGGGCCTATCGCCGCCCATGATCTGAAAGCGCGTTTTCCGCTGATTAACTGGGTGGAAACGGATAACGTTGGCGTCGCCATGAAGATGGTAGAGGAAGGCGAAGTGGATGCCGCCGTAGCCTCGGAGCTTTCCGCCCGCTATATGATCGACCACTACTATCCACAGGGTCTGCACTACACCCGCATTGATGGACTCCCCGTCGCGGCCATTCGGCTGGCCATCCCGCGCGATGAACCGGTGCTGGCCGCCATTCTTAACAAAGCGCTGCAGGTTATTCCGCCACGGGATATTCTGCAGATGACCGAGAAGTGGTCGAAAATCTCCAGTCAGCAAATAGAGAACTGGAGCCAGTACAGCCGCCAGTTTTACCAGCTGATCGCCTTTGCGCTGGTGCTGATCGCCATCAGCCTCGGCTGGGGACTCTCTCTGTGTCGGGAAGTGCGCAAACGTAAAGACTCCCAGCAGCGGCTCGAGGAGGAGCTGGCGCAGAAGGAGGCCCTCTCCTGTGCGCTGGAGCGCGAAAAAGACAAAGCGATTCAGGCGACAAAAGCCAAGAGCCGCTTTCTGGCCAGCATGAGCCACGAGCTGCGCACGCCGGTGAGCGCCATCGTCGGCTTTCTGGAGCTGCTGGCGAAACCTGAGCTGAACGGCGGCCAGCGTAAAGAGGCGATCGAGCTGGCGGGGTCGACGGCGCAAACCCTGCTGGGACTTATCGGCAATATTCTTGATATCGACAAGATTGAATCGGGAAAATACCAGGTTACCCCGCAGTGGAGCGATGTCGCACAGTTAGTGTCGCAGCAGTGTCATACCTTCGACGCGCTGGCGCAGCAAAAGGGCATCGATCTGCACTACCATAACGCGCTGCAGGAAGGGACCATGCTGTGGGTCGACCCGCAGGCGCTACGGCAAATCCTCAATAATCTCATCGGCAATGCGCTGAAGTTTACCGTCGAAGGCGCAATTCAGGTCTCCTGCCGGCTGACGCCGGCGAATGAGACACAGGGAGAGCTGGCCCTCATGGTTAGCGACAGCGGCTGCGGGATCAGTGAAGCAGAGCAGGCCACCCTCTTCCACCGCTATGCCCAGGCGCGCCAGGGACGCCAGCAGACCGGATCCGGACTGGGGCTGGTCATTTGCAAAGAGCTGGTTGCGCTGATGCAGGGTCGCCTGGAGATGGTCAGCCGTCCGGGCGTGGGGACCACTTTCACCATCACGCTGCCGGTCAAGGCGAGCCGCTGCGCGATCCACGCGCCGCAGGCGTCGTCCGCCAGACCGCAGGCTCTACCCGGGCTGGCGATACTGATAGCGGACGATCACCCCACCAACCGGCTACTGCTCAAGCGCCAGCTCAGCACTATCGGCTATAGCGTCGATGAAGCCTGTGACGGTGAAGAGGCAGAGAATAAGCTCGCCAGCAAACATTACGATCTGCTGATAACGGACCTCAATATGCCGAAGAAAGATGGCCTGGCGCTGGCGGCCTCGCTACGCCGTCGCTATCCGGGCCTGGTAATTTGGGGCGTGACTGCCAGCGCGCTGCCGCAGTCGCGGGAGGCGTGTCTGGCCAGCGGCATGAATATGTGTCTGTTTAAGCCGGTGTCGGTCCAGACGCTGAGTCATGAGCTCAGCCGTTTAGCGGTGGGCCGCGCATCACCTCACGCTACCCGGCACCTGAAGCTCAGCGTGCTGAGCGAGAATACGGGGGGAGACCAGGCGCTGATGAATGAGATGCTGGAGACGTTCCGCGATGCGTCGGCCGCGGATTTACAGGCTGCCGGACAGGCAATCGCCCGGCATGAGCCGCAGATCTTTCTGCGGGCGCTGCACCGTCTGCACGGTTCAGCACAAATTCTGGGGATTACTGCGCTACAACAACTGTGCGCCCCTTTTGAGGCAAAGCGGCCTGATTCGCTGACGCCGGCAAGCTGTCTGGAGGTGGTACAGCGCATCACCGGCGTCATGCGCGAGATCGATGGCGAAATCGACGCCCTGATCGGCCGCTAGCCGTTCCGCTCGGGCAGTCCGCCTGCCCGAGCGTTAAGGGGACATCCTTGTCAGTTTTTTCCTCTGCGCTCTCTCAGGGTGGAACAAGTATCAGTTGCCTGCCACCAGCATCTCGCTATCCACCACAATGCCCTCTTCAGCGCCCTTCAGCACCAGATTCGCTTCGTAATATTTACCGGCTTTCAGCAGTTCTTGCGCCTGCGCTACCGCCTTACGGGTCTGGTTAAGCGGCATCAGATACTGGTTCTCAATCACGCCAATACCGGCCAGACGCAGGGTATCGATAGCCCCTTTCTGATCGCCTTTCGCCAGCTTTTCGTTGGCGGATTGGATAGCGCTCTCTTTTTCCGGCGTGGCCACATAGTCTTCAGACAGGGCGATAGAGGCGTTAATGATCACATAGCGATCGGCGATCATTTTGGCTTTAGCATCAGTTTTCACAAACTTCGCCCAGCTGGCATCATCGGCAGCCAGCAGCGCGGCGGCGTCGTCTGTCAGTTTTTTGGCGCTATCCGGCTGGCCATGGAACAGCGCCAGACGGGCGAACTGGATGTCGCGCATCGCATTCGCGCCCTGCACCGCCACCTGCAGCACATCGGCGGCTTCTTTCTGTACCTGCGTCGTGGCTGCCGCGGCTGGCGCTGCCGTCGCGCTATCTGTTGCCCATACCGGAGAGGTACTCATCATGGTTGCCAGCAGGCTCGCCAGAATGACTTTTTTCATCGTTGACTCCTGATTAAAATCGGTAAGCATCACCAAACGCAGCCAGCTTAAAAAATATCGTGGGCATTGAGAATCAGAGCCCGGAAGTAATATTGCGGGCCTGGTCTGACAGCTGTCAGACCAGGCGTATAAAGTGGCCTCGGCGCTCTTATTTACGCCTGCCGATCGCGCGGCCTACTATTTTCCTCAGACCTTTCTTTTGGCCCGCTGAATAAATCCTCACGCTTTTTATTCAGCGTCAGGCCGCCAACCGGGATCTGCGGAGCAATTATGTTTATGTTTAGCCATTACACCTTAAATGCGTTTAGCCCACGCGTCTTCATTCGATATAAACGGCATGCCTGCCTGATGGCGGTATTGCTGTTTATCTGCGGAGCCTGTTGTCTGGCCTGGCCGTTGGTCGCCGGCTGGTATCTCGCCACAGTAACCGGCATGTTATTGATGATCTGCGGCTTCTATTCGCTGTACAGCCTGATTGTCTTCCGCCAGCAGCACTGGAAATCACGCCTGGTGGCGCTGATCTTCGCCATCGCCTGGATCGTGCTCGGCCTGAGCTTTGTCGTCAATCCCCTCAACGGTATGAGCAGTCTGGCCATTTTATTTGGCTTTTTATTTGTTCTCGGCGGTATTTCCCGCATCGTTAACGGATGTCAAACCCGCAAACAAAGCGGCGCTGGCTGGAATATTTTTATCGGCCTGTTGGATTTACTTATCGCCTGCCTGTGGCTGGCCATGAACCCGCAGCAAAGCTGGTTATTTATTACCGCCTTTATCGGCGTTGAAATGATATTTAGCGCCATCGGCTTGTTGGTCCTGCGCAATAAAATGAAGCACGCTCAGGCTTAAGCCCTATTTTGACACTGGAGAAGAAAATGAATTTACCTAAAGCACTCGTATTGACCGTGGCGGCTACCACATTCTGTCTGATGACCAGCCCGGCGTTCGCGGTTGAGGAAACCACGCCGCAGAATATGACCTGTCAGGAATTTATGGATATGAACCCAAAAAGCATGACCCCGGTGGCCTTCTGGGTAGTGAATCGCAACACCGACTTTAGCGGCGGCGACTATGTTGACTGGCATGAAGTTGAGACCGTTTCGGTACCGAAAATGCTGCAGGAGTGCCACAAGAACCCCGCAGCTAAACTTGGCGATCTCAGCGCGGTCATCAAAAAATAACCCCCCCGGCATCAGGCCGGGGAAACCCGCCGCGCTGCGGCGGGTCCTGCTTTACTCATCGATACCGCATTCGCACGGCAGATGGCGGCCGATAAGCTTGCGATACAAAAACGCCCCGATAATCGCCCCCACCACCGGCGCCAGCAGCGGCACCAGAAAGTAAGGGATCGCCAGCCCACCGGTAAAGGCGATCGAGCCCCACCCGGCCAGACTGGTAAACAGTTTTGGGCCGAAGTCGCGCGCCGGATTCAGCGCAAAGCCGGTTAGCGGCCCCATCGACGCGCCGAGCACGGCGATCAGCAAGCCAATCAGCAACGGCGCCAGCGGCCCGCGCGGAATTCCGTTGCCGTCGTCGGTCAGGGCCATGATCATCGCCATCAGGATTGCCGTGATGGTGGTCTCCACGGCAAACGCTTGTATAAAAGTGATATGTGGATGCGGGTACGTGGAAAAGACCCCGGCCAGGTTAAGACTGGCGGCAGTGCCGCGCACGATATGCTGACTCTGTTCAAGATCGAGAAACAGCTGGCGATAGAGCCCATACACCAGCGCGGCGGCGCAGAAGGCCCCGGCCGTCTGGGCAACAATAAACGGCAGCACCTTGCGGCGTTCAAAACAGGCGAACAGCCACAGGGCAATGGTCACCGCCGGATTTAGGTGCGCGCCGGAGACACCGGCCGTCAGGTAGATGGCCATGGCGACGCCAAGGCCCCAGATAATACTGATCTCCCACTGACCAAAGCTGGCCCCGGCGACCCGCAGCGCAGCGACGCAGCCCGCGCCGAAGAAAATGAGCAATCCGGTGCCAAGAAACTCGGCCACGCACTGCCCGGTTAAGGTAGAAGTCTGGTTCATTATCGGCATCCTGAAATAGCACGTTAAAGAGAGAGGCTGGCGCGAGCGCCCGTTTAATTCGCCTGACCGGCCAGTAGCAGCCCGGTGGCGACCGCATTGCGCGGCCCTTCTGTTCCCCGAATATTGCCCTGCCCGGCGACCACGCCATAGTGCGACAAGGCTTCCGTGATAAGCTGCGGGATCTCAAAGTCCAGCGATGAGCCGCCCACCAGCACCACAAAGGCGATATCGCGAATGGAACCGCCGGGTGAGACCTGGCGCAGCGCGCGCAGGCAGTTGGTGACAAACACTTTCTCTTTCGCCTGCCGGCGCACGAGACGAATTTTTTCCAGCGGGCTGGCGTTATCGATCGGCACCAGTTCGCCCTCCTTGATGTACACCACTTTGGCGAACACCGCCGGGCTGAGGGCTTCCCGAAAGAACTCCACCGCGCCATTCTCGTGACGAATACTGAACAGGCTTTCCACTTTGGCCAGCGGGTATTTTTTTATCGCTTCCGCCAGCGAAAGATCCTCGAGGCCCAGCTCGGTTTTAATCAACAGGCTGACCATATTCCCCGCCCCGGCGAGATGGACCGCCGTTATCTGCCCCTCCGCGTTGACGATCGCCGCATCCGTCGAGCCGGCGCCGAGGTCGAGGATCGCCAGCGGCGCCGCACAGCCGGGAGTGGTTAACGCCCCGGCGATGGCCATGTTGGCCTCCACGCCGCCCACCACCACCTCGGTCTGCAGTCGGGCGCTCAGTTCGCGGGCGATAACCTGCATTTGCAGACGATCCGCTTTCACCATCGCCGCCATCCCGACGGCATTCTCCATGGCGCACTCGCCGGCCATCCCGCCCTGCACCTTGCGCGGAATAAACGTATCCACCGCCAGCAGATCCTGGATGTATATCGCGCTCATCTCATGGCCGGTCAGGGACGCCATTACCTTGCGCACCCGCTCAAGCATGCCGCCGGCGTGGGTGCCCGGTTCGCCGCGGATGTCGCGTACCGGAGCGCAGGCGCTCATCGCCTGCATGATGGCTTCCGCGCCCTCGGCGACATCGGCCTCTCCGCGGCGCTTTTCGCCGCTAATGTAGAGGTTGCCCGCCGGGATCACCCGCGACTGCACATCCCCCTGCGGGGTCTTGAGCACCACCGCGGAACGGTTGCCAATCAGGGCGCGGGCGATGGGGACGATGGCCTGGGTCTCTTCCGGGCTTAGCCCGAAGAAGGTGGCGATCCCGTAGGGATTCGACAGGATCCGCACCACCTGGCCCGGCGCGGCCACTTCCACCGCCGCCATTACCCCCTCGGGGACCTGCTCCAGCAGCGTCACTTCATCCACCACCGGCAGGGTTTTACGCAGGCGGTTGTTCACCAGCACGCCGTCGTCCTTTTTGAGGATCGCCGCCACCACGTTGATCCCCCGGTCGAGCGCCTCATTGAGCCACCACACGGCGTCAAGGAAATCGACGGCGTCGTCAATCAGTACGATCCACCCCTCGGCATACTGCGCCGCCGGCAGCGTCGCCAGCCGCCCGAGGGCGATAGTCGTCCCCACGCCAACGCCCACCCCGCCCGGCGTCTGCGGGTTATGACCGATCATGGTCGATTCGGTGATAATGGTCTCGGTGATGGTCTCCATCGCCACATCGCCAATCACCGGCGCGGCTTCGTTAAGATAGATGCGAGAGACATCGCTCATCGACCACGGTGTTTTCGCCAGGGCCTGCTCCAGCGCGGCGAGGGTCCCGGCGATATTGTCCCGCGTCCCTTTCATGCCCGTCGTCGCGACGATCCCGCTGGCAACAAACGCCCTCGCCTGCGGGTAGTCGGACGCCAGCGCCACCTCGGTGGTGGCGTTGCCGATATCAATCCCGGCTATTAACGGCATGCTGACCTCCGCTTAGCTTCCTTTACGCAGCTTATGCCGCTGCTGATACACTTCCGCCGACTCCCGGACAAAGGCGGCATTCACTGTCGCATGCCAGGTGTGCTCCAGCTCGTCGGCGATCGCCAGCAGCTCCGCCTGCGAGGAGCGGAACGGGCGCAGCGCGTTATAGATAGCCAGAATGCGCTCGTCAGGAATGGCGATAAGCTCCGCCGCGCGGCGGAAATTGCGCGCCACCGCATGGCGCTGCATCTGCTCGGCAATCTGCGCCTGGTACTCAAGGGTCTGGCGGGAGATCCGCACATCCTGCGGGCCCACCTCGCCAGAGAGCACCTTCTCGAGGGTAATATCGGTCAATGGTTTGCCGGTAGGCGTCAGGATATGCTCCGGGCAGCGGGTGGCTAACGGATAATCCTGCACGCGCATGGTTTTCTCGCTCATGGTCACTCCCTTACTAAGTCGATGTGCAGGGTGACGGGCTCGGCGTCCTGCACCACATGTTTGGTCTCTTTGATATGAAATAGCGCGGCTTTGGCCATAAATTTCGGCCGCACCATCTGATCGTTCACCACCGGCACCGGCGAAGGTGACTCTTTGCGCGCATAGCGCGCAGCGTTTTTGCCAATCTGCCGGTAGGTCTCCAGCGTCAGCAGCGGCGCCTGGGAGAACAGCTCCAGGTTGCTGAGCGGCAGCAGATCGCGCTGATGGATGACCGTGGTCCCCTTCGACTGGATACCGATGCCGATCCCCGAGCCGCTCAGGTTGGCCGCATCCCAGGCCATAAAGGAGACGTCGGACGTGCGCAGAATGCGCACCACCCGGGCGTGAAGCCCCTCTTCTTCCACCCCGGCAATCAGCTCTTTGAGGATCGCGCCATGGGGCATATCGATCAGAGTGTGATGCTGGTGTTTATCGAAGGCAGGGCCGACGCCGATCACCACTTCATCGGCGCGTTCATCGGCAGAAGCTACCCCGCCCTCGCGGGTTTTCAGGGTAAAAGAGGGCTGAATTTGGGTTGTCTGTTGCACAGGAATACCGCCTTATTCAATGGTGTCGGGCTGAACCACGCCCGGAATATTTTTGATCTCCGCCCAGCGTTCGGCAGAGATGCGATAGCCGGTGCCCGGCCCCTGATAGTCATTGATGTCGTTGACCGCACTCACCACCTCGAACTGCCGATCGAGAATGGCCGAGGTCTGCAGGTAATCGCCGGTGACCCGCTGGCGCAGCATATTGAGAATATTGCTGGCGATATCCTCAAAGCCGCTGCGGCTCAGCGCGCCGACAATATCGAGGCCGGTGATGTTGCGCTTCATCATCTCTTCCACCGCACTCAGATCCTCCACCACGTTACGCGGCGGCATCTCGTTGCTGCCGTGCGCGTAGGTGGCGGCCTCCACCTCCTCGTCGGCGATTGGCGGCAGCCCCAGCTCGCGGAAAACCGCCTGGATCGCCCGCGCCGCTTTCTGGCGAATGGCAATGGTTTCCGCCTCGGTCACCGGACGCAGGCCGCCGTCAACCATCAGGTCACGCTGCAGGATGTTGTAATCATCAAAATCTTCCGCATCGAAGTTCGAGCCGGCGAACATGTTGTCGTAGTTCGGCACCGCGCTGTAGCCGGAGAAAATAAAGTCGGTGCCCGGCAGCATCTGCATCAGGGTGCGCGCGGTGCGGCGAATATCCGAGTGGGAGAAAGTCTGGTCGTTGGCGGACGCCACTTCGAGGTCGAGCATAGAGGCGATCAGGTTTTCCGCCAGCACCGCCCGAATGCCCGACGGCACAGCGCCGGTCATGCCGATACAGCTCACCGCGCCGTTTTGCAGTCCCTGAACCCCGGCGCCTTTAGTAATGAAGATGCAGCGCGATTCGAGGTAGAGCATCGACTTGCTCTCCGAATAGCCCATCAGCGCTTCGGATCCGGTGCCGGAGGTGTAGCGCATTTTCAACCCGCGGGAGGCGTAGGCCGAGGCGAGGAACGCCTTTGACCACGGCGTATCATCGCCGTCGGTAAATACCGCTTCGGTGCCGTAGACCGACACCGTCTCGGCGTAGCTGGTTAAGCCACGCATGCCCAGCTCCAGCTCGGTGGCCTCTTCCACCGAGCACTGCGTCAACACGCCGGGGCGGCCGCACTGCGAACCGACCAACAGCGCCAGGGCGTTAAACGGCGCGTAGCGCGCGATACCGACCGTGGTCTCCTGTTCTGAGAAGCCGCGGATCCCGGCCTCGGCGGCGTCAGCGGCAATCTGCACCGGATTATCTTTGAGATTGGTGACGTGGCACTGGTTGGAGGGGGTCCGGCGGGCACGCATCTTCTGCAGCGCCATCATCATCTCCACCACGTTCATCTGCGCCATCACCTCGACCGCTTTGGCCGGCGTGATGGCGGTAGTGATGGCAATGATCTCCTCCCGGCTGACGTGAATATCCACCAGCATACGGGCTATTTCCACCGCCTCCAGGCGCATTGCCTGCTCTGTGCGCTCAACGTTGATCGCGTAATCGGCGATAAATCGGTCGATCATGTCAAACTGGTCCCGGCGTTTGCCGTCCAGTTCGACGATCAGACCGTTGTCCACTTTTACTGAAGAGACCGGGTCAAAGGGGCTGTCCATGGCGATCAGCCCCTCTTCAGGCCACTCGCCAATCAGCCCGTCCTGATTGACGGGGCGCTGGGCCAGTACTGCAAATCGTTTTGATCTTTTCATTGTTCATCGGCTCAAAAGGTGAAATCCGCAGACGGTAGCGAATACGCCGGGCCAGCGTCGTTGCCGCCCGGCCATTACCGGCAATAGCGGAACTTTAAATGAGCCAGTGGTGAAAAAAATAAATTTAATTTCGTTTCAATTTGGCACACGAAATCTACCGACAGTTTCACTATGAAACTTTACTCCGGCGGCAAAAATAAAAAATGTGATCGCCCGCAATGATATAAATCAATTAATAAAAAACGCCCTTAATTACGTTTTGCCGACGCTATTTTAACCCTATTGACTAAATCATGGCGGGCGACAAAATAACGCTGACAAAAATAAAGCAAGCCAACCGAATGGTAATAGTTTTTTACTATCGCCCCCTACTGACTATTCGCGCCAGCGTTATCCTGGTGCGGGAGAGAATGATGAACAAGAGCCAACAAGTTCAGACAATCACCCTGGCCGCCGCCCAGCAAATGGCGGCGGCGGTGGAAAAAAAAGCCACTGAGATCAACGTGGCGGTGGTGTTTTCCGTAGTTGACCGCGGAGGCAACACGCTGCTTATCCAGCGGATGGACGAGGCCTTCGTCTCCAGCTGCGATATTTCCCTGAATAAAGCCTGGAGCGCCTGCAGCCTGAAGCAAGGTACCCATGAAATTACGTCAGCGGTCCAGCCAGGACAATCTCTGTACGGTCTGCAGCTAACCAACCAACAGCGAATTATTATTTTTGGCGGCGGCCTGCCAGTTATTTTTAATGAGCAGGTAATTGGCGCCGTCGGCGTTAGCGGCGGTACGGTCGAGCAGGATCAATTATTAGCCCAGTGCGCCCTGGATTGTTTTTCCGCATTATAACCTGAAGCGAGAAGGTATATTATGAGCTATCGTATGTTTGATTATCTGGTGCCAAACGTTAACTTTTTTGGCCCCAACGCCATTTCCGTAGTCGGCGAACGCTGCCAGCTGCTGGGGGGGAAAAAAGCCCTGCTGGTCACCGACAAAGGCCTGCGGGCAATTAAAGATGGCGCGGTGGACAAAACCCTGCATTATCTGCGGGAGGCCGGGATCGAGGTGGCGATCTTTGACGGCGTCGAGCCGAACCCGAAAGACACCAACGTGCGCGACGGCCTCGCCGTGTTTCGCCGCGAACAGTGCGACATCATCGTCACCGTGGGCGGCGGCAGCCCGCACGATTGCGGCAAAGGCATCGGCATCGCCGCCACCCATGAGGGCGATCTGTACCAGTATGCCGGAATCGAGACCCTGACCAACCCGCTGCCGCCTATCGTCGCGGTCAATACCACCGCCGGCACCGCCAGCGAGGTCACCCGCCACTGCGTCCTGACCAACACCGAAACCAAAGTGAAGTTTGTGATCGTCAGCTGGCGCAACCTGCCGTCGGTCTCTATCAACGATCCACTGCTGATGATCGGTAAACCGGCCGCCCTGACCGCGGCGACCGGGATGGATGCCCTGACCCACGCCGTAGAGGCCTATATCTCCAAAGACGCTAACCCGGTGACGGACGCCGCCGCCATGCAGGCGATCCGCCTCATCGCCCGCAACCTGCGCCAGGCCGTGGCCCTCGGCAGCAATCTGCAGGCGCGGGAAAACATGGCCTATGCTTCTCTGCTGGCCGGGATGGCTTTCAATAACGCCAACCTCGGCTACGTGCACGCCATGGCGCACCAGCTGGGCGGCCTGTACGACATGCCGCACGGCGTGGCCAACGCTGTCCTGCTGCCGCATGTGGCGCGCTACAACCTGATCGCCAACCCGGAGAAATTCGCCGATATCGCTGAACTGATGGGCGAAAATATCACCGGACTGTCCACTCTCGACGCGGCGGAAAAAGCCATCGCCGCTATCACGCGTCTGTCGATGGATATCGGTATTCCGCAGCATCTGCGCGATCTGGGGGTAAAAGAGGCCGACTTCCCCTACATGGCGGAGATGGCTCTAAAAGACGGCAATGCGTTCTCGAACCCGCGTAAAGGCAACGAGCAGGAGATTGCCGCGATTTTCCGCCAGGCATTCTGAGTGTTAACGAGGGGACCGTCATGTCGCTTTCACCGCCAGGCGTACGCCTGTTTTACGATCCGCGCGGGCACCATGCCGGCGCCATCAATGAGCTGTGCTGGGGGCTGGAGGAGCAGGGGGTCCCCTGCCAGACCATAACCTATGACGGAGGCGGTGACGCCGCTGCGCTGGGCGCCCTGGCGGCCAGAAGCTCGCCCCTGCGGGTGGGTATCGGGCTCAGCGCGTCCGGCGAGATAGCCCTCACTCATGCCCAGCTGCCGGCGGACGCGCCGCTGGCTACCGGACACGTCACCGATAGCGACGATCAACTGCGTACGCTCGGCGCCAACGCCGGGCAGCTGGTTAAAGTCCTGCCGTTAAGTGAGAGAAACTGAATGTATCGTATCTATACCCGCACCGGGGATAAAGGCACCACCGCCCTGTACGGCGGCAGCCGCATCGAGAAAGACCATATTCGCGTCGAGGCCTACGGCACCGTCGATGAACTGATATCCCAGCTGGGCGTCTGCTACGCCACGACCCGCGACGCCGGGCTGCGGGAAAGCCTGCACCATATTCAGCAGACGCTGTTCGTGCTGGGGGCTGAACTGGCCAGCGATGCGCGGGGCCTGACCCGCCTGAGCCAGACGATCGGCGAAGAGGAGATCACCGCCCTGGAGCGGCTTATCGACCGCAATATGGCCGAGAGCGGCCCGTTAAAACAGTTCGTGATCCCGGGGAGGAATCTCGCCTCTGCCCAGCTGCACGTGGCGCGCACCCAGTCCCGTCGGCTCGAACGCCTGCTGACGGCCATGGACCGCGCGCATCCGCTGCGCGACGCGCTCAAACGCTACAGCAATCGCCTGTCGGATGCCCTGTTCTCCATGGCGCGAATCGAAGAGACTAGGCCTGATGCTTGCGCTTGAACTGGCTGGCGTCAATATCGTACTGCTTCATTTTGCGCCACAGGGTGGTGCGGCCGATATTGAGCAGCTGCGACATCTCCTGCACCCGCCCGCTGGTCACCCGGGCGGCGTGAATAATAGCTTCCTTTTCGATGGCGCTAAAAGTCAGGCTGGCCGGCAGCAGCGATGACGCGCTATCCCCGCCCGGCCGCTCGGAAAAGAGATATTCCGGCAGATTACTCAGGCGAATGTGGCCGTTGTCGCTGCTGATGGCGATATTCTCAATGACGCTGTTGAGCTCAAAATCATTCCCCGGCCACGAGTAGGCCACCAGCTGTGCCAGCGCGTCATCGTCCACTTTCAGTCGCGAAGAGAAACGCTTCTCCAGGCTCTTCAACCGGTTATGCACCAGCGACGGAATACTGTTGCGTCGGGCGCGCAGCGGCGGGATGACGATCTCAAAGGAGTGCAGCGCATAGTACAGCTGGCGGCTAAAGCGGTTCTGTTCCACCAGATTGGCCAGATCGACGGTGGTGGTGGCAATCACCTTCACATCCACCGGGATCAGGCGCCGGGCGTCGAGGCGGGTGAGCACGCCCTGCTTAATCACCTGCAGCAGAGCCGACTGCAGCTCCGGCGCCAGATACTCGATCTTTTCCAGAAACAGGGTGCCGCCGTTGGCCAGCTCAAGGCGGCTCAGGCGACCATTTTCATCGTCGGTAGGGGCGCTGCCCATAAAGTCCTGGCCCAGCACGCTGTCGGCATATAGCTGGCAGTTGACGGCGATGTAGGGGCCGCCCGCCCGTTCGCTTTCATTGTGAATAGCCTGGCTCAGCAGCTCTTTCCCGACCCCCTCTTCGCCGCACAGTAGCACCGGGAAGCCGCCGCGCGCCGCCTGGCGGCCAAAGTGGATCAGGCGTCGGGTTTCCGGATCGTCGGCAGACATCTGCTCAAAGGTGTGGCTGACTTTACCGAGCTGGCTGGTCATCAGCTGCCGCATCTGCTCCACCGGATGCAGCAGCAGAATAAAACTGTTGCCTTGCGCCTCGACAATCGGTTTTAAGGTGATCACCGCATCGACAAACTGATGCTGACTTTCAAAGGTGACTTCGACGTGATTCAGGCCGCGGGCGTGTTTGATGGCGCGGCGCAGCAGCGCCGGGAGGGTCACCAGATCGGCGATATTTTTCCCCTGGCTGGCCTGAGCATCAAGATGCAGCAGTCTCGCCGCCTGAACATTGAGAAACTGCAGCACGCCCTGTTCGTTCCACGCCATCACCCCATCGTCCATGCTCTCCAGCAGGCCGTACATCTGATTGAGGTGACGGTTGGATTCCGCCAGCAGGCTGTCGGTAAGCAGGGAGTTACCCACCTCGCGGGCGATGGCCAGCGTCAGGGAGAGGTCGGCGCTGGACTGGTGCTCGACCAGACAGCAAAGCGAGATAGAGCCGAACAGCCGCCCGTGGTTATCAAACACCGGCGTCGAGCAAAAACTCCATGGCTGTAGCGCCTGCTTAAAATGCCGATCGCCGGCGGTGTTGATCGGCTGGCCCTGCATCGCGGCCAGCGACAGCGCGCAGGTGCCGATAATGCTCTCCGCACAATAGCTGCCGTCGCGAAATCCCAGGGCAGCCAGCTGGGCCAGGGTTTGCGGCTCGCCGCAACGGCTCAGGATGCAGGCGGACTCATCAAGAATAAACAGCGCGCAGGGGCGGCCGTCCATAAACTCCCAGGCGTCTTCCAGCGCCGCCTGGCCGATGGTGAGCAGCGCGGTTTTACGCCGACAGATGGAGTCGAAGGTCAGGCCCTGGGCCTGGTGCGGCGTTTGCCAGGTTTCGCGCTGCATAAACTTGCTGCAGCGGTGCCATGACTGGGCAATGACGGAAGAGACCGCCTTCCCGGTATCCTGAGTCTGAACAGTCATATCCTTTTCCGCGTTGTACCATAGAGAACCCCTCCGGCAGCGACTGCCGGAGGGGAGAAAGAAAAACCGCTGACCTGGGCCAGCGGTTTAGCCACCGCGAATTAACGCGCCAGCCACTGCTGGCCTAACAGATCGGCGGTGAGGATAGCGGCATGGACGCTCTCCGGGGTCACCGCAAACGGCATATTATGGATGGTTTCCCCTTCCGCGCAGGTAGCTTTCGCCACCGCGGCGATTTTCTCGTCGATCCCCTCTTTGACGCCCATCTGCGCGAGCGTCACCGGCAGGCCGACGCGCTGGCAGAAGCCCAGCACCGTTTCAATCTCGTCCATCGGGCTGTTCTGCAGCACCAGCTGCGCCAGGGTACCGAAGGCCACTTTCTCACCGTGATACAGGTGATGGCACTCTTCAAGAATGGTGAAACCGTTGTGGATTGCATGGGCAGCGGCCAGGCCACTGCTTTCAAAGCCAATGCCGCTGAGGTAAGTGTTCGCCTCGATGATGCGCTCCAGCGCTTCGGTCACTACCCCGGCCTGCGCCGCCAGACGGGCCTTTTCGCCCTCCGCCAGCAGCGTATCATAGCACAGGCGGGCGAGGCTCAGCGCCGCCTCGGTGGACTGTCCTCCGGCCATGCTGGTGGCGCGCGCATCGTAGCAAGCTTTGGCCTCGAACCAGGTGGAGAGCGCATCGCCCATGCCGGAGACCAGCAGGCGTACCGGCGCTTTGGCGATAATCGCCGTGTCCATCACCACCATATCCGGGTTTTTCGGATAGATCAGATACTCTTCAAACTCGCCCGCTTCGGTGTAGATCACCGACAGCGCGCTGGTTGGCGCATCGGTCGAGGCGATGGTCGGGATCACCACCACCGGCAGCTTCTGGTAGTAACCGATCGCCTTCGCGGTATCGAGGGTTTTACCACCGCCGATCCCGACCACGCCGCGGCAGCCCTGTTTTTGCAAAATCGCCATCAGACGGTTGATTTCCGCATGGCTGCATTCGCCGTTAAACCGTTCCGCATGGCAGCGAATATCGTGGCTCTGCAGGCCATTCACCACTTTCTCTCCCGCCAGCTTCATTACGAAATCGTCAGCGATGACGAAGAAGCTCTCCGCCAGGTTTTTGGCATATTGACCGAACAGAACAGCAGCATCAGGACCCTGAAGATATTTGGCTGGAGATTGAATAACTTTTAGCATTCCTTTCACCCTCAAATAAGTGCGCATGTAGACATGATGAGCCCTGGCGTTATCCGCGCCGGCCAGTGAAGCGCGGCCTGAACGGAGCGTACCGGAGCAGTGCGATCACTGTAGGGCCGGCAGGGAACAAAAAAATCTTTCGCCTTTTTGTTCTGATATGAAACACAGGTTAATTTTTTACGTTCCATATTGGAACAAAAAACCCTAGTCTCTGTCAGGATTGCGATCCCGATCCGCTCCTTTGCCGCATAATGCCCTTACAATCCTCCGTGTTTGACCGCCTTTTCTCCCGCAGTCGGCAGAAAATCAGCAAAAAATTTTTTCCCACCCGCTTCGCCGGCTATCCTGACCGCCGCTTATGGCAGAAGAAAAAAAGCGCGCCAGCTCGCATTTTCACCATATCCTCAGCAAAAACGTTCCATAAAGAAACAAAATCAGGAAGCAATGTTTCGTAATGAAACCCGATCGTCGGGGCATTCTTTTTTTCGTCCGCTCAGCCAGAATCATCATATCGCCAGGCACGCTCCACCGTCAGACGATACCCCTACGCGATGACCGCCTCCGCCAGCAGAGAGGCGGCATCGAACCTTCTCCAACGGAGCACTGAATAATGAAAAAGCTGATTAACCGTGTTGAAGATGTACTGAATGAACAATTACAGGGGCTGGCTAAAGCCCATCCGCAGCTGACCCTGCATCAGGACCCGCTGTATGTGACCCGCACCGACGCGCCGGTGGCTGGCAAGGTGGCCCTGCTCTCCGGCGGCGGCAGCGGACATGAACCGATGCACTGCGGCTATATCGGCCAGGGCATGCTCTCCGGCGCCTGTCCGGGGGAAATATTCACCTCGCCGACGCCGGACAAAATGTTTGAATGCGCGATGCAAATTGACGGCGGCGAAGGCGTCTTGCTGATTATCAAAAACTATACCGGCGACATCCTGAATTTTGAGACCGCCACCGAGCTGCTGCATGAGAGCGGCATTAAAGTCACCACCGTGGTGGTCGACGACGACGTGGCAGTGAAAGACAGCCTCTATACCGCCGGTCGTCGCGGCGTCGCCAACACCGTACTGATCGAAAAATTGGTCGGCGCCGCCGCCGAGCGCGGCGACTCGCTGGAAGCCTGCGCTGAACTGGGCCGCCGCCTGAACAATCTCGGCCACTCGATTGGTATCGCCCTTGGCGCCTGCACCGTACCGGCTGCCGGGCAGCCCTCCTTTACGCTGAAAGATGACGAGATGGAGTTCGGCGTCGGCATTCACGGCGAGCCGGGCATCGACCGCCGCCGCTTCAGCTCGCTGGACCAAACCGTCGATGAGATGTTCGATACCCTGCTGGAAAACGGCGCTTACAGCCGCACGCTGCGCCAGTGGGATACCGTCAAGGGCGCGTGGCAGGAAGTGCAGCAGAGCAAAACCGCGTTGCAAAACGGCGACCGGGTTATCGCGCTGGTTAATAACCTCGGCGCCACTCCGCTTTCCGAACTGTATGGCGTGTATAACCGCCTCGCCCAGCGCTGCGAAGCGTCCGGCATCATCATCGAACGCAACCTCATCGGCAGCTACTGTACTTCGCTGGATATGGCAGGCTTCTCTATCACTCTGCTGAAAGTGGATGACGAGACGCTGACGCTATGGGACGCCCCGGTTCACACCCCGGCGCTGAACTGGGGAAACTAAGGAGCACGACATGTCACTGAACAGAACGCAAATCGTCGACTGGCTGTACCGCTGCGGCGATATTTTCACCAAAGAGAGCGATTTTCTCACCGGCCTCGATAAAGAGATTGGCGACGCCGACCACGGTCTCAATATGCACCGCGGTTTCAGTAAAGTGGTCGAAAAGCTGCCGTCGATTGCCGATAAAGATATTGGCTTTATCCTCAAAAACACCGGCATGACGCTGCTCTCCAACGTCGGCGGCGCCAGCGGCCCGCTGTTCGGCACCTTCTTCATTCGCGCCGCGCAGGTGACCCAGGCCCACCAGAGCCTGACGCTCGACGAGCTGTACCTGATGATCCGCGAAGGTGCGGACGGTGTCGTCAACCGCGGCAAAGCGGAGCCAGGGGATAAAACCATGTGCGACGTCTGGCTGCCGGTGGTGGACTCCCTGCGCCAGTCCAGCGAGCAGCACCTGTCGATCGCCGCCGCGCTGGATGCCGCCTGCGAAGTGGCCGAGCGTGCGGCCCACGCCACCATCACTATGCAGGCGCGTAAAGGCCGCGCCAGCTATCTCGGCGAGCGCAGCATCGGACATCAGGATCCCGGCGCGACCTCGGTGCTGTTTATGGTTCAGATGCTGGCCGCCGCCGCCAAAGAGTAAGGAAATCGCGATGGTAAACCTGGTTATTGTTTCTCATAGCGCCCGGCTGGGCGAAGGTGTCGGAGAACTGGCCCGGCAGATGTTAATCAACGATGGCTGCAAACTGGCGATCGCCGCCGGGATCGACGATCCCGACAGCCCGATCGGCACCGATCCGCTTAAAGTCATGGAGGCGATCGAATCCGTGGCCGATACCGATCACGTGCTGGTGATGATGGATATCGGCAGCGCGTTGCTCAGCGCCGAAACCGCCCTCGATCTGCTCGATCCGGCGATTGCCGCGAAGGTGCGACTGTGCGCCGCGCCGCTGGTGGAAGGGACGCTGGCGGCCACCGTCAGCGCTGCCTCCGGCGCCGGGATCGACAAGGTGATCGCCGACGCCATGAGCGCCCTGGAGGCCAAGCGGGTTCAGCTGGGTTTACCTTCGCCAACTTCTGACGCCGCGCCGGCGCCGATGCTTGCCGACGACGGCGACACAAAATCGGTGTCAGTCATTATTAACAATCACAACGGCCTGCACGTGCGTCCGGCGTCGAAGCTGGTCGCCGCGCTGGCGGGCTTTAACGCCGATCTGCTGCTGGAGAAAAACGGGAAGTGCGTCAAACCGGACAGCCTCAACCAAATCGCGCTATTGCAGGTCCGCCGCAACGATAAGCTGCGCCTGCTGGCCCGCGGTCCGGATGCCGACGCGGCGCTGGCGGCGTTTCAGGCGCTGGCCGCCGATAACTTCGGTGAATCTCCTGCGGCGCAACCGGCAGCGGCTCCGGCAACGCCCGAGCGCGTCGAAGGCGCTGCCCTGCGCTATCCGCTGGCCCTGATCCAGCCGCTCCGCCCGGCTGCCGCCGATGCCGCCCGCGAGCAGCAGCGCCTGCGCCAGGCCATTGACCAGACGCTGGCGGATCTTATCGCCCTGACCGAGCTGGCGGAAAATAAATTTCACGCCGATATCGCGGCGATCTTCGCCGGGCACCACACCCTGCTCGACGATGACGATCTGTTTGATGCCGCCAACGATCGCCTGCTCACCGAACAATGCACGGCGGAATGGGCATGGCATCAGGTGTTGATGGAGCTCAGCCAGCAGTATCGCCAGCTGGATGACCCCTACCTGCAGGCGCGCTATATCGATATCGAAGATATTTTGCAGCGCACCCTGCGCCATCTGCAGGGCGTTCAGGAGAGAGTGCCTACGCCCGGCGAGCCAACAATTATTATTGCCGACAACATTTATCCCTCAACCGTCTTACAGCTGGATGCCAGCTTCGTTAAAGGCCTGTGCCTGCGCGATGGCAGCGAACAGGCTCACGGCGCGATTATCGCCCGCGCGGCGGGGATCGCCTGGCTGAGCCAGCAGGGCGAGGCGCTGAACAGCGTGCAGCCCGGCGAGACTATCGTGCTCGATATGCGCCACCAGCGCCTTATCCGTGACTAAAATTCACGTTGACCGTTACCGCTCCGGGGGCCTGCCTCCGGAGGGTGAGTTTTCGCTTACTCTTCAGGAACCACTATGTCTCAATTCTTTTTTAACCAGCGCGCCAGCCTCGTCAACGATGTGATTGAGGGTACCATTATCGCCAGCCCGTGGAATAACCTCGCCCGTCTGGAGAGCGACCCGGCGATCCGGGTGGTGGTCCGTCGCGATCTGAATAAAAACAACGTGGCGGTGATCTCCGGCGGCGGCGCCGGCCATGAACCGGCGCACGTCGGCTTTATTGGTAAAGGCATGCTGACCGCCGCGGTCTGCGGCGATCTGTTCGCCTCGCCGAGCGTCGACGCGGTGCTCACCGCCATTCAGGCAGTGACCGGCGAGGCGGGCTGCCTGCTGATCGTCAAAAACTACACCGGCGATCGGCTTAACTTCGGTCTGGCGGCGGAGAAAGCGCGCCGACTCGGCTACAACGTGGAGATGCTGATCGTCGGCGACGATATTTCGCTGCCGGATAACAAACAGCCGCGCGGCATCGCCGGGACCATTCTGGTGCATAAAGTGGCTGGCTATTTCGCCGAGCGCGGCTTCAACCTCGCCACCGTCCTGCGCGAAGCGCAATACGCCGCCAGCCATACCGCCAGCATCGGGGTGGCGCTGGCCAGCTGCCACCTGCCGCAGGAAGCCGACAGCGCGCCGCGCCATCAGGCCGGTCACGCCGAGCTGGGAATGGGCATCCACGGTGAGCCGGGCGCCTCGACGATCGCCACGCAAAACAGTGCGGAGATCGTTAACCTGATGGTGGAAAAACTGACCGCCGCCCTACCGGAAACCGGCCGCCTGGCGGTGATGCTCAATAACCTCGGCGGCGTGTCGGTGGCTGAGATGGCGATCCTGACCCGCGAGCTGGCCAACACCCCGCTGCAGGCGCGCATTGACTGGTTAATAGGCCCGGCCTCGCTGGTGACGGCGCTGGATATGAAAGGCTTCTCGCTGACCGCCATCGTGCTGGAGGAGAGTATTGAGAAAGCGCTGCTGTCGGATGTGGAAACCGCCAGCTGGCAGAAGCCGGTGCAGCCGCGGACTATCAACGTCGTGCCGTCCACCCTCGACAGCGCCCGGGTGGATTTTACGCCCTCGGCCAACCCACAGGTGGGCGATTACGTGGCGCAGGTGACCGGCGCCCTCATCGATCTTGAAGAACATCTCAACGCGCTGGATGCCAAAGTAGGCGACGGCGATACCGGCTCCACCTTCGCCGCCGGGGCGCGCGAGATTGCCGAGCGGCTCGAGCGTCAGCAGCTGCCGCTGAACGATCTGCCAACGCTCTTCGCGCTGATCGGCGAACGCCTGACGGTGGTGATGGGCGGCTCCAGCGGGGTATTGATGTCTATCTTCTTCACCGCTGCCGGGCAGAAGCTGGGGCAAGGCGCCAGCGTGGCCGAGGCGCTGAACGCCGGTCTGGGGCAGATGAAATTTTACGGCGGCGCCGATGAGGGCGACCGGACAATGATTGATGCTCTACAGCCGGCGCTGGCGGCGCTGCTGGCCGAACCGGATAATCTGCAGGCCGCTTTCGCCGCGGCGCAGGCCGGCGCGGATCGCACCTGCCAGTCGAGCAAAGCCGGCGCCGGACGCGCCTCCTATCTCAACAGCGAGAGCCTGCTCGGCAATATGGACCCCGGCGCCCACGCGGTGGCAATGGTGTTTAAGGCGCTGGCGGAACGCTAAGCCTTCCCCGGTGGCGCTGCGCTTACCGGGGCGACGTAACACCGCCGAATAGCAGGTCGGGTAAGGCGTAAGCCGCCACCCGACAAAAAACGGCACCGCCGGTAGCCCGGATAGGGCGCGACGCGCCGCTATCCGGGTTTTACCACGATGGTTTTTTACTTGCTGTGCCAGTACGCCTGGGAACGCACCAGCTGCTGATCGATGCTCTCGTCTTCAAAGCGCGCCAGCAGCGATTTCACCACCGCGCCTTCGCCGGTCAGCCAGATAAAATAATCCTCCGCCGGTACCTTCACCTGCGCCAGACGCTCGGCGACGAAGGCCGGATTGTGGCCCACCACCCACTCGATGTTAAAGCCGTCGAGATCCGCCAGATAATCTTTATACGACGCATCGGCGATAGTAACGATGGCCGTCACCTGCAGCCTCGCCGGCAGCTGGCGTAATCCCAGCAGACGACGGCGCAGCGCCGGCATGCCGGACTCATCGCAAACATACAGCTGCCAGGCATAATCTTCCGGCACCACCAGCGAGCCACGCGGGCCGCCGATCACCAGCTTATCGCCCACTTTTGCTTCCAGCGCCCAACGGCTGGCGATACCGCCATCGTGGATATAGAAATCGTAAGCCAGCTCGTGACGTTCGGCATCGTACAGCGGCGTATAGTCGCGGGTGGCAGGCCGCACGCCTTCCCCCCAGTCAATCCCCTCCTCGGTCACCTGCGGCGGGGTAAATGCCGCGCCCGGCTCGGGGAAAAAAAGCTTGGTATGGTCGTCAAAGCCGTGAGAGGCGAAGCCTTCCAGCGCCTCGCCTCCCAGCACGATACGCTGGAACGCCGCGCCTGCGCGCTCCACGCGCAGCACCGTCAGCTCACGGAAACGCAGCTCATTGCGGACACGCTGCGGGTACTTGTCTGCTTTGGTTTTTGTCATCATCGATTGCCTTCGTGAACGGTAAATAGATATATCTAAACTTGATGCAAATGATAATGATTGCCAACTAAAAAGAATGCAAGTCTTTTTTTGATATAGTCAAAACAAACCGCATCAAAATCCACAGCCAGAAAACAATCACATATATATCAGCATCTTAAAAAATAAATAGCAACCAGCATTGCGAACATTCATTTTTTAGATATAAATTAGATATATCAAAAACAGCAGGGGGTAACCATGCGACATCATCATGAAGAAGGGCGTGGGCCACGCGGGCGCCACGGTGATCCCAGCGAACACGGCGACCATGGCCGCCGCGGCGGCGGACGTCGCCAGCGTTTCTTTGGCCACGGCGAACTGCGGCTGATCATTCTGGATATCCTCAGCCGCAGCGCCAGCCATGGCTATGAGCTGATCAAAGAGATCGAAACGCTTACCCAGGGGAACTACAGCCCCAGCCCGGGGGTGATCTATCCGACGCTGGATCTGCTCCAGGACCAGGGCCTTATCAGCGTGGAAGACGACAACGGACGCAAGAAAATCCTTATCAGCGAGGAAGGAAAACAGCTGCACGCCGAGAACCAGGAGCACCTGGCCCATATCCAGGAGCGCCTGCAGGCGCGGATGGTCGGCTGCGAGCTGCGCCGCGATCCGCAGATGAAGCGCGCGCTGGAAAACTTCAAAGCGGTCCTCGACCTGAAAGTGAACCAGCAGGCCAGCAGTGCCGCCCAGCTCAAGCAGATCATCGGCATTATTGACCGGGCGGCGATGGAGATCTCTCAGCTCGACTAAGCCTCTTTTTTCATCACCGGCTGCCCCGCGCTGGGGCAGCCCGCACCACGGCGGATCGCCCCGTCTATTGCCGCCAGGCAGAAAATCTCGTCAGCTCAGGAATAAAACGTGCCAATAGTGGCGCAATGAGATTAAATTTTACACAATTCGTCTTTTGCTTTGCATTTATCCCGATTTTCACCGCTTCTGCCGAACTGGCGTAATCCCTGCAATACTTAATCCAGTATCGTGTGATACGTCCGCCCCAGGAGCACATTTTGAACAGGTTACCTTCCAGCGCATCGGCTCTGGCCTGCAGCGCACACGCACTGAATCTCATTGAAAAGCGCACGCTTGATCATGAGGAAATGAAAGCACTTAACCAGGAGGTCAGGGAATACTTTAAAGAGCATGTGAATCCGGGGTTTTTAGAGTATCGAAAATCGGTCACAGCCGGCGGGGATTACGGAGCCGTAGAGTGGCAAGCGGGAGGGTTAAATACGCTTGTCGACACCCAGGGACAGGAGTTTATCGACTGCCTTGGTGGGTTTGGCATCTTCAATGTAGGGCACCGTAATCCAGTTGTGGTATCCGCCGTCGAGAATCAACTCGCGAAACAACCGCTTCACAGTCAGGAGCTGCTGGACCCGCTACGCGCGATGCTGGCGAAAACCCTGGCAGCCTTAACGCCCGGGAAACTAAAGTACAGTTTCTTCTGCAACAGCGGTACCGAATCGGTAGAGGCGGCCATCAAGCTGGCGAAAGCCTATCAGTCGCCGCGCGGTAAATTTACTTTCATCGCCACCAGCGGCGCCTTCCACGGTAAATCGCTGGGCGCGCTGTCGGCCACCGCCAAGTCGACCTTCCGCAAGCCGTTTATGCCGCTGCTGCCGGGCTTCCGCCACGTGCCGTTCGGCGATATCAACGCCATGCGCACCATGCTGAGCGAGTGCAAGAAAACCGGCGACGACGTCGCGGCGGTGATCCTCGAGCCGATTCAGGGCGAAGGGGGCGTGATCCTCCCGCCAACGGGGTATTTGCCGGCGGTGCGTCAACTGTGCGACGAGTTTGGCGCATTGCTGATCCTCGACGAAGTGCAGACCGGCATGGGCCGCACCGGCAAGATGTTCGCCTGTGAGCATGAGAACGTCCAGCCGGACATTCTGTGTCTGGCGAAAGCGCTCGGCGGCGGTGTGATGCCGATCGGCGCGACGGTGGCGACGGAAGAGGTCTTCTCGGTGCTCTTCGATAACCCGTTCCTGCACACCACCACCTTCGGCGGCAACCCGTTGGCCTGTGCGGCGGCGCTGGCGACGATCAACGTGCTGCTGACGCAAAACCTGCCGGCGCAGGCGGCGCAGAAAGGCGATATGCTGCTGGACGGTTTCCGCCTGCTGGCGCAGGAGTATCCGGACCTGGTGAATGAAGTGCGCGGGAAAGGCATGCTGATGGCCATTGAGTTTGTCGATAACGAGATTGGCTACGACTTTGCCAGCGAGATGTTCAGACAGCGGGTGCTGGTCGCCGGGACGTTAAACAACGCCAAGACGATCCGCATTGAACCGCCGCTGACGCTCACCCTTGAGCAGTGCGAACAGGTGCTGAAGGCGGCGCGCAAGGCGCTGGCGGCCCTGCGCGTTTCGGTCGAAGAAGCGTAATAAAGTGTCCTTCACCCTCTCCCTCTGAGAGGGTGAAGGATAACCCTCACACCTGCGGTAACAGGCCGATAAAGCTGCGCTTCTGCCGCGGCTGCGACATCATCTCCTCCAGCTTTTCGACGCAGGCTAAATAGTGCGGCGTCTTCTTATGCGCCAGCACCGCCTCATCGTCTTTATAGGCTTCGTAGATAAAAAAGCGGGTTTTCACCTCGGGATCCTGCAGGACATCAAAGCGCAGGTTGCCTGGCTCCTGCAGCGCGCCCTCGTGGTTGGCGCGAAACACCTCGAGAAACTCATCCACCCGCTCGGGTTTAATATTGATCTCCACTAGCGTGACGTTCATTTCAGCTCTCCCTGTTTCTCTTCCTGCCAGAACTGATACGCTTCGCGCGCGTTCAGATTCTCATGCACCACCTTTTTCACCGCCTTAAGCATCGCGCGCGGGGCGCTGGACTGGAAGATGTTGCGCCCCATATCCACCCCGGACGCGCCCTGGTCGATCGCCCGCCAGCACATCTCCAGCGCCTCATGCTCCGGCAGTTTTTTACCGCCGGCGATAACGATCGGCACCGGACAGCTGGCGGTCACTTTTTCAAAGCCTTCCTCAACGAAATAGGTCTTCACAAACTGCGCCCCCATTTCGGCGGCAATCCGGCTGGCCAGCGAGAAGTAGCGCGCATCGCGGGTCATCTCTTTGCCGACGCCGGTAACCGCCAGGACCGGCATACCGTAGCGATTGCCGGCGTCCACCAGTTTGATGATGTTATTGATCGACTGATGTTCGTATTCGCTGCCGATATAGACCTGCGCCGCCACCGCGCATACGTTGAGCCGCAGCGCGTCTTCCATCGCCACCGCCACGCATTCGTTGGAGAGTTCGCTCAAAATCGAATTGCCGCCGGAGGCGCGGAGCACCACCGGCTTATTGGTGGCCGCCGGTACCTGGCTGCGCAGTACGCCGCGGGTGCACATCAGCACGTCGGTGTCGGCAAACAGCGGCGCAATCGACAGGTCGATACGCTCCAGCCCGGTGGTTGGCCCCTGGAAGTAACCGTGATCGAAGGCCAGCATCACCGTGCGGTTGCTGTGCGGATTAAAAATGCGCGCCAGCCGCGACTGCATGCCCCAGTCCAGCGAGCCGCAGCCTTTCAGGGTATACAGCGTATTCTGCTGCGGGCGGTCGATGCCGAAGTCCTTCCCCTCTTTGATATCGTCTAAATCTGCCATCTCATCCTCCGTCAGAAGTCGTAGTTGTTGATGTTCTCTTTGCTGAACACCACGCGCTCCGGCAGCAGCACGATACCGTTGCCCTTCGCCTCATACTGGTAGCCCTGCACGCTATTCGGTTCGACCTTCAGCGAGCCGATATCTTTCACCTCAACGCTGTCGCCTACGTTAAGATCGCCCTTTTTCAGTAATCGATCGGCGACGTTAACCGCAATTTTGCCCTGCTGAACCACATCCCACAGGCCGAACGCTTTCACCGTGCCGCGCTCAACGTACGGACGCATCACGTTCGGCGTACTAAAGCCGACAATCGCCACGCCCTGACGCTTGAGGTTCTCTGCCGCCTGCGCCGCCGCCGGCAGCGCATTGGCATCCGGCGCGATAATGGCGTCGAGATCCGGATAGGCTTTTAAGATCCCCTCGGCGGTTTGTAGCGATTTGGTGGCATCGTTATAGCCAAACTGGGTGGTGACGATTTGCCACTGCGGATGTTCTTTTTCGATTTTGGCTTTGGCTTCCTTCACCCACTGGTTCTGGTCGGTCACCGTCGGGCTGGAGTAGAAAAACGCTACCTTGGCAGTAGGCTTCGTCACCTGCTTTTCCGCCATCTCGACCAGCAGGCCGCCAAGCTGCTGCGGCGTGCCCTGATTGATATAGATGCTGCGGCACTCCGGCTTGGTATCGGAATCCCAGGTCAGGACTTTCACCCCGCGCTGCATCGCCCGCTTCAGCGCCGGACACAGGCCGTCCGGCGAGACAGCGGAAACGATAATCGCGTTGTAGCCTTGGTTGACGAAGTTGTTGATAAGCTGCACCTGGCCGGAGACGCTGGGCTCGGTTGGGCCGTCATAGGTGACATCCACGCCCAGCGCTTTCCCCGCCTCTTTCGCGCCGTTGCCGCCGCTGGTAAAGAAGCCGACGCCGACCAGCTTAGGAATAAAGGCGATGCGGTCCGCCGCCTGCGCGGTGACTACGCTCATCGCCAGCGCCAGCACGATCAGTTTTAATTTCATTTTATGCTCCGATTGTTTTATGCGAGAAAAGACGCCGCCAGGTCGCGCGCACCCATTCACGGTGCAGGCTCAGCGAACGCCCCATCACCACCACAACCAACAGCGCCCCTGACAGCGCGCTCGACACCTGGTTGGGGATGCCGACCATCTGTAAACCCTGTTGCAGATACCCCACCAGCAATGCCGCCAGCGCGGTACCCAGTATCGATCCCGAGCCGCCGTAAATATTGGCCCCGCCGAGCACCGCCGCGGTCAGCGCAGGCATCAGCAGGTCGCGGCCTAAATCCGAACGTGCCGAGCCGAAATAGGAGACCATCACCAGCGCCGCGACCGCCGAGGCGACGCCCACCAGGCCATACAGCACGTACGGGATGCCGTTCACCGACAGCGCGGCATAGCGCGCGGCGCGCGGGTTTTGCCCGAGTAAAAAGAGGTGGCGGCCAAAGCGCCCGCGATGGGTCAGCAGCCAGAAGAAAAAGGTGATAATCGCGAACAGCACCAGCGGCAGCGGCAGTCCGGCGAGGGTTAAATTGGCGAAGGCGGTGAAGCTATCGGGAAAACCGCCAATCCCCTCGTAACCGGTCGCGCCGGCCATCCCGGAAAGCAGCAGCGCGCCGCCGCCGTACAGATACAGCGTACCAAGCGTGATCACCAGCGGGCTGATGCCGGTGTAGTGGATCAGCGCGGCGTTGAATAACCCGCACAGCAGTCCCAAGAGCAACGTCAGCGATACCGCGAGCCACAGCGGCCAGCCCGCCTGGGTCATCACCCCGAGGGCGATGGCGCACAGGCCGATGGTCGAGCCCAGCGAAATATCGATCCCGCCGCTGATGATCACCAGCGTCAGCGGCAGCGCGACGATGCCGATGCAGATAAAGTCGCTGGTGCTAAAGAGCAGCATATTGAGATCCAGCATGCGCGGATTCAGCGCGCCGAACAGCAGGATCTCCACGATCAGCAACGCCAGCAGCGCGCTTTCCCAGTTAAGCTTCAGCTTCATTTAAGCCACCTCTTTGCTTTTGCGTTCAGGAAAGCGGGCAACCTGTTTCCCCCCTTTGTTACCGGGCTGGAAACGGCTGTACTTCAGCGCCCGCTGATGGCGGGCCAGCGCCTGGCGCAGGCGGCCATCGAGCACCAGCACGCCGAGCAGCACCAGACCGGCGATAAAGTCGTTCCACCAGGCGGGAAGGCGGAACAGCACCAGTACGGTGTCAATTTGGGTGAGGAAAAAGGCGCCGAGAAACGCGCCAAGCAGCGTGCCGGTACCGCCGAGCAGCGAGATCCCGCCCAGCACGCAGGCGGCGATGGCTTTCATCTCCAGGCCGCTGCCGGTCTGATTAGGCACAAAACCAATCTGCGCGGCGAAGACGATCCCGGCGCAGGCCGCCAGCATACCGTTGAGGGTAAAGGCCAGCATCCGCGTGCGGTTGACCGCCACGCCCAGCTGGCGCGCGGCGGCGAGGTTATCGCCAACGGCGTAAAAATCACGACCAAAGGCGGTGCGCGACAGCAGCCAGCCGCCCGCCAGCAGCAGCGCCAGCACCAGCCAGCCCAGCGGCGACACGCCGATAAACGCGGGCTCCGAGAGCGATTTCAGGCTGTCGGGCAAGCCCTCGATCCATTTCCCGCCGGTCCACAGCAACATCACCCCGCGATACAACCCCAGCGTGCCGAGCGTCGCGACGATCGCCGGAATGCGCAGCCCCACCACCAGCAGGCCGTTAAACGCCCCGGCCAGCGCGCCAATCGCCAGCGCGAAGGCGATGGCCGTCGCCAACCCGTAGCCGTTGTTCAGCGCCACGCCGACGGCGATGGCGCACAGCCCAACGGTCGAACCTACCGACACGTCAATATTGCGGGTCAGCATCACCAGCGTCGCGCCCAATGCCAGCAGGCAGAGGATCTGCGAGCTGGCGAAAATCATCGCCAGGGTCTGCAAGCTGAAATAGGCCGGATTGAGCGCCACCAGCACAACAAAGAGCGCCACGATGGCAAAGAAGGCGCTCAGTTCGCGATTCTTGAGTAACGTTTTCATGCCTGCCCTCCGAAGGCCAGGGTCATCATGCGATCGACGGTCACCGCCTGCCGCGCCAGCTCGCCGCTGTAGCGGCCCTGATGCATCACCAGCACCCGGTCGGCCAGGCCGATGAACTCATCCAGATCGGAGGAGATCATCAGCACTGCCACATTTTGCGCGGCGACGCTTTTCAGCAGCTGATAGATATCGGCGCGGGCGGAGACATCCACGCCGCGCGTCGGCTCATCGACAATTAGCAGCAGCGGGTTGGCCTCCAGACAGCGCGCCAGCAGCACCTTCTGCTGGTTACCGCCAGAGAGAGTGCGCACCGGCTGATCGCCATCGGCCAGCTTGATCCCCAGCGCCCGGTGATAGCGCTCAACCACCGCCGCCTCCCGTTTCCCCTGCTGCCACCACGACGGCTGATTGAACATCACCGTGTTCCAGCGCACCGGCGCATCAAGAAACAGCCCCGAGACCTGGCGGTCTTCCGGCAGATAGACCAGCCCGCTGGCCAGCCGGGCTCGGGTGCTGTCATTGCTAATCTCGCGATTCTCCAGCCAGATCCGCCCGGCGCGCGGTGGACGCAGGCCGTATAAGGTTTCGGCAAATTCGGTGCGCCCGGATCCCACCAGCCCGGCGAGGCCGACGATCTCCCCGGCGCGGATCTCCAGATTGAGATCGATAAAGCCTTCTCCGGTAAGATCCTCCACCCGCAGCACGGGAAAATCCTGCGCCTGGGTGCGGCGGTTGCCCGGCAGCGCCAGCCACAGCTTTTGCGTGTCGCTCAGCGTATGGTCGCGGCTGGCCGGCGTCATAGCGCTAATCAGTTGCTCATCGCGGTAAGTTGCGGTCTCGCCGCTCAGCACTACCGCCCCGTCGCGCATCACCGAAATATGGCTGGCAAGCTGGCGGATTTCGGGCAGTTTGTGCGAGATAAACACGATCCCCACGTCCAGCGCCTGTAACGCGCGGATCTGGCTAAACAACCTCTCCGTTTCCCCCGGGGTTAAAGAGGCGGTGGGTTCATCAAGGATCAGGATCCGCGCTTCGCGCATCAGGCCGCGCAGGATCTCGACCATCTGTTGATCGGCTACCTCGAGCGTGCTGGCGCTGGCATCGAGGTTGATCTGGCAGTTCAACTGCTGCAGTTTTTCCTGCAGTCGCGCGGCGGTATCCGCCCGCTTCGGCAAACGAAAGAGAATGTTCTCGCGCACGCTGAGGTTGGGAAACAGCATCGGCTCCTGCGGCACCAGATAAATGCCCAGCTGGTGGGCCAGCGCCGGGCTGAGGCGCGCAACCGCGCGGTCGCCGATCGTCAGTTCACCGCTATCCGGGGTTTCGACGCCGGCGATGATCTTCATCAGCGTCGATTTACCCGCGCCATTGCCTCCCATCAGGGCATGCACCTGGCCCGCGCATAGCGTAAAGTCGATGCCCTTCAGCACGGCAACGCCGGAGAACTGTTTGCGGATCTGGCGAGCTTCAAGCAGTGGCTTCATCGTCGCGCCTCGTTTGAACAAATGATTTTTAAATTTAATAATGTTCAAAAGCGTAGACGGTGAACTATATTTACAACCGTGCGAAGATCACAGTTTGGCGCTTTAGATCCTCAGGAAAAAATGGGCCAGCGATGAAAGATCCGTTTTGCCAGTCGGCTCACACTTTCCGGCCGCGCAATAGCGAACATATGATCTAAATTTTTATAAGAGTTCAATTTATGAGCGAAAAACGCATTACGGAAGAGAACCGCTACGCCGGGCTGGCGTTAGCCGAGGAAGAGCTGGTGGCGCGGGTGGCGTGGTGCTACTACCACGACGGCCTGACGCAAAATGACATCGGCGAGCGTTTGGGGCTGCCGCGGCTGAAGATTTCCCGCCTGCTGGAGAAAGGCCGCCAGTCCGGGGTGATCCGCGTGCAGATCAACTCGCGCTATGAGGGCTGTCTGGCGCTGGAAAGTGAACTCCAGCAGCGTTTTGGCCTCAAGATTGCCCGCGTGCTGCCGGCGCTCAACACCCCGCCGATGAATACTCGGCTGGGTATCGGCGCGGCGCAGTCGCTGATGGGCATTCTGCAGCCGGGACAGCTGCTGGCGGTCGGCTTCGGCGAAGCCACCATGAGCTGCCTGCAGCATCTCAGCGGCTTTATCGGCTCGCAGCAGGTGCGGCTGGTGACTCTCTCCGGCGGCGTCGGCCCGTATATGACCGGCATCGGCCAGCTTGATGCCGCCTGCAGCGTCAGCATTATCCCGGCGCCGCTGCGGGTCTCTTCGGCGGAGGTCGCCGAGATCCTGCGCCGCGAGTCGAGCGTGCGCGACGTGATCCTCGCGGCGACGGCGGCGGACGCGGCGGTGGTTGGCATCGGCGCCATCGATCAGCGGCGCGACGCCACCATTTTACGCTCCGGCTATATCAGCGAGGGCGAACAGCTGATGTACGCCCGCAAAGGCGCGGTCGGCGACATTTTAGGTTATTTCCTGCAGGCCGACGGCAGGCCGGTAGAAGGACTGGAGATCCATCGGGAACTGCTCGGCGTGACCCTTGATGAGCTAGCGCAGCTGCCGACCATCGTTGGCGTCGCCGGGGGAGAAGAAAAAGCGCAGGCGATTTATGCCGCTCTGATTGGCAAGCGCATTAATGGCCTGGTAACGGAAGAGACAACAGCACGCGCGGTGCTTACCCTGGCCTCCTGACGGCCTGGCGCCGCGCGACAACAGCGAGGCGCATGTCATGAGTTACCTGTTAGCGTTAGATGCCGGGACCGGCAGCATTCGGGCGGTTATTTTCGATCTTAATGGCCGCCAGCTGGCGGTAGGCCAGGCCGAATGGAAACACCTGAGCGTTGATAACGTCCCCGGCTCGATGGAGTTCGACCTTACCACCAACTGGCAGCTGGCCTGCCAGTGCATTCGCCAGGCGCTCGACGCCGCCCGGCTCTCTGCCGCCGATATTCAGTCCGTCGCCTGCTGTTCGATGCGCGAAGGCATCGTTCTCTATGACCGCAACGGCGAGGCCATCTGGGCCTGCGCCAACGTCGATGCCCGCGCCAGCCGCGAAGTGGCGGAGCTTAAGGAGATCCACGACTATCGCTTCGAATCCGAGGTATACGAGGTCTCGGGACAAACCCTGGCGCTCAGCGCCATGCCGCGCCTGCTGTGGCTGGCGCACCACCGCCCCGATATCTACCGCAAAGCGGCAACCATCACCATGATCAGCGACTGGCTGGCGGCGAAGCTTTCCGGCGAGCTGGCGGTCGACCCGTCAAACGCCGGCACCACCGGCATGCTCGATCTGTTCAGCCGCGACTGGCGTCCGGCGCTGCTGGATATGGCCGGGCTGCGCGCCGATATGCTGTCGCCGGTCAAAGAGACCGGTACCCTGCTGGGCGCCGTCACCGAAGCGGCGGCGCAGCAGAGCGGCCTGCGCGCCGGGACGCCGGTGGTGATGGGCGGCGGCGACGTCCAGCTCGGCTGCCTGGGCCTTGGGGTGGTGCGCGCCGGGCAAACCGCGGTACTCGGCGGCACTTTCTGGCAGCAGGTGGTCAACCTGCCGCAGGTGCGCACCGATCCGCAGATGAATATTCGCGTTAATCCTCACGTGATTCCCGGCATGGCGCAGGCGGAATCGATCAGCTTCTTTACCGGCCTGACCATGCGCTGGTTTCGCGACGCCTTCTGCGCTGAAGAAAAACTGATTGCCGAGCGGCTCGGCGTCGATGCCTATTCGCTGCTGGAGGAGATGGCCAGCCGCGTCCCCGCCGGTTCCCACGGCGTGATGCCTATTTTTTCCGACGCAATGCACTTTAAGCAGTGGTACCACGCCGCGCCGTCGTTTATTAACCTCTCCATCGATCCGGAAAAGTGCAATAAAGCGACCCTGTTCCGCGCGCTGGAAGAGAACGCGGCGATTGTCTCCGCCTGCAACCTCGCGCAGATCTCGCAGTTCTCCGGGGTGACATTCGACAGCCTGGTGTTTGCCGGCGGCGGCTCTAAAGGCGCGCTGTGGAGCCAGATCCTCAGCGACGTCACCGGCCTGCCGGTGCGGGTGCCGGTGGTCCGCGAAGCCACCGCGCTGGGCTGCGCCATCGCCGCCGGAACCGGCGCCGGGCTGTATGACGATATGGCCAGCACCGGAGAGCGGTTAGTGAGCTGGCACCGCGAGTTCACCCCAAATCCGCAGCATCGCGAGCTGTATCAGGAGATGATGAGCAAATGGCAGACGGTATACGCCGATCAGCTTGGCCTTGTCGATAGCGGACTGACAACGTCGATGTGGCAGGCGCCGGGTCTGGAGCGCCGCCAGCGCGTTGTGTCTTCCCCCTCACCCTAACTACCGGTGCCGCTCCGCCTTTCCCCCCCTCTCCCTTTGGGAGAGGGCCGGGGTGTGGGGCAACGCTTCGCCGTTCTTTGAATCCCATCACAATCACCGCACTCCCCTTTTCCCTTTTTCTCCACGATGGCTAAATTAGTAACTCATCCGACCACGTAACAATAATTTTACATTGGAAGCCACTATGAGCCGCTATCCGTCGCTTTTCGCCCCGCTTGAGCTGGGCTTCACAACGCTCAAAAACCGCGTGTTGATGGGCTCGATGCACACCGGGCTGGAAGAGCTGCCGGACGGCGCGCAACGGCTGGCGGCCTTTTACGCCGAACGCGCCCGTCACGGCGTGGCGCTGATCGTCACCGGCGGCATCGCTCCGGCGCCCTCTGGCGTCACCATGGCCGGCGGCGCGGTACTCAACGATGCCAGCCATCTGGCGCACCATCGTCATATTACCGACGCGGTACATCAGGAAGGCGGCAAAATCGCCCTGCAGATCCTGCACACCGGGCGCTACAGCTACCAGCCCGCGCTAGTGGCCCCCTCGGCGCTACAGGCGCCGATCAACCGTTTTACCCCCCATGAACTGAGCCACGATGAGATCCTGACGCTGATCGATGATTTTGCCCACTGCGCCCAGCTGGCGCGCGAAGCGGGCTATGACGGCGTCGAGGTGATGGGCTCTGAGGGCTATCTGATTAACGAATTTCTCGCCGCGCGCACCAACCAGCGCGACGACCAATGGGGCGGCGATTATGCCAGGCGCATGCGTTTCGCCGTAGAGGTGGTTAAGGCGGTGCGCCAGCGCGCCGGCCACGATTTCATTATCATTTACCGTCTGTCGATGCTCGATCTGGTCAACGACGGCAGCACGCTGGCGGAAGTCACTGAACTGGCCAAAGCGATTGAAGCGGCGGGAGCGACCATCATCAACACCGGGATTGGCTGGCACGAAGCGCGCATTCCGACCATCGCCACGCCGGTACCGCGCGGAGCTTTCAGCTGGGTCACCCGCAAGCTGAAGGGCGCGGTGTCGATCCCGTTGATCACCACCAACCGCATTAACGATCCGCAGGTCGCGGAGGATATTCTCGCCCGCGGCGATGCCGATATGGTATCGATGGCCCGCCCGTTCCTTGCCGACGCCGAATTTATATCAAAAGCGCAGGACGATCGCGCCGATCAGATCAACACCTGCATCGGCTGCAATCAGGCGTGTCTCGATCGGATCTTCGTCGGCAAAGTCACCTCCTGTCTGGTCAACCCGCGCGCGTGTCATGAAACCCTGATGCCGGTCCTGCCGGCCAACGCGCCTAAACGGCTGGCGGTGGTCGGCGCCGGGCCTGCCGGTCTGGCCTTCGCCGTAAACGCTGCCGCCCGCGGTCATCACGTCACGTTGTTTGATGCGCTCCCGGAGATCGGCGGTCAGTTTAATATCGCCAAACAGATCCCCGGCAAAGAGGAGTTTCACGAGACGCTGCGTTACTACCGCACCATGCTCGATCTTCATGGTGTCGATCTACGCCTGAACACCCGCGTCACGACAGACGATCTGCTGGCGTTCGATGAGACGATCCTCGCCACCGGCATCGCCCCGCGCCTGCCGGCGATCGACGGGATCGATCATCCCAAAGTGCTGAGCTACCTTGATGTCTTGCGCGATAAAGCGCCGGTTGGCGCGAAGGTGGCGATTATCGGCTGCGGCGGTATCGGCTTCGACACCGCGATGTTTTTAAGCCAGTCGGGCGTGGCCACCAGCCAGGATATCGGCGAGTTCTGCCGCGAATGGGGTATCGATACCAGCCTGCAAACGGCCGGAGGGCTGAGTGCTGAAGGCCCGCAACTGAGTAAAAGCCCGCGACAGATTGTGATGCTGCAGCGCAAAGCCAGCAAACCGGGCGAAGGGCTCGGCAAAACCACCGGCTGGATCCACCGCGCGACGCTGCTGGCGCGCGGGGTGAAAATGATCCCGGCGGTCAGCTATGAAAAGATCGATGATGAAGGGTTACATGTCACTATCGGCGGCGAGCGCCAACTGCTGGCGGTCGATCAGGTGGTGATCTGCGCCGGTCAGGAGCCGCGCCGCGAGCTGGCGGATCCGCTGCGCGCGGCGGGGAAAACGGTGCATCTCATCGGCGGTTGCGACGTGGCGGCGGAGCTGGATGCGCGTCGGGCGATTGCCCAGGGCACTAAACTGGCGCTGGCGATTTAGCCCTGTCCCGGGGGCGGCGCGATGCGCCTTCCCCGGGCTACCACGATAATCCCGCACGCTAGCCCGGCTAAGGCGACAGCCGCGAGCCGGGGGAAACCGCGACAAGAATCAGCGCTGCTTACGCACCTTGGTTGCTTTCAAAATGACAAACTTATTGTTCGTCGCAATCGTCGTGCAATTACCAAACGCACGCTTCAGCTTACGGAAGTAATCGAGGTGGCGGTTGCCGACGACGTACAGCTCGCCGCCGTATTTCAGGCTGCGGCGGGCATCGTTAAACATCTGCCAGGCGATATGGTCGGTAATGGCGTGCTGCTGATGGAACGGCGGATTACACAGGATCGCCGTAAAGCGGTCGGGCTCAATGCCGGAGAGCGAGTTGTTGACCATAAATTCACAGCGTGCGATATCGTCCGGCAGATTGCGCTCGACGTTCAACCGGCTGGAAGCCACCGCCATGTGCGACTCATCGGTGAACATCACGCTGGCGTTTGGATTTTGCGCCAGCGCCTGCAGGCCAATCACCCCATTGCCGCAGCCGAGATCGGCGATCTCGCCTTCTAAATCAGAGGGTAAGTGCTGCAGGAAGAAACGCGCGCCGATATCCAGCCCGCTGCGGGCAAAAACGTTGGCGTGGTTATGGATGGTCCACGGCGTGCCGTCCAGCTCCCAGCTGTAGGTTTGCGGCGCATCGGCAAGCTCAGGAGCGGTGAAAACGCAGTGGATCAGACGCGCTTTTTTCCAGGCCAGCGAGGTGGTGGTGGTGCCGAGGATTTTTTCAAACAGCGCCAGCGTCGAGTTGTGCACATCACGGGCTTTCGCCGCGGCGATGATGCGGGTTTCCGGCGTGACTACTTCGCGCAGGGCGCGCAGCTGCTGTTCCAGCAGCGCCAGCTGTTTTGGCACCTTAATCAGCACCAGCGCCGGCGCGGCCGGTAGCGGGCTCAGGCTATCCTGAAAGCGCACGCTCTCTTCATCGATACCGTTCATCCGCAGGTTGTGGCGGGTCGCCAGCTCGGAAATAAAGGAGTCGTTGATACTGACCGGGTTGCGCTCCGCCAGCGCGCAGGCGAGCGCGCCGAAGCCGTCGTTGAAGATGAGCGTCAGGCCGTCGACGTCATTCACCTGTTGCAGCAGATATTCATCCGCCGCTTCCCATGCCTGAAGCGCTTCTTCTTCAGCGTTAGGTGGGAACCGCTCTAATGTGAATAACTCACCGTTTAACTCTGCCTGGCTCATCGCCTCTCCGCCTCCGGAATAGTAAAACCCGCGAGTTTATACGCAAATCCTGTCCAGTTGAAGAGAGATCGCTGATCATCGCCGCTCAGCGTAGATCGCCCTCGTCATCGGCTCGCAGCAGCGTTATCGACGCGCGAGCGCCGGGCATCAGCTGCTGCAGATAACCTACCAGCCGCTCTCCCGCCTCATGCAGGGCCGACAACGGCATCGCCGGCAGGCTTTCGAGAATAAACCACATCGTCTGCGCGCCGCTGTCCAGCCGGGTGCGCACGCCCTGTCGCCAGTTCCAGCGTCGGCAGGTTACGCCTATATCATCCCGCCAGATGACTTCGCCCGGCTCCGGATATTCCACTACCGGCTCTGCCGATTTTAGCGTATCGAATGGCTCATCGCCGCGGGCAATGGCCAGCCGCGGTTCGCCACGGTAGGCGGCCAGATTTTCCCCACCGACCGGGACGGCATAGCGAATGCTGATCGCGTTGTAGATATCCACCACCGGATCGATGGCCGGCAGGCTCCCCTCTTTCAGCACCCGCTTGCGCAGCGCCTGCGCCGAACAGGGGGTACGTTTCGCCTTCGCGCCGAAGGCGCTGAACGCTTCATCCCATGCAGCCAGGTGCGCTTGCGCCCAGGGCACATCATCCTGCTGCACCGCCAGGCAGGCCTCGGCCAGCGCCTGCTCCGCGACGGCGGGATCGGCCACCGGCGCGCTCTCCACCACAATACTTAATGCCCGAAAGCCCGGCGCCAGGCGGCTGACCGCAGATTCGATTGACGGCGTTACGCTACGCATTCGATAATCCTGTAATGACCAATTTGTTTCATCATAGTGACCAATGAACGTAAAAGTCAATATAACGACCGATTCAGGATCTGATGTCGACCATGTAAGTCGCGCCGTCGCCACGCGGCTGAAGGCCTACCGTAAAGCGAAAAAAATGTCGCTGGACGAGCTGTCCCGCCGGGCCAGCATCAGCAAAGGTATGCTGGTCGAGATGGAAAAAGAGGCCGCCAATCCCAGCATTGCGATCCTCTGCAAACTCGCCGCCGCGCTGGGCGTATCGGTAGCGGATATTGTCAATGTGGCAAGCGAACCCGCGTTGCATATTATTCCCGCCGAGCAGATCCCCACCCTCTGGCAAGGCCCGCTGGGGGGCAGCGCCAGGCTCCTCGCCGGCACCGCCGGGCCGAATATGATTGAGCTGTGGCGCTGGGAGATGCAGCCCGGCGAAGCCTTTACCTCGCCCGGCCACCCGGCAACAACCTTCGAGCTGCTGCACGTGGAAGCTGGCGCGCTGACGCTGACGCTTGGCGAGACCTGCCGCACGGTGGCGGCCGGGGAATCGGCGGTGGCCCGCACCGAAATAGAGCACGGTTACCGCAATGAGGGTACCGCGCCGCTGGTCTTTACCATGACCGTGGCTGAACTGCCCTCCTGACAGACATAATGATAAGACGATGACAAAACTCATTTATTTACAGGGCTATCCTGAATCGCTGCTGGCGCAGGTGACCACGTTAATCGAGCAAGGCCGCCTCGGCGAGGTGCTGCAAAAGCGCTATCCGCAAGGGCACGACGTTAACAGCGATAAAGCGCTGTATCAGTACACCCAGGACTTGAAAAACCGCTTTCTGCGCGGCGCGGCGCCGATCAACAAAGTGATGTATGACAGTAAGATCCACGTGCTGAACAATGCGCTCGGCCTGCATACCGCCATTTCCCGCGTGCAGGGCGGTAAGCTGAAAGCTAAAGCGGAAATTCGCGTGGCGACGGTATTTCGCGACGCGCCGGAAGCCTTTCTGCGGATGATCGTGGTTCATGAACTGGCGCATCTGAAAGAGAAGGATCACAACAAGGCTTTTTATCAGCTGTGCTGCCATATGGAGCCGCAGTACCACCAGCTGGAGTTCGACACCCGCCTGTGGCTGACGCACCTTTCGTTAAATCGTTCTGCGTAGTGACGCACTGGTTTTGTCATGACGGCATGATAGAGTGGCGGCAGGTTCCCTTTAACGGAGTTCGTCAACGTTTATGATACGTTTCGCAGTTGTTGGCACAAACTGGATCACCAAGCAGTTTGTCGATGCCGCCCATGAAACCGGCAAATATAAACTTACCGCCATCTACTCCCGCAGCCTCGAACAGGCGCAAGCCTTCGCCATAGACTATCCGGTCGAGCATCTGTTTACCTCGCTCGATGAACTGGCACAGAGCCCTGACGTTGACGCGGTCTATATTGCCAGCCCGAACTCGCTGCACTTTCCGCAGACCCGGCTGTTCCTGAGCCATAAGAAGCACGTCATTTGCGAAAAGCCGCTGGCGTCGAACCTGCAGGAAGTCGAGGCGGCGATAGCGCTGGCGAAAGAAAATAACGTGGTGCTGTTTGAAGCCTTTAAAACCGCCAGTCTGCCTAACTTTCTCCTACTGAAAGAAACGCTCGCTAAAGTGGGCAAACTACGCAAAGCCTTTATCAACTACTGTCAGTACTCCTCGCGCTATCAGCGCTACCTTGACGGCGAAAACCCCAACACCTTTAACCCGGCGTTCTCTAACGGTTCGATTATGGATATCGGCTTCTATTGCCTGGCGTCCGCTGTGGCGCTGTGGGGCGAGCCGCAGGCCGTTCTTGCCACCGCCAGCCTGCTGGACAGCGGCGTAGACGCCCAGGGCACCGTGGTGCTGAGCTATGGCGACTTCGACGTGACGCTGCATCACTCCAAAGTTAGCGATTCCGCGATCCCCAGTGAAATTCAGGGCGAAGACGGCGCGTTAGTGATCGAAAAAATCTCCGAATGTCAGAAGCTGGCGTTTGTGCCGCGCGGCGGTAAAGCCCAGGACCTGACGCAGCCCCAGCACATTAATACCATGCTGTATGAAGCGGAGACCTTTGCGCGCCTGGTGGAGACACAGGATGTGGATCACCCGGGCCTGGCGGTGAGCCGGATCACCGCCAAACTGTCCAGCGAAATTCGTCGCCAGACCGGGGTGATCTTCCCGGCCGATACGCAGCCGCTGGCGTAAAAGAGTGTAAAGGCCCGACCGGCCGCCATTGACGAAAACCGCCCTGTGACATATTTTGTTACGTGCAAAGGGGAGTAACTTCCTTGCCGGTTGATCGTCATTACGATGCGTGCAATACCGCATCCGGTCGCCGGGCAATAACCAAAGCCCATCGCGATGTACTTTGGTTGTTGTAAGTGAGACCTTGCCGGAAGGCGAGGTCTATGCATAAAAGCGCAGCGGCTGCCGTCTTCCGACGTCAGCCGTTTTGTTTTTATGTAAGGAATATCAAATGAATACTGTCGGCACGCCGTTGCTATGGGGTGGATTCGCTGTCGTTGTCGCGATCATGTTGGCAATCGACCTGCTGCTTCAGGGACGACGCGGTTCGCATAGCATGACCATGAAGCAGGCCGCTGGCTGGTCAATCCTCTGGGTCACGCTTTCTCTGCTGTTCAACGCCGCCTTCTGGTGGTATCTGGTGCAAACCCAGGGCCGGGCCGTCGCCGATCCGCAGGCCTTAGCCTTCCTCACCGGTTATCTGATTGAAAAAGCGCTGGCGGTCGATAACGTCTTCGTCTGGTTGATGCTGTTCAGCTATTTCGCCGTACCGCCTGCTCTGCAGCGCCGGGTGTTGGTGTTTGGCGTACTGGGCGCGATCGTTCTGCGTACCATTATGATCTTCGCCGGCAGCTGGCTGATTTCGCAGTTCGACTGGCTGCTGTACGTCTTTGGCGCCTTCCTGCTGTTTACCGGCGTGAAGATGGCGCTGGCGAAAGAGGACGACTCCGGCATCGGCGATAAACCGCTGGTGCGCTGGATCCGCAGCCATCTGCGGATGACCGATAAAATCGAGAGCGAGCGCTTCTTCACCCGTAAAAACGGGGTGCTGTTCGCCACCCCGCTGCTGCTGGTGCTGATTCTGGTGGAACTGAGCGACGTGATTTTCGCCGTCGACAGTATCCCGGCAATCTTCGCGGTCACCACCGATCCGTTTATCGTGCTGACCTCGAACCTGTTCGCCATCCTCGGCCTGCGCGCCATGTACTTCCTGCTGGCGGGGGTCGCTGAGCGCTTCTCGATGCTCAAATACGGTCTGTCGGTGATTCTGGTGTTTATTGGCGTGAAGATGCTGATCGTCGACTTCTACCATATCCCGGTTGCCATCTCGCTGGGCGTGGTGGGCGGCATCCTGGCCGTCACGCTGCTGATTAACGCCTGGGTCAACAGGCAGCACGACAAGCAGCGCAAACTGCCAGAGTAATCTGCTACCGCGCCGTCGGCCCTCGCTGGCGGCGCGGTAATCAGCTATAGCAGACGTTCTCGTAACGAGAATACCTGCTCATGTCACAATTATGTTACTACGCAGTTAAAAAATAAGATCCATATTAAAATCACAGTATTTTACGCTTCCCGCCAGTCTTTCTTTCCGTATACTCGACTATGCAAACATCTACTTACATCCTGACATAAACGTAAAAAATAATACGTGGCTGGGATGGCTTGCTACATCACTGCTACATCACTGGAAGGAATGAATTATGACAACACGCACTCCCTCATCAGGGTGGCTCTCCCGCCTGGCGCAAGGCAGCCTGGTGAAACAAATTTTAATCGGCCTGGTGCTTGGCGTACTGTTGGCGCTGGTCTCTAAGCCTGCGGCTATCGCCGTCGGTCTGCTGGGGACCCTGTTCGTCGGCGCGTTAAAAGCGGTAGCGCCGGTGCTGGTATTGATGCTTGTCATGGCCTCGATCGCCAACCATCAGCACGGACAAAAAACCAGTATACGCCCCATTCTGTTTCTCTATCTGCTGGGCACCTTTAGCGCGGCGCTGACCGCGGTGTTGTTCAGTTTTCTCTTTCCCTCGACCCTGCACTTAACCACCGCCGCCGACAGCATCACGCCGCCGTCGGGGATTGTTGAGGTGCTGCGCGGCCTGCTGATGAGCATGGTGTCCAACCCGATCGACGCTCTGCTGAACGCCAACTATATCGGCATTCTGGTGTGGGCGGTGGGGCTTGGTTTCGCCCTGCGTCATGGTAACGACACCACCAAAAACCTGATCAACGACGTCTCCCACGCGGTGACCTTTATCGTTAAAGTGGTGATCCGCTTTGCGCCGCTGGGGATCTTCGGCCTGGTATCTTCCACCCTGGCGACCACCGGTTTCGAGACCCTGTGGGGCTATGCCCAGCTGCTGCTGGTGCTGGTGGGCTGTATGCTGCTGGTAGCGCTGGTGATTAACCCGCTGCTGGTGTTCTGGAAGATCCGCCGCAACCCCTATCCGCTGGTGCTCACCTGCCTGCGCGAAAGCGGCGTTTACGCGTTCTTCACCCGCAGTTCCGCCGCCAACATTCCAGTGAATATGGCGCTGTGCGAGAAGCTGAATCTGGATCGCGATACCTATTCGGTCTCTATTCCACTGGGGGCGACCATCAATATGGCAGGCGCGGCAATCACCATCACCGTGCTGACGCTGGCGGCGGTGCATACGCTGAATATTCCGGTGGATCTGCCGACGGCGCTGCTGCTGAGCGTGGTCGCTTCGCTGTGCGCCTGCGGCGCCTCCGGCGTGGCGGGCGGCTCGCTGCTGCTGATCCCGCTGGCCTGTAATATGTTTGGGATCCCGAACGATGTGGCGATGCAAGTGGTTGCCGTTGGCTTTATTATCGGCGTGCTGCAGGACTCCTGCGAAACCGCGCTGAACTCCTCCACCGACGCCCTGTTTACCGCCGCGGCCTGCATGGCGGAAGACGACCAGCTGGCGAAAAACGCCCTGCGCGGATAACGCCTTTCCCCTCCGCTATCGGGCGGAGGGGCTCTCTTCCTGTACTGCGTTTTCAACCTTAAACGGATCGATACCGCGCTTTTGCATCCGGCGGAAGCGAATGATGTTCAGCCCGTTGACGATCAGGAAACTGCCTTCTATCAGCGTCCCGCCAATGGAACCCAACCACAGATTATGCGTGACCCAGCAGGCGGTGGAGCACCACATCACGCAGCGGACGGTTAGCCCTTTGCAGCGAAACAGCGCCCAGGTGCTGGCGACGGTGCCAATGATCGGCAGCAGCTCCATGGCATGCTGCAGTTTACCCAGGCCGAGAATCAACGTCAGGAGGATAAAGACTGTCATCACCCACAGGCTACGGGTGCGTAAGGAAATGACCGTGCGAAGCGCATTGAGCCCGGCGCTCATTCCAGCCGGCCCGGCGCCCATCAGGAAAAAATGAACGCCGATAATAGCGCTATAGACCGCCAGCTGTAGCCTGAAACGGCGTTCATCGCGGTTGATAAAGGTGGTAATGCCGATAAGAAAGGCGATGACGCCGACCCCCTGGGCCAGCCAATACGCGGTCATGTAAGCTCCCTGACTGAAAAAAACAAACGGCGCTTCACTGGCTGAAACGCCGCTGTTACGAGCCCGATGGCGCTACGCTATCAGGCCGATACACAAACCAAGCCTCTGGGCGCCAACGCAAATACGCCTTTACAGGGTAACACCGCTTTTAAAGATGGCCAGCTCGCGGAAGTCATTCTGCTCATTACAGGTCGGTTTACCGTTGGCGAAGGCTACAATGGCATCCACAAACTCTTCCAGCAGCTGCGGCATCGTTTTGCCGTGGAGCAGCTGCCCGGCATCAAAGTCGATCCAGTGCTTTTTCTTCGCCGCCAGCTCGCTGTTGGTGGCGATCTTCACCGTTGGCACAAAGCCGCCGTACGGCGTGCCGCGACCGGTGCTGAACAGCACCATATGGCAGCCGGCGCCGGCCAGCGCGCTGGTGGCGACCGCGTCGTTGCCCGGCGCGCTCAGTAAATTCAGACCATGAACCTTCAGGCGCTCGCCGTAGCGCAGAACATCCACCACCTGGCTGGAGCCCGCTTTCTGAGTACAGCCCAGCGACTTATCTTCGAGAGTAGTGATCCCTCCGGCCTTATTACCCGGCGAGGGGTTTTCGTAAATAGGCTGGTCGTGAGCAATAAAGTACTGCTTAAAGTCATTGACCATGGTCACCAGCTTGTCGAAGGTCGCTTCGTCGCGGCAGTGGCTCATCAGCAACTGTTCAGCGCCGAACATCTCCGGCACTTCGGTCAGCACGGTAGTGCCGCCGTTGGCGATCACATAGTCTGAGAAGCGGCCCAGCATCGGATTAGCGGTAATGCCCGACAGGCCGTCCGATCCCCCGCACTCGAGGCCAAACTTCAGCTCGCTGAGCTTGCCCGGCTGGCGTTTATCCTGACGCATCACTTCATACAGCTGATGCAGATGCTCAACCCCCGCCTCCACTTCATCGTCCTGATGCTGGCAAACCATAAAGTGCACGCGCTGCGGGTCAAACTCGCCCAGCGTCTCGCGAAAGGCCTCCACCTGGTTGTTTTCACAGCCAAGGCCAACCACCAGCACCGCCCCGGCGTTCGGGTGACGAACCATATTTTGCAGCATGGTGCGAGTGTTGATGTGATCGTCCCCAAGCTGCGAGCAGCCATAGGTGTGGCTGAAGAGATGTACCCCATCGATATCCTCAGCGCCATACGTCTCTTTCAGGAAACGGTTCTGCATTTGTCTGGCCATCGCGTTGACGCAGCCGACGGTCGGCAGGATCCACAGCTCATTGCGCACGCCGACGTCACCGTTGGCGCGACGATAAATCTGTACTTCGCGATCCGCAGGCTGTGGCGGTTGGGCAACCAGGTCCGGTTGATAGCGATACGCGTCAAGGTCGCTGAGATTGGTGCGCGTATTGTGCGCATGAACATGCTCTCCCGGCGCGATATCCGCCAGCGCATGGCCAATCGGCAACCCGTACTTAACGACGTTTTCCCCTTTCGCGATAGCGCGCAGTGCAAACTTGTGGCCGCGAACGATATCCTGGCCGAGGGTGACCGAGTCATTATCAATCGTCACCACGCTACCGGCAGCGATATCCGTCAGCGCGACCGCGACGTTATCCTGCGAATGGATTTTGATGTATTGCATATCAACCGACCTCTGGCCTTAGTTCAGTTCAATGGCGAAATAGTCACGCGCATTGTTAAAGCAAATGTTTTTCACCATCTCGCCCAGCAGCGCGATATCCGCAGGCGCTTCGCCGGCAGCCACCCAACGGCCGATCATCTGGCACAGAATGCGGCGGAAGTATTCGTGGCGCGTGTAGGAGAGGAAGCTGCGACTGTCGGTCAACATCCCGACGAAGCGGCTCAGCAGCCCGAGCTGCGCCAGCTGGGTCATCTGCCGCTCCATACCGTCTTTCTGATCGTTGAACCACCAGCCGGAGCCGAACTGCATCTTGCCTGGCATGCCTTCACCCTGGAAGTTACCGATCATGGTGCCCAGCACTTCGTTATCACGCGGGTTCAGGCAGTAGAGAATCGTTTTCGGCAGCAGGTTTTCTTCGTTCTGCTTGCTCAGCAGCTTAGACAGCTCTTCCGCCATCGGACGATCGTTGATCGAGTCGAAGCCGACGTCTGGCCCTAACAGTTTGAACTGACGGAGGTTGTTGTTACGCAGCGCGCCAATGTGGTACTGCTGGACCCAACCGCGACGGGCATACTCTGCGCCGAGGAACACCAGCACCGCGGTTTTGAACTGCGCCACTTCGTGTTCGCTAAGGGTCTCGCCAGCCAGGCGGCGCGCCAGAATGTCATCCAGCTCGGCGTCGGTCGCTTCGGCAAACAGCACCACGTCCAGCGCATGATCGGAGACTTTGCAGCCGTGTGCGGCAAAATGATCCAGACGTTTGGTCAGGGCGCTTTGCAGGTCAGCGAAGCGGCGAATATCGGTATCGGATACCTCGCCCAGCTTAGCCATATAATCATTGAAGGTCGCCAACTCGATGTTGAACGCTTTATCCGGGCGCCAGCTCGGCAGCACTTTGATGTCAAAGGAGTTGTCTTTGGCGACAGCCGCGTGGTGCTCAAGAGAATCAATCGGATCGTCGGTGGTACCGACCATCTTCACATTCATCTGCTTCATGATTCCGCGGGCGGAGAAGGCATCCTGAGCCAGCAAATCATTACACTGGTCCCAGATCTCATCGGCGGTGGATGGCGACAACAGCTTACCTGTAATACCAAAAGGTCGACGCAGCTCTAAATGGGTCCAGTGGTATAACGGGTTGCCAATAGTGTGCGGAACCGTGGCCGCCCAGGCGTCAAATTTCTCGCGATCGGACGCATCACCGGTACACAGACGCTCCGGCACGCCGTTAGTGCGCATTGCGCGCCATTTATAGTGATCGCCTTTCAGCCAGATGTCATACAGGTTTTTGAAGCGATAGTTTTCGGCAACCTGCTGCGGCGGAAGGTGGCAGTGGTAGTCGAAAATCGGCTGATCTTTGGCGTAATCATGGTACAGACGGCGGGCAAACTCGGTATCAAGTAGAAAATCTTCAGTCATAAACGATGTCATTCGCGTGTCCTCTTCGCTCCAGTGCGGGAGCCTTTCAGATGATTGACTACAATGCTGACAAAGTTATCACACCAATTTCTACAGACCGAACTGTTTTTCGTGAGTTAGATCAATAAACGTCGATAAAAAAATGACCGCCCTGGAGCAAAACACCTCGCCAGAGCGCGCCATCTCTGGCTTTCCAGGCAAGGGATAAAGACCACACTAACTTTCCCACTTTTGTGACAGCTCTCAACTTTTAAAGTTGTATGACAAGTTATCTTTCTGCCGTCGCAACATATAAACCGACGGAATGCATTACCGGTGCTTATGGCATCGGCTTATACGGAATGGATACCGACTTTCAACATAACAACTGATGGTAAGGTTCAGGCCAGAGGGGACTACCCTCCTGAATCCTCCGTTTCGCTTTCCCGGCCGCTTATTGCGCTCGGTAAAGGCCGCACCTGATGCGGAAAGATAACAGACGATGAGGTTTACATGCGTAAAATTAAAGGGTTACGTTGGTACATGATCGCGCTGGTGACGCTGGGCACCGTGCTGGGCTACCTGACCCGTAACACCGTAGCGGCGGCCGCGCCGACGCTGATGGAAGAGTTACACATTTCGACCCAACAGTACTCCTATATCATTGCAGCCTATTCCGCTGCCTATACCGTTATGCAGCCCGTCGCGGGGTATGTCCTTGATATTCTGGGGACCAAAATTGGCTATGCCTTCTTCGCCATCGCCTGGGCGGTATTCTGCGGCTCAACGGCGCTGGCCGGCAGCTGGGGTGGACTGGCGCTGGCCCGTGGCGCAGTCGGCGCAGCGGAAGCCGCAATGATCCCCGCCGGCCTGAAGGCCAGCTCAGAGTGGTTCCCGGCAAAAGAGCGCTCTATCGCGGTGGGCTACTTCAACGTGGGTTCCTCTATTGGCGCCATGATCGCGCCGCCGTTGGTGGTGTGGGCGATTGTCATGCACAGCTGGCAGATGGCGTTCATCATCTCCGGGGTATTGAGCTTCGCCTGGGCCATCGCCTGGCTTATCTTCTACAAACACCCGCGCGACCAGAAAAAATTATCTGACGAAGAACGTGACTACATCATTGGCGGTCAGGAGTCTCAGCATCAGACCAATAACGCGAAGAAAATGTCGCCGTGGCAAATCCTGCGCAACCGTCAGTTCTGGGGTATCGCCCTGCCGCGCTTCCTCGCCGAGCCGGCCTGGGGGACCTTTAACGCCTGGATCCCGCTGTTCATGTTCAAAGTTTACGGTTTTAACCTGAAAGAGATCGCCATGTTCGCCTGGATGCCGATGCTGTTCGCCGACCTCGGCTGCATCGTCGGCGGATATCTGCCGCCGCTGTTCCAGCGCTGGTTTGGCGTCAACCTGATCGTGTCGCGTAAAATGGTGGTCACCATGGGCGCCCTGCTGATGATTGGCCCGGGGATGATCGGCCTGTTCACCAGCCCGTACGTGGCGATTGCCCTGCTGTGCATCGGCGGGTTCGCTCACCAGGCGCTGTCCGGGGCGCTGATTACCCTCTCTTCCGACGTCTTTGGCCGTAACGAAGTCGCTACCGCCAACGGTCTGACCGGGATGGCCGCCTGGCTGGCGAGCACCATGTTCGCCCTGGTCGTCGGCGCGCTGGCGGATACCATCGGCTTTAGCCCGCTGTTTGCGGTACTGGCCGTCTTTGACCTGCTGGGCGCGCTGGTTATCTGGACGGTGCTGAAAAACAAACCGGCTGACGATGACTCGACGCCGCTTAGCAGCCGCAAACCGGTCACGCAGAGTTAGATCGAATGGCAAGGTAATCGCCGATCAAGCCGCCTTCTCAGGCGGCTTTTTCATGCCTGCCAGTGGTGGAAAGCGCGTAAAAGTGGTATAACAAATCGAATATTGTCGCCATCTTCCGGGAGCGAATATGGAAATCATTGAACCACGCCGTCTATATCAGCAGCTTGCCGCTGAGCTGAAGACGCGCATCGAACAAGGTGTCTACCTTGTAGGGGATAAGCTGCCCGCCGAGCGCTTCATCGCCGATGAAAAAAACGTCAGCCGCACCGTGGTTCGTGAAGCCATTATCATGCTGGAAGTGGAAGGGTATGTCGAAGTCCGCAAAGGGTCGGGTATCCACGTTATCTCCAACCATCCGAAATACCAGCAGGTGGCCGATGAAAGCCTTGAGTTCGCCAACTATGGCCCCTTTGAACTGCTGCAGGCGCGGCAGCTAATTGAAAGCAATATTGCCGAATTCGCGGCGACTCAGGTGACCAAACAGGACATCATGAAGCTGATGGAGATTCAGGAGAAAGCGCGTAACGAGAAATGTTTCCGCGACTCCGAGTGGGACCTGCAGTTTCACGTCCAGGTGGCGCTGGCGACGCAGAACAGCGCGCTGGCGGCGATCGTGGAAAAGATGTGGACCCAGCGCGTGCATAACCCCTACTGGAAAAAGCTGCATGAGCATATCGACCTGCGTACGGTCGATAACTGGTGCGACGACCACGATCAAATCCTGAAAGCTCTGCTGCGAAAAGATCCCAACGCCGCCAAGCTGGCGATGTGGCAGCATCTGGAAAATACCAAGCAAATGTTGTTCAACGAAACCAGCGATGACTTTGAATTTAATGCCGATCGCTACTTATTTGCCGAAAACCCAGTCGTTCATCTCGATACCGCAGTCAACGGCGCGAAATAAGGCCTTATCCCTCCGGCGCGCCCCCCTGCGCGCCTGTCTGACAGTGAGGCTGGAGTAAGCAAGTCATATATAGTGTCAGCCTGTGTAAATCCTCTCGCCTCCCATCTCCGCAATCAGCAAAATCAACGAGCAACACGTTGCAATTTCTCTGACGGAAAGTCAGGTGATTTGTTACAATTAGATGCATTTTGTCGTTCTGGGGGTAGGTATTTACTTACTTCAGTCTTATACAGGGAAGCGTTCAGAGCGCCTAAGCAGCGACCATAATCTCATAAAAATCTTGTCGCCCTATATGCCGCGCGCTCAGACGTGCCGTTAACCGATGTACCAGGAATCGTGAATGGAACTATTTACCCAGTTATTGAATGCCTTGTGGGCTCAGGATTACGAAACGCTCGCGAATCCCTCCATGATAGGCATGCTGTATTTTGTCTTGTTTATGATTTTGTTCCTTGAGAACGGGTTATTGCCTGCCGCGTTTTTACCGGGGGATAGTCTGCTCGTGCTCGTGGGCGTGCTGATCGCCAAAGGGGCGATGGGTTTTCCGGAAACCTTGCTGCTGCTCACCGCCGCCGCCAGCCTCGGCTGCTGGCTAAGCTATATTCAGGGGCGTTGGCTGGGTAATACGCGGATCGTGCAAAACTGGCTGTCACACCTGCCTTCGCACTATCACCAGCGTGCGCATCACTTGTTTCATAAGCATGGGCTCTCCGCGCTGCTGATCGGCCGCTTTATCGCCTTCGTACGCACGCTGCTGCCCACCATCGCCGGGCTTTCCGGCCTTAATAACGCCCGTTTTCAGTTTTTCAACTGGATGAGCGGCCTGCTGTGGGTGCTCATCCTGACCTCGCTTGGCTATCTGCTGGGTAAAACCCCGGTATTCCTCAAGTATGAAGATCAGCTGATGTCCTGCCTGATGCTCCTGCCGGTTGCCCTGTTGGTCTTCGGACTGATCGGCTCGCTGGTGGTACTGTGGAAGAAAAAATACAGAAGCCGGGGCTAATGATGGTCATGAAACGCCCTTCCCTGCGCCAGTTCAGCTGGCTGCTGGGTGGTTCTCTTCTGCTCGGCGCCCTGTTCTGGCTTTGGCTGGCGGTGCAGCAGCAGGAGGCCACGCTGGCGATCCGCCCGGTTGGCCAGGGTATCGGAATGCCGGACGGTTTCTCCGTCTGGCATCATCTCGATGCCAACGGCATCCGCTTTAAAAGCATCACGCCGCAGAAGGATGGTCTGCTGATTAAGTTCGATTCCACCGCCCAGGGCGCGGCGGCGAAAGAAGTTCTCGGCCGCGCTCTGCCACATGGTTATATTATTGCCCTTCTGGAGGACGATAACTCGCCCACCGCCTGGCTATCCCGCCTGCGCGACGCGCCGCATCGCCTCGGGTAAGCTGCCGCCAGACTGCGTTATTAACCCAGTCTGGTGGTTTCCCGCATTTGTTACTATGCTTAAACCTGCGGGAATCAACGCATTCACGTTCACCAACGGGAACGGGTATATCCTCCGGGTATCCCCTCAGACAATGGAAGGTACTATCCATGAAACACCGCATCGCTCTGCTTCTGGTCCTAACTTCACTTAGCGCCAGCGCCCTAGCCGCCTCTCCCTGCCAGGAAAAAGAGCAGGATATTCAACGAGAGATCAGCTACGCCGAAAAGCATCATAATCAAAGTCGCATTGATGGGCTAAATACCGCGCTACGTCAGGTTCGGGAAAACTGTAGCGACAGTAAACTCAAAGCCGATCATAAGCAAAAAATTGCCAAACAGCGGGAAGAGATCGCTGAACGTCAGCGCGATCTGCAGGAAGCCCGGAAGAAAGGCGATGCGGACAAAATTAACAAACGCCAGCATAAACTCAATGAAGCGCAACAGGAGTTAAAAACGCTGGAGTCTCGGGATTACTAATCACCATTAACTTTCGCAACACGGACCACGCTACAGGAGAACGACATGGCTAAAGAGAATGTGACTGACGACCTTCGTGCAGAACTGAAAACGCTGGCGGATACCCTGGAGGAAGTACTAAATTCCTCGGCGGACAAGTCGAAAGAAGAGATGGGTAAACTGCGCAGTAAAGCCGAGAGCGCGCTGAAAGAGAGCCGCGCTCGTTTGGGTGAAACCAGCGAAGCGATTCTTCGTCAAACTCGTGAGACCGCCGCGCGAGCGGATGATTATGTTCGCGAAAATCCGTGGACTGGGGTAGGAATTGGCGCCGCCGTCGGGCTGGTGCTGGGTGTCCTGCTGTCGCGTCGCTGATTATGGCGAATACTCAACACACGCAGGGACCGGGTCAGCGCGTTTTCTCCATTGGTCAGCGCATCGTCACGCTGCTGGTCGAAATGGTGGAAACGCGGCTGCGTCTGGTCGTCGTGGAGCTGGAGGAGGAGAAAGCCAACCTCTTCCAGCTGCTGATCATGACCGGACTGACGCTGCTGTTTGCCGCGTTTGGCCTCATGAGTCTGCTGGTGCTGGTTATCTGGGCCGTTGACGCTCAGTACCGCCTGCACGTGATGATCGCCACCACCGTTGTGCTGCTCCTTGCCGCCGCGATCGTGGGTATCCTAACCCTACGTAAGGCGCGCCGATCCACGCTGCTGCGTCTAACGCGTAAAGAGCTGGAGAACGACCGTGCCCTTCTGGAGGAGGATAAATCGTGAATGGCCGACAGGAGCGTGAACGGCACAAGGCGCAGCTGCTGCGCCAGATCCAGCAGCAACGGCTGGAGCTCAGCGCCTGCCGCCGTCACTGGCACGAGGCGACTGCGCCCCTCGACCGCGGCTGGCATACGCTGCTGAGTTTACGTTCGTGGCTGATGGTTGGCAGCGGTCTGATGGCCGTATGGTCCGTACGACATCCGCATTTTTTAATGCGCTGGACCAAACGCGGACTCGGACTGTGGAGCACCTGGCGCCTGGTGCGCGGGATCCTGCGCCAGTCGGCAGTTCGCTAGCGGCCCTGAGCGTGGGCGCTTTCCCTGGCGCCCACGCTCTGCCATTTCCTTGTCCGTTACCACACCCTATTCGCAGCAACATGCGCCTTTTCCGTAGCGCGCCCTTCTCTACGACGCTCTTTACCTCACGCCATACCAGGACCGGTGGTGGCCCATCGCGTTCGGTACACTTTCGCCTCCGCGTACTGATTGCTCAGAAACTTTGAAATAGATCTACAGTTTTCCTTGCTAACAATTCCCTCTCCGCCTCGCTACTATCCTCTCCATCGACAGCAACACCGCGTAACTACGCGGGATTGCACTAAAAAACAAAACCGCCGCCCTTTGGGTTTTCTGGAGTAACAAATGAAAAAATTAGAAGATGTTGGTGTATTGGTAGCGCGTATTCTGATGCCGATTCTGTTTATCACTGCAGGATGGGGCAAAATCACCGGTTATGCGGGAACCCAGCAGTATATGGAAGCCATGGGCGTCCCGGGCGCGCTGCTGCCGCTGACCATCCTCCTTGAGTTCGGCGGCGGTCTGGCGATTCTGTTCGGTTTCCTGACCCGGACCACCGCGCTGTTCACTGCGGGCTTTACGCTGCTGACCGCGTTCCTGTTCCATAGCAACTTTGCGGAAGGCGTGAACTCCCTGATGTTCATGAAGAACCTGACCATTGCGGGCGGTTACCTGCTGCTGGCCATTACCGGACCGGGCGCCTTCAGTATTGACCGTGTACTGAATAAGAAATGGTAAGCGCACTATACTGAATGAATGAAAAAAGCGAGGAGACCACTCCTCGCTTTTGCTATCTGTAGTCTGAAGGAGGAGCAAAGATGGGACAATTAGTCGACGGCGTCTGGCAGGATACCTGGTATGACACAAAATCCACCGGTGGGCGTTTTAAACGTTCCGTTTCCGCCTTCCGTAACTGGCTGACCGCCGACGGCGCGGCTGGCCCCAGCGGTGAAGGCGGTTTTGCAGCGGAAAAGGATCGCTATCATTTGTATGTTTCTCTCGCCTGCCCGTGGGCGCATCGCACGTTAATTATGCGTAAATTAAAAGGTCTGGAGCCTTTTCTCCCCGTATCCGTGGTCAATCCGCTGATGCTGGAAAACGGCTGGACCTTTGACGATAGCTTCCCGGAAGCCACCGGCGATACCCTCTACCAGCATGACTTTCTCTATCAGCTGTATCTGCACGCCGACCCGCACTACACCGGACGCGTGACCGTGCCGGTGCTGTGGGATAAAAAACAGCAGACCATCGTCAGCAATGAGTCGGCAGAAATCATCCGCATGTTCAATACCGCCTTCGATGGCCTTGGCGCCCGGGCCGGGGATTACTACCCGCCAGCGCTGCGGGAACAAATCGATGAGCTGAACGGCTGGATCTATGACAACGTCAACAACGGCGTGTATAAAGCCGGCTTTGCCACCAGCCAGCAAGCTTACGACGAAGCGGTGGATGCGGTCTTTACCTCGCTGGAGCGGCTGGAGCAGATCCTCGGCCAGCATCGCTATCTGACGGGCAATCAGCTAACGGAAGCCGACATTCGCCTGTGGACAACGCTGGTACGCTTCGACCCGGTATATGTGACCCATTTTAAATGCGATAAACGGCGCATCAGCGATTACCTCAATCTGTATGGTTTCCTGCGCGACATCTACCAGATGCCGGGTATCGCCGAGACGGTGAGTTTTCCGCATATCCGTCACCACTATTACCGCAGCCATAAAACCATTAACCCTACCGGTATTATTTCCATTGGGCCGCAGCAGGATCTCAACGAACCGCACGGTCGCGATCAGCGCTTCCGTTGATCTGTCGGGCGCCAGTGATGGCGCCCAATAATTCAGAAAACAGATATTTACCCACCATTCATTCACGTCTATTCTTATTGCGATCGCTTAAAAAACAAGTGATTGACGGTTAATTGAGGCGTAGAAATGGACTGGTATCTCAAGGTATTAAAAAACTATATAGGATTTGGCGGCCGTGCGCGGCGCAAAGAGTACTGGATGTTTATTCTGGTCAACCTCATCCTGACCGGCGTATTGAGCATCATCGATAAAATGCTGGGCTGGCAGCGGGCTGGCGGCGAAGGCATTCTGACCACTATCTATGGCGTACTGGTCTTTTTACCGTGGTGGGCGGTGCAATTTCGCCGTCTGCATGACACCGATCGTTCGGCCTGGTGGCTATTGCTGCTGTTGATCCCGGTCATCGGCTGGCTGGTGATCCTGATCTTTAACTGCCAGCGCGGCACCGAAGGCAATAATCGCTTCGGGCCCGATCCGAAACCCTTTTCCTACTAATCTTCCTGCTCCTCCCGCTAGCGGGAGGAGCGTCTTCATCACTATCTGCCGGCAAACAGCTTGGGGATCTCACGCAGACACCAGGACTTCGCTTCGCCCATACTGTCCCGTCGCCAGGCCATGATAATGTCAATTTCATTGGTGTATTCCGGGCTGACGACCCGCAGGCGACCTTCGGCAATATCCTTCTCCACCAGCGGATAGGGCATAGTCGCCACGCCCAGTCCGGCCAGTAGCGCCTGACGTTTATCTTCTATCGTACTCACCGTTAAACGCGGCTGTTTATCCAGCAGTTGAACGGTGAGAACGGGCCGCTCGCGCGCGGTATCCGCCACCGCGACGCCGCGGTATTTCACGCGGGTAACCTCAGAGAGCGGCTCCGGCTCCTGATGGATCGGGTGATCCGGCGCCGCGACGTACACGCTGAGCACCGAATAGAGTTTGCGCGAGTTAATCTCCGAAGAGGAACGAAAATGCATATCCGGTGCGACAACGATGTCCGCCCGCCCCTGCTCCAGCCGCTCCCAGGCGCCGGCCAGCACCTCAGTGATAATCGACAGCTGGGTGTTTGATTTAGTCGCCAGTTTCTCAATCAGCGGAAACAGATCCGGAGTGGGCACCAGCGCTTCGGTAACGATCGTCAGGTGGGTTTCCCAACCGCGCGACAGGGCTTCAGCATCGGTGGTGAGTTTATCCGCCGCTTCAAGCAGCACGCGCCCGCGCTCCAGCAGCATTCTTCCAACGTTAGTGAACTTCGTGCGATGACCTGAGCGGTCAAACAGCACCACGTCCAGTTCCTCCTCCAGTTTTTGCATGGTGTAGCTCAGGGCGGAAGGCACGCGTCCCAGCTCATCAGCTGCGGCAGCGAAGCTTCCGCGCCGGTCGATCGCATCCATCACGCGTAACGCTTCCAGCGTTAATGCTCTCTCTTTGGCCATCGCTTTCTCATTCAGGAAATTTGAACATACCGGGCAGAATATCTGGCTAACAATACAGCGTCCATACCTTTACCATTGATTTAGTGTAAAGAGAGGTCATGAACATGATTACTACCCGAACAGCCAAACAATGCGGACAAGCAGACTTCGGCTGGCTGCAGGCCCGCTACACCTTCTCCTTTGGCCACTACTTCGACCCGAAATTACTGGGCTTCGCATCCTTGCGCGTCCTCAACCAGGAAGTGCTGGCGCCCGGCGCTTCCTTCCAGGCCAGAACGTACCCAAAAGTCGATATCCTGAACCTGATTCTGGAAGGCGAAGCGGAGTATCGCGACAGCGACGGCAACCACGTGCAGGCCAAAGCCGGTGAAGCGCTGCTGATCGCCACCCAGCCTGGCGTGAGCTATAGCGAGCATAATCTGAGTAAAGAGCAGTCGTTAACGCGAATGCAACTTTGGCTTGATGCCTGCCCGCAGCGGGAAAACCCGCTGCAGCAGAAAATCAATGTCGCAGACGCGACGCTGCAGCTGCTGGCCTCTCCGGAGGGCGGGGATAACAGCCTCCAGCTTCGCCAACAGGCCTGGGTCTACCATATCGCGCTGGAGAAAGGTGAGCAGATCAACGTGCAATTACATGGTCCACGCGCCTACCTGCAGTCGATTCACGGCTCCGTCCATGCCGTCGCACAGGAACAGCAAAAGCAGGCTCTCACCTGCGGTGACGGCGCATTTATTCGTGACGAAGCTAACATTACCCTCGTCGCCGATACGCCGCTGCGCGCTTTGCTGATAGATTTACCGGTGTAACAACGGAAGTGATGGAGTCTGTCAGTGAGTAAGAAGAAAAACAGAAAAAAGGCGTCACCAACGCCGTTAGCCCCGGTGCAACCGCAAGTCGCCGGGGCCGCCAGCTTTGGTTATGATGAGATGCTTAGCGAACTGGAAGCCATTGTTGCCGAAGCGGAGATCCGCCTGCGGGATGAAGAAAGTCTCGTCTGAAACGGCAAAATGGCTGGGTTGATTTTCATTAATGGCCTGAAGAAGATATCGGCCCCGCGAGGGGCCGATGGCATTATTCACTCAGCGCGTCGGCAAGATCTTTTTTCACCTGCGTGCGCTGCTCCGGCGTCAGTACCTTATTCACCTCAAAATAGTACTTCACGCGGTAATAACGCACCTGCTGATCAATCTTGCTGAAGGCCGCCAGCTGATCGTTGACCGCTTTTTCATCCCATTTACCGGAATCAATCACGTTTATCAGAGCCCCGTCTTTAATTTCCTGTTGGGAAATCTGCTGGACATTACTCTCCAACTGCTGATGCAGGCTTTTAATTTTCGCAACCTGATCGTTGGTAAGTTTTAAGTGCTGAACAATAGGATCCTGCGCCGGTGCTGGCGCCGCCTTAACGTCTGCGGCCTGAGCCGTGATAGAGAAACCGGTGGTCAACAGCGTGGCAAAGGCAATACGGGTTATCAATTTCATTTTTTTTCCTGAAGTAAAGGTGGCAGAAATAGCGGATTATTATTTTACAGGGCGCAGTGAATAAATGTAAAAAATGATAGCCAAACATTATATATATCCACAGCACTAATATACTTCACTAAAACATATAAAATATGAATACCGTGTTAACTTATATAGTTGACGCCCTAACATCACCAGGTTTTATTTTAATTTCAACAGCAAGCAAAATATTTGACAGTGGTGACTTTTCCTTTAATTTAATTAGCGCATATTACGTTATCCAGCGCATCAAGGATATCATTTAAAAATAGATAAGGAGATTGAGATGTTATTACGTTTTCGCGTATTACCGCTGGTTTTTGTCATCTCGCTGTTAAGCGGCTGCGGCCTGGCTTCTAAAGCCTTTTATTCCGCGGGAGACAAATTATTTCAACCCGGAGATGACGCCGTCGCTTCGATGCAGACGTATTCAGTGGCTCAGTTCCTGCAGCCGTTTACTCTCAACCCGGCGAAGGCCAGCAGCGATTATCTGGGTAAATGGGTCAAGGTACGCGGGGTGATTGTCGACATTCGTCGGAAGAGCGGTATCGCCGGCAGCTACTATTTTATCGTGACCATGCGAGATGAACAGAATAAAACGGATAAACGTCTTACCTTTAATTTTGGCTCGCATAACAGCGCAGACGTAGAGGCTTTAAGCAACGGCAGCGTCGCTACGATCATCGGCCAGGTTCATCAGGTGCAAGATTCCACGATCCCGACGCTACAGAATCCTAAGGTGGTTAAATAATGGTAGCTGACCGATAAGCCGCCTTCTTTTGGTATAGCGTCGTGGACAGTCATTCATCCTGTCCCCGCTATTCGAATAGCAAAGACCCCGCCGGAGCGGGGTTTTGACATAAAAAGGTGAAACTGACCGATAAGCCGCGTTCTTTTGGTATAGCGTCGTGGACAGT